>Ga0163144_10000564_pt1 | contig 86336 bp, 84 predicted proteins | sample OliLak19BULKMAT1_FD_123175 | JGI IMG/M metagenome (GOLD analysis project Ga0163144, IMG submission 123175) | Freshwater microbial mat bacterial communities from Lake Vanda, McMurdo Dry Valleys, Antarctica - Oligotrophic Lake LV.19.BULKMAT1 | ecosystem: Environmental > Aquatic > Freshwater >... | reverse complement strand
TCATGGCTGAACCTGGTCGAGCGCTTCTTCGCAGACCTGACCGGCGACGTGATCCGGTCCGGCAGCTTCGGATCGGTCAACGAACTGGTGCGCGACATCAAAGCCTGTCTCGCCGAGCGAAACGCCAATCCAAAGCCTTACATCTGGCGCAAAAAGGGCGCCGAAATCCTTGCCAAAATCAACCGAGCCCGCAAAGCACTCGACAACGCTCAAACCGCATGAGCTATGAGGCCCTATTTGAGATACAGGACACTGGGGATGCAGGAACGCGGGCGGGAGCCTTTCCTCGAGGGCTTCACGCACCGCCTCGCCGGCGAGGCGGACGCAGACCAGATAGCCGCGCTGATGGACGCCGCAATCGGCGAACTCCTGCGCGGCTTCCTCTCGCCCGAGCAGGTCACTGTGTCCCGCAGCATCATGGGGCTCGACCGGCAGCTGGTTGCGGACGGCACGTATTTCCTTGTCCATGACACAGCGTCCGGCCGGCTGGCGGCCTGCGGCGGCTGGAGCCAGCGCGCCACCCTCTATGGCGGCGACCATTCGACCGCGCAGCGCAACAAGGCGCTCCTCAAGATCAGCAAGGACGCGGCCCGCATCCGGGCAATGTACACGCATCCGGAGTTCGTGCGGCGCGGGCTGGGCCGGTATGTATTGTCCGTATGCGAAGCAGCTGCGCGGGATGCCGGATTCCGCCGCGCCGAACTGATGGCGACGCTGGCGGGCGAGCCGCTCTACCGGGCGTGCGGCTACGCGGAAATCGACCGGATCATCAGTGCATCGGTTGGCGGCGTTGATGTGCCGGGGCTGCGGATGGGCAAGACGCTCTAGTCTGCCGCGCGGTTGCGATCGACGGGTCCCTCGATGCCGGCCAGCTTGCCTTTCATCGAGTATTGCCAGATTGCGTAGGGTTGCTCCGGCGGACCTGCCAGCGCACGGATCCAGATCGGGTGGGCCTCGAAGCCCTCCCCCGCAAGCCACTCGGCGTGGAAGGCGGGGGTGGTGTAGATTACCGGCCCGGCGCCGTATTCTGCTTCCAGGGCAGCGAGGAACACCCGCATCTGCGCCAGCGCCGCTTGGCGTCCGCCGCGCGCCTTGCAGTTGTGGGCATGTTCAAGGTCAACGGCCGGTGGCAGCGTGCCGGGACGCACTTCGACCTGGCGGATGAAATTCTCCGCCTGCGGAGCGCCGGCTTGGCAGAGGAGATAAAAATGATAGGCGCCCACCTTCCAGCCGAGCCGGGAGGCGGCCTGCCAGTTTTCCTGGAAACGCGGGTCGGTGTGATCGGTCCCCTCGCTCGCCTTGAGGTAAATAAAGTCCATCGGCTCGGTGCCGAGGCGGGCCCAGTCGACCGGCCCGTTATGGTGCGACAGGTCTATGCCTTCGGCGCCGGGCGCCAGCAGCGGCGCGGGGCCGGAGGCGGCGGGGGCCGATTGCGGCGCCCCGCAGGCGGCCAACATCAGGGCCGCCACCGCCATGAAAGGCGTCCGCACAATTCTTGCAAGCATCCAGCCAGAACCCTTCTTCTTTCGTTAACAATAGGTTAACCTGCGGGGAAGGGCCTGAAGAAGGAAACGCCTCATGGCTGCGACACCCGGTAAACCCGAAGCTTTCGCCAAACCGGCAAAATCCGGTCTTGGAAATTCGATTGCTGCGGGCGGACGCCTCGATGGCACGTTCCGCTTCGTTGGCCCGGTCATCATCGGCGCGCATATCCGCGGAGATGTCGATTCCGACGACGTGATCCTCGTGGAAGCCACCGGCCGCATCGAAGGGCGCATCCGTGCCGCCACGCTGATCGTCCACGGCGCCGTCAGCGGCGACATTGAAGCAAGCAAGTGCCTCGAAGTCTGTACCGGCGGCCGTCTCGAAGGCGTTGCCTTTTCGCCGTCGATGCGCGTCGAGGAACGCACCATCGTCAGCGCCGATCTGCTGATCGCACCGGAGCGGACGGTGGCCCACGTAAACAAGGCGGCCTCGGTGCCGGACCTGTCGAACGTGGCGCCGCTCTCGCCGGCCCGCCCCGACGCATCGCCCGCAGACTCGGCCGTCCCTAAAGCCGCCGCTGTCTGATCAGTTGCGCAGGTCTCTGAGCCGGTCGAACGGATTCTCGGTCGGGTCGTAAACACCCAGTTCTCGCATCCGCGTGCAAGCCCACTCGAACTCCCGGTTACAGGCATCGGTCAGTGCATTCGTGCCGGCGAGCACATCCTTGCGCCCGCCCGTTCCTGTATAGGCCATATTGCCATAGGCGGCGCAGCCCGACACGTCCCCGTAATCGCAGGCGGTCTTGTAAAGCGCGCGGCCCTCGGTCTTGTTCTCGACCATACCGCGCCCCTGCACGGTCAGGTAGGCGAGGCCCGAACAGCCCCGTCCATCGCGCCCGTCGCACATGGTCTTATAGGACTTGGCCGCCGCCTTCAGGTCCTGCAGGCCGCCCTTGCCGGTCCGCTGCATATCGGCCAGTTTGAAACAGCCTTCAAGATCGCCCGCCTGGCACGCCACGTCCGCCGCTTCGCGCGCCAGCTTCAGCCTGGCCTGCTGCGTCTCGGCTTGCTCCAGCGCGATTTCGGCCTGTGTGCGCTCGACCTGCCCGAACTGGGCGGAGGCAGGAAAGGTGAACGCGCAGCCCAGAAGCAGGGCGCCCAGCATCAGGTATGGTTTCATGATCGGCTCTCCAGCGTGAGATGTCAGCTTAGCGGCGAATTTAGGCATCGCCGGGGCAGGCTTCCAGAGAGAATGCAGTAGCCCCTTGCATGCAGCAGCGCTAACCTCGGGCACAGCAAGGAACGAGAGGAAGGCGAAACGTCATGGCTGCTGCAGACCAGGCGCCGGTGGGATCCGGCTTTCATGCCAAGAGCACTGCCCGCGAAGTCCTCGCCGGCATCGACCTTTCCGGACAGAACATCATCGTGACGGGCGGATATTCCGGCATCGGCCTTGAAACGGTTCGCGCCCTCGCGGGCGCCGGGGCCCGGGTCACCGTTCCGGCGCGCCGGGCCGAAACCGCGGCGGGAGCGCTCGCGGGCGTCGCGGGCGAAATCGAGATCGCCGCGATGGACCTCGGCGACCTCGCCAGCGTGCGCCGCTTCGCCGACCATTATCTCGAAACCGGCCGCGGGCTGAATGTCCTGATCAACAATGCCGGCATCATGGCGACGCCCCTCACCCGTGTCGGAAATGGTTGGGAAAGCCAGTTCGGCACCAACCATCTTGGCCACATGGCGCTTGCCCTCAAGCTCGCCCCGGCCTTGCAGGCAGCTCAGGGCGCGCGTGTCGTGGCCCTGTCCTCCGTCGGGCATGTCCGCTCGGACGTGGTCTGGGACGATCCGCACTACACCAGGCGGACCTATGACAAATGGGAGGCCTACGGCTCGGCAAAATCCGCCAATGCGCTCTTCGCGCTTGGCGTGGACCTGCTTGGGCGCGACGTGGGCGTGCGCGCCTTTTCGGTGCACCCGGGCGGCATCTTCACGCCGCTGCAGCGCCACCTGCCGGAAGAGGAAATGGTCGCCCTCGGCTGGAAGGGCGCGAACGGATCCGTCCCTGCGATGGTGCAGGCGATGTTCAAGACACCGGAGCAAGGCGCCTCGACGACCGTCTGGGCCGCAACCTCGCCGGCGCTGGCCGGCAGGGGCGGCGTTTATTGCGAGGATTGCGATGTTGCAAAGCTGGCAGGCGCTGAGAGCCAGCGTTGGGAGCACGCCCGGCCATGGATTACCGACGACGCGAACGCCGAAAAGCTCTGGGCGATGAGCGAGGCGATGCTGGCCGGTGCGTGAAGCCTGTTGTGTCTTCCCGCGATTGACGCCGGGCGCGCGGTGTCGCACCTGAATCCGGGATGACGCTCGAGACAACCGCCCCTGCCCAGGCTCCGCGCCGCGCCTTGTATATCGGGCTGGGTTTGCTGGCTGCGGTCCTGCTGGTCTTTGCGCTCGGAAAGCTTGGTCAACTCCCCGGACTGCAACAGGCTGAAGCCTGGATGCGCAACCTTGCCGGAAGTCCGTGGGGCTTGCCCGCAGTCATCGCCGTCTTCTGCGTTGCAGCTTTCCTCGGCGTTCCCCAATTCGCACTGATTGCCGCATCCGTGGCGGTGTTCGGCCCCCTGCTGGGCGCAGCCTATGGCTGGATCGCGAACATGACCTCCGGGGCACTGACCTTCTGGATCGGACGGGCGGGGGGCGAGGCCGCGGTGCGCCGGTTTGCCGGTCCGCGTGCGCAGAGGCTGTCGGAACTGATCGGCCGCAACGCCCTGATGGCGAGCGCGGTGGTGCGGTCGGTGCCCGCAGGCCCGTTTCTGATCGTCAACATGGTGTTCGGGGCCAGCGCGGCGAAATTCCGGGACTACTGGATCGGCATGGGGATCGGCATCCTGCCCAAGATTGCGCTGGTTGCCGTCGGCTGGAAAACCTTGATCGCAGCCTTTGAAGGCAACCCGGTCACCGCCATAGGGTTCGGCGGCGTTGCCCTGGTGCTCTATATCGGCCTGACCGTCTTCGTAATCCGGCGGGCCAGCAAGGCATGGCAAGATATTCCCGAAACCACGGCCCGCGCGATTGACAGCGGGCAGAAACGCAGCGATTAATCCCGTCATGCGCAAACTCTTGCCCCTTCTTCCGCTGCTTACCGGCCCTTGGCCGGTGCCGGTCGCCCCCGACTGAGGGGCGCTCGCGCGGCCAGGGGATGCTGAAGATAGCGTAGATCCCTTCCATAGAACCCACCGCAGAGCCGCACCCCATGACCTCGAAATCCACCGCGAAGCCCGCGACGAAACCCCGCGTTTTCATCTTTGACACGACCATGCGCGACGGCGAGCAATCGCCCGGCGCCTCGATGACGCACAATGAAAAGCTCGAACTCGCAAGCCTGCTCGAAGAGATGGGCGTGGACATCATCGAGGCAGGCTTCCCCGCCGCTTCCGACGGTGACTTCGCCGCCGTGAGCGCCATTGCAGCCCAGTCGAAGCGTGCCGTCATCTGCGGACTGGCCCGCTCGACCCCGGCGGACATAGACCGCTGCGCCGCAGCCGTGCGCAAGGCCGCGCGCCCGCGCATCCACACGTTCATCTCCACCAGCCCCGTGCACATGAAGCACAAGCTGAAGATGGGCCCGAACGCCGTGCTGGAAGCCGTCGGCCGCTCGGTCAGCCAGGCGCGCAACCTCGTTGACGACGTGGAATGGAGCGCGGAAGACGCGACCCGCACCGAGTTCGACTTCCTCTGCAAATGCATCGACGCGGCGATTGCCTCCGGCGCCGCAACGATCAATGTGCCCGATACCGTCGGCTATTCGCACCCGGACGAGTATGGCGCCCTGATCCGGCGGCTGATCGAAAACATTCCGAACTCTGACAAGGTGATCTGGTCCACGCACTGCCATAATGACCTCGGCCTTGCGGTGGCGAACTCGCTGGCAGGAATGTCCAACGGGGCGCGCCAGATCGAGTGCACGATCAACGGCCTCGGCGAGCGAGCCGGCAACGCGGCGCTGGAAGAAGTTGTCATGGCAATGAAGGTGCGCGGCGACACGCTGCCCTACGAAACGGCCATCGACACAAGCTACCTCGCCCGCGCCTCGGGGATGGTGAGCCGCATCACGGGGTTTCCGGTGCAGTTCAACAAGGCGATCGTCGGCAAGAACGCCTTCGCACACGAGAGCGGCATCCATCAGGACGGCATGCTGAAAAATTCCGAGACCTACGAGATCATGAAGCCGGAGGATGTCGGCGTTGCGAAAACCTCGCTGGTGATGGGTAAGCTGTCGGGCCGCAATGCCTTCCGCGACAAGCTGGAATCGATGGGCTATTTCATCGAGGGCGAGGCGCTGAACGATGCGTTCAAACGCTTCAAGGACCTCGCCGACCGCAAGAAGCACGTGTTCGATGACGACATCATCGCGCTGGTGGACGAGCAGCTGGCCGCCGAAGGCGAGCGGATTGCGTTCAAGCGGTTGCGCGTCGTGGCCGGCACCGATGGTCCGCAGACGGCCGAAATCGATCTCGTGGTCGATGGCGAGGAAAAATACGCCATCGCGCGCGGCAATGGCCCGGTCGATGCCGTGTTCAATGCCATCCGGCAGATCGTGCCGCATCAGGCCGTGCTGGAACTCTACCAGGTGCATGCCGTGACCGGCGGGACGGACGCGCAGGCGACCGTGTCGGTGCGTCTCAACGGCGACGGCATCATGGCGACCGGCCGCTCGTCGGATCCGGATACTTTGGTGGCAAGTGCAAAAGCCTACCTGCACGCGCTTAACAAGTTCGAAGTGCGCAAGGCCAAGCGGAAAGCGGCCTGAAGCGGCGATCCGGAAAGCGGGAACCGGCTTTCGGGAAAACGCTGCGATGAACAGATGGCCGGAGCCGGCAGGGCACTAGCCGTCGTTCTCGCCGAAGCCTTCATCGATCAGGCGGGCGATGGCATTCACCGCCTCGTCTGCCTGCGCGCCCCTGCCCTTGATCTCGACGACGCAGCCGGTATGCGCGACGAGCATCAAGAGGTCCATGATCGAGCGGGCATCTGCGGTTTCGGTCTCATGCGTGACGAAGACCTGAGCGTCATAACCGGCGGCAAGCTTGGCGAGCTTGGCCGAAGCCCTGGCATGCAGCCCCTTGCGATTGACAATGGTTGCACGCCGCGCAGCGGGAAACGCCTCGGACATCAGCAGGACGGCAGTTTCGCGAGAATATCTGACGCAATGGTGATGTACTTGCGTCCGCCTTCGGCCGCATCGTTGGCGCATTCCTCCAGCGAGAGGATGTCGCGCGTCTGGGCGAGCTTGATCAGCATCGGGAGATTTGCCCCGGAGACGATTTCCATCCGGGCGCGGCTGCGCAGGGACAGGACAAGGTTCGACGGCGTGCCGCCGAACATGTCCGTCAGCACGATCACGCCGCGTCCCGTATCGCAAGCTTTGACCGCTTCGAGGATGACTTCGCGCTTTGTATCGAGGTCTTCGTCAGCGTCGATGGAAATGGCACGCGTCCGCCGAAGCCGGCCGACCACGTGTTCCGCGGCCGCAACGAGCTCGTGCGCGAGTTTGCCATGGCTGACGACCACGATGCCGATCATGTGCCTTCGGAACGCTTGGTTTCACTTAACAGAAGCGTCACGTTGTCACGATGCTGCGGCGCGTCAAGGCGCATTCAGCCGACAGGCCAGCGCTTTCCTCAGGCGGTGTTGCCAAGACCCAACACATCATCCATGCCGTAAAGTCCAGGCGGCTGGGCCGCAGCCCATGTTGCGGCCTGTAAGGCCCCTTCAGCAAAAACGGCCCGGTCCAGCGCCATGTGTGACAGGCGCACCACTTCGCGCGGCGAAGCAAACATCACTTCGTGTTCACCATAAATCCCCCCGGCGCGGCGCACAGCCATGCCGATCTCGCCTTGCTTCCGGGCTGCGTCCGGACCGAGGTAAGGCTTCGCCAGAATGTCCCCGAGCGCTGCGCCGCGGCCTTCCGCGGCAGCCTCTCCCAGCATCAGGGCCGTACCCGATGGCGCATCCACTTTCAGCCGGTGATGCGACTCCAGGATCTCAATGTCCCAGTCCGCCCCGAGACGTGATGCCGCAAGGCGGGTTAGCGCCTGCAGCAGGTTCACGCCCACCGAAAAATTGCCCGCCTTGACGATGGCGAACCGGTCGGACGCGGCCTGGATCACGATCTCCTGATCCGGCGCGAAGCCAGTTGTGCCGATGACCACCGCGCGCACCGATGTGCTGCGCAGCGCGCCGAGGGCCGCAAGGGTGGCCTCGGGCCGCGTGAAATCGATCCAGACGTCCGCGCCGGCAGCTGCCTCGCCGACATCGGGCGACGGCCAGAGGCCCAGCGCCCGGCGCCCGGCCAGCACGCCGATGTCCTCGTCGAATACGCCGGCCGCCGCAACCTCGCTGGCGCCCGTGAGCGCATTGCCCCGGTCGATCGCCATCGCCGCCAGCTGCCGGCCCATCCGGCCGGCAACACCGGCGACGGCCACCTTCAGCGCATCCCTGGATTTCGTCATTGGCGTGTTCCCCGCTCGCGGCGTTCCCTGAGTTCATCCGAAAACGCGCTCGCGAACACGCCCGCCGGCAGCGCCACCACGCCGATTCCTGCAATCGCTATGATCGCCGAGAAGAAGCGCCCGAGCGGCGTGACCGGATAAACATCCCCATAGCCTACCGTCGTCAGCGTAGCGACCGCCCACCAGATGGCCCGGGGAATGGAGGCAAAGGTCTCCTGCTGCTCACCGCCGACGCCTTCGACGAAGTATAGCAGCACCGCCGCGACATACACGAGCGCGAGCGCCACCGCGAGGCTGGTGAGGAGCTGCGAGCTTGACCGGCGAAGCGCCGCCCCGAGCGCATCGAACGCCGGCACGAAACGCACAATCTTGATCAGCCGTGCAAGCCGCAGGACGCGCAGCACCAGCAAAGATCCGCCGCCGCCCATCGCCATCACGATCAGTTCCGGCCCGAAGGCGAGAAAGTCCGCGACCGGATAGAACCTCGTCATGTACCTGAGCCGCCCGCCAAACCCGCGGTATTGCGGATCCGCCCCAGCCACCCAGACCCGCGCCGCATATTCCAGCGCGAAGATCGCAAGCACCGAAATGTTGAAGACGCTGAACGCCAGCATCCAGCGCGGATCCGTGTTCAGGACCGGCTCTGTCTCCAGCGCGAGGAACAGGAAAGAGGCCAGCACCACGCCGACAATGAACAGGTTCAGATTCGAGATGCCGGACACCCGCGCCTCGGGCACAAGCTGTTCGTAGAGCGACTGCTTCAATCCCATTCGGCCCCCTTGACGGCGCCCGCCCGCTATCCGCGCAGCACGCCGCCTGTTCCTTTTGTCACGGAAGCGATGATCCGGTCCATGATCGCCTGGATCTGGTCGTCCTTCAGCGCCTCGCGGGGCTGGATCGTCACTTCGAAGGCGACGGATTTCTTGCCCTCCGGCACGCCCTGGCCCTGGTAGACATCAAACACGTCCACCTTCGACACCAGCAGCTTCTCCGCGCCCTGCGCATGGCGCACAAGCTCTCCGGCGGCGACGCCGGCGTCGACCACGAAGGCCAGATCGCGCCGGATCGGCGTCAGGTCCGCGCGTTCCAGCACCGGCTTTGTCTTGGTCAACTTCGCCTTCATCACCGCCAGTGCATTGAGGTTCAGCTCGAACGCATAGACCGGACCGTCAACATCCAACGCCTTCAGCACGCCGGGGTGCAGCGCGCCGAAGTTTGCAACCGTCATCTTCGGGCCGAGCTTGAGGCTTGCCGACTGGCCGGGATGCCAGTGCGCCTGGGTCGCTGCGCCGACCTGAAACTTGTCGCCGGACTGGCCGAGGGCCGCGAGCAGCGCGAACAGGTCCGCCTTGGCGGCGAAGGCGTCATACGGCTGCACGCCGCCCTGCCAGTGGCGCTGGGCCGCCGGCTGGACGAGACCGGCTATGACCGTACGCTGATCTTTCGGGCCGTCGCCGAGGTAGATCGGGCCGGCCTCGAACAGGCGGATGCTGCGCTCGCCCCGGTTTGCGGCGCGCTGCGCGGCCTGCGCGAGATTTGCGAGCGCCGAGGGGCGCATGTAGTTGAGTTCGCTGGCCACGGGATTGGCGACCGTTAGCGCGTCGTCGATCTTGCCGAAGAGGCACGCATGCTCCTTCGCCATGAAGCTCCAGGTAACCGCTTCGAGGAAGCCGCGCGCAGCCATCGCCCGGCGGGCAATCGCGACACGGCTCTGGCGGGTGGAGGCAACCCCCTGCTTCAAGCCTTCAGCCATCGGCAAGGAAGTTGTCGGCAGCTGGTCATAGCCGACAAGCCGGGCGACTTCTTCGACAATGTCCGCCGACCGGTCGATGTCGAACCGGTGCGAGGGCGGCATCAGGTACCAGGCATCTCCGGCATCCTCGATGTCGAACTCAAGATCCTTGAGTATCCGCTTCATTTCAGCCGGCTTCACGTTGAGGCCGGTGAGGCGTTCGACGTCGCCGCGGTAGAAGGTCACTTTCTGTGTACGGACCGGAACTGAACCTGCGATCCGCGCCCTGGAGGCCGCGCCGCCGCCATACTCGAGGATCAGTGCGAGGGCGAGGTTCAGCCCGTCAACGCAGCTTTGCGGATCAACGCCGCGCTCGAACCGGTAGCGTGCGTCCGAATGGATGCCGGCCGCGCGGCCCGTTCGGGCCGTGCGCAGCGGATCGAACCAGGCGCTTTCGATGAACACGTCGGTTGTATCGGCAGAGACTGCCGTGGACGCCCCGCCCATCACACCGCCGAGGCCGATGACGCCCGACGCATCCGCGATGACGCACATGTCTTCCGTGACCGGATAGGTCTTGCCATCGAGAGCTTCGAGCTTTTCTCCAGGCTTTCCGAGGCGGGCGGCCACAGCGCCGGAAAGCTTGGCCGCGTCATAGACGTGCAGCGGCCGGGCGCGGTCCAGAGAGATATAGTTGGTGATGTCGACCAGCAGCGAGCGGGGCTGGAGGCCGGCCGCCTTGAGGCGGGCCTGCATCCAGTCCGGGGACGGACCATTGGTGACGCCGCGCACCAGCGCGCCCGCAAACATCGGGCAGGCTTCCGGCGCTTCCAGCTTGATTTCGACCGGGCAATCGCCGCTCCCGGGCACTTTCTTCGCATCATTGCGCAGGAAACGGCCGGCGCCGGCCGCGGCGAGGTCGCGCGCGATACCCTGCACGCCGAGCCAGTCCGGCCGGTTCGGCGTCACTTCAAAGTCGATCACCGCATCGTTGGCGCCGAGCGCTTCGGCGGCCGGCATACCGACCGTGTAGTCGCCGCTCAGATCAATGATGCCGTCATGGTCATCGCCAGTTTCGAGCTCGCGCGAGGAGCACATCATTCCATGGCTCTCGACGCCGCGAATGGCGCGCGGCTTCTTGTCGAGCGCCAAATTCAGTCCCGGAATAAAGGTCCCGAGCGGTGCATAGATCGCCGTCATCCCGGCACGCGCGTTCGGCGCGCCGCAAACGATCTGCTTGATCCCGTCGATCGTCTCGACCTTGCAGACGCGCAGCTTGTCCGCCTGCGGATGGGGCTCTGCCTCAAGCACCTTGCAGACCGTGAACGGCGCCAGCGCCTTCTTGGGGTTCGTGACGTTTTCGACTTCGAGACCGGCCTTGCCCATGAATCCGAGGATTTCATCGAGCGAGGCCTTGGTGGCGAGGTGATCGGTCAGCCAGGAAAGGGTGAACTTCATCAGCTGAGCCCTCCGCTGACGGACGGTGTAAGCCAGGGCGAGAAGCCGTAATGGCGCGTCCATTTCGGGTCAGCCTCGAAATACGGGCGCAGGTCCGGCATACCGTATTTCAGCATGGCCAGACGGTCGACGCCCATGCCGAACGCAAACCCCTGGTGGACGGCCGGATCGAGCCCGCAATTACGCAGCACGTTCGGGTGCACCATGCCGCAGCCGAGCACTTCGAGCCAGTCGGTGCCCTTGCCCACTTCGACGACGCCGCCGGAGCGCAGGCATTGCACGTCCATCTCGGCCGAAGGCTCCGTAAACGGAAAGAAGTGCGGCCGGAAGCGCGCCACGACATTGTCCACCTCGAAGAAGGCTTTGACGAAATCGACGAGGCAGCCCTTGAGATGGCCCATGTGGATGCCTTCCTCGATCACGAGGCCTTCGACCTGGTGGAACATCGGCGTGTGGGTGGCGTCCCAGTCATTGCGGAACACGCGGCCCGGCACGAGGATCCGGATCGGCGGCTTTTCCGTCATCATCGTGCGCACCTGCACCGGGCTCGTATGGGTACGGAGCACTTTCGGCAGCGCATTGTCGCCCGGCTTCAGGAAGAAGGTGTCATGCGTCTCGCGCGCCGGATGGCCTTCCGGGAAGTTCAGCGCGGTGAAATTGTGCCAGTCGTCCTCGATGTCGGGACCTTCCGCGACCCGGAATCCCATGTCGCCGAAGATCGCGGCGATTTCCTCGAACACCTGCATCACCGGATGCAGCGCCCCTTCCCCGGCCAACGGGGCGGCAGGCAGCGTCAGGTCCACCGTCTCGCGCACCAGCTGCGCCTCGAGCGCGACCGCCTCAAGAGCGCCCTTGCGCGCGCGCACGGCGTCTTCGATGCGCACCTTCAGCGCGTTGAGCGCCGGGCCCTTTTCCTTGCGCTCTTCGGGCGCCATCGCACCGAGCGTGCCCATCAGGCCGGACACCCGGCCCTTCTTGCCGAGCTCGGCGACGCGCACGGCGTCCAGCGCGTCAACGCTGGTGGCGCCCTGGATGGCAGCCAGCGCTTCCTGCTCGATGGATGTAATGTCGGACAAGTGCAGACCCTTCCGGAAAACCAGCGCGCTGTTTAGCGGCGTCTTGTGCCTGCGCCAACCCGCCAGAATCGCGGGTCACGCCGGCTCGTAATGGCGCAAGGCGGCAAAGAAAGTCTCAAAATCCTTCCACCAGGTAACCGTGTCACGGTTTCCGTCCATGTCGTAACGGTCGAAATCGGTATAGCCGACCCGCGGGGCGCCCGGCTGGTTATAGTCGAGGAACAGGGTTTCGCGGTACCACTGGGCGAGCACGATCATCGCCTTGGCGCCGTCGGGGAACTGTGAGACGTCGTCCGGACTGGCCGGATCGGCATAGTCGGTAACGGTGTCCCAGACCGTGCGCAGGCTCTCGGCCGGAACAAGGTCGTCATAGCCGCCGAAGGGCAGGATCACCTGATCGCAGCGGGTCGGCGCCCTCTGATCCGGAAGCGGGATGCAGAGGCCCGCCACCGAGCCGCCGTTCTGCTCGCGGTAAAGCGCGATCAGCAGGTCCGGCAGCGCCCGGCCAAGCCGCGCTTCGGCGCGTGTGATATCGTCCTCGCTCAGGCCTTCGGTGAGGGCCGAATACGCGTCCGCCCAGGCTACCGCCTCATGCTCGGTGGCCGACACGGTGTCTGCCGGCGCGGTGAAGAACGATTGCAGCGTCACCGGCTCCGGCAGGAGGCGCAGGTCATCGCGGGAGCCACCCTCCGGCGCTTCGTCCTTGCCGGCCAGCCATTCCGGATACCATCGGGCGGGCTTGCCTTCGATCCGGTCGACATAGAGCCACATGATCGAGGCCGCCGCCCCCACAGCGAGGGGCCAGATCGCATCGCCGGGGGCAAACGGCGTGGCATCGGCTTCGCCGCTGGTGAGTGCGTGGAGGCCGAAGCCGATGAGATAGAGCGCCGAGACAAGGATCAGTTGCACGGCAAAGTCGGCGGGCAATTGCAGCCAGTAGCGCTTCAGCTCTCCGGAATTGCGCGCAACCCGCCAAAGGCGTATCTGGCCGAACAGATAGGCAGCGGTAAATCCCGTCCCCATGAACGGCAGGATCCAGGGCGAGCGCTGCGCGAAGCCGGCGGCAAATGCGAACACGACCAGGCAGATGCACAGGCCGATCCGCAACGCTCCGCTCAGCTTCGACACGCCCATGAAAAAAGCCTCCCGCGACTCGAAGGTCACCCGGAGGCTCAATTCAGGCGCGGGCGCAGGGCCAGACGGCGTAATCAGATTACGCGCGGGCAGCTTTCTTGCGGGCGTTGCGGGCCTTCTTGGTGTTGCCAAAAATGCCGATGTTGGCGCGCTTGCTCAGGTTGGCGGTCCACTTGGAGTTCCGGCGCTTGACGCGCGGCTTCTTGCTCGGATGAAGAACGCTGCTGGGGGACTTGCTCATTGGTCGATCTCCTTAGGCGAGGGCGGTTTTGGCTTGGGCGACGAGGGCGCCGAAAGCGTCGGGCTCACGCACGGCAAGATCGGCCATGACCTTGCGGTCAACTTCGATACCGGCCTTGGTCAAGCCATTGATAAAGCTGGAATATGTGAGCTCTTCGTCGTGGATTCTCACGGCGGCGTTGATGCGCTGGATCCAGAGGGCGCGGAACTGGCGCTTCTTTACCTTGCGGCCGACATAGGCGTACTCGCCAGCTTTCCAGACGGCGGCGACGGCGTTCGAGAAGGTATTCTTGCGGCGGTTACGAAAGCCTTTGGCCTGCTTCAAAATTTTCTTGTGGCGGGCGTGGGCGGGTACTTTGGCGCGGGAACGGGGCATGGTTGCCTCCTGTCAATTCGTGTTCAAGATCAATGGGTTGGAAGTTACAGGCCGTAAGGCAGGTACTTCTTCACGCGGGCTTCGTCCGCCTTAGCGCCGACGGTCGTGCCGCGGTTCTGACGGATATATTTCGAGTTGTGGCTGATCAGGCGGTGGCGTTTGCCGGCCACACCATGCTTCAGCCTGCCTGTCGCGGTGATCTTGAACCGCTTTGCGGCGGCCTTCTTGGTCTTCATCTTCGGCATGTTTTTCTCCTCAATCTGTAGAGCTCACACCAGATCTGGCGGCCCAGGATACGCGGACAGTGGGGCAATGCCGTCGCCCCGGAGTCCGGAAGAGCGGCCTTATGAAGGAGGCGCGCCGCGGAATCAAGGGGGGGGCAGGCGAACCTGTGCACCGTCCGGGCAAGCGCCCTTCGCGGGCCTGTTCATAAACCGTCCAGAAGTGCCATGGAGACTTATGGACGGTTTTCGCCTGACAGGCGGGTATCCCGCCTCAGGCTTCGAGGCTCGCCCGGTTCATCCTCAGCGTGACGACAACCCCTTCGGCTGCCCAGTCGCAGCTGATGCTGCCGCCGAGTTGCATCGACAGGGCCCGGTTGATCAGCTTGCTGCCAAAACCGCCCTGCCCGGACGGCGTCGTGACGGGAGGCCCGCCCCGTTCTGTCCAGACTACGACGACGTCGTTTTCCTGGCTGCCGGATGAGACATCCAGGGTGCCCGCATCGCTGGACAGGGCGCCATACTTCAGGGAGTTGGTCGCCAGCTCGTGGATGACCAGGGCAAGCGTGGTGGCGGATGCCTCGCCGACGGCCATGCGCGGGACGGAGACGCGGATGCGGCCGCTGAACGCGCCGAGATCGTCATAGGGGGCGAGCAGGACGGAGATCAGGTCTCCGAGCAACGCGTCCTTCTTTCCATGGCCGGGCAGCGGACGGACGAGATCATGGGCGCGGCCGAGCGCGGTCAGGCGGTTGGTGAGCTGGCGGGCCATGTCCTCGGTCGACGAGGCGGACCGGGAGGTGATAGAGGTCAGGCCGGACGCGATGGCGAGCAGGTTCTTGACCCGGTGGCTCATCTCGCCAGCGAGAAGCTCGTTGCTTTCCTCTGCCTGCTTGCGGCCGGTGACATCCAGGAAGATGCCATACATCGTCCGGTCAAGCATGCCTTGGTCCTCGCCCTGCCCCCGGGCCGATACCCAGCGGACTTCCTCGCCGATCTGGATGCGGAAATCGATCTCGTACTGGCCCATGATCGCGCGACTTGCGGCGAAGGCCGCGCGCACGCGGTCGAGGTCTTCAGGGTGAATATGGGCGGACAACTCCTCGAAGGTCACCTCGGATGTGTTGGGCACGCCCCAAAGGTCATAGGAGCGCTGGTCGAGGATCAGCTCGTCAGTATCGACATTCCAGGCCCAGAGGGCGACGCCGGCGCCTTCGATGGCAACGCGGAGGTGGCGCTCCTTCCAGGCAGGCAGATCAGACTTGGCAGGCTTCATCGCTCGCTCTCGCTCAGTCCTTCAGAAAAACAATCGCTTTTGGTAGTCTCGCCCTGCTTGTCAAAGCCCTCCGCACAGCCAGGCTGCTGAACCCGGAGTGAAGCCTTTCTCGATCCGGCAGGCAAGTGGCGGCAGGAAGAGAGAAGCCCCCGCTTTTGCGAGGGCCTGCCACTTGATCGATATCAGCTTCGCATTACCGGGGCGCGAGGACCATGGTCATCTGCTTGCCTTCGAGCTTGGGCTCGAGTTCGACCTTAGCGGTTTCGGCGAAATCCAGCTTCATCTTCTCGAGCAGTTCCATGCCGAGATGCTGGTGCGCCATTTCGCGGCCACGGAAACGCAGGGTGATCTTCACCTTGTCGCCGTCCTCGAAGAAGCGGTGGATCGCACGCGACTTCACTTCATAGTCGTTCGTGTCGATGTTCGGCCGGATCTTGATCTCTTTGAGCTCGGAGGATTTCTGCTTCTTCCGGGCGGCGGCCTTCTTCTTGCGCTCTTCAAATCGCAGCTTGCCATAGTCGAGCAGCTTGACGACCGGAACTTCCTGGTCGCCGGAAACTTCTACAAGGTCGAGCGAGGCCTCGCGGGCGGCATCGAGCGCGGCACCGATGGGCATGATGCCCTGCTTCTCGCCTTTTTCGTCGATCAGCAGCACGCGGGCGGCGCGGATCTCGTCGTTTATGCGTGGCCCGATCTGTTTTTTGACGGGCGCATCGGCTTCAGGTCTGCGAGCTATTGGAAAACTCCTTCCGGGATTGTTGAACGAAGCGGGAATATGCCCGTGTTTGCAGGCTTCTTCAAGGCGGGATGCTTTGGGGCAGGCGCAGGGCGGACGCAATTGGTAAACTTGCCCGGGCTACGTTGCTCTTGGCGGGGGCATCGGCTTTGGTGCGGTGGAACACTCTACCTGCCGGGGCCTGACCATGAGATTTTTCGCCATTATTGCTGCCTGTTGCCTGCTGCCGTCAGGACCCGCCTTCGCGCAGAACAAAGACGCAGCGCCCAAAACGCTGGCCGAGCGGGTGATGGGGATGCAGGCGGCTCCGGGCTTCCTTTACCTGCATGTGGATGCCGGGACGGGCAAGGTATTTGCCGCCCTGCCCGCACCGGACGCCGGCGGGGTGAGTGTGCGCTTCATTCATGCGACCGGGCTGACGGCGGGGCTGGGGTCGAACCCGGTCGGGCTGGACCGGGGTAAGGCTTCCTCGGGCGTCATCGTGCGGTTTCGGCGGATCGGCGACAAGGTCGTGGCCGAGCAGGAGAACTGGCGCTACCGGGCCACCTCCGGCCGGGCGGCGGAGAAGAAGTCCGTGGAGCAAAGCTTTGCGACCTCCTTTCTCTGGTCGACCGGGATCGAAGCAGAGGATGCCGAGGGGCGGCTGCTGGTCGACCTGACGGGGTTCCTCCTGCGCGATGCGGGCGACCTCGGGGCGGCACTGGCCTTCGGCGAGGGTGCGGGCAGCTATAGCCTCGCGGCAGACCGGTCGATGCCGGATACCTCAAGCGTGCTCTCCTTTCCGGACAATGCCGAGATTGATGCCTTCCTGACCTTCGAGACCTCAAAGCCGAACCGGGAGACGCGGGCCACGGCGGCGGACGGGCGGGCAGTGACGCTGGTGGTGCACCATTCCTTCGTGCGCCTTCCGGAGGAGACCTACACGCCCCGCGCTTTCGATCAGCGTACGGCCAATACCGGGCTCGGCTTCTACGATTTCTCGGCGCCGCTCGGCGACCCGATCGTGACACGCCTCTCGCAGCGCTTTCGGCTTGAGAAGACTGATCCTTCGGCGGCGGTGAGCCCGGTGAAGAAACCCATCGTGTTCTATGTCGACAATGGCGCGCCGGAGAATATCCGCGATGCGCTGATCGAGGGCGCCAGCTGGTGGGCCGAGGGGTTCGAGGCGGCAGGCTTCAAGGATGCCTACCGCGTGGAGGTCCTGCCGGAGGACGCGCATCCCCTGGACGTGCGCTATAACGTGATCAACTGGGTGCACCGGCAGACGCGGGGCTGGTCGTATGGCGGGAGCGTTTACGATCCGCGTACGGGGGAAATCCTGAAAGCGAATGTTATTCTCGGATCGCAGCGCGTGCGCCAGGACCGCATGATCTTCGAAGGGCTGGCGGGCTCGGCGAAGACCGGCACGGGCGCGGCGGATGATCCGATCGAGATTTCGCTGGCGCGCATCCGCCAGCTGTCGGCGCACGAGGTGGGCCACACGCTGGGCATCGCGCACAACTTTGCCGCGAGCGGGAACGGGCGCGCTTCGGTGATGGATTATCCGGCGCCCTGGGTGAAGCCGGCAGCGGGTGGCGGTCTCGACTTTTCTGAGGCTTATGGCGTCGGCCTCGGCGCGTGGGACATATTCACGATAAAATGGCTGTATACGGAGTTTCCAGACGGCGAGGACGACCGGGCGGCGCTCGATGCGATGGTGGCGGCGGCCTATGGATCGGGGCTGCGGTTCGTGTCGGATGATCATGCGCGCAGCATGAGCACGGCGCATCCCTATGCCTCGGTATGGGACAATGGGGCGGACCCTGTGGCCATGCTCGGCGAGACGATGGCCGTGCGCCGCATCGCGCTGGACAATTTCGGCCTCGACGCGCTGGCGCAGGGGCGCGCCGGGTCTGACCTCAACGCCGTGATCGTGCCGGTCTATCTCTATCACCGATATCAGGTGGAGGCGGCGGCCAAGCTGATCGGCGGGCTGGACTTCCGGTATTCGGTGACGGGGGATGGCGCGCCGCCCGCAGAGCCAGTGTCGCCTGCGCTGCAGCGCCAGGCCCTGACAGCGCTGGTCGCAGCGCTGGATCCGGCCGAACTGGACCTGCCGGACCGGGTGCTGAACCGGCTGACGCCGGGTGATATAGGCTATGATGGCGGGGACGACCTGGCGGAAGTGTTCCGGGGACGGACGGGTCCGGTGTTTGACCTTGCGGGCGCCGCCGACATTGCGGCGGGCCTGACCCTGTCAGCGATCCTCGAGCCGTCACGTGCCGGGCGCGTGACGGCCTATGAGCAGCGCATGCCGGGGGCCTTGAGCCTGCGGGCGATCCTGGACGAGATCGACACGGCGGTGTTCGCACCGCAGGCCGAGGCACGGCTCGCGCCGCTGGCGCGGGTGGTGCAGGCGCGGTTTGTGTCCGAGGTGATGGCGCTGGCGCGGGCGGACGGCGCAACGGCGGACGTGACTGCGGTGGCGGACGGAAAACTCGCCGCGCTGAGAGACCGTGTCGGCAAGACGCGCAGGGGCGAGAGCGCGACTGAGCGCGCGCACTTGTCTACTATCAGTTCACGGATCAACCGGCATCTCGCCGGCGAAGAGGTGACTGTGGCCAAGCCCCTGCAATCCCTTCCCGTGCCGCCGGGTCCGCCGATCGGCTCGATGGGACAAACGGAAGATTGCTGGTTCTGCGGAAATTAGGCCTTCAAGCCCGGCGCTTCTTCGTCGCGTTCGAAATCCATGGTCCAGTTAGTCTCCCAGGTTTCGCCGCCATCGACGGACAGTGCCTGCACCCAGCGCGGCATGGACGTATCCGTGTGCAGCCAGAGGAAGCGGAAGTGCACTGGCGTGTCGCCGGAGGTGTCCACCGCCAGGAACGTACCAACGCCATCTGCGAAGCTGCCAATGACCGGCACGACAAGGGTGTGGGGGCTGCGATCATCCAGCCACCATATGGCCCATGTCTTTTTGGCGGGATCGTAGGACCGGAGGGCGATGGCGCGGTAGGTGCCTGTCGAGATATGGAGGACGTTGTCTTCGATGTTGCCTGCGCCGCCGAGCACGGGACGCATGACGCTTGTTCCAGAGAAGGTTTCCCAGTCGTCCGACCCGACGAAGCGTACACGCAGACGCTTGTGCGTGACACGCCAGCTGCCGATCTGGAAATCGAAGTCGCGCGACACCCGAAGCCTCTATTTGAGGACGCCGAGGGCGCGGACGGATTGCCAGACGCCATCGACGGAGAGCTCAGAGAGCGTCGGCGCGGTGTTGACGATCACCGGCTTTGGCCCGCGCGGGGCCGAATGATCGGGGTCGCTCTCGAGGGTGGCGAGGAGCGCGATGCCCGGGGCACCCGCGAGGGTTGCCATATGCATCGGGCCGGTATCGTTGCCGACGACGAAGACGGCGGTTTCAGCAAGCGTGGCGATCTGGAAAAGGTCCGTACGCGTCACAAGGCTTTTGACACGCGGCTCACGCTTGACGATTTCCTGAGCGATCTGGCCTTCGGCAACGCCGCCGATGATGGCGGGCTGGATGCCGGCATCGGCAATGCGCTTGGCGAGCGCGGCATAGTTCCCGACAGGCCAGCGCTTGGCCTCGCGGTGCTCGGACGCGCCGGGGATCAGCATCATGTAGGGCGGCGTGAGATTGAAGTAGGCGGGGTTGAGGCGCGGCGTGTTGCCCAGTTTGGGACGCACCCAGCCGAGGTCCGGAAACGGCGCGCTTCGTCCGGGCCAGCGGCCTGAAGGGGCGACGCCGGCGACCTCGAGCTGCTCGGCCAGCCGGTCGATCGAGTGCATGCCGGCTCGGGCGGGATTGTCGTGAAAGAAGGCGGCCTTCTCGTGGTGGCCGGACCAGAGTGGCGGCTTGCCGCCGCGCTGGAGTGCAGTGAAGTAGTTCTTCGTGCGCCCGCTGGTCTGGAAGTCATAGACGATGTCGTACTTCGCCTTTCGGATGCGCTGGATCAGTGCGGCGGTCGGCTTCAGCCCTTCCGGGCGGCCATCGGTTTCGACCGCGTCCACATATGGGCAGACCTTGGCGAAGTCTTCGAAGAAGGGGGTGGTGAGCAGCGTTATGCGCGCGGAGGGGTGGAACTCGCGGACGGCCCGCATGGCGCCGAGCGCGAGCACAAAGTCACCGAGGGCGCTGAGCTTGATGACCAGCACATCCTTTGCCTTTGCGCCCGGATTTGCCGGACTGGCGGTTTTGGCCCGCGCCGTGTTCAAGTCCTCTAGTTCCCCTACTCCAACAACCGCTTATAGACGCTGAGTGTCGCCGCCTGAAGCCCTCTTTTCGAGAAGTGGCGGATGATGTGGGCGCGGCCCTGGCGGCCCATCGAGGCGCGCGAGGCCGGACCGACCCACAGCATGGCCCGGATCGCGCCTGCCAGCCCGGGCGCACTGCCCGGCTCGGCGCGGGTGCCGGTTTCGTATTCGAGAACTGTTTCGCGGGCTCCGCCATGGTCGGCGACGATGACCGGGCGGGCCATTGCAGAGGCCTCGGCGGCGACGCGCCCGAAGGCTTCAGGCCGGGTGGAGGGGACAAGCACGAGGCTTGCCGCGAGGTAGGCGGCCGGCATGTCGGAGACATGGGGCACGATCCAGGCATGGGCTGCGAGCCCCAGCCGGGTGATCTGGTGTTCGAGATCCGAGACGTAGCTGTCGCGGCCTTGCGCGTCTCCGGCCAGGATGAGCACCAGGCCCGCGCGCTCTTCCGGCGACAGCTGACCCAGCGCCTCGATGGCCAGTCCCTGCCCTTTCCATCTGGTCAGCCGCCCCGGTAGCAACAGCACGAGGCGGGAATCGCCCTCGAGGCCCCAGGCCTTGCGCAGGGCTTCAACCCGCGCCGGCGAGACAGCTTCGGGATCGAACGCCGCGAGGTCCACTCCGCGCGGGATGGTGATGATCTGGGCCGGATCGATGCCGTGCACTTCGGCAATGTGGGCCGCTATCCATGCGGAATTGGCGATGACGAGATCGCCCTTCGCCATGACGGAATTGTAAGCGCGCTTCAGTCCGGACGCTCCAGAATAGGCGCCGTGATAGGTGGTGACAAACGGCACGCCTTCGGCTTTTGCAGCGGCCCAGGCACTCCAGGCCGGAGCCCGCGAGCGGGCATGCACGAGGTCGACTTTCTCGTTGCGGATGATCCGGCGCAGCTTGCCTTCGTTGATCTTGATCGTCAGGGGATTGCGGCTCCTGGCGTCCATCCGGATCAGCTCGCCGCCGAGGCTCGCAAATTCCGGCTCCAGCCGGCCGCCCTTGCTGGCAAGCAGCGCACGCCCGCCGGCCTCGATGATGGCTTCCGTAACTTCAAGGACCGTGCGCTCCACGCCGCCGGCCGACAGCTCCGGTGCGACCTGCAGGATCGTCTTTCCCTTGAGTTCTGGTAACTCGCCCAATACGCGGCCCGCCCTACTCGCTTGACAGGCGAGAGAGATGGCGGAAGGCAACGGGCATGACAACGGAATCTTTCACTTCCCCCGAGGGACGCCGGATCGCCTTCCGCCGCGCCGCAGCGCCCGGCGCCGGGGTAACCTTCGTCTGGCTCTGCGGGTTCAAGTCCGACATGAGTGGCGGCAAGGCGGCGGCGGTCGAAGCCTGGGCAAGAGACGCCGGTCACGCAACCCTGCTGTTCGATTATTCCGGACACGGGCAATCGGGCGGCGCCTTCGAGGACGGCACGATCAGCGCCTGGCGCGCCGATGCGCTGGCGGCAATTGATGCGCAGACGGAAGGCACGCTGGTGCTGGTCGGCTCAAGCATGGGCGGCTGGATTGCGCTGCTCGCGGCGATGGCCCGGTCGGAGCGCGTTCGGGGGCTGGTACTGATCGCCCCTGCCCCGGACTTTACGGAAAAGCTGATGTGGCCGGAGTTTACGCCCGGGCAGCAGGCGGAAATCACCGGGCAAGGCTATACGCTGCGGCCATCGGACCATGGTGCACCCTATCCGATCACCGGGGCGCTGATCGAGGACGGCAGGCGATGGTCGATTCTCGACGAACCCATCGCGTTCAAGGGTCCCGTTCGCATCCTTCAGGGCATGCAGGACGCGGATGTGCCCTGGGGCCATGCCCTGGCGCTGGCGGCCAGCCTGACCTCGCCGGACATTGTGCTGACCCTGATCAAGGACGGCGAACACAGGCTTTCACGCGATGAGGACATCCGCCGGCTGTTGGCGATGTGCAGCGAACTGGCAGGCCCGTAGCACGCATGAACAAGCCGGTTGCTTTTCGGCAAGGGCTGAGTGAGGACTTCGCGGCTTTCAAAGGAACTCACCGTATGCTGGGCACAGGCGACACAATCGTCATCGGCGGACGCAAGACAGCCGTGGAGAAGCTGTTCAAGGCCATCTTTCTGCCGGTTCAGGCCTTTATGAATGAAAGCGGGGCGGAACTTGGCATGCTCCAGTCCCTGATTCCGGAAGGCAGCACGACGATCGATGTGGGCGCCAATGTCGGCGACTTCACGCGGCGGCTGCACCAACTGTCAAAGGGCGGGCTGGTGATTGCGTTCGAACCGCAAACCATGCCGAGGACGGTGCTGAGTGTCACCGCCTATGTGCGGCGCAAGGCCAACATCATCCTCTTTCCGTTTGCGCTCGGCGCGCCGAAGGCAGGCGCAGACCGGCTGGTCGAGCTGAAAGTGCCGATCAAGTCGAAAAGCAAGGTAGGCAGCGGGCTCGCCCATATCGGCGACGAGACCGACCTCGCCACGCGGTTCAGGATCCAGCGCGAACTAGTGGCGCTGTTCTCGCTCGACGAGATCATGGCGCATATCGACTGCCCGCCGGTCTCGCTGATCAAGATCGACGTCGAGGGCGGCGAGCTGGACGTGCTGCGCGGCGCGGCCGAGACGCTGAAGAAACATCGCCCCACCATCGTCTGCGAGATCGACAACCGCGAGGGCCGCTTCGGGATCGGCAAGGAAGAACTGGCCGAGTTCCTGAAAGGCCTCGACTATGTGCCACGCCGGATCTCAGACCTGGCAGAGCTGCCGTGGACCGCGCTGGACCTCAATACCGTCTTTACACTGAGCAAGTAATCCGGGTATTTCACGCCCGGATCAGGTCTCGCCGCTCAGCCCTTGCTGGACGCCTTGACGTGCGCGGCGATGGCGTTGGCGTGGCCGTGGCCGAGCTTGTGCTCGTTCTTCAGCCAGTTGACGATCTCGGCATGTTTCGCGCCCTTGCGGGCCGCGACGAGGTCGAACCAGTGGCTCATCTTCTTGCCATAGGTCTTCTCGATGGCCGGAAAGTAGGATGCGGGACCCTTGATGGGTTCGGATGTCGGATCGTCGGCCATGGTAGCCTCCATTGGGTGTAAGCAGCCTTGTCCCCGAAAGGGGCTGCGTAGGGTCGTGTCAGGTTCAGGCCTGCGCCTAGTCGCGCAGCAGTTCGTTGACGGCGGTTTTCTCGCGCGTCCGGGCATCGACCGTTTTCACGATCACGGCGCAGGCAAGCGAAGGTCCGCCCTTGGGGTCAGGCAGCGTGCCGGGCACGATGACCGAGAAGGGCGGCACGCGGCCATATATGATTTCGCCGGTCTGGCGGTTCACGATCTTGGTCGACTGGGTGATGAAGACGCCCATGGCGAGGACCGAGCCTTCACCGACGACAACGCCTTCGACGACTTCCGAACGCGCGCCGATGAAACAGTTGTCCTCGATGATTGTGGGGTTGGCCTGCAGGGGCTCCAGCACGCCGCCGATGCCGGTGCCGGCGGAGATGTGACAATTCCTGCCGACCTGCGCGCAGGAGCCGACCGAGGCCCAGGTGTCGATCATCGTGCCTTCGCCGACATAGGCGCCGATGTTCACATAGGACGGCATCAGCACGGTATTCTTCGCAATGAAGGCACCCCGGCGCACGGCGCACGGCGGCACGGCGCGGAAGCCGGCTTCCCTGAATTCTTTCGCGCCCCAGCCTTCGAACTTCGATGGCACCTTGTCCCACCAGTTGCCGCCGCCGGGCGTGCCGGAGATGGCGCCGTTGGCGTTGAGGCGGAAGGACAGGAGAACCGATTTCTTTAGCCACTGGTGAACCGTCCACGCGCCGCCTGCCTCTTTCGTGGCGACGCGGGCCTCGCCGGAATCCAGAAGGCTGATGGCGGCATCGACTGCGTCACGCACTTCACTCGTCGTCTCGGTAGAGAGCGTGTCACGCGCCTCCCAGGCGGCATCAATCACACGGGCAAGGGCTTCAGGCATGGCGTCAGTCTTTCGTTTTCAGGTCTGGCCGCGCAGCCGCCTGGTCAAGGAAGCCTGCAAGGTCGCCCGTGATGTAGTCGATGTGCAAGTTCCCGTCACCCCCGAACACATCCCCTGCTCCGGCCGGGCGTGCTTCGACGGGCTCATGGCTCCAGTCCTTGGGGGAATGGACGAGCACGGTCGTGAACCCGAGGGACTTGGCAGGCAGGAGGTTGCGGGCAAGGTCTTCGAAGAAGGCGGCGCCGAGCGGCTCAACCTTGTGGATGCGGCAGAAGGACTGGTAGGCTGGCAACTGGGGTTTCGGGGTGTAGGCGCTTTCCTCGATACCGAAACTTGCGTTGAAAAGGTGGGCGAGGCCCATCTTCTCGGTGACCCGTTCGGCATGCCGGCGCGAGCCGTTCGTATAGATGAACTTGCGTCCCGGAAGGGCTGCAATCGCGCTGCGCAAATGCGGCAGGTCCGGTAGCGGCGAGAGGTCGATTTCGTGGACATAATGCAGGAATTCAGCAGGATCGAGGCCATGCTCCGTCATCAGGCCGGAAAGGGTTGTGCCAAAGGTCGCGTAATACTGCTTCTGCAGCTTGCGCGCCTCTGCCCGCTCCAGCCCGGTATAGCGGGCAACGAAATCCGTTATCCGGGTATCGATTTCGGCGAAGAGGTCGCACTCGGCCGGATAAAGCGTGTTGTCGAGGTCGAACACCCAGTCGGTGACATGTTCCAGCTTCGGCGAGGGCGGGCGGCTAATCGTCATCCTGCTTCGCATCTATGAAATCGCGCTCGAAGAATTCGAACACCAGCTTGCGTTCGGTCGGCGCCGGGGTGCGCGCGAACAGGGCCGTGCGGTAGGATCCGTCCTCGCAGCTCTCGCGCCCCGAGATGGCGAACTTGGCGCGCCCCACACAGAAGGCTTCCGACGACCGCGACAGGGTACGCAGGCCGGTAGGCTCTTCCATCTCGGCATAGACGAAATGTTCGGAGCCGCGCAGCGGGCGGTCGACGACACGGGCGCAGCCGCCTGCCTCGATTCGCCACCAGCCGCGGCTTTCCCATCCCTCGGTGGCGCGGCGGGCGATGGCGCTCCAGATGCGGTTCTTGGTGCGATTGCAGAGCGTGAACCCGACCGCGCGGCTGCGTTCCTCGGCGGCCTGTTCGAGATAGTCGATCAGGTCGGCGTCCGATGTGTCGGGCTGCAGGCCCTTGAGCTTCAGGAAGTCGTTGATCGCGGCGCGGGTGCGCCCGCCGATGAACCCGTCGATGTTGCCGGAGACAACACCCGCCTCGTCAAGCAGGCGCTGGAGGCCGGCATTACGGGCATTGTCGAGCGACCAGTTCTCGATCTCGGTGAAATTGTTGGTCCACTTGTCCGCGCGGGTGATGCTGATCGGACGGAAGCCCTGGGGCTCCAGGCCCATGGCAGCACAGTCGGGCGGGCTCTCCAGCGAGAAGCCGCCGGTCGGGTCAACACAGAGTTCTTGGCGCCCGCCCCATTCGCGTCCGCCGCCCTGGTGGGCGGTGGAACCGCGCCCGTAGAGATAATGAACGCCCGGCGTGAGCGGGCCGGGTAGCGCTGTCTTGCAGGTCCCCGGCGCCAGCTTGGTCCAGCCATCAACCGATACACCCGTACCCTGGGCATGGCCGACAGCCGCCTCGATGATGTAGCTGGTGCGGTTGCACAACTCCCAGCCCGCGTCGGCCTGCGCCCGCGCCGGCAGGGCGAGCGCCGTAACCGCGGCAATCGCGAGCGCGGCAATTCTAAGAAACAAGCGTTCCAGCGCCATGTTCGGTAAAAAGCTCCATGAGCAGGGCGTGCGGGGCACGCCCATCGAGGATGACCGCCGCCCCGACGCCATGAATCACGGAATGTGCTGCCGTTTCAAGTTTTGGAATCATGCCGCCTGCAGCTGTGCCATCCGAAATCAGGCCCGGGATGTCCTTGACCTTGATTTCACGGATGAGATTTTTCTGCTTGTCGAGCACGCCGGCGACATCCGTCAGCAGCAGCAGGCGGCTGGCGCCAAGCGCGGCAGCGACGGCGCCTGCAGCGGTGTCGGCGTTGATGTTATAGCGCGCCCCGTCCTCGCCGATGCCCACGGGCGCGACCACGGGGATGAGGTCATCGTCGGCGTCTCGCAAAGCTTTCAGCACGGCGATGTCGACATGTTCGGGCTCGCCGACATAGCCGAGATCCACGATGCGCTCGATATTGCTGTCCGGGTCCTTGGTGGTCTTGGTGGCCTTGCGGGCGCGGATCAGGTTGCCATCCGCGCCGGACAGGCCGACCGCCTTGCCGCCGGCCGCATTGATGGCGCGGACGATGGACTTGTTGATCGGGCCGGACAGGACCATCTCGACCACTTCCATAGTGGCGTCATCGGTCACGCGCAGGCCATCCTTGAACTCGGACTTGATGGCGAGCTTGTCCAGCATAGCGCCGATCTGCGGGCCGCCGCCATGCACGACCACCGGGTGGATGCCGAGCAGTTTCAGCAGGACGACATCGCGGGCGAAGGCCTTGGCCAGCTCGGGATCGACCATGGCATGGCCGCCATACTTGATGACGATGGTCTGGTTGTCATAGCGCTGCAGGTAAGGCAGCGCTTCGGACAGTGTGCGCGCTGTAAGCAGGGCTTCGGCCTGAAGCAGATTCCGGGCATCGGTCATGGAGGTTGTGTCTAATGCGTTTCGCAGGGCCCTTGCAATGGCCGAGGCGCCGGAGATCAGCCGAGGGAGAGGGTCATGAAGACGCTGCGGGGATCTTCGGCATAATCACCGAACGGGCCGCAAGACATGAAGCTGTAAGCCTCGTAGAGGCGGCGGGCGGGAACGAAGGCGTCCATCGAGCCGGTCTCGAGGAACAGGGCGCCGTAGCGGCGCCGCCTGGCCTCGGCGAGGATATGCTGCAGCATCCGGCGCCCGAGACCCCTGCCCCGAAGAGCTTCGCGGGTGTGCATGGACTTGATCTCGCCGGTTCCGTCTCCGAGGTCCTTGAGGGCGCCGCAGCCGAGAAGGGCGCCGTCTTCCCACAGGCTCCAGACACTGACCGAAGGCTGGCGCAGGCCGTCGATCGGGAGGAAGTGGCAGCTTTCCGGCGGCGAGGCGGCCAGCATCGTGCCGGCATGGATGGCGATCAGTTCTGCCATCTCGGGGCCGGCAAGATCATCGGCGCGGATTTCGATCACGGCAGGGCACCTCCCGTGCCGGTTCTAGCCGGGCGGCAGAAAGGCCGCAATCTCGGCGCGGAGTTCGGCGATGCCCCAGCCTTTCTCTGATGAAGTCTGCAGCACGACCGGGTGGGCGGCGCCGCGTTTCTTGAGCTTTGCGGCAAGGGCGGCAGCTGTCTTCTCGACTTCGGGTTTGGGAACCTTGTCCACCTTCGTCAGGATGATCTGGTAGTTCACGGCGGCGCCATCCAGAAGGTCCATGATCTCGGTGTCGGTATCCATCAGTCCACGGCGGGAATCGACGAGCAGGAAGACACGGCGCAGGCTCGGGCGGCCGCGCAGGTAGGAGCGGATAAGCCTGGTCCAGGCGGCGACCTGCGTCTTCGAAACCTGTGCATAGCCGAAGCCGGGCAGGTCAACGAGGAAGAGGCGACCTTCGCCGATGTCGAAATAATTGAGTTCGCGGGTGCGGCCCGGCTCTGTCGAGGCGCGCGCGAGCTTGGCGCGGCCGGTGAGGGCGTTGATCAGGCTGGACTTGCCGACGTTCGAACGGCCCGCAAAGCAGACCTCAAGACGATCGGCGACCGGAAGGCCCGCAAGGTCCACTACGCCCCTGACGAACTCCGCGCTGCCCGAAAACAGAAGGCGGCCGGCTTCGATCTGGTCATCGGGGAACGAGGGCGCGTCCAGTTACTTGGCCGGCGCTTTGCGCTGCCCGAGATACTTGGCCACGAACTTGCCGACCTCCGTCTCGGCGCCGTTCGCGCGCATGATCCAGTATTGCTGGATGAAGGTCAGCACGTTCGACCATACCCAGTAAAGGACAAGACCGGCGGCAAATCCTCCGAACACGAACATGAACACGATCGGCAGCGCCATGATGATGCGCGCCTGCATCTTGTCCGGCGGCGGGGGCGAAAGCGATTGCAGGACCGCCATCGTGGCGCCGTAGAGGATCGGCAGGATGCCGATGCCGATGATCAGGCCGAGGACCGGGATCGCTTTGATGTCGGACGCGTCCCAGAAGGACAGCAGCCCGAACAGGTTGCCGAACGCAGTCGGATCCGGCGCGGAGAGATCCTTCATGTACCAGAAGGGCTCATGGCGCATGTCGAGTGTGACGTAGAGCGTCTTGTAAAGCGCATAGAAGATCGGAATCGTGACAAGGATCGGCAGGCAACCGCCGATGGGGTTGGCGCCGGTTTCCTTGTATAGCTTCATCATTTCCTGCTGCTTGCGCTGCGGATCGGCGGCGAAGCGCTCGTTGATCTCCTTCATCGGCTCCTGAAGCTTCTTCAGCTTCGCCATCGACTTGAAGCTCGCATTGTAGAGCGGGACGAGTGGCAGCTTGACGAGAACGGTGAAGGCGAGGATCGCCCAGCCGAACGCGCCGACATGGCCGTGCAGCCAGTGCAGGACATAGAAGAACGGCTTGGTCAGGAAGAACGCCCAGCCCCAGTCGATCGCATCGACAAGTTGCGGGATGCTTTCGTTCTGCTCGTAGTCGCGAAGGATCTCGAACTTCTTGGCCCCGGCAAAGATGCGGTTCTCCACCGTGATGCTGGCGCCGGGAGCCAGGTCCACAGCATTGCCTTCGGTGCGCACTTCCAGCGGACCGCCGCGCGCAAGGCTGGCACGGTTGACCGAAGCGGTGAAGGGCGCGGCCTGTGCGGGGACGAGCGCGCTCATCCAGTACTTGTCGCTGAGGCCCCACCAGCCGCCGGTCGCCGTAGAGAAGTTGCCATCGGCGGATTCCCCGTCGATCTTCTTGGACGCAAACAGCGGTTTGTATTTCTTCAGCCGCAGGGTGGCATCCATCACGCCCATGAGCCCCATGTGGGCGAGGCCGTTATCTGCCTGCGCCGCAACGCCCGGCTCGGTGGCGTTGAGGAAAAGCTTGTAATCACCCTTGCGTTCGATCGATCCGATCGGACGGAGGCTTCTGGCCGCACCGGATGTATTGGTGACGGTGTCCTTGAAGGTGAAGAGGTAGTTTTCGTCGATCGACACGACCCGGTCGATCGTCACGCCGGGGGCCTCGAGCCGGAGCGTGACGGGCGCGGCGGACGTCAAGTCACCTTGCCCGACCTGCGTCCAGGGCGAATTGCGCCCGGCCACAAGCGTGTTGCCGTCAGCCCAGTAATAGGTCGTGAAATATCCGAACTCCGACTCCTCGGGGCGCAGAAGACGGATTTCTTCCGTCTTTTCGACCGTGACGAAATGCTGCTTCAGGCTGAGGTCATCAAGCCGGGCGCCGGCGAGGCGGATCGAGCCGTCTATGGAGGTGGCGTCCAGCTTGACGCGGGACGCTGCGGCGAGGGCTTCGGAAATGAGCTTCGGGCCGGTCGCGACTTCAGCGCCGGTATCCACGGACGCCGTTTGCTGCTGAGCCGCCTCGATGGCCTGCTGGGCCTGGTAGCGCTTCTGGGCCGGCTCCATGACGAAGATCTGGTATAGAAAGACGAACGCGATCATCGCCGCCATGGCGAGCAGGAAATTGCGCTGTTCTTCTTTTTCCATCGACGGTATTCCGCAAGTTCATGGGCAGGACGCCGGGTTCGGGCGCAGGGGGCATCAAATGCGCGCGAGGCTTATCAGCGCGCTTTCCATATCGTCAAGCAATCGGGACCAGCCGACTTCGAGCGTCGCCTCCCGGGCGATGAACACATAATCCCACCCCGGACGGCCGTACCGCGCCAGCAGGCGCCGGGACGCCTCGCGCAGGCGGCGCTTGGCGCGGTTGCGCTGGACGGCTCCGCCGATCTTTTTTGTCGCGGTGAAGCCTTCCCCGATCCCGGGACCCGGCGTCTCGCCGGCCCGGGCGCGCGCCTGGATGACGAGTGACTTGCGCCGCTCGGTTATGCCGTCGCGCGCAAATGTGAATTCGCGTCGCTTCTCGAGGCGGCGCGTTTCCGGGATTTCTGGGTTTTCGGGGCCGGACATGATCGGACTCCCGGTCGGCAGGGCCGGAAAGACCCGCAGGAGAAGGATCAGGCGGTGAGGGTCTTGCGGCCCTTGGCGCGGCGGCGTGCCAGTACCTTGCGGCCGCTCTTGGTGCCCATGCGCTCACGGAAACCATGCGTGCGCTTGCGGCGGAGGTTACTCGGCTGGAAAGTGCGCTTCATGGGACTGCTCTGGGTCTTGGAACTGGGAAAACGGGGGCAATACAGGCGGGCAGCGGTATGGTCAAGATGAAACCGGTGCAAAAATTCGCCGTCGGGACCGGGCGTATCACTGCCTCGTGAGATGCCGGGGGCGCCGCCAAGGGCTATGTGACCGGAGAACCTGACAACACGGAGCTTCCGCATGCACGCCGCGACCTTAAGTCTTGTTGCCCTTGCGGCTTGTCTTTTCCCGGCCGCGGGAATGGCAGATACCCCATCCAGCCCCCGAGCGGAGACCGAAGTGCCTGCCGAACATGCCGACTGGACACGCCTGCTCAAGAAGTATGTCAAAGCCGGTTCCGACGGAATCACCCGGGTCGATTATGCCGGGCTGGCGGCGTCCGAAGCCGACCGTGCGGCGCTCGACACCTATATCGCGCGCTTCGCGGGGGCAGATCTCTCGGCCAGGAACGACGCAAACTTTGCCGCCTGGGCCAACATCTACAACGCGGTCACTGTGCGCCACATCGTGGAGCGTTATCCGTTGAAGTCGATCAGGGATGGGTACCTGACAGGTCCGTGGAAAGAGGTGAAGGTGCGCGTGGGCGGAAGCGATGTCTCGCTCGATGCCATCGAACACAAGATCCTGCGAAAGACCTGGGGCACGCCGGAAGTCCATTATGCGGTCAACTGCGCGTCTTACAGCTGCCCCAACCTGCCCGCCAAAGCCTGGGAGGCGGCAAGCCTGTCCAAGGACCTCGATGTGGCTTCCCGGGCTTACGTGAACCATCCGCGCGGCGTGACCGTTACATCAAGGGGCGTCATCGCATCGGAAATCTATAACTGGTTCGAGGCAGACTTCGGCGGGTCAAAAGCGGCGGTCGTCGAACACCTGCTCAAATATGCCGAGCCGGACCTCGCGTCGAAAATGCGCGCCAAGCCGAGAATCGTGCGCTACCAGTATGACTGGTCGCTAAATGACGCGGCGAAACTCAAGAAGCCTGCGAGCCCATGACTGACCGACCAGCCCCGCTCTGGCGCCGCCTGTGGCCTGTGTATGTTATCCTACTCGGTCTTGGCATCGCGCTCTCCCAGGGTTGGCACGAATTCCTGACGCTTGCGGCGTTGTCGGCCAATGCAGCATCGCTCGACGCGATGGTGCGGGACAATTTCCTGATCGTGTTTGCCGGCTATATCCTGATCTATGCCGCCGCGACGACGTTCATGGTGCCCGGCAGCGCCCTGACCATTGCAGGCGGATTCCTGTTCGGGCTGGCGCTTGGAACGCCGGCGACCGTGATCGCTGCGACGATCGGGGCGTCGATCCTGTTCTTTGCCTCGAAGACCTCGATCGGCGCGATCCTGCGGGATGTCGCCGGGCCCTTCATCGAAAGGATGCGCGCAGGCTTTGCGGAAAACCCCGTCTCCTACATGTTCGCCCTGCGCCTGATCCCCCTGTTCCCGTTTGCGGCCGTCAACATCGCGCCCGGCTTGCTCGGCGCCAGGTACCGCGATTTCGCCCTGACGACGTTCTTCGGCATCATGCCGGGAACCCTCGCCTACACATGGATCGGTGCGGCGGTCAAAGGTACCCTGCTCGCAGGCGGCACACCGGATTTCGGCTCGCTTGCCGCAAACTTTGCACCGGCTTTCCTCGCGCTCGGGCTCGTCTCGCTGCTGCCGGTCGCCTACAAGAAATTCTTTTCCAGGAAAGTCCCTGCCTGATGGCCGATATCCGCATACTGAAGGCTGACGTTTGCATCATCGGCGCAGGCTCGGGCGGGCTGTCCGCAGCCGCCGGCACCGCGATGCTCGGTCTCAAGGTTGTCCTGTTCGAGAAGCACGAGATGGGCGGCGACTGCCTGAACTATGGCTGTGTGCCCTCGAAAGCGTTGCTGTCATGCGCCAAGGCGGCACATGCGCCGGGCGAGGCGGCGAAGCTGGGTGTGGGCCTGGGGCCTGCCAAGGTCGACTGGAACGGCGTGAAGGCACATATCCGCGGGACCATCGAGACCATCGCACCGGTTGACAGCCAGGAACGTTTCGAAGGCCTCGGCTGCACCGTCATCCGCGAAGCGGCACGGTTCGAAGACCGCAATACGGTCGTCTCCGCCACTGCACGCGTGAAGGCGCGCCGCATCATCGTGGCTACCGGCAGCAGCGCCTTCATTCCTCCGATCCCCGGGCTGGCGGACCTGCCCTACCTGACCAATGAAACCATCTTTTCCGTGCCGGAATTTCCGCAGCATCTTGTCGTGCTCGGCGGCGGGCCGATTGGCCTTGAACTCGCACAGGCCTTCCGGCGCCTCGGCGCAAAGGTGACGGTGCTCGAGATGGGCCGTGCTCTCGCCCGCGCCGACGAAGCGCATGCGCGGCTTGCGGTCGAGACACTGCGCGGCGAGGGCGTCACCGTTCTCGAAGGCCGCAAGGCGACGCGGGTTTCCGGCGAGCCGGGCCGCATCACCGTTCATGCCGAAGGGCCGGAGGGTGAGACCGCGATCGAGGGTTCGCACGTCCTCGTTGCGCTCGGCCGGCGCGCAGTGCTGGACGGGCTGGATCTCGCGAAGGGCGGTGTCGATCACACCCCGGCCGGGCTCACCGTAGGCGATACACTTCGCTCGAAAAGCAATCCGCGCGTCTGGGCACTCGGCGACGCGGCAGGCCGGGAGCAGTTCACCCATGTCGCGGGCTGGCACGCGTCTGTTTTCATCCGGCGCGCCTTCTTCAAGCAGGGCAGCACAGCCGCCAGCCTTCCTGTACCTTCCGTTACCTACACTTCGCCGGAGATCGCCCAGATCGGCCTGACCGAAACGGAAGCGCGCGCACGGTTCGGGGCGGCGGTGAAGACATCGGCTTTCCCGTTCCATGACAACGACCGCGCGATCGCCGAAGGCCGGACGCTCGGCGAGGCCAAGCTGGTCCTGCACAAGGGCAGGTTGGTTGGCGCCTCGATTGCCGGGGATGGCGCGGGCGATATCCTGCAGCTTGTCTCGGTCGCCATGTCGAACGGTTTGAAGCTGACGGCGCTGACAAACTTCATTTCGCCGTATCCGACCCGTTCCGAGGCTGTAAAGCGCGCCGCCTCAGCCTATTTCACGCCGAGCGTTTTCGGCAAACCGGCCCGGACGCTGGTCGGGCTGCTGCAGCGGATTCCCTGAGGCGCCCGGTTCCCCTTCCGGCAGATTTCGCCTAAGTCTCGGTGGGTGACCGCGCCCCCGACCGCTCCCCTCCAGACGCCGCCGCTGGGCCTTCGGCGCTTCGCCGACAGCCTGGCAGCACGGCTGTTTGCATTGACGCTCGGCGCCATTCTCCTGACCGAGTTCCTGATCTTCATTCCGTCCGTCAGCAACCTGCGCACCCAATGGCTTGAGGAACGGGTCGCAGCCGCGCGGATCGCTGCGCTCGCGCTGGATGCCGCGCCCATGCGGGAAGTATCCGACGAGCTGTCGGAGAGCCTGCTGATGAAGGCCGAAGTGCTGGCCGTTGCAGAAATCGAGGACGACATGCACATCCAGCTGCTGGCGCCGCAAATTCCGATTGTAGGGCCGATGCGCCTGGTCGACCTGCGCGGGTCAACGGCGATGGGACGCTCCCTCGCCGCTCTGCGGGAGTACGCGGCGCCGCCCGGCGAGATGCTGGTCGTCGTTGCAGAAGGCTCTGCGGAGGGCCGGGTGATCGAAATCGTCTTGCCGCAGGCCCCGCTCAAGACGGATATGGTGCAGTTTGCCTGGCGAGTGACGGGCCTATCGCTGATCATAGCGCTGGTTGCCGCCGTCCTGATTTACGCTGTGCTGGACGTGTTTGTCGTGCGGCCGATCAAGCGCGTGACCATAAGCGTGGAACAGTTCAGCCGCGACCCCGGAAGCTGGACCCGGCGCCTCTCACCGACACCCCGGCGCGATGAAATCGGTCGTGCACAGAACGCACTGTCCGGAATGGAAAAAGCGGTCGCCGATGCGTTCCGCCAGCGCGCTCACCTTGCTGAACTCGGCAGCGCGGTGGCCAAGATCAACCACGACCTTCGCAATTCGCTGGCTTCCGCGCAGCTGGTGTCCGACGTGCTGGCTAAATCTGATGATCCGAGGGTCAAGCGCGCCGCGCCGCGCCTTGAAAGGGCGCTCGAACGGGCCATCGAACTGGCAACGGCAACCCTCGATTATGGCAAGTCTGCACCCCGTTCTCCGAAACTCCAGCCTGTCTGTCTACGGATGGTTTTACTGGAGGCGGCGGAGGAAGCGCTGAATGGCGGCGCCACGCAGCTTGATATAGCCGTGCCGCCTGACTTCAGTTTCACGAGCGATCCTGACCATCTGCACCGGATTGCCTCGAATCTCCTGCGCAACGCCGCACAGGCGATGGCGCAAGCCGCCAGTCCTGAACCCCGGATCCGGATCATGCAGGAGTCGGGCGTTCTCGTTTTCCAAGATAACGGGCCCGGCTTGCCGGAACAAGCCCGCGCGAACCTGTTCAAGCCTTTTGCAGGCTCGACCCGGGCGAACGGCACCGGCCTCGGCCTGGTGATTGCACAGGAACTGGCCCGCGCGCTGGGCGGAGACCTGTCCCTGATGGAGACGGGCGAGACGGGGACGGCATTTCGCCTGACCTTGCCGGGACTACCCGCATGACGGTCTATGCGCCGCCGGAAGCGCAACTGGATATTGTCCATGCGGATGACTTCCTGGTGGTAGTCGACAAGCCCTCCGGGCTACTGTCCGTTCCCGGACGGGGCAAGGACAAGGCCGATTGCGCGCTCTCGCGGGCGCAGGCTGAGTTTCCGGACGCCCTGACGGTTCACCGGCTCGACATGGCGACCAGCGGCCTGCTGCTGCTGGCGCGCAGCAAGGAGGTGCAGCGCGCGCTCTCGGGACAGTTTGCGCGAGGCGAAATCGCGAAGCGCTACCTCGCCGACGTCTGGGGCGCGCCGGTGGCTGTCTCGGGCGAGATCAACCTGCCACTGATCATAGACTGGCCTCGCCGACCCTTGCAGAAGGTGGACTGGGAAACAGGCAAGCCAAGTATAACCTGCTACAAGACATTGTCCGTATACGGCTGGTTTTCGCGACTCGCACTGACGCCGCTGACCGGCCGGTCGCACCAGTTGCGTGTGCACCTCGCCGAGATCGGCCACCCGATCCTCGGCGACGAGTTCTATGCCCCTCCGGAAGCCCTGTCTGCGCGCACGAGGCTCGCGCTGCATGCAGCTTCGCTGGGCTTCCTGCACCCTGCATCGGGTGCGCGAATTCAGCTTGACTCCGGCTGCCCGTTCGAGGCTTCCTGACACTGTACCGGAACGCTCTGCCTAGTTCGCAGCCGCAATTTCCAGCAGCAGCGCATCAATCACCGGAACCGCCGGATCACCATCCACAGGCCTGTCATTTGCGATGACCGAAAACACCAGCGTCTCGCCGCTGGCCGCGACCATGAAGCCCGAAAGTGCATTGACGCCCTGGACGGTGCCGGTCTTCGCGAAGATGCGGCCATCAAGGGCAGTGCCGCGGAACCGGCGGGCGAGTGATCCGGTCTGCCCGCCGACCGGCAGGGTGGCGCGGAATGCATCGCCCCAGGGCTGCGCCGAAGTCCAGGTGAGGAACCTTACCGTCGCTTGCGGCGTCACCCGGTTATAGGGCGAGAGTCCGGAGCCGTCGAACAGTTCGATCTCCGCCCGCCCAATGCCGGCGTCGTCCAGCATCGCATGGACCGCCTCCAGTCCATCCTCTGCGCCCGCCCCGCCCCTGGCCCGCGCGATGTGGCGCAGCAGCACTTCGGCTGAAAGATTGTCGCTGTCTTCGGAGACGCTGATGATGGTTTGCAGGAGCGGGGGCGGCTCAAGGCGCGCAATCTCCTGCCCCGCAAGCATTTCGCTCCGTGAGCGGACCTTCGCAGCGCCATCCACCGTGATGCCGCGCGCCGCCAGCAGGCGCACAAGGCGCTCTGCTGCGGTCTGCGGGGCGTCCGGAACGCTGAGGAAGTAGTTCCGGGCGGCCGCATCCGCCGGGAGGCTGCCTGACAGGATGACTTCATCCGATCCCGGCCACCGCAACACGCTGAGCAGGTTTACGCTTCCGAGCGGCCCGGTGACGGCTTCATTGCGGACGTGCATCACGTCGTCGCCTTTCGCCCATACGGCCATCACCGGGGCGCCTTCCGCCGTGTCCGGCCCGACCCGCAGGGCCGCCGCATTGGCGTTGACCGTCAGCGCCGAAACCGGGGCGCCGAAGTAGAATGGAAGATTGTTCCAGCTCCACCCCATGCCCCAGGGCTCATACGGGAACAGCGAATCGTCGCCGTATACATCCGCGATACGCGTCAGGCCGCGCGCAGCAACTGCGTCCGCAAGTTCCCGCAGGCAGTTGGTGATGCAACCGGCGCTGTCGCGCAGGGTGGGATCGCCGGCGCCGACCAGAATGAGCGAAGGCGGCGCGCCGCCCTGCCCCGGCATGATCTGCAGGGAGGTGCCGAGCGCCGGGTCTGGCTGGGCGATCCCCTCAAGGTAATGGAAGCTCGCTGCTGCGGTGAAGAGTTTCGTGTTGGAGGCCGGAATGAAACGTTGGCCGGCCTTGTCTGCATATACCGGTTCACCGGCGAGCGTTGCGGCCATGACGCCAAGGCGGACGCCTTCCGCCGGCACAATGACCCCAGGCGCGCGCGCGGGCTCCGGCTCCGGCGGGGTCGCGCAACTTGCCACCAGCAGGGCCAATGCGAGGGCAACTTTCCGGTTCATCGCGTCGTGTGTCCTTCCCGCAAGGCTCAGGTCAGCCGTTTCTTGGTGCGCCCCTCGTGGGCGCGCGCGTTTACCGGATCATCCGGCCAGTCATGCTTGGGATAGCGCCCGCGCATGTCCTTGGCCATGTCCTTGTAACCGGCGCCCCAGAAGCGCGCGAGATCCTGCGTGGTGGCCACCGGCTTCATGCCCGGTGACAGGAGTTCGACGGTGACCGGCACCCGCCCGGCCGCGATCCTTGGATGTTCCGTGAGGCCGTAGAACGCCTGCGCCCGCGCCGAAACCAGCGGCGCGCGCGGATCGAGCCAATCGACGCGGACTTCCTTACCGGACGGCAGGACCAGCATCAGCGGCGCCTGTTGGCGCAGGGCTTCCTGCACCGGCCAGTCAAATGACCGGACCAGCGCATCGCGCACTTCATGCGGCGCGGGTACCGATGCGCCCTTGCGGTGAAGCAGGGGGTAGAGCCAGTGGCGCGCAGAAAGTACCAGAGTGGCCGAGTCCCGAACCGGCGCCTCTACAAGCGCCGCGGATTCGAGAATCCGCAGCCGGTGCAGCGTCTCATCCACGGCACCCCCGGCGCCCAGCGCTTCGAAACCCCCGGACTGAACGGCCTCCAGCATGGCCAGCGCAGCGGCCTCCGCCGAGGGCTTGGGCAGCGGCGCCTCGCTCAGCATGATGGCGCCCAGAGCCTTGACCCGGCGCGCCGTGAACCGGCCGCTCTTCGGATCAAACGTGGCGCGGTCTTGCGTGACCGCTTTCTGGCTCGCCAGCGCTTCGGCTTCCGTGAGCGGCAGGGCAAGCGTGATCCGCGGCTCGCGCGAGGCGCCGCCAAGGTCTGCAACAACCAGCCATTCCGACTTGGAAAGACCATCCGTTGGCGGAATACCTGCCGCGCGCCCGGATGCAAGAAGATACGATTCCCCCGATCCCGGCCGCCGGCGCGCCACCTGGTCCGGCCAGGCGGACGCCAGCAGCCGCGCGAGATCGCCGCCCGGCTTTGCGCCGCCGCCCCAGCTGGCGGCCTGCGCTTTGAGGCTGCGCGCGCGGGGGCTGGCGTCGTTGCGGAAACGCTGCAACCGGTCCCGCAGGTCGCTGGAGTCGCCGCCGATCCCCCGCTCGCCCGCCAGTGCAGCGATTTCCGCTGCCAGCGCTTTCTCCGCCGGGCCGGGCGCGGCTGCAACCAGCGCCGCGAGCCTCGGCGCCATGGGCAGGTGCGCCATCTCGCGGCCCTTGGGCGTCAATGCACCCGCCATGTCCAGCGCGCCGAAAGCGAGGAGCTGCGCCTCGGCGGCACGGTACTTGCCGGCGGGCGGTGGATCCAGCCAGGTCAGCTTCGCAGGATCGCGCTCACCCCATTCGGCAAGCGCCAGAACGAGACCCGAAAGATCGCTCGACAGGATTTCCGGCGTTGCCGCGGCCATCAGGCCGCGCGTCGCTGCTTCGTCCCAGAGGCGGTAGCAGACCCCTGGCGCAGTGCGCCCCGCCCTGCCCCGGCGCTGATCGACCGATGCACGCGACGCCCGCACGGTGCTGAGGCGCGTTCCAAGGCCGCCGGTTTCATCTTCGGCGACGCGCGCAAGACCGGAATCGATGACGACGCGCACACCTTCTATGGTCAGCGCGCTTTCCGCCAGGTCCGTCGCGAGCACGACCTTGCGTTTGCCGGCCGGTGCGGGAGACACGGCGGCGTCCTGAGCCGCCGGCGGCAGCGCGCCGAACAGCGGCGCGATCAGGATATCCGGCCCAAGACCCGCGAGCGCTTCTGCCGTGCGGTGGATTTCCCGCGCGCCGGGAAGGAAAGCGAGAATGGATCCCTGCTCCTCGCGCAACGCCTGCCGGATCGCCCTGGTCATGCGGTCTTCGATGCGGTCCTCGGAGCGACCGAGATAGCGCGTCTCGACAAGATACTGCCGCCCCGCACTTTCAATCACCGGGGCGGCCATGGCTTTCGAGACGGCGGCAATATCCAGCGTCGCCGACATGATCAGCAGGCGGATGTCTTCCCGCAGCGCGCCCTGCATCTCGAGCGCGAGGGCAAGGCCAAGATCGGAGTTCAGCCGCCGCTCATGGAATTCGTCGAAAAGGACTGCACCGACATCCTTCATCTCGGGATCGTTGAGGATGCGGCGCGTGAACAGGCCGTCGGTGATCACTTCGATCCGCGTGGCGGCAGAGACTTTCCGGTCTGTCCGGGTGGTTAGGCCCACCGTCTGGCCAAGCTTTTCTCCGAGGCTCGACGCCATCCGCTCCGCCGCCATGCGCGCCGCGATCCTCCGCGGCTCCAGCATCAGGATACGTCCGATGACAACCGCGTCGCCGCCGAGCAGGCCTGCCAGCGCCAGGGGCACGCGTGTCGTCTTGCCTGCGCCGGGCGGCGCCGCCAGCACCAGACGGTTCCCGTCTGCGAGGCAGCGGAGGATGTCAGGCAGCACCTCGTCTATCGGCAGGGGATCACGCGCATTCGTCATCGTGCACGGGATAGGGCGCCGCAGGCTATCGTGGCAAGCGCCACGTCCGGAAGGTTGCCTTGTGCGACCCAGCCCCCTACCGTGATGTGGGGCGAGGTATGGAGGCTGTTCATGAAAGCATGGTTTGAAATCGATCTCTGGAAGCGGGTGATCCTCGGCCTCCTGATCGGCGCCGCGATCGGGCTCGGCCTTCGCTACGGGATCGGTGCAGACCGCGCCGGAGAGATCGTCACCACCTGGTTCAAACCGGTGGGCGACGCCTTTATAAACCTCATTCGCATGCTCGTCGTGCCGCTGATCTTCACGACACTGGTCTCCGGTGTGCTGGCAATGGGCGATCCGAAGCGGCTGGGCAGTCTCGGCGGGCGCGCCCTGGGGATGTACATGATCACGACAGTGATCGCGGTCTGCTTCGGCCTCGCGATGGGCACTATCATCCAGCCCGGCGCCGGATTTGATATCTCGGCCGTGTCGGCCACCGACATGGATGAAGCGCGCGAACGGCTTGCCGCGAACCCGGCGCCCGGGAGCGTGCTCGAGCAGATCATCCGCACACTTCTGTCCATCATCCCGGTAAACCCGGTCGACGCGATGGCAAAGGGAGACGTGCTGGCCATCATCTTCTTTGCCATAATGCTGGGCGTGGCGACCCTGATGGCGGGCCAGGCCGGAGAGCCCGTCGCGCGCGTCATGAACAGTGCCGCAGACGTGATGATGAAGCTGACGATCATCATCATGGAAGTTGCGCCGATCGGCGTGCTTGCGCTGATGGCTTGGGTATTGGGAACGCGCGGCCTGGTCGTTCTCGAAGTGCTCGGGAAGATGACGCTTGCCCATTATCTCGCATGCACGCTGCACATGCTGATCACCTATGGCTTCATCGTGAAGGTGATACTGCGCCTGCCACTGATCCCCTTCATACGCGGTGTGGCCGATCCGCAGGCGGTGGCGTTCTCGACGTCATCGTCGAACGCCACCCTGCCGGTCACGATGACTGCGGCGAACAAGAACCTCGGCGTCGGCAAGCCGATTGCCTCGTCGGTTCTCCCGCTCGGCGCCACTATCAACATGGACGGCACCGCGCTGTATCAGGGCCTGATTGCGCTGTTCGCGGCCCAGGCCCTCGGCATCACGATGACGCTGGACATGTATTTCACGATCATCCTGATGGCGGCGCTGGTCTCCATCGGTACCGCCGGGATTCCGTCTGTCAGCCTGTTCCTCGCGGCAACGACGCTGAGCGTGATCGGCGTGACCGCTGAGAACACCGTTCTCATCATTGCCATCCTGTTTCCGTTTGACCGGATTCTCGACATGATGCGTACGGTCACGAACGTGACCGGCGACCTGGCGGTTTCCATGGCCGTTGCGAAATGGGAAGGCGAGTTTGACGAGGAGGTCTACCGCGCCCGCGATCCGGTCTGACGAGGCTGCGCCTAGAGCGACAGCCCGTCGGGATAGTGGACGATGTTCTGGGCGGTGATCGACACCTGCGCCGGCAGCCAGCACATGACCTCAAGCCCGCCGCCATCGACCGGCTTCATGCCGACCGTGCCACCATGCAGGTGGATGAAGTGCTTGACGAGCGCGAGGCCAAGGCCTGCGCCGCGCTGGTCTCCCGACACGAAGCTATCAAAGCTGGTCGCGCGCTTGTCGGCCTCGAGGCCGATGCCGTTATCGCGCACACTGAGCATCACCACGTCGCCCGCGCGCTGTGCAGCGACAACCACTTCGCCGCCCGCTTCGGTGAAACGCAGCGAGTTTGAGACGAGATTGAACAGCACCTGCTTGATGCGCCGCGCATCGCCACGGATCGTACCCGGCTTGCCGATGATCTCCGAGCGCACGGTCACTTCCGTATCCTCGGCCTTCGAGACGACCATCTCGATCCCTTCGGCGATCAGGTCTTCGAGGTTGACGGTATCGATATCCAGATCCATCCGGCCGGCTTCGATCAGCGCGAGATCAAGGATGTTCTCGATCAGTTTGTTGAGGTGGTCGGACGCCGAGAGGATGGCGCGCACATGATCGGTCTGGCGCTCGGTCAAGGCGCCGTTGCGCTGTGTCTCGAGCAGTTCGGCGTAGCCGAAGATCGTCGTCAGCGGTGAGCGCAGCTGATAGCTTACATTGCGCACGAACTCCGTCTTCAGACGGTCTGCAGCTTCGAAGGCTTCGGCACGGTCACGCAAGGCGGACTCGACGCGGCGCGTGGCGGTCACATCCGCAAATGCGATGAGGGTGTTTCCGTCCGGCAGCGGATTGGTGATGTAGGTGAGCAGGGAACCGTCGGAGCGGCGCATCTCGCCGGTCGTGGCCTGCCGCGCGCTGGCCGACGGGTCGGTGATATGTACCTTGATTGCGCCCCAGATCTCCGCATCGTGGAACAGCGGCACGCAGCCCTTCACTACATCATCAAAGTCCGGCGTGTCCTTCAGAAGCTCCGTGGGCAGATCCCAGACGCGCTCGAAGGCGCGGTTGTGGAGTTTAAGCCGCCCGTCGCTGCCGAACACGGCGACCGCCTCATGCAGGTTGTCGAGTGTGGAGCGCTGGGTCTTGATCAACGCGTTGAAACGCGTCTGCAGGTCGAGCTGAACGGTGATGTCCTGGAACAGAAGCAGCAAGCCGCCCATCGGGTGGCGCTGGCGTGTCACCGACAAGGTGCGGCTGTCCGGCAGGGACCATTTGTCTTCCTTCACCCCGTCGAGATCGAGATAATAGGAAATCTCTTCGGCCCGCCATTCGGCATAGTTCGGACGACCCGGAAGCTTGCGGCGCTCGCGCAGGCGGTCAAGCAATTGTCCATGGTTCGGGCGGTCGAGGAGGAAAGCTTCCTCAAGGTCCCACATGTCGCGGAAGGCCTTGTTGTAGAAGGTCAGCTTGCGCTCGGCACTGAAGATGGCGACCGCATCGGCCACATGGTTCAGCGTCTCGTCATGGGCGCGCACGTGGCGGTTCAACTCCTCGCGCGCGTTCTCCTGCATGGTCACGTCAAAGGCCATCGCCCCTGCACCACCGGAAAGCGGGAAGGTCAGTACACGCATCGACCGCCGGTCACCCTTCACCACGATATGCCGTGTCTCGTCATGCTCGTGCCCGTCTGAAATTGTCTTGCGGGCCTGCTCGGCCACCGCCTGGTCGAGCATCGTCTGCTCTTCGAGGAGGCGGTCGAGGCTCGAGACATCGACTGCGGCGAGGTAGGCCGGGTTTGCCCATTGCAGGCGGCCCATTCCAGACACGCGCCAGGCCGGGAACGGCGCCTTGCGGAGCATGTCGAGGAAAGCCGTCGGATCGCGCGCGATTACCTGGCGAGCTTCCTCGAACTTTCCGCGGGCGGAGCTTTCTTCCAGGCCCTTGATGGTTGCATCAGTCACCCAGACCACCGCTCGCGCGCCGGCCGTGCGGCCATCTGCTTCGAGGAAGCGGCCGGACGGGCCGATCACGGTCAGCGAGAACGGGTTTCCCTGCTCGCGCAATTCGCGCAGGCGGATGCGCAGCGTTGTGTCCTGACCCGCCGAGTCGCGTGCTTCGAGATCTGCAATTCCCTCCACGATCCGGACGGTCGGATTGTCGGAAATCGCCGCGTCCGTGAAGCTGAGCAGCCCTGCCAGCGCCACCGACGAACCGAACACGTCCGGGGGCGTGATTTCGTCGCCTTCGACTTCCAGCGCATCGCCCTGCCAGACCAGGATGACGCCCGGGTGCGCGCCCAGAACGGACTTGAGAGCCGCGTTTTCGGTTTCGCGGTCGCCTGCGAGATCGCGGTAACGCTTGGCCGCGCCGCGCGCGCCGTCCGAAACCCGTAAGGCCCAGAGCAGCGCGCCGAGGGCCAGCATTGCGGTACCAACCGCCATGATGATGGGCACTTGTTCTGCGTTCATCGGACAGTCGCCTTTCGAAACACGGGATACCGCGCTGACGGCGCGCGACTCTGGCAAGTTTATAATGGTTAACGATTGGGCCTGCGAGCGTTAAGGCAGGGTTAATTCCCGGGCTGCGATGCGGGCGGGGACAGCGCTTCCGCGCTGTAACCGGCTGTTGCATAAACAGCACACCTGCCTAGGGTAGCCTGGGGCAAGCCTGAGGAGGCACCGATCATGCGCCGCAACCTGCCGTCCCTTCTGTTGGCTGCCATGCTGCTGGCCGCCCTTCCCGTCAATGCACAGGCCGAGGATGATGGCGACGACCTCGTGCGCCTGCCCGGCCAGGGGCTGGTCAAGCCTGAAACCGGCCCGGCCCAACGCAATCTCGGCCGTCTTGTCCCCGGCGGCGGACTGTTTGCGAGCTTCGACGCCGATGGCGATGGCCGCATTGCGGCGGCCGAACTGGCCGAAGGCACCCGGGCCGCCTTCCTGCTGGCCGATGCCAACCGGGACGGCGAACTTGGCGCGCTCGAACAGCAGGACTGGGCGGCCGGCCTGCCAACCCGTGATGATACCCTGTCGAATCCCGTCCGGTTCGACCCGAACCTCGACCGCATCGTGACATTCGAGGAATTTCAGGCCGTGATCGCCCAGCTTGCAACCAACTATCAGGACAACAAGGGCACGATCGAACTTGCGAGGCTTTCGGCGCCCGATCCAAGGCCCGAGCGTGCTGATCGCCGGCCCGCCGCTGCCCCGGTGCCAGACCGGATCGGCGCCAGCACCAACTGAGCTGCCCTGCCCCATTCGTGCAGCCCGCTTGACACCGCCGCCGCCGCGGGCGACCCGCTGTCGGTCATGACCCGCCTGTCCCTTCCGCCTGCGCGCGGCAAACTCATCGAAGGCGCCCCGCTCGCGCCTTACACATGGTTCCGTGTGGGCGGTCCAGCCGAGGCTCTGTTCCTTCCCGAAGACGAAACCGATCTTGCAAACTTTCTGGGCGCGCTCGACCCTGCCATTCCGGTCACGGCGCTCGGCGTCGGCTCCAACCTGATTGTGCGCGATGGCGGCATTCGCGGCGTCGTCATCCGCCTGTTGGGCCGCGCCTGGGGCGAAGTGATGAAAACCGGCGAGCTGGAGCTGACCGCAGGCGCCGGCGCGCTGGACCTTGCGGTGGCCAAGGCCGCCGCAAAGCACGGCATGACCGGGCTGGAATTCCTGTCGGGCATTCCCGGTTCGCTCGGCGGCGCAACCCGCACCAATGCCGGCTGCTATGGCCGTGAATTGCAGGACGTGCTCGTCCGCCTCGAAGGCGTCACCCGCTCCGGCGAACGGCAGGTGTTCGGCGAAGGCCACGCACCGGTCCATTTCAGTTACCGCCACACCGGCCTGCCGGAAGATTTCATCGTCACCCGTCTCGTGCTCAGAGGCGCCGGCACGGGCGACGCGGGCAAAATCGAGGCTGCCATCGAGGCGCTGCAATCCCGGCGGGCGGAAACCCAGCCCATCCGCGAAAAAACCTCCGGCTCGACCTTTGCCAATCCCGATCCGCCGGGCACCCCGGACCAGCGCTCCGCCTGGAAACTGATCGATGCGGCTGGTTGCCGCGGCCTCAGGGTCGGCGGCGCGCAGGTCTCGCCGATGCATTGCAACTTCCTGATCAATACCGGCGAGGCCACCGCCTCCGACCTTGAGGCGCTGGGCGAGCTGGTGCGGGCCCGCGTGCTGGAGACTTCCGGCGTCAGCCTGCGTTGGGAAGTGCGCCGGATCGGCCGTATAAAGACAGCTTAGAAGGTGCCCTTCAACTCCATCGTAAAGATCGGGCCAAAGCCGCGCGCATATTCTTCCGAGCGCACGCGCGCAGCGTTGCGGTCCGGTGCGTAGGTCTCGCGCCAGAACTTGTCGCGCTGGTTGAACAGGTTTCCAAGAGCAACCGTGCCGGTCATCCCGCCGATATTCTTGTGTTCGAGATAGGCCATCGGGAATGCCGGCTCGTTGCCCTCCAGCGCGATCTGCGAGATCTGATATTCCGGTTCCTGCTTGAAGCCTTCGATGACTACGCCCCAGGCCCAGTCCGCACCCGGAACATCCTGGCGCAGTTCGACGTCGTATTCGTAGATCGGGTGGCCATTGATGGCGCGGCGTTCCCCGGTCACCGGATCGTCTACCCCGGTGTCAAAATATCCACCCGTGACAGTCAGCTCCGCGCCCTCGAACCCGGCCCTGGAGAGCTTCAGGCTAGTTTCCGTTTCGATCACAGACAGCGTGCCGCTTTCGAGGTTACCCGGTCCGGACCCCGTTCCGATTGGAACCTGGTCCACGACGTCTTCCAGCCGCACGAAGATCGCCCGCAATGTGGAGGCGCCCCAGTCCTTCAAGTCCTTCTGGGCTTCCAGGTTCAGCCGCCACGACTGGTTCGGCACGATCCCCGGATTGCCCCCCTGACCATTGTCTGTCTCCAGATTGACCCAGGAGATGAAGTCAAAGAAATCCAGCTGGCTGACCCGCCGTTCAACCTTGGTCACGAGCTTCAGCGACTCGCTCTGCTGCCAGGACAGGCTCGCAATGCCCTTCGGGCGCGTGAAACTGCGGACGTTCTCAGCGTCACCGGTTTGCGAAAGCCCCGGGTACTCAACACCCGCCGAGACCTGCAGGCTGAGTTGCGGCGACAGCTGGCGACTGTGCATGAGGATGATTTCGCCGCGCCGTTCTTCCACCCGTGAATTGGCGAGGTCGAGCGGTATCTTAGCCAGCGGACCACCTCCGGCCACCTCGAACAGCTGGCTTACGACTTCAAGGAAATTGAACGCGCCCTCGGCCGAAATCTGCCAGTCCGTGCCCTCGCCCGCGGGCAGGGCATATTCGGTTCTCAGGATATACTCGCCTTCGTCCACCGTCTGCAGGAAGCGTTGATCGAACAGGTTCGTCCCATCCAGATTGCCGAGTTCGAACCGGTCCACAAAGGGGCGGTATTCCCGGCGCGCAAGGCTGATCAGCTTCAAGCGGCCTGGGCCCAGCCCGAACTCGAGGTCGCCGCCGATTTCCGCATTCCATTCGTCTTCGGAGCCGGAGAAGAACCGCCGCCCTTCCGGACCGCCCGCGGGAAGGGTCTTGGAGACCTGCTTGTGATCCGACCCGGCGACGCCGGCGTTGGCATTCAGGTTGGCCACGATACCGTTGGCGGGTTTCCACGCGGCCGAACCGGATACGGCGACCTCATCGGCGACAAACGTGAAGTCTTCGTCCCGTCGCTCGATCAACCCGCCCGCGCCGTTGAAGATATCCCGCCAACCGGCATTCGCGCCGCGGTCCGGCTCGCTGCTGGCTTCGAGTGTCCAGCTCAGATCGCCGCGCGCGCCGGACAGTGTGACGTTGAACTCGTCAAATGCGGGCGGCAGGTTCTCCCGGATGCGCCACTGGTAGCGCCAGGTGCCATCAAGCGCATTTTTTCCGTCGGTCACGACGTTCAAAACCTTGCCGGAAAGGCCCGCAATGCCGGTCTGGTTACCGTCGAGCACCTCGATCCGAACGACACGGGCCACTGCGATCAGGTCCAGCGCAATTGCGGCGCCGTTCGATTTTGCCGACACGCGCTGACCGTCGATCAGCACTTTGCCGCGGGCCTGGCCGAAACCACGACTGTTGTTGTCATCGCTCTGGATGGCAAAGCCCGGCACCCGGAAGACCATGTCGAGGGCGGACTGCGGGGCAAATTGCGCGAAATCAGCCGCCGTAGAGACGGTACGGCCCGTCCCGGACTCCGCCGCCGTTTCACTTGCCTGAGCCATCGCGGCGAGTTGTCCGCCCCCAGAACAGGGCGGCGGCGGTTGCGATCAGAATGCGCTGGATTGGCACTTTGTGTTCCCCCTTGAGCCTCGCCTGTCATCGTTGCGGTGACCGGGAGGTTGCCGTTTTTCAGTATACATTTGCTGCTTGTCAATAAAGACTATGCTTGTAGTCAACCCTCGTTCGCGCTTCGGCAGATGTTTTTTCCGTAATCTCCCCAGATTACTCCAGACACGCGCCCCGCCCTTCCCTTTAAGCTGGTGTTCATCGCAGCGTTTCATCACAGGCGATGACGCGCGGAACGTATCCAGGAGGAATATGCATGAAACGGGTGGCGGTAATTTATGGCGGCTGGTCATCCGAACGGCCCGTCTCGCTTTCCTCCGGCCGCCAGATGGCAGAGGCTGCGCGCAAGGCCGGCTATGACGTCACCGAGATCGATGCGACGCGCGAACTGGCCGGCCAGCTGGCCGAGGCCAGGCCCGACGCCGTGCTGAACGGCCTGCATGGTCCCTGGGGTGAGGATGGCTGCGTCCAGGGCCTGCTGGAGATCATGGGTCTGCCCTACTCCCATTCCGGCGTGCTCGCCTCGGCCCTCGCCATGGACAAGCTGAAGTCGAAAGCGGTCTACAAGCAGGCTGGGCTCGATGTAGCCGAGGACCGCCGCGTCACGCGCGCCGAGGCTGCTGCCGCGCACGCCCTGAAGCCGCCCTACGTGATCAAGCCGGTCAATGAGGGTTCGAGCTTCGGCGTGCTGATCGTGCGCGAGGGCGCCAATGGCCCGCCGCAGGAACTGACCGGACCGAACTGGCGCTATGGCGATTATCTTATGGCGGAGGAATACATCCCCGGCCGCGAACTCACCGTCGCCGTGCTGGGTGACCGCGCCCTCGCGGTGACCGAGATCACGACCTTAAGGGACTATTACGATTTCGATGCAAAATACGCGGCTGGAGGATCGCAGCACGTGATCCCTGCGGACCTGCCCGCGCATGTGACCCTGGCGGCGATGGAAGCATCACTTACGGCTCACCTTGCACTGGGATGCCGCGGGGCGACGCGCTCGGACTTCCGTTACGATGAAAAGAAGGACCGGCTCGTGATCCTCGAGACCAACACCCAGCCCGGCATGACGCCGACCTCGCTCGTGCCCGAGCAGGCCGCGCATATGGGCATTTGTTTCGTAGACCTTGTCGCCTGGATGATCGAGGACGCCTCATGCCAAAGATAGAGCGCAACCAGACTGTGCCTTTAGGCCGCCGGCGTCCGGCGACCATCATCGACGAGACGACAGGCGAGGAAGTCCGCGTCTCCTCGATCATTTTCGGCGTCGTGATGCTGGTCGCGATCCTGGTCGCCACGGCCGCCTGGATGGGCGGATCGATGTCGCAGATCGGCGCACGGTTCGGCGGTTTCATCGATGACACGTCGCGCCTTGTGGGCATCGATGTGAACGAGGTCTCCGTCCTCGGTCTCGAGGACAACCCGGCCCTCGCCGACGAAGTACGGGCCGCCGCCATGATCGAGCCCGGCGAGAACATGTTCCGCGCCGATCCATACCTGATCAAGAGCCGCGTCGAGAATACCAGCAAGGTGCTGAACGTGCGCGTGCACCGTCTCTGGCCCGACCAGATCGTCATTCTCGCCGACGCCGCCGATCCCGTCGCCCTTTGGCATGACGGCCGCCAGTGGCAGGTCGTCGACGGCCTTGGCCGCCTGCTGCCGGGCGCCCGCGCGGAAGATCATCCCGGCCTGCTGCGCCTTGCCGGCCAGGGCGCACCGGAAGCTGCGCCGCAGCTTGCCTCTGCGCTGGCCTCGGAGCCTGACATCAACGGCCGCGTGGCCGTCGCCACACGGATCGGCACGCGCCGCTGGGACATGCGCTTCATCAACGGCGTGACGGTCCGCCTGCCGGAAGATCCCGGCCTTGAACCGGCCATCCAGCGTCTGGCCAAGCTGCAGGTGCGCACCGCGCTCACCCAGCGCCCGCTCGAAATGATCGACCTGCGCAGTGAGGGCCGTGTCTATCTCCGCCTTGCAGAAACCGCTGCCGAGCCTGTCCCTGCCCGCGAGGCCGCCGAGAAAACCTGATGTCCGAACTCTCCTCCAAGCGCCTCGCCCGTCTCAACGGCCGCTCCAGCGGCACGGTCGCCGCGCTGGACATCGGTTGCTCGAAAACCACCTGCCTCATCGCCCGTCCGGATGCGGACAATCCACGCCGGATGACCATCCTCGGCGCCGGCCGTCAGCAGACGCGCGGTTTCGCCGGTGGCATCATGACCGACATGGAAGGGCTCGAACGCTCCATCCGCCTCGCGGTGGAGGACGCTGAACGCGAAGCGGGCGAACCGATCTCGGAAGTCATCCTCGGCATCACCGGCCCGAAACTCTCGTCACGCCTGATCACGGCCAGCATCGAAATTGCCGACCGCGTGATCACGGCCAAGGATGTGCGCCGCCTGCACAGCCAGGCTTTGACGCGCGCAGCCCAGTCCCCGGCCCATCGCCAGCAAGACATCCTCTCGGCATGGCCCGTCGTTTACACGATCGACAAGGCGGCCGGTCGCGTCCGCCAGCCGGTCGGCATGATCGCCGGCGTGGTCACCGTCAAGATGTCGATCGTTTCTGCCCCGCGGGCCATGGTGAAGAACCTCGTCGAGTGCGTCGGCCGGGCCCATCTCGGCGTCAGGCAGATGGTCCCGTCCGCCATCGCCAGCGGCGCCGGCACGCTGATCGAGGACGAGATCGAGAACGGCGCCGTCTGCATCGATCTTGGCTCCGGCGTCACCGCCGTCTCGGTTTACCTGCACGGCTCGCCCGCCTGGCTTGGCCTCGTGCCGGCAGGCGGATCGCATGTGACCGCCGACATCGCGCAAGGCATCGGCACGACCTTTGCCGCCGCCGAGCGCCTGAAGAACGTCTACGGCACCGCCGACCTTGAAGGCCCGGGCCTTGCCGAACGCATCGAGGCGCCGCGCCTCGGCGATGACGGACGCCTGCATGCCTCCCGGCTGGAGCGCGCAGAACTTGCGCGGATCATCGCGCCGCGCATCGAGGAGATTTTCGAGATGACGCTGGACCTGCTGGCCCGGTGCGATGTCAAATCGGTCCTGCCCCAGCGTGTCGTCCTCACAGGTGGCGCCAGCCAGCTTCCCGGCGTACGCGAAGTGGCGAGCCGCATCCTCAAGACCCCGATCCGCCTCGGCCGCCCGATCCTTGCCGAAACTTTAGGCGAACAACTGGCAACGCCTGCTTTTTCAACTGCGTCCGGTTTGCTACTTTACCCCGAGTTGGGGTTCACTGACGCTGCGCGGGCTGGCGTATCGTCATTGGAAACTGAGGCGGAGGGCGGTCCGGGAAAGCTGAAGAGTGTGCTCTACTGGCTGAAGGAAAATTTCTGAAACCGCGATCCCTCACTTAAGCGTTTTTTAGCGGCAGGCGCGCATTCTGCCCGCTCAAGCCAGCCCCGGCCGACGCAGACGCAGATTGAGGCGCAATGACCCAGGAACTTAAGCCGCGGATCCTCGTTTTTGGCGTGGGCGGAGCTGGTGGCAACGCCGTCAACAACATGATCGAGGCAAACCTCCAGGGCGTCGAGTTCATCGTGGCCAATACCGACGCACAGGCCCTGTCGCGTTCGCGCGCGGAAAACACCCTGCAGCTTGGGCTCGGCACCACGTCCGGTCTCGGCGCCGGCGCGCGCCCCGAGATCGGCGCGAAAGCCGCAGAGGAATCTCTCGACGACATCCGCGCCCGTCTCGAAGGCGCCCACATGGTGTTCATTGCCGCCGGCATGGGCGGCGGCACCGGCACCGGCGCAGCGCCGATCATCGCGCGCGCAGCGCAGGAGATGGGCATCCTGACGATTGCCGTCATCACCAAGCCGTTCGGCTTTGAAGGCGCACACCGCATGCGCCTCGCCGAGGAAGGCCTCGCGAAGGTGCGCGGCCATGTCGATACGATGATCGTCGTGCCGAACCAGAACCTGTTCCGCATCGCCAATGACAAGACGACCTTTGCCGACGCATTCCGCATGGCCGACGACGTGCTGTACTCCGGCGTGCGCGGCATCACCGACCTGATCGTCATGCCGGGCCTGATCAACCTCGACTTTGCCGATGTCAGCGCCGTCATGCGCGGCATGGGCACCGCCCTGATGGGCATGGGCGAAGCGACCGGCGAAGCCCGCGCGCTGGAAGCCGCCAAGCGCGCCATCGACAACCCCCTGCTTGATGACGTCACCATGAAGGGCGCAAAAGGCGTGCTGGTGAACATCACTGGCGGCTATGACATGACGCTGTTCGAACTCGACGAAGCCGCCAACGAAATCCGACGCGAAGTCGATCCCAACGCCAACATCATCCTCGGCTCGGCCTTCGACGCAAGCCTCGAGGGACGCATCCGCGTCTCCGTGGTCGCGGCCGGCCTCGACGCCGCCACCCGCCGCCTGCCCGCCGCGCAGCCGATTGCTCCGCGTGACCTTGAAACGGCCTTCGAGCCTCCTGCCGACACTGCATTAGATGAGCTGCACGCGCCGGATGACGACGCAATGGCGGACGTTGATGCCGAGTTGCTGGCTGCCGCTGCCGCCTACGACCCCGGCGCCGACGACCGCCCGAAGATCGTGGCGCCGCCCCGCATAGCCCACACACCGGCCGCCCTTGCCGCCGGCATCTTCTCGGAGCGGACGGACGCCCCTGCCCCGGACCGCACGCCCCGCGACGGTGCACCGCCGTCCTCCGGCTTTGCAAACCTCTTCGGCTGGCGCCGTGCAGCTCCCCATGGCCAGAACGATTCCAACCCCGAACCGCGCGGCGGCGCTGCCAATGCGCAGATCATCTCCTCGCCGGACGATCATCCGGAGCCGGCCGCCTTCAATGACGCCGATCTGGAGATTCCTGCCTTCCTGAGGCGTTCGGCCAATCATTGAGCTCTTGTGTGGCCTTCGGGCGACACGTTTCCGGCAGATTAAAACTGTTGTTTTTCAGAGTCTTGAAGAGCCACCGGCCGCCGAACTGTAACAAGCCGAAACATCGCGTGTTTTGAGTGCGGAGGGCGGGCAGGCCATCTAGCTCGTCATGGTTATGCGTTCCGGGCTGAAGGCTGAAACACACATGGCGCACGAGCGGCAGACAACAATTTCCCGCAAGGTCAGCTGCGCGGGCGTCGGCGTGCACTCCGGTGCACGCGCCCGGCTGACGCTGCTTCCGGCCACAACACATACCGGCATCCGCTTCGTGCGGGTCGATGTCCCGGCCGGCACCGGCGAAATCCAGGCGCATGCCGAAGCGGTCTCCGACACCCAGCTCGGCACCACGCTGTCCAACAAACATGGTGTGTCGGTTGCCGTCGTGGAGCACCTGCTCGCCGCGATCGCCGGCCTCGGTATCGACAACCTCTGGATCGAAATCGACGGTCCCGAAGTGCCGATCATGGATGGCTCGTCTTCGGTATTCTACGAACTCCTGATGCAGGCTGGCCAGAAGGCGCAGGCCGCCGCCCGCCAGCGGATCCGCATCCTCGAGACCGTCGAAGTGCGCGAAGGCCCGAAGCGCGCCACCCTGTCGCCGTCGAACAGCGACGTGCTGACGCTGCGTACCCGTATCGAGTATGACGACCAGCATATCGGCGTGCAGCAGATGGCTATGAAGCTCGCGCCCGGCATGTTCGCCCGCGACCTCGCCTTTGCCCGAACCTACGGCTTTGCCCGCGATGTTGAAATGCTCCGCGCGATGGGCCTTGCAAGGGGTGGCTCGCTCGAGAATGCGGTCGTGATCGGCGAAGACGGCGTGATGAACCCGGAAGGCCTGCGCATCGAGGACGAGTTTGTCCGCCACAAGATGCTCGACGCGGTCGGCGACCTGATGTTGGCTGGCGCCCCGATTGCCGGCGACTATGACGCGGTCCAGCCCGGCCACAGCCTCAACAACAAGCTGGTGCGCAAGCTGCTCGCCACCCCGTCGGCCTGGTGCTGGGAAGAGGCCGGAACACAAGAGGTTCACGAAGACGTGCGCGCAGCAATCTGAATTGTTCTGAACGCCTGGGCGGCGGTTAGCCCATCAGGCCCTTGTCGTCCGCGGCAAGTTCACCCGGGACACCGCCCGCCAGATCCTCATCGCCCCGCCCGGCCAGCGACCGGACAAGCGCCATCAGGTGCGTGCGCACGCGCTCATCTTCGATGCGGGAAAAGTTGCGGACGAGATCGATCACCGCACGCGAAGAACCGCCTGTGAACTCGGTCTTTTCGGCTGCGCCAAAAAACCAGCCGGGCTGGACTTCCAGCACTTCGGCGATCTGGGCGAGGCGCCCTGCGCTGACACGGTTTGCGCCGGTCTCGTATTTCTGGATCTGCTGATAGGAAATGCCGAGCGCGTCAGCGAGCTGGTCCTGCGTCAGGCCAAGCAATATCCGGCGGCGCCGCATCCGCTCGCCGACCTGGCGGTCGACCGTGTTGGCGTCGCGTAGCTTGCGGTTTGTCATGGATCTGCTCTTCTCGTCCTGTTGCCCGGATCAGGGATAGCTTGTCACACCGCTTGAAAAACCGGTGCAGGCGTCAACTTAGCACACGTAGGGCGATTGTGGCATGTAGCAAGCACAATCTTCCGGTTTCGGCGATTTCGCGGCCATCTGCCTCGCCCAACCTGCCATTCAGGCCTTGGAAAGGCAGGCGCATTCGCGCTAAGCAAACACGGTAAATCACACAAAGCCTCAGATACAGGCCGCTTCCCATGTCCAGACCGACATCCCTTTCCCTGGCGATTGCCGCCTGCGCCCTGGTGCTTGGCGCGTGCCAGTCCACGAACCGGAACACGGAACTCGCCTATGTCGAGCGCCCTGTCGAACAGCTCTACAATCAAGCCGCTGCCGAGCTCGATTCGCGCGATTATCAGAATGCCATCCTCCTGTTCGAGGAAGTCGAGCGCCAGCACCCGTATTCGGAATGGGCGCGCAAATCGATGGTGATGTCGGCTTACGCTTCCTACCAGACGCGCGACTACACGACAGCGCTTGCCGCCGCCGAGCGCTACCTCGCGCTCCATCCAGGCGGCTCAGAAGCAGAGTATGCCTATTATCTGATGGCGCTCTGCCACTTCGACCAGATTGTCGATGTCGGCCGCGACCAGGCGATCACCGAACGCGCCCGCACGGCACTCAACGACATCATCCGCCGCTTCCCCGAAAGCGAATATGCCAAGGATGCCCGCGTCAAGCTCGATATGGTCAACGACCAGCTCGCAGGCAAGGAAATGACGGTCGGCCGGTGGTACCTGCGTTCGAACCAGACGCTGTCTGCCGTGAACCGGTTCCGCAACGTCGTCGAAAACTTTCAGACTACGAACCATGCGCCCGAGGCCCTGCACCGTCTGGTCGAGGCCTACCTTACGCTCGGCCTCAAGGACCAGGCGCTCGCCGCCGGGGCCACACTCGGGTACAACTATCCAAACAGCGACTGGTACACGATGAGCTACCGGCTGCTGACCAGTGAAGGCGTCGATCTCGAAGCGATCAGCGCTTCCGAGCGGCGCACGCTTCTGCAGAGGCTCATTCCCGGAGGCGATTGATCCGCCTGCGGATCGTCGGGATTTCAGGCACCCCCAGTCAACGCCAGCCATTCGGCCTCGGTCATCGTCCGCACGCCAAGACTTTCGGCCTTCGCGAGCTTCGAGCCGGCGCCCGGCCCCGCCACGAGTATGTCTGTCTTTGCCGACACCGAGCCCGCAACCTTTGCGCCAAGTGCAGAGGCCCGCGCCTTCGCCTCGTCGCGTGTCATCCGCTCGAGCATGCCGGTGAACACGACGGTCTTGCCGGCTACCGGGCTGTCGGTGCCCGCGGGCGTCTCGTCTTCCACCTCGACCTCGGCCAGCAGCGCTTCGAGCATGTCGCGGTTGTGCGGTTCGGCCTGGAACTGGATCAGCGCCCTGGCTGCCGCATCACCGATACCGTCGATCCCTTTCAGCTCCTCGTAGGCCTCGCTGGCCTGCCCGCCTTCAGCGGCGCGTGCGACAGCCTCCCGGAAGGCGCTCCAGCTGAGAAAGCCGCGTGCAAACTGGCTGGAGGTCGTTTGTCCGACATGGCGGATGCCGAGCCCGTTGAGGAAACGGGCGAATTCAGGCTTCCGGCGCGCGTCGATCGCAGCGTAGAGCTTCTTCGCAGACGCCGCGCCGAACCCGCCCCATTCTTCCAGCGGCGGCAGGCCCGCGACTTGAATATTCGTCCGTAGACGAAATATATCTTGCGGCGCGCGCAGCACACCCTTCTCATGGAACAGCTCGATCTGCTTCGCGCCTAGGCCGTCGATGTCGAGCGCTTTGCGCGAGACGAAATGCTTCAGCCGCTCGACCGCCTGGGCCGGGCAGATCAGCCCGCCCGTGCAGCGCCGGCGCACATCCACTTCGCCGGCTTCGTCGATCTCGCGGACCGCCGCCGAGCCGCAGGCCGGGCATACTTCCGGCATCGCCCAGGCGGGGCCCTCCCCCGCCTTCACGACGCGCAGCACCTGCGGGATGACATCGCCGGCGCGCTGGATCTCGACCACATCGCCGGGCTTGACGCCGAGGCGGGCGATCTCGTCTTCATTGTGCAGCGTCGCGTTCGAGACGACCACGCCGCCGACAGTTACCGGCTCGAGCCGCGCCACAGGCGTCAGGGACCCCGTGCGCCCGACCTGTATGTCGATTCCAAGAAGCGTCGTCGCTGCTTTCTCGGCCGGGAACTTGTGCGCAATCGCCCAGCGCGGCGCCCGGCTGACAAAGCCCAGCCGTTGCTGCCAGTCGAGCCGGTCGACCTTGTAGACGACCCCGTCGATGTCATAGGGCAGGCCCGCGCGCCGGGCCTCGATCTCCAGGTAGTTGGCCAGGATATCCTCGACTGCCGGGACACGGACCATCAAGGGATTGGTCACGAAGCCCCAGCCGGACAGTTTCCCGACTGCGCCGGATTGTGTATCCGCAAACGGCTCGCTGACCGCGCCCCAGGCATAGGCGAAGAATCGCAACGGCCGCGACCTAGTGATCTCGATATCCAGCTGGCGCAAGCTTCCGGCCGCTGCGTTGCGCGGGTTGGCAAACACCTTGCGGCCCGCCGCGCCTTCGCGCGCGTTGAGGGCGGCAAAGTCCTCCTTCGCCATATAGATCTCGCCCCGGACCTCGATCGACGCCGGCCAGTCCTTGCCGGCGAGTTTCGCGGGTATCTCCTCCAGGGTGCGCGCATTGGCGGTCACGTCCTCGCCGGTCTGCCCATCGCCGCGCGTCGCGCCACGCACGAGCTTTCCCGCCTCATACGTCAGGCTGAGCGACAGGCCGTCGATCTTCGGCTCGGCGGTGAAGGCGAGTTCCGTCTCTTCCCCGAGTGCGAGGAAGCGCCGGATCCGCGCCGCGAAATCGGCGACGTCCTCATCCGCAAACGCGTTATCCAGGGATAGCATCGGAACACCGTGGCGTGCCTTGGCAAATCCGTCGCCTGCCTCCGCGCCCACCTTCAGGGATGGGCTGTCTTCGCGCTTGAGGTGCGGAAACCGTGCCTCGATCTCGGCATTGCGCTGGCGCAGCGCATCATACTCGGCGTCTGTCAGCGTGGGTGCATCATTCTGAAAATAGGCCGCGTCAGCCTTGGCGATCTCCCGCGCGAGGCGCGCAAGTTCCGCGACCGCGTCCTGCTCGGCCAGCGCACTGGCAGGGATTGTGCCACTCATGCATCCTCCAACAACCTCCCGGCTGCGGCCCGCGCCTCGTCGGTGATTTCGGCGCCGGACAACATGCGGGCAATTTCTTCCTGCCGTGTCCCCGCATCTAGCGTGGTCAACCGGGTCCCGCCAGCCTTCGCCGGCTTTTCAACAAGCCAGTGCACATCCGCCGCCGCCGCCACCTGCGGACTGTGCGTGACCGCGAGCACCTGGCGCGAGGCCGAGAGCCGCACCAGCCGCTCGCCGATCGCGGCTGCAACCGCGCCGCCGACGCCCTGGTCGGCCTCGTCGAAGATCAGCGTGCCGGCACTGCCGACTTCCGCCAGCGCGCATTTGACGGCCAGCGACACCCGGGCAAGTTCGCCCCCGGACGCCACCTTGCGCAGTGGCCCGAAGCCGGCGCCCTTGTTGGTTTCGGCTTCAAATTCGGCGCGCTCCGCGCCTGCCACGCCTGCCTCGTCGGGAGCCAGCGGTGTCAGCGCGACGCGAATGGTCGCGCGCCCCAGCTTCAGCGGGGCAAGTTCTGCCGCGATTGCCGCCTCCAGACGCGACGCAGCCGCCCGGCGCGCTTCGCTCAGGGCCTGCGCCGCGCTGTGCCAGCGGGCCTCTGCGGCGCGTTCGGCCTTGCGGGCGGCCGCGATGCCTACCTCTCCGGCCTCGACCAGTTCGAGCCGCGCCGCGAGCGCCTCCCATTGCGCCGTCAGTGCATCCGGATCGCAGGAGAGCTTGCGTCCCATTGCCCGCAGCGCAAACAGCCGCGCCTCTACCGCGTCGAGATCGCCGGCATCGACCGGCATCCGCTCCAGCCGCGCAATCGCGCTTTCCGCTTCGCGCATTTCGATCATTGCCCGCTCGATCGCTTCGCAGGCCGCTTTCGCCGCTTCGGGCAGCGCGCCCGCCGCGCCTTCAAATCCCGGCAGCCTGCAGATCCGTTCGGCCGCCCGCGAGGCCTTGGACAGGGCGGTCTCTGCATCCGCCGCCGCGAGCGCCGTGGTCGCCTCGGCGACCGCTTCCAGCACGCGCTCCGACTGCATCAACTGCGCGCGCTCCGCCGTCAGCCGGGTCGCCTCTCCCGGCTGCGGGCCAAGCTTGCCCAGTTCCGCCACCGTCTCCTGCAGCCAAGCCTGCGCCTCGGCCACCGATTGCGCCTCGGCTTCCAGACCGGCGCGTGCCTCGCACGCCGCCACCCGCGCCGCATGTGTCTCCGCGCAGGCCGCAAGCAGCCCGTCATTGCCTGCAAACTGGTCCAGCAATCGCCGGTGCACCGCCGGCCGCATCAGGCTCGACGCCGCATGCTGACTGTGCACTTCCACCAGCAACTCGCCCGCCTCCGCCAGCAGCGCCGCACTCACCGGCTGGTCATTGATGAATGCCCGCGCAGGCCCCTCGGCGCGGACCAGCCGTTTCAGCGTCAATGTCTCGCCATCCTCTGCCGCAACGCCCTGCGTCGCCAGCAGCGCCCAGACCGGATGACTCGCCGGCGGCGCAAATTCCGCCGCCACGCTCGCCTGCACCGCGCCGTGCCGGATGACCGACCGGTCCGCCTGACGGCCGAGCGCCAGCGACAGCGCATCCAGAATGATCGATTTGCCTGCGCCGGTTTCCCCGGTCAGCGCGGTAAAGCCCTCGCCCGGCGAAAGATCGAGCCGGGAAATGAGCACGAAGTCACGGATGGACAAAGACAACATCATACGGGTTGTTTTATCATAGGAACAAAAACGGAACAAATGGAATCTTGCTTGCCACCTGCACCGGGTTGCTTTCATCTGGTGCGCACGCGGATTGCGGCCGGGGAGACGGGGTGGACGCAGCCAGAATCCTGCTCACAGGACTTCGCTGGGGCGGCCTCGGGCTCGCCGCGGCGTCGATTTGCAGTTTCTGGTATCTCGGCGCGGCCTGGCTTTCCGGCACCCTGCCGCTGCCGGGCAAGACAGCGCATCTGCCCCCTGCCCGGCCGGCGGCCTACCTCTGCGAGGCCGCCTTCCACACCGACATTGCCCTGCCGCTCGACGGCGAGGTGATCAACTGGCGCAAGGAGTTCCGCGGCCACATTCCGGAATACCTGCCGCGCGATACCTATCTGCTTTTCGGCTGGGGCGACTCCGTCTTCTTCACGAAAGTTCTGTACCCGGAAGACCTGACAGCCTCGCGCGCGCTCTCGGCCCTGGCCGGCATGAACCCGGTCGCGATGCGGATCGTCCCCGTGTATGGCGCGGATGTACGTGAAGTCTGCAAGCCGCTGCCCGGCGGCCAGGAGACGAAGTCCATCCTCATCGACGAAATCCTGAAAAGCCTGAAGAAGGATGCCGACAGCGCCTACCGCCCTATCGAAACCAGCGTGCCCGGCGAGCTGCTGCTCTCCGCCCGGGGCCGCTACAGCCCGTTCAACACCTGCAACCAGTGGACCGCCACCGCCCTCGGCAGGGCGGGCCTGCCGCGCGCTGCCTTCGCGCCTTTCGCCTGGAGCGTCACGGAACCGCTGGCCCCCATAGAAGGAAATGACAAGGATGGCTGATGGCGCAACACGGCCCTGCCCGGACTGGTATGCAAAGCCCCAGCTCGGCATCTTCATCCATTGGGGCATCTTCACGATTCCCGCCTGGGCTCCGCGCGGGCGGGCGATCCATGAACTGATCGGCGAAGACTACGACATGAGCGCCGTGCTGACGCCCTATTCGGAATGGTACGAGAACGCCATGCGCGTCGAGGGTAGCCCCACGCGCGCGCGGCATGCGGCGTTCTATGGCGACAAACCGTTCACGGACTTCCGGCCTGAATTCGATGCCGCCGCCGGAGCCTTTGACGCCGATGCCTGGGCGGACTTCTTCGTGGCATGCGGCGCGGCCTACGTGGTCTTCGTCACCAAGCACCATGACGGCTACTGCCTCTGGCCTACCAACGTGCCGAACCCTCACCGCCCCGGCTGGAACACGGCCCGCGATTTCACCGGGGAACTGGCAGACGCGGTACGTGCGCGCGGCCTGCGTTTCGGCATCTACTATTCCGGCGGCCTCGACTGGACCTTCCGCAACACGCCCATCGCGAATATCGGCGACATGTTTGCCTGCGTACCCACTGACGAAGGCTACCGCGCCTACGCCCTTGCGCAGGCAAAGGAGCTGATTGATCGCTATCAGCCGTCGGTCTTCTGGAACGACATCTGCTGGCCGGATGTCGAAGGCGTCGTCGCCCTGCACGAGTATTACTACAAGGCTGTACCCGATGGCGTAACCAACGACCGCTGGCTGGCGGCAACCAGCTTTTTCAATTCCCTGCGCGACCCCGCCACCCTCGCCAGCTTCAATGCCATGCTGAAAGCCCGCACCGCTGGTGGCAAGCAAGAAGAAACCCCTGTCCCCTTTGGCGATTTCCGCTGTGTAGAGTTTGGCCTCGGCGCGGTCCCCAAAGCGCAGAAATGGGAATCCTGCCGCGGCCTCGGCCTTGGGTTTGGCTACAATACGGAGGAGTTGCCGGAAGACTTCCTCGATGCCCAGGGCCTGATTGATCTCTACACGGATGTCACCGCGAAACGAGGCAACCTTTTAATCAATATCGGACCGCGCGCCGATGGCTCGATCCCGGCCCTCCAGTCCGCGCCTTTACTGGCGCTCGGTAAGCACCTGGGCCGATGACAAGATTCCAGAAATTCCTTCTCTGTGTATTGCCGGCGCACTTGCGCGCAGACGCCGAGGCAGAGTCGCGACAGTGGAAAATCATCTGCGCCGCCTGCGGGCATGCGACCTCGGTCTGGGACATGGGCGGCGTTCGCTAAAAGGGAGGTGGCCGCCCTCTCACCTGGGGGCGATGCAAAGCCTGCGGGAACCGCGGCAAGCACAGGGTCAAGAAAAAGCCCGCGCCCTGATACGGAAAAGTCAGCTCGCCCGCTTCGCGCCTGGCAGCAACTCCACGACATCCGCGACAGGCTTTCTCCGGGCGCCATGCCGGCCCTTGAAGCGCACCTTCTCGCCGACACGCGGCGCGCGTTTGAAGTCCGCTGCCTGGAAGCGGACATGCCCTTTTACTCTGTCGCAGCGGATAAAGCCGAAGGACTTCTGCCGGTCATAATGGATCACGTCGCCGGACACCCATTCGTCGGGATCAAGGTCCGGCGCGAGAGCCGCCGCTGCGGACTTCGCAGTCTTCGGCTGGCTTGCCGACGGCTTGTCCCGGGCCGGCGCGTCCGCCAAGGGCGCGGGCTTGTTGCTAAAGGCCGCCAGCAACATCAGCACCGGCACCACGAGACAGACGGCGATCACACCGGCCACAACAGCGATTTTCAAGCCGTCGCCCCAGGCCTCGGGCAATAGGTTCAAGGCCCGGCCAAGCATCGATTCAAAATCCAAGACAGCCTCCGTAAAGCTGGCCCTTGTTAGAAGACCCGCCCCGGCCAAAAAAGACCGGCGCCGGATTCACCTGTCCAGAATTCAGGCACTGCCTCAAATTCGGGCACACGCCGCCTTCAGCCAGACCTTCACCTCGCCCTCAAGCTTGCGGCCAAGCAGTTTCCAGACGCGCTTGTGATAGTCATTGACGTAACGTCGCTCATCTTTCGAGAGCAGATTCACGTCGATCAGCCGCCGGGACAGAGGCGCAAAGGTCAGGCATTCGAAGCCCAGCATTGGAATCTCGCCGCCCGCAATCTCTTCCGCCGGTGTGACATACTGCAGGTTCTCGATCCGGATGCCGTATTGGCCCGCCTTGTAGAAACCCGGCTCGTTCGAAACGATCATCCCCGGCATTAGCGGCGTCGCATTCCACGGCTTGGCAATCCGGTGCGGCCCCTCGTGCACGCCGAGATAAACCCCGACGCCGTGACCCGTGCCGTGCTGGTAGTCCAACCCCGCCTGCCACAGCGCATGGCGCGCCAGCACATCAAGGTGAGTGCCGGTCGTACCCGCCGGGAACCGCACCGTCGCCAGCGCGATATGCCCCTTCAGCACCAGCGTGTAATGGCGGACCATATCGGCCGAAGGCGGACCAATCGGCACCGTCCGCGTTACGTCCGTCGTGCCGTCCAGATACTGCCCGCCGCTATCGATCAGGAACAGGCTGCCGTGCGCCAGCTTACGGTTCGACGCCGTCGACACCCGGTAATGCGGCAGCGCGCCGTTTGGCCCCGCCCCGGAAATCGACGGGAACGAGAGGTCATTCAGGTTGCCAAGGTCCTCTCGGAATGCCTCCAGCTTTATCACCGTATCGATCTCGGTCACGTCGCCCGATTGTGCCGCGGTATCCAGCCAGTGGAGGAAACGCGTCAGCGCCACGCCGTCGCGCGCATGCGCCGCCGTCGTGCCCTTGATCTCCGCTGCGTTCTTGCACGCACGCGGCAGGGCAACCGGATCGCGCTGGCGAATGATCTTCACGCCCGACTGACCCAGCCGATCAAAGAACCAAGCCGAGGCCACATCGGGATCAAGGCTAACCGTCTTGCCAGCCAGCGCCGCGAGCCCGTCTTCCAGCTGCGACAGCGGCCGCAGCATGACGATATTGCCGAGGTGCCGACGCAGCGCACCGTCAGTCTTGGCCTCGTCGATGAACAGTTCGGCCGATCCGTCCGCATACAGAATGGCTCGGCCCAGCGGCAACGGCGTGCAGCTGATATCCCCGCCGCGAATGTTGAACGCCCAGGCGAGCGATGCCGGCGAGGTCAGCACAGCCGCATGCGCTCCATCCCGTGCCAGTTGCGCGCCCACTGCTTCCAACTTATGTGCATGCGCCGCGCCGGCATGCTTTACCGCGTGTGCGACAACCTTTTCCATCGGCTGCGGCGGGCGGCCTTTCCAGGCCTTGTCGATCGGATTTTCCGCCACCGCCACCAGCGTTGCTCCGGCCTTCGCCGCCGCTGCGCCAAGCGCCGACACATCATTCGGGCTCATCAGGCGCGGGTCATACCCGACCTTCCTGCCCTTCAGTTTCTGCATCGCCAACCAACCAAACGCGCCCGGCTCCGGAATACTCTGCGCCTCCACCAGCGCGGGGTCCGTCTGGTCTGCAGCCTGAAGCGTATAGCGCCCGTCGGCAAACAGCACCGCCTTGTCTGAAAACACAAACGCTGAGCCGAATGATCCGGTAAACCCGGTGGCCCAGGCGAGTCGCTCATTGGCGTCGGGCAGGTACTCGTTCTGGTACTCGTCGTCATGCGGCACATACAGGCCGTCGAGGCCTTGTGCTTCGAGTTCACGGCGAAGAAGCGGAAGATGAGCCCGGCCGTCCTGCGGCCCACCCTTGATTTCGAATGTCTGTCTCATGAGTCTCTTCTTAGCGTCAGGCGCCCGGGAGAGAAAGTGGGACCGATCGCGCGGCGCAGCTGACAGGCTTGGCACCGGAATGGTCTGTTTCGGTCGCAGTCCAACCTCCCGGAGACGCTAGATGACCTTTAACCGCAGGCGGTTTGCCCTCTCCGCGCGCAGTTTTCGGACTGACCGCCTGTGCCTCGGCGGCTACCGTTCCCAAAACACCTGCTTTTTGGCGCCTCCTGCCGACCGAGGCTTATCCCGGCAAGCAGGACGACATTTCCTTTGTCTCTCCGGATATCGGCTGGTAGGGCAACGGCGCCGGCAAACTCTTCGCCACACGCGACGGCGGCGAGACCTGGACGCAGATATTCGACCAGCCAGGCATCTTTGTCCGCGCCCTCGTCCTTGCCGACAAGAACCACGGCTACCCGGGTAATGTAGGCACCGATTACTATCCCGGCGTCACCGATGATCCCCCCGCTACCGCACGCGAGATGGCGGCGGCACCTTGATGCCCGTTACCGCCGAGGGCATCTGCGGCATCGACATCGTCCCGCGCACCGCCATCTTCCAGGGCGAACTGCGCACCTCCCCCTTATCCACGCCGCCGGCTGCATCGGCGGGCCTGACACGATGCTGCGCTCCATCGACGGCGGCGGCACCTGTAAAGTCGTCGACCTTCGGGCGACGGCCGGCATGAACCTCGACGTGAAGTTCTTTGACGATGACAATGGCCACGTCTGCGCTGCCACCTCCAGCGATGTCGCGCAGGCCAACGCCGTGATGCCGCGCACCGCCGATGGCGGCGAGACCTGGACCGAAGTCTACCGGTCCGCGCGTCCCTTCGAAAATTGCTGGAAAATGAATTTCCCGGCGCCAGACACCGGCTACGCAACCGTCCAGAACTTTCAACATGTAAAAAGCCAGCGCGTGTTCATCAAGACCATCGATGGCGGGCGCACCTGGAGCAAGCTGCCCATCAGGGACGACGCGGCAGTTCGCGAGTCAGGTATTGGATTCATCCATGAACGCACCGGCTGGACCGGCACCACCACCACCGGCTTTGCCACCACCGACGGCGGCGCTTCATGGTCGCCCACGGAAATGGGCCGCGTCGTCAACAAGATCCGTGTACTGAAATCTGACGGCGCCATTCGCGCGTACGCCATCGGCGCCGGGCTCTAACGGCTGGATATGTGACGCCCTACCCCGCTTTTGCAAACACCAGCGTCGACCAGCCATCCCGCTTGATCTTGCGTTGGAACAACATCCCGTGCCCCTCGAAGGCCGCGCGAACCGGGCCAGCCTGATGGTGAAGAAGGCCGGACAGGATGATCGCCGCGCCCGGTGCTGACAGGCGGTGGATTTCCGGCGCCAGGCTGATCAGCGGCTTCATCAGGATGTTTGCAAACACGGTATCATACGGCCCCAATCGGCGCATGGCAGGCGTGTTGGCCCCGCGCACATGGAAGCCGAAGAACTGTCCGGCCTTGTTCTTGCGCGCATTCTGCCGCGCCACGAATACCGAGTCCCGGTCAATATCGCTGCCCGTCGCGAGTTCCGCGCCGACCTTCAGCGCTGCGATCGCGAGTACGCCTGACCCCGTGCCGAGGTCCAGCACCCGGCCTACCTTTCGCCGCCGCCGCACATCGGCCAGCGCCAGGAGGCAGCCGAGTGTCGTGCCATGATGCCCGGTCCCGAACGCCGGTCCCGCCTCGATCAGTACAGCTGTCCTGCCCGGCGAAATCCCGGATAGCGCATGACTGCCCACCACCACGAACCGCCCGGCATTGACCGGCGGCAGCCCCTCAAGCGACAGTGTTACCCAGTCGCGCTCGACAATCTCCTCGATCCGCGCCGTCAGTTCCGGCACGGTCTCTGCGATCATCGCAACGCAGGCCTCGGCGTCTTCCATCGACCCGGCAAAGGCATCGAGGCGCCAGGCGCCCCGCGCATCTTCCTTCGCATCGACGGCATCCGCCGGTGACGGATCAGCCCAGGCAAGGGCCTCCCAGGCGTTTTCAATCGGCCCGCGCGGGCCTCTGGCTGTGATCTGGTACATGGCGCGGGGCGGTAGCAGGGCCGCGAGGATATTGGAAGGGCAACGCGAACCTGAAGCAGAAGTAACGCAACCCCTGCCGGGCCAGCGCGTTTGTGCCATATCTGAAACACAAGTATCGGAGCGATCTCATGCCTACCACTACCGGACACACAACTGCCATCCGCGCCAGCCGCGCCATCGGAACCAGCGTCTACAACACGCAGGGGGAAAAAATCGGCAAGGTCGAAGACGTCGTCCTCGACAAGGTCGACAGTTCCGTTCTCTTCGCGGTTGTCGGCTTTGGCGGCTTCCTTGGAATGGGCGAAAAATATCATCCCGTCCCTTGGTCTTCTCTCGACTACAGCGAGGACCGCGACGGCTATGTGGTACCGTTCACCAAGGACCAGCTCAAGTCTGCCCCTGCGGACGGCATCGACGAGTTGACCAGGTCCGATGGTCACGCGATGCGCGACTCGACTTATGACTATTACAAGGTCAAACCTTACTGGATGTAATATCCGGAGAGGCCCTGAGCGATAGGCGGAAGCGGAAGCTTCCGCCTCTTCGTCATGGGGTGAACGCCGCCCATGTACCAAGCCGCAGTGCAGGGTGAAGCGCCGTATACGGATATTCTGTCAGTATCTCGGCCCGCTCCCGCAGCGCGCCGAGAAAAGCTGACACCAGCGCCGCCGCGATCAAAGCCGCCACGCCCGAGGCAATCAGGCTCGCCGAGGCGGCCAAGGCGAGCGCCGGTCCGGTCTGCCGGGCGTCTCCGCTCCATCCGGATAACCCGCATCCCGCCGCAGCCGCGCCTGAAACCAGGCCACCGCGCCTTCATGCCGGGGCGAAAGAGGCCCCGCGCGGTACACCCCGCCGGTAATGTTCCGGTGCACGATCTCGCACATCTTCAGGTCTTCAACGGTCACTGCATCGGACAGTTTCAGCATGTCCTGGAGTTCGGCGCCGCGCGATGGATCGAAGAAATAGAGATAGTCGAGCCGCGTCTCTTCAGGCCCCACCGGAGAGATGCGCTCCATCATCACGCCGTGCTCATAGACATTGATGCCCAGCCAGGGCCAGGCCCAGGCCCAATATCCGGAATACACATTGCCGGCCTTCCGCGAGGGCGCCCGGTGCACGGCAATATCGCCTTCCATGTGCACCGTGTATTTCGAGGAATCGATTTCCGCATCCAGCCCCGGATGGATCAGCGGTACGTGATACCCTTCGAGATAATTTTCGACGTAAGCCTTCCAGTCACACCGGATCGTGTGCGAACGCCGCAAGGCGAAGGGCTGCGCCGTTTCGTCCGTCCACGATGCATCAACCGGCGCCATCGTCTCACTGACCTTCGGCGCAGCTTCGCTCAGCGTCACGAACAGAAAGCCCCGCCAGGCCTCCATCCGCACCTGCGTCAGACCGTGCGTGCGCGGGTCAAACCCCTCTGCAGCGCCAAAATCCCGCGCCGATTGCAGCCGCCCTTCGAACGTAAAACGCCATCCGTGATAGGCGCAGGTAATCGCATCGTCGCAATGCCCCTGCGCCGCGGTCGCCAGCGGCCCCGCCCGGTGCGGGCATACATTGTGGAACGCGCGCACCCCGCCGTCCTTTCCGCGCACCACGAAAACCGGCCTCCCGGCAATCTCATCCGCCAGGAAATCCCCTGCGTTTGGAGCCATGTTCTCATGCCCGATCAGGCGCCAGGCCTTCGCGAACACCGTTTCCCGCTCGAGTGCAAAAATCTCCGCGCGCCCGTAAAGCGATGGATCAAGCGCGCGCACGGGCGAGGAAGCCGGCCCATCAGCCATCAGCGCATCAGCCCTTCGGCAATAATCACCCGCGAGACGGAATTATCTGTACGAAGACGAGTTATCCCGGCAGAATCCGGAGAAATGTTGAATGCCTTCGCCGCAGCAAAGCCCGGAAACTGGATCACTACGATCCGCCCCTCTGGCGGGGCGACTTGCGCCTTGTAGCCTTCATAAGCCTCGGGGTTCGTCACCTCATTCTCGGAGATGACATAGCCTTTGGGGCCCAGACCCACTTCCGGCGCCGGCGCGCGTGCACACGCCCCGACCAGATACAATGAAGCCAGTGCGGCCAATCCTGCTTTCATGCCCAGATCCTCTCCGTCCCGTAACAGGCCTCATTCCACGCCCTGGTGCAACCTTCCCCCAGCCCTGAATCGGTATTTTTCGCGTCTCGCCTCTTTAAACTGCCACGAAAAGAGATTATCTGTTTATCAATAAGAAAGAGGAGCCCAGCCGGGACCGCCATGTACACGACTGAAGACCAGATCCTCATCGAAAGCCGCGTTGCCAACGAAAAGAAGAGCGCTGGCGCCGCGTATTTCCTGTGGTTCTTCCTCGGCTTTGTCTCGGCCCACCGGTTCTATCTCGGCAAGCCTGTCACGGCGATCCTGCAGATCCTCAGCTATTTCATCCTCATTGGCTTCGCGTGGTGGGTAGCGGACCTCTTTCTCATCCCCGGCATCATCCGCGAAAAGATGGACGAAACCCGGGGCCGCTTCGCCCGCGTCATGCGCCGCTTCGCGTATTGATGATGCGCAAACCCCGACCGGCGCAGCCGGTCTGAGGGCCCATCTCGCGAAATGTCCAAGTCCGCCCGCAACGGTTTGACATCATGCCGGTTTCGCAGCTTGCTGCGAAACCGGGACCCAGCGCAAAATGAGCAAGAACTGGTCCCGGACATTTGCTTTGCAAATCCCGGGATGACGGCAAACTCAAGGTAGGGCGCCGAACGGTCTGGGAGAGTTGCTTTTAGTTAGTTGTCGACCATCGAGCGCGAAGACGATCTTTGCCTCAGGCAAACCGCCGAGGCCTGACTATTTAATTTCAATTTATTAACAATATTCCAATAGCACAAAAGGAATATCCGATGTCCGAATTTGACCGCCCCAAAGGCCTCGCCAGCGCGCTCTGCTATGTCGATCCCGACGCCGCCTTCCTCTGGCTCGAGGAAGCGTTCGATTTCGAGCCCTACATGGTCCTGCTCGACGAGAATGACAAAATCGCCCATTCAGAAATGTCCTTCGGCACTGGCTTTGTTATGATCGGCAGCGAATGGTCCGCCGATCACAAGAGCCCGAGAAGCCTCGGCGGCAAGAATACTCAGTCCGTCCACGTCCAGCTCGCCAAAGGCGAGGACATCGACGCCCACTGTGCCCGCGCCCGAAAGGCCGGCGCGGACATCCTGCAGGAGCCGGAGACGCAGTTCTACGGCGACCGGACGTACCGCGCCCGCGATCCCGAAGGCCATATGTGGACCTTTGGCGTCACCGTCATGGATTTGGCCGCCGCAGACTGGGACAAGGCCTCGGGCGGAACCCTCCGTACACAGACACGACTTTGAGAGCGCGCCCGAACCTTGATGCAACCCTGACCGCCCTCGCCGATCCCGACCGGCGGCGCGCCATCGAGCTGCTCGGCAAGGCGCCCCACCGCGCGGGTGAGCTGGCCGATGCGCTCGGCCTGCCCGGCCCCGCGATGAGCCGCCACCTGCGCATCCTCAAGCAGGGCGGCCTTGTCGAGGAAACCCATCCCGAATTCGATGCCCGGGTGCGCATCTACACGCTCAAGGCGCGCGGAATGGCTGACCTAAAGCTCTGGCTCGCCGACACCGAAAAACTCTGGGCCGCCCAGTTCACCTCCTTCAGCGCGCACCTTGAAAAGAAACGCAAGTGAGCGCCGTCATCATCGCTTTGCGCGTGCCCGCCGAGCCGGGCGAGGCTTTCGATGCGTTCACAGACGATATCGGCCTCTGGTGGCGCCCCGGCGCCCTTTTCCAGCTCACCCCGCGCGGCGACGGCACGCTCAGCTTCGAGAACCGCGAACGCCTGATCACCACACTCCCGTCCGGAAAGGTCTTCGAGATCGGCAGCGTCACCGCTTGGGAGCGCGGCTCCCGCCTCGCCTTCTCCTGGCGCCAGGCCAGCTTCGCGCCGGACCAGAACACCCATGTGGACGTCACCTTCCAGCCAGTGGGCGGAGACACCCGCGTCACCGTCACCCATCGGGGCTGGGACACGATCCCCCAAGACCACGTCGCTCGCCACGGCTTTCCCCTTCACGCCACGCAAGGCCACCTCGCCAACCTCTGGCGCGCCGGTCTCGCCGCCCTCAGCGGTAAATTGCGTTAGAACACGCCCAGATTTCCGGCCGCGCCGTCCGGAATCCCTCGACCGCAATCGCATCTTCCACCGCCATGGTGTCAGCTGCTGCGACCTCGGTGAAGATATGCGAGGTCGGGATCGCCCAGCGGCTCTTGTCCAGCGTCCCTGCACAAAGGATCACGAGGTCCGGCGCGCCGCCGGTGGCCTCCAGCGCATCCTTTGCCACATGCAGGTACAGCCCGAACGGCCCTCTTGCGAGGCGCTTTCAGTCGCCGCAATGGCCGGCATTCACCGCCAGCGGCCACGCCGTCAGGGCGTAGCCCACAGCCCCGTAATAGCACCCACCTTCCATCAGCAATTCCGGCAGGTTCGGGCGAGGCGTAGGGGAAGTTTTCATGCGCCCTGAATATGCCGCGCACCGCAGCCAGGCAACCGGTCCGGCATTGACGCCGCCTGCGCTCCGGAAGACACTCCTTTCCATGAAACGCGCCCTTGCCCTTGCTGCCCTCGCCCTCGCTGCCTGTTCCAACGTGCCCGCTTCGCTCGCCGAAGCACCCGTTGCTCCGGCAGACCCCGACGTGCCCGCCTGGCGCCCTGTTGCCCCGGAAAATTTGATCTTGATGGAAGTGCCGACGGGCACGGTTGCGATCGAACTGTTCCCCGAGGCAGCCCCGGCGCATGTCGCACGCCTGCGCGACCTGCTCGCCGAAGGCTTCTATGACGGTGAATACTTCTACCGCGTGATCGACGGCCATGTCGCGCAGGCAGGCCGCGAATTCCGCATGGCCTCAAAACCCTGGGACAACCTGCCCTTCGAAGCGGAACGCCGCGTGCCTGCCGCCGGCTTCACGCCTCTCGGCAACGCCGATCTCTTCGCCGGCGAGCCCGGCCACCGGTCCGGCTTTGCTGTTGGCCGTGAGGGTGGTCAGGAATGGATACTGAACTGCCCCGGCGCCCTCGGCATGGCACGCGACGACGCGCCGGAAACAGGCGACACTGAAATCTACATCCCCCTCCAGCCGCGCCGCTACCTTGACCGCAATTACACGATCTTCGGCCGCGTCATCGCCGGGATGGAGCACATCCAACGCCTTCCCCGCGTCGATCCGTTCACGGAAGAAGAAGAGAGCGCTCTGTTCGGCGAGGACGAACCCCTTGCCTACCAGATGGCGCAATACCGCCGCTCGAAACTGGAATACAACGTCATTGCCTCAGCGAAGTTCGCTTCTGCAATCCCCGAAACCGAACGCCCATCCTACGAAGTGATGGACACAGCTTCATCTGACTGGGCCGCCCTCAAAGAATCCAAGCGCGACTATTCCAAGATCGCAGCCTTCATCGCCCCGCCGGTGGACACACTGGACATATGCTCGCTGCCCGTTCCGGCGCGGCTGGTTGAACCCGCCGAGCAATGGCCCGCCCTCACCCTCAGGCCGGCCTCGCCGGCCGATGGTGACGAAAGGATTGCCAGCACACCGCTTGAAAAATAGGCGTGACCCAACCTTACGCATTTATAATCTGCGCCATTCCATAAAGGATTCAGGGCATTAGACCGCGATGTCCAAAGCGCGCCCCGAAACCCGCCGCCCCCCGCCTTGCCAGTTCAGAGACGCCATAGTCTCGTCAGATTTCGGCGAGGCGGAAGGCAACGGGGCAAGTGAGCATGGCGTTCGAGGGCAAGGCACAGGTCGCGGAGAAGCCCGCGGAATTTGAAGCGCGTCAAACCGGGCGGCGCTGTTTCGTCATTCTTCCCTACACTGTGCCCAATCAGGGCGACGGCCCGGTGATCGACTTTGACACAGTCTTCCACGAGATCATCCAGCCGGTCGCAGAGGATCTCGACCTCGACTGTATCCGCTCAGACAGGGTCAGCCGCTCCGGCCTTATTCACCGCGAGATGGTGGAGAACATCATCGATTCCGATGTGGTCATCGCCGACATTTCGCTCGGCTCGCCAGACATCTTCTTCGAACTCGGCATCCGTCAGGCTGCCCGCCGCGCCGGCACAGTCGTGATGTGCCATTCAGGCACAGGCGAGGATTTCAACATCACCGGGGTGCGTGCGCTCGATTATGAGCTCCCCCCCGAAGGCTCGCCCTCGCGCGCGCAGATCCTTGCCGATTGCCGCGCCCTACTGCGCACCCACATCAAGAACAGCCTCGACAACCGGGCCACCGACTCGATCGTCCACTCGCTCATTCCAGGCATCAACATCCGCCTGCCGGATCGGCCGCTCCCGGAGCGCCGCTACCATATCTACAAGCTCGGCCTCGCCGGCATGACCGGACCAAAAGCGGCGCGCCAGATCGAGATCGTCACCGGTGACATCGCCGACGTCGACGACATTGATGTCTGGGTGAACCCGGAAAACTCGCGTATGGAACTCGCCCGCCTGCACGACTCCTCGATCTCTGCAACGATCCGTTACCTCGGCTCGCGCCGCGACCGGCACGGTTTTGTCCGCGATGACGCGATCACCCGCCTTCTGCGCAACAAGGTTGGCGCCAATCACCGGACGGGGATTGAGCCCGCCACCACTATGCTGACCCATGCCGGGGCGCTGGCGCGCAACAACAAGGTCAAGCTCCTCGTTCACGTCGCCGCCCACCAAGGCGAGCCGGGCCGCGGCTACCAGCTGATCGGCGCCTATCGCAAATGCGTCACCAACGCGCTCTGCGCCGTTGACGACTATAATAACGGGTTCAGCGCCAAGATGAACGCGAAGTCGATCCTGCGCTCGGTCCTTATCCCGCTTTTCGGGACGCGTTCGCCTGGCGAATCCCCTCACGAACGCGTCCAGGGCCTGATCCATGCGGCGCACCAGTATCTCCTGCATTCGGCCGACACGAAAATCGAGCGCGTGGCCTTCCTTGCCTGGACACAGGTCGACCTCGAACTCTGCCAGGCAGCCCTCCACCGCCTCGGCCTGAAACCCGCGGGCGCCCCCAGAGGGCCCGGAAAACCCGGATAACTCCCTCCACAGGCGAGCGCTTCTTGTGCAATTCAGCAGGTGCGGCATGTGCACATCTTGCGGCGTTATCGAATTTTAAGCACTATATGTGGTGATTACACGCTTCCAAAGACGCTTGCCCCCGAAGGAGTTTCCCATGGCTGACGGAATGACCGGACTGCCCGGCCTGCTGACCCCGAGCAATGCCTACAAGCCGTTCCGCTATCCGTGGGCATATGAGTTCTGGAAAAAGCAACAGCAGGTCCACTGGATGCCGGAGGAAGTTCCCCTCGGCGAGGATTGCAAAGACTGGGCGGTCAAGCTTTCGGACGCCGAGCGTAACCTGCTGACCCAGATCTTCCGCTTCTTCACCCAGTCGGATGTCGAAGTCGGCGCCAACTACATGACGAACTACATGCCGCTCTTCAAACCGGTTGAAGTGTCGATGATGCTGTCGTCCTTTTCCAACATGGAGACGATACATGTCGCGGCCTATGCGCTGCTGCTGGAAACCATCGGAATGCCGGACTCGGAATTCTCCGCCTTCATGGAATACAAGGAGATGGCCGCCAAGCACGACTATCTAGGCCAGTTCGGCTGCGAGACGAACGAGGACATCGCCGTCTCAATGGCCGTGTTCGGGGCCTTCACCGAAGGCCTGCAGCTGTTTGCCTCCTTCGCGATGCTGATGAACTTCCCGCGCTTCAACAAGATGAAGGGCATGGGCCAGATAGTCACCTGGTCGATCCGCGACGAGAGCCTTCACTGCGAAGGCATGATCAAGCTGTTCCACGCCTTCTGCGCCGAAACTAATGTGATGACCGACGAACTGCGCGAGAAGATCCGCGAGTGCTGCCGCACCGTAATCGCGCTCGAAGACAAGTTCATCGACCTCGCCTTCGAGATGGGCCCGGTCGAGGGCATGACGCCGGCGGATATCAAGAACTATATCCGCTACATCGCCGATTGGCGCCTTGGCCAGCTGAAGCTCGAGCCGATCTATCGCATCGACAAGCACCCGCTGCCCTGGCTGTCGGAAATCCTCAACGGCGTCGAACACGCCAACTTCTTCGAACAACGCGCCACGGAATACTCCAAAGGCGCCACCAAGGGCGACTGGCACGGCGACGACGGCGTCTGGGGCCGCTTCGACGTACGCCGGAAGAAAGCGGTAACGATTCCGGCCGAATAGGGCGCCTCGCCACCCTCTTGCCCTCACTCGGTTTCCTGGCAGCAATCTGTCGTTATCCCGGTTTCGCGTCGAAGACATCAACCCGGGAAAGCAACTTCTTTCTTGCACTGGCTCCGGGACAATTGCGCCGCAAATCCCCGGATGAGGGAAAACAGCCGTTGAACTCTGAAAGCGGGCGAGCAAAGGCCGGAAATTTGCGAAGCTAGAGGTGGTGTCCACCTCCCCATTTGCCCCCGCGGCCGTGCCCGGCTAGTGTCCAGCCCGTAATGAGCACAGACGATTCCTCCACAGGCGATGATGTCACCGGGGCCCTGTTCGGCGACGCCGCCCATGCGCGCGCCGGTGGCTATGAAGTGCTCGCCCGGAAATACCGACCGCGACGTTTCGAGGACCTGATCGGCCAGGCGGCTATGGTGCGCACGCTCTCGAACGCATTCGAAACGGGCCGGATCGCACATGGCTTCATGCTGACCGGCGTGCGCGGCGTCGGGAAGACGACGACCGCCCGCCTGCTCGCGCGCGCGCTGAACTATGAGCCGAAGGATGCGCCCGCCAAAGGCAAGGGAAAGAAGGGCAAGGACGAGGGCGTCTCCGGCCCTTCGATCCACCTCGATCCGCCGGGCGTGCATTGTGAGGCGATCATGAAAGGCCTGCACCCGGATGTGCTGGAGCTTGATGCCGCGTCCCGCACCGGCGTCGCCGACATGCGCGACCTGCTCGATTCGTCTCGGTACGGACCGGTTTCAGCGCGCTATAAGGTCTACATCATCGACGAAGTACACATGTTGTCGACGGCGAGCTTCAATGCGCTCCTGAAAACGCTCGAAGAGCCGCCACCGCACCTCAAGTTCATCTTCGCTACAACCGAGATCCGGAAAGTACCGGTCACAGTGCTCTCGCGCTGCCAGCGATTTGACCTGAAACGCCTAGATACGCCGGTCCTCGCGGCGCATCTTGGCCGCGTGGCAAAAAGCGAGAAGGCAAAAGTCTCCGAAGAAGCGCTAGCGCTCGTCGCCCGCGCCGCGGAAGGCTCGGTCCGCGACGGCCTTTCCCTACTCGACCAGGCAATTGTTCAGACCACGGACGGTGAAGTCTCCGGCGCTGCCATACGCGACATGCTCGGCCTCGGCGACCGGACGCGGCTCTATGACGTGTTCGAAAAGGCGATCACATCTGACGGCAAAGGCGCGCTCGCCGAACTGAAGGACCAGGTGACCGGCGGCGCTGACCCGGCGGTCGTGCTGAAAGACCTGATGGACATCGCCGCCGACGTCTCCGTCGCGCAGGCGACAGGCGATGGCTGGATCATGGCCGGCCCTGCCGACTGGGCGAGCCGCACGCGCGCCCTTGCGCAGCGCCTCACGCCCGCACAGGCGGCGCGGACGTGGCAGCTGCTTTTGGCCGGCTACGGCGACCTGCAGGTTGCACCGGACCCTGCCACCGCCCTCAACATGGTGGTGCTGCGCCTTGCTGCCGCCTCCAGCCTTCCCTCCCCGGAGGAAGCAGCCCGAATGATTGCCGGAGGCGCGCGCCCGCCGGGAAAGGACAATAGCCCCCTGGAGGCTTCGCCGAACGGGCCCGGCGGGATCGCCAGCTTTGAAGACATCGTCCGTGCACTGACTGTTGCCCGCGAAGTCGCCCTGCAGGTCGACACCGAACGCTTCATCCGCTTTGCCTCTGTCAGCGCCGGACGCCTAAGCTGTGCGCTCGCCCCAGGCGCGCCGGCCGGCCTTGCTGGGCGCCTGAAAGCCTTTCTCGACAACGAGACGAGCCTTGACTGGCAGATTACGGAATCGGAGACCGATGCCGAATCCCTGCGCGAGCGCGAGCGGCGCGAAAAAGCCGAGCGGATTTCCGCCGCCGCCGAGCATCCCTTCATTGCAGCAGCGCTGAAAGCGATGCCCGGCGCGGTCATCCTTGATGTGACCGATAACACGCCGGCGCTTGAAAATCCTTTGCCTGAGGGCAATGTGATCGACATCAGAACGCGCCGCCCGGCGTGATGGAGTCCCCCCGATGAAAGACCTCGCCCAGATCATGCAGCAGGCTCAGGCCATGCAGGCAAAGATGGCTGAGGTGCAGGCCAAGATCGAAGCCACAGAAGCCGACGGCGTCGCGGGCGCCGGACTGGTTCGTGTCAAGCTGAAGGGCAAAGGGGAACTTGTTTCGGTGAGCATCGACCGCAGCCTGATGGGCGATGACCCTGAAATCGTCGAGGACCTGATCAAGGCCGCTCATGGCGACGCCCGCCGCCGTCTCGACCAGGCGATGGACGACGCGATGCGCACCGCAACGGCCGGCTTTAGCGGACTGATGCCGGGCTTCAAGCTGCCTTTTTAGGCCGCAGCGTGACTTGGCGCGGCGCGGCGCTATAGTTTCTTCGCGATGACCCAAGCTCCCTACACACCTTCCCTTCGTGCGCCCGAACCTCGCAGCCTTTGCACCGATTGCGGCGTTTCGCGCATGGCGGACGCGAAAGCCTGCGGGCGCGCCTGCCAGTTTGTCCAGCCCGACTATCCCGCGCAGGAACTTCGTCTGCATGGCCGGACGCGAGATGATCAGAAAACGGACGAAACCCATTTCGGCGTATTCCGCCGCATGGTTCGCGCCCGCCTTTCCCCGCCGAAAGCCGGAGCGCAATGGACCGGCATAGCGACCACGCTTGGCGAGCGGCTGCTGGCAACCGGCAAGGTCGACGCGGTGCTCGCCGTTGCGCCGGACCCGGAGGACCGGTGGAAGCCGAAACCCGTGATCGTCACCCAAGCCGACGACATGGCCCAGTGCCGGGGCATGCGGATGGGTTATTCACCACTGATCGCGTTGATGGAAGAGGTCGCCGCACGCGGCTTCAAGCGGATCGCGCTGATCGGCATTCCCTGCCAGGTGTATGCGTTGCGGGCGCTAGAGAAAGAGTATGGCCTCGAGCAGCTCTTTGTGATTGGTACGCCTTGTTCCGACAATACGACCACGGAGAATTTCCACGACTTTCTGAAACTGCTCGATCCCGCGCCGGAGACGATTTCGTATCTCGAATTCCGCGCCGATTTCCGCGTTGAACTTCGCTTTGACGACGGCCGCAAGAAGCTGATCCCGTTCCTTTCCCTGCCGATCTCCAAGCTGCCGCGAGATTTCTTTCCCCTCACCTGCCGAACCTGTGTGGACTATACCAATGCCCTCAGTGACCTGACGGTCGGCTATATGGGCGGCGAAGGCGAGCAGTGGTTGATTGTGCGAAATGAACGCGGCGAGGAACTTGTCGAATTGCTTGGTGACGCGCTTGCAACAGCCGAGCCGGGCTCGAAAGGCAAACGCGCGCCGCATGTGGCGGCCTTCATCAAGAATGTCGAACTCGCTGCGGGCGGTTTGCCGCTGCGTTCGATGCCAAACTGGGTGCGCCCGATTGTTTCCTTCCTGCAACCGCGAATCGGACCGAAGGGACTCGAGTTCGCCCGCACGCGGCTCGAGATGAAAGCCGCCGAAACCGTGATCCACTTGCGGCGCGAAGAGCCTGCGAAACTGAAGAACATGGTGCCGGCTCACGTCTGGAAGCTCTTGGAAACCTATGGAATTTACCCGAAGGACGGGGAGCAGAAGGACTCCGGGTGACACGTTCGCCGGAGTGAGGCAGAAGCTGTCCCTATGTCTCAACGCTCTGCCGGCCCTGAACTCCTGCGCCTGATCGAACTGATCGCGAAGCTGCCCGGGCTTGGGCCGCGCTCGGCGCGGCGTGTGGCGCTGCATCTTTTGAAGCGCAACGAACAGCTGCTGAAGCCCCTGGCCGAGGCGATGGCACAGGCTGGCGCGAAGATCCAGAAGTGCGCAAACTGCGGGAACTATGACACTGTCCAGCCCTGCGCGGTGTGCCAGTTGCCAGGACGTGACGACACGCTGATCTGCGTCGTCGAGGACGTGCCGGACCTCTGGGCGCTGGAACGCGGCGGGGCATATCGTGGACGCTACCACGTACTGGGCGGCGTTCTCTCCGCGATTGACGGCGTCGGCCCGGGCGACCTTGGCATCGCGGCGCTGCTTAGCCGGATTGAGGCGGGCGGGGTACGCGAAGTCATCCTTGGACTGAACGCAACTGTCGATGGGCAGACGACGGCATACTACATTGCAGACCAGCTGGAAGGAAAGGGCGTGGACGTGACGCGCCTCGCGCACGGAATGCCGATTGGCGGCGAACTCGATCATCTTGATGATGGCACATTGGCGGCAGCGCTTAGATCCAGGCGCGGGGTTTGAAGTTGCGCCAGCGGCCGCAGTGGCTGCGGGCCAATGCGATTTCGAATTAGCTTGTATCTCTCCCCTCTCCTCCACTTGGGGGCGATGACTAAGACGTGCCGGGATGAACAAAGGCCATAAGCGCGTGTACGGAGGACATAGGCAGCTCGCGCTCCGGCGCGGGCACGGGCGGGATGGCGGCATGGCCCGGCTGAAATCGAATGCGGCGGGCTTCAGCCCACCGGTGGCGGCCTGGCTTTGCGCGAAGTCGATCGGCATGTGGCGCAGCGAGACGCGGCCCCAGCGGCTGACCCTGTATCAGCAGGGCACGCCGGGGCAGTAACACTTGCGCACCGAGGCCTTGACGGCGATGAGCTGCAGACAGACCAGCGGCCAGATGAACCGCAGGAATCCGGTGAGGCCGCCTGGCGAGCCGAGCCGCGCGTTGGCCGGCGCGGAACGCTCAGAGGTTTGTTTTGCTCGGCTTTCCGGACTCCCGACAGCCGCGTGGCGGTTTCCGGGATTGCGGCAAAATAATTCTGCGCGCGGGGGAAAAGCGACCTGAAATGTAGGAGTTCGTGAAAACTTGTACACCGGAACCGGGCGCGGTGATCGCGATAAGGCAGGCCTGCCCAAGAGGCAGGCAGTGCGCGCGGGGTAAAGGAAATTCAACGCGGGATGAAGAAGAAGACTTGCTTTGCTGCGGCTGCGAGGTAATTGTTGCAATGCAATATGAGCCTCGGCCGCACCGGGAAGGCCACAACGCCCTGGGGGGCGTTGTCCCGGGAGACGGCGATGAGAGGCAAAATCGTGCTGCGGGAGGAGTTTCCGGCTCGGTCATGATGGCCCGGCCTCTAACTCTGAAGGAACTAATCCATGTTCAAGTCTACCGTATCGGTCCTAGCGGCCGCTGTCCTCCTGTCGCCCGCCGCATTTGCGGAAGGCGCAAGGAAAGTTACCCTGACGCATGACTATGATGCCGCCCTGCTTTCCAGCGACGAAGGCGCAAGCCTGCTGGTGGGCGAGCTGACCCGCGCCGCCAAACGCACCTGCACGTCGCGTATTCCGGCATATGGCGGGGTGTATACGGACCAGGCCTGCGCCGAATATCTGGTGGCCGCCGCCGTCAAGGATATTCACGCCGCCCAGAGCGCTGCCGGCGTCGACATGGCGCCCAGCTTCGAGCGTATTGCGCTGACCCATCTCGCTTCGGCCGACTGACCCCTTATCTCCTGAAACAGCACCAGACCACGTTTCCTCCCGGTCCTTGGCGCTGGAGGGGCCATCCCCGGCCAGGGATGGCCCCTCACTTCGGGTTGCATTTCCGGTTGACCGAACGGCGCTTTACGCAACGTTGAGCCTGGGCATGGTGTCGCGCCCTGACTGGTTCCAAAAGGGCTGAAGGCAACAACCAAGTCCATTTCGTTAGTCGCAATACCGCCGCGGCTGACGGTGTCGGTGTTGCTTGCAGCAGGGTTACTATTTTTCTGCTGCAGCTGGCCGCCTAAATTGGACGCGTGGACGAAACGCTGGTGACAGACTGGTGGGAAGGCAGCGCGCCGGCGTCGGCGATCCCCGCAGAGGCGCAGGCGACCGGCCTCTCAGGCAGCTGCAATGTTACATTTGATGTCGACCGGAATGTCTGGCCCTTGAGCATGACCTCTCAGTGCACGGATGCACACCTTTCTGAGGCGCTGCAGTTCGCGCCGTGAGCAAGGGAGTGTTCCTGTCAAAGATCGGCGGCGAAGGCGCGGCGTGGGGGCAGCGCTTCGCCATTTTCCGAATGGTGTTCGAGACCGAGCAAGTCGGCGGAAACACCTGAGGCCTCAAGTCCCGCGCAGCGCATCCTGGGAAAAAACCGGGAATGGGCCAGGCCGCACCGGCACACGCCGCACCTCGGCTTCGGCTTCGGCTTCGGCTTCGGCTTCGCTCAGGAAGAGTTGCCTGAACTCCAGGTCAAGCGTCGGCGCTGGCCTTTGACTGGCGCTTGCGGATGTTGGGATCCAGATGGACCTTCCGCAGGCGGATCGACTTCGGCGTGACTTCGACGAGTTCGTCTTCCGCAATATACGCGAGCGATTTCTCCAGTGTCATCTGTAGCGGCGTGGTGAGGCGAACCGCCTCATCCGTGCCTGAGGCGCGCATGTTGGTAAGCTTCTTGCCTTTGAGGACGTTCACTTCGAGATCATTGTCGCGGTTATGCTCGCCGATGATCATGCCGCCGTAAACCTTCGTACCCGGATGGATCATCATCGGGCCGCGGTCTTCGAGGTTCCAGAGCGCGAATGCCACCGCCTCGCCCTGCTCCATGGCGATCAGGACGCCGGTATGGCGGCCGGTGATCTTGCCCTTGTGGGGCGCGTATTCGTGGAAGATGCGATTCATAATGGCGGTGCCGCGCGTGTCGGACAGGAGTTCGCCCTGGTAGCCAATCAGGCCACGTGTCGGCGCGAGGAAGACCAGGCGCGTGCGGCCAACGCCCGAGGGGCGCATATCCAGCATTTCGGCTTTGCGCTCGGCCATCTTCTGCACCACGATGCCGGAGTGTTCGTCGTCCACGTCGATAATGACTTCCTCGATGGGCTCGAGTTGTTCGCCGGTCGGGCTGGTCTGCATGACCACCTGCGGGCGGGCGACGCCAAGCTCGTAGCCTTCGCGGCGCATGGTTTCGATGAGCACGGCAAGCTGGAGTTCGCCGCGGCCGGAGACGGTGAAAGCCTCGGCATCGGTGGCGCGCTCGACCTTCAGAGCGACGTTGCCTTCGGCCTCTTTCTCGAGGCGGGCCCAGATCATCCGGCTCGTGACTTTCGTGCCTTCGGTGCCGGCGAGCGGCGAGTCGTTGACGCGGAAGGTCATCGAGATAGTCGGCGGGTCAATCGGGCGCGCTTCGAGTGGCACGGTGACAGACATGTCGCAGAAGGTGTCGGCAACGTTCGCCTTGGTCATGCCGGCGATTGAGACGATGTCGCCCGCCTGGCCTTCGTCGACCGGGACGCGCTCAAGGCCGCGGAACGCGAGGACTTTCGAAACCCGCCCCTGCTCCACGAGCTGGCCGTCGCGCGAGAGAACCTTGATCGACTGGTTCGGCTTCACCGAGCCCGAAAGGATGCGGCCGCTAAGGATGCGGCCGAGGAAGGGGTCTGCCGAAATCGTGGTGGCGAGGAAGCGGAACGGGCCCCCTTCAACACGCGGGACGGGCACATGATCCACAACCAGCTGGAACAGCTCGTCCATGCTGGAGCTCGGCGTTTCATATTGTTTCGACATCCAGCCATTCTTGGCCGAGCCGTAGAGGATCGGGAAGTCGAGCTGCTCGTCAGTCGCATCGAGGTTGGCGAAGAGGTCGAAACACTCGTTTACCACTTCGTCCGGGCGGCGCTCCAGCTTGTCGATCTTGTTGACGGCGACGATCGGCTTCAGGCCGACTTTGAGGGCCTTCGAGACCACGAACTTGGTCTGCGGCATCGGGCCTTCGGAGCTGTCAACCAGCACGATGGCGCCGTCCACCATGTCGAGGATACGCTCGACTTCGCCGCCGAAGTCGGCATGGCCGGGGGTGTCCACGATATTGATGCGGTAGCCGTTCCATTCGACCGAGGTGGTCTTGGCGAGGATGGTGATACCGCGCTCGCGCTCAAGGTCGTTGGAGTCCATCATCCGCTCGGCGGTCTTCTCGTTCAGGCGGAAGGTGCCGGCCTGTTTCAGAAGCTCGTCCACGAGCGTGGTCTTTCCGTGGTCAACGTGGGCGATGATGGCGATATTGCGCATCTTTTCGATGGGAGTCGTCATAGTTCGGGCTTTCCGGCGGGCGGCGTCCGGGAGGAGGACGGATCGATTTTCCGCGCACCTAGCAGAGGCGCAGCGATTTGACCATGCCGATGCGTCAGGCTTCTCCGGGTGGAAGGCGCTTGACGCAGGCCGCGGGCCCGGCCAGCACGGTGGGCGATGCAGCCGCCCTTCGCCCTTTCACCTGTCTTGACCGGCATTGCCGGGCTAAGCCATGGTTTCTTCGGGCGGAGAGGCGGGGTTTCCGCGGGTGATTTTGACAGCCTGAACACCGGCGAAGGATCCGCCGACAGCCCCTGCAACATCGCCGAAAACCGGGCGCTGGTTTCAGGCGCCGTGGGTGCGCGCTATCTGCTCTCCTGTTATCAGGTGCATTCGGCGGACGTGGTGCGGGTGACCGGGCCGTGGACCGAGCGGCCGAAGGCAGACGCGCTGGTGACCGACCGGCCAGAGCTGGGCCTCTGCGTCCTCTCCGCGGACTGCACTCCGGTCCTTTTTGCGGACCCAGACAAAAGTATCATCGGCGCGGCGCATGCCGGCTGGAAGGGCGCGCTGGCGGGCGTACTGTTGCGAACGGTCGAGGCCATGGAGGCGCTGGGGGCTGACCGGAGCCGCATCCGCGCCGCCATCGGCCCCGCGATCCAGCAGGCGAGCTATGAAGTGGGGCCGGATTTCCGGGACGCCTTCCTCGCCGCGCATCCTGCCAGCGCGGACCTGTTCATTCCCGGCAAGGGCGACCGTCTGCACTTTGACCTGCCGGGCTTCTGCGCGCGGCAGCTGGCCGGCGCGGGGCTCGCCGGCGTGGGCAATCTTGGCCACGACACCTGCGCGCTGGAGGAGATCTATTTCTCCAACCGTCGGCGCAACCTGCGGGGCGAGGCAGATTATGGCCGGAATGCCTCAGTGATCGCGATTTCTGGGTAAACCGTGCCGAATCCAGTTTTACGTGGCTTGCGACTCGCGGGCGGCTGTTACAAAAGCGTCGCGAGCCGGGCAGCAGAGGGTCGACATGCGTCATGAAGCTTATTTCCTGCAACGCGAACAGGCCCCTTTCCGAAGCCATCGCCGATTATCTCGACATGCGGCTGACGCGCTCGGAGGTGAAAACCTTCGCGGACCAGGAAATCTTCGTGCGCATCGACGAGAACGTGCGCGGCGAGGATGTGTTCGTTATCCAGTCGACCTCCTACCCCGCCAATGATAACCTGATGCAATTGCTGATCATGATGGACGCGCTGCGGCGGGCCTCGGCCCGGCGCATCACGGCGGTGATACCCTATTTCGGCTATGCAAGGCAGGACCGGAAAACGGACGGACGCACGCCAATTTCGGCGAAGCTGGTAGCGAACCTCATCTCCGCCTCGGGCGCCGACCGTGTGTTGACGGTGGACCTGCATGCCGGCCAGATCCAGGGCTTCTTCGACATTCCGACCGACAACCTGTTTGCCGGGCCGGTAATGATCGACGACATCAAGGAGCGGTTCGGCAAGGACAAGATCGTGATGGTGTCACCGGATGTCGGAGGCGTGGTGCGTGCCCGCGCACTGGCCAACAAGCTGAACGCCGACCTCGCCATCGTCGACAAGCGGCGCCCGGAAGCAGGCAAGTCCGAAGTCATGAACATCATCGGGGAGGTGAAGGACGCGCGCTGCATCATGCTCGACGATATCTGCGATTCCGGCGGTACGCTGGCGAACGCCGCGGCGGCGCTGAAAGAGCAGGGTGCGGTGTCGGTGTCGGCCTATGTCACGCACGGTGTTCTCTCCGGGACAGCTGTGCAGCGGATCGAGAAATCGGTTCTGGACGAGTTGGTGATGACAGACACGATCCAGCCTTCGGAAGCGGCGTTGAAATCGAAGAAGATCCGTGTGCTGCCAATGTCGCCGCTGCTGGGCGAAGCGATCCGGCGGATTGCTAACGAAGAGAGCGTATCGAAACTGTTCGATCGGTAGCGCAAATGAACCCCTCACCCGCTCGTGGGAGAAGGGTTCAGGGCGTCAGGCAACCGCCCGGGCAAGTGCGCAGTGGGACCAGAGTTCCGATAGGGCGGAGACGAGGTCTTCGATGTCCTGGTCGGTGTGGACGGGCGAGGGCGTGATGCGCAGGCGCTCTGTGCCTTTCGGGACAGTGGGATAGTTGATCGGCTGGACGTAGATGCCGTTGCGTTCCATCAGCCAGTCCGAGATCATCTTGCACTTGACCGGATCGCCGACCATGACCGGTACGATATGGCTGGGGTTTTCCATAGCCGGGATGCCGATCTCGCGCAGGCGGATGCGGACCTTCTCGACGCGGTCGCGCTGACGCATCCGCTCCCAGTTGCTCTGCTTGAGATGCTGGATGGAGGCCCGCGCGCCTGCAGCGATATGCGGAGGCAGGGCGGTGGTGAAGATGAAGCCCGAGGCAAAGCTGCGGATGAAATCGACCAGCGCTGTCGAGGCAGCAATATAGCCGCCGACAACACCGAAGGCCTTGCCAAGCGTGCCTTCGATGACGGTCAATCGGTCCATCAGGCCTTCGCGTTCGGCGATCCCGCCACCATGGTCGCCGTAGAGGCCGACGGCGTGGACTTCATCGAGATAGGTCATTGCCCCATACTGGTCCGCGATGTCGCAGAATTCCTTGATGGGGGCGATGTCGCCGTCCATCGAGTAGACGGACTCGAAGGCGATGAGTTTCGGCGCGGCCGGATCGAGCGCGGCGATCTTCTCGCGCAGGTCACGCGGGTCATTGTGGCGGAATACGACGCATTTCGCGCGGCTGTGACGGATGCCCTCAATCATCGAGGCATGATTCAGCGCGTCCGAGAGAATGATGAGACCGGGTATCTTGGCGCCGAGCGTGCCGAGGCCCGCCCAGTTCGAGACGTAGCCGGACGTGAACAGGAGCGCGGCTTCCTTGTTGTGGAGGCTCGCCAGTTCCTGCTCGAGGAGGACGTGATGGTGGTTGGTGCCGGAGATGTTGCGCGTGCCGCCCGCCCCTGCCCCGCAGGAGTCGAGAGCCTCGTGCATCGCCTCAAGCACCTTCGGATGCTGGCCCATGCCGAGATAGTCGTTCGAGCACCAGACCTTGACCGGCTTCTGGCCTTGGGGCCCGTGGAACACCGCCTTGGGGAAGGCGCCCTTCTCGCGTTCAATATCCGCGAAGACGCGGTAGTTGCCCTCCTCTTTGAGTTTCGTCAGCTCGTTCTCGAAGTAAGCTTCGAAGTTCATGGGTCAGGCCCTCCAGTCTGATTTTTGTTTTGTGGGTGTTGGATTGCGGGCGGGCTTCATGGCCCAGCCCCAGAGTGACGGATCGCGCACCGGCAGGATGAGCACCCAGTGCTCGATGACGGCCAGGATGGCGAGCGCCGTGAGCAGCAGGTAGCCGGCCGAAGCGTGGCTGCCGGCCGGATGGCCGAAGGCGGCGAACGCCAGCAGCACCGAGACGGTTGTAATGGTGACAAGTGCAGCGGCGAACACGCTGCCTGGCGCGCGTCGCGAGAAATAAGTTTTCATATAGTCGAGATGGCGCGGCATGAACTGGTCCACCAGGTTTGGCGCGCCGGTGAACACGACCAGTTTTGCACTTATACGCATGCCCCAGAGAATGAGGAAGGTCCACAGCGCGAACTGGTTGGCGGCGCCCCAGCTAAGCCAGATGATGATCCCGGCATGGGCGATGATTGCCAGTTCGTGGTGAAGCACGGCGGCAACCCCGGCGCGAAAGCGGGCATACCCGGTGAGACCTTCAGGGCATGGATACCGCGCGGGACCGGTGAGGAAGCCCGTCAGGAACATGACCTCATGCCAGGCCCAGAGCGCGAGTCCGGACGCAAACCCGGCATAGGCGCCTGTCACGCTGGTATCGCTTCGCAAAGCCACGAGCATAAAGGTGGCCCCGGCCAGAAGCGCAGTCGCGCCGAGCGCCGTCCATTTGAACGTCGCACGCGGCAAGCTGATCAGCGCGAATATTGCGCCCGTGCTCAGCCACCATGCGAGCGCTGCAAAGATGATGGGGGGCGCATAATCTGCCATTCCGAGTGTCTCTTTCCTGCCCTACCAGGCCGGCTGGAGACGGACTTTGGCCGGCAGTTTGTTCTTGCGGACCGGGCGGAAATAGAGCTGCAGGAAAGTAACTCCGTTCGACAGAATGCAGGCTTTCTTCCGAAGCCAGGAGACGGGCCCCTTGCCCTTGATCGATTCCATCCGGTCCGTGTTCTGACGGATGCGCTCAAGTCCCGCGCGGAATTCCGGCGCGTCAATGTTGAGCTCGATCGGATAGACCTGGCGGGCGATCTCGTTGGTGACCCGGAAGACCTCGTAGTCATACTCCGTGGGATCGACCCCGAGGGCGGTATGGAAGGCCGGGCGGCGATGGTCGCGCACATACATCGTGGCGTAGACGGCGAGGAGGAAGAAGCGGATCCAGTATTTGTTTCCGCCTTCGAGCAGGTTCGGGTTCGCCCGCAGGATCATCGCAAAGGCTTCGCCGTGGCGGAACTCGTCATTGCACCACTGCTCGAACCATTTGAAGATCGGGTGAAAGCGGAATTCCGGGTGCTTTTCCAGCT
>Ga0163144_10000563_pt1 | contig 86429 bp, 79 predicted proteins | sample OliLak19BULKMAT1_FD_123175 | JGI IMG/M metagenome (GOLD analysis project Ga0163144, IMG submission 123175) | Freshwater microbial mat bacterial communities from Lake Vanda, McMurdo Dry Valleys, Antarctica - Oligotrophic Lake LV.19.BULKMAT1 | ecosystem: Environmental > Aquatic > Freshwater >... | reverse complement strand
GCGACCGTAGGAGTCAGCCCCGACCCGCCCGCCGGCGGCCACCAAGCTCGTTGCCGACCCCCGCGACCGACGATAAAGGGCCCCATGCCCCGCCGGCGCCTGCGTGCTGCGCTCAGCCGAGTCCTGCACGAGCCGATCGACGCCCTCCCCGTCGCCGCCATCACGGCGATCGCGGGCGTGCAGCTCGCGATCTTCGCCGGGCTCGACGACCCGCGCGCCGTACTGCTGGCCGTCGGGCTGTTGTTCCCGTGGCAGCTCGCGCTCGCGGGCATGTGCCACAATCATCACCACTGCCCGACTTTTTGGCACGCGCCCGCGAACCGTGCGTTCGAGGTCGTGATGTTCTTCCAGCTCGGGATGCTGCCGTACGGCTACACGCTGCACCACAACATCGGCCACCATGGGCACTACCTCGACCAGGCCGTCGACACGAATCGCTGGCGCCGTCCCGACGGCGCGACGATGGGCTCGTGGGAGTTTGCCTGGCGTCTCTGTCTCGCGATGTATCCGAACGTCTGGCGGATCGGCCGCGCGCACCCTGTCGTGTTCGGCAAGTTCCGCCGCATGGCCGGCGTCTGCCTCGGACTCTTCGCGTTGCTCTGCGTCTTCGACCCCGTGCAGGCGATCCTGGTCTTCGCGCTGCCGCTCCCGTTCGCGCTCTTCCTGCAGGCGCAGGCGACGCACCATCAGCACGCGGGTCTCGCGACCGCCGACCCCTGGCGGGCATCGCGGAGCGTGACCGACCGGCGCTACAACCTCCGCACGCTGAACCTCGGCTACCACACCGCGCACCATCTGCGTCCCGGCCTGCACTGGTCGAAGCTGCCGGCGTTGCACGCCCGCATCGCCGCGCGCATTCCGCCGGAGCTCGTCGCCTGACGACGCCATCCCGGAGCGAAGTTCCCGCGGCGACGCTCGCCGCGCTCGGCCGCACGGGCGCGGGCCTCACGCTCGTCCTGCCCGACGGCCGCACGCAGCCGGTCGGCGACGCCGCCCCACGCGCGCGCGTGTCGTTCCACGACGCCGCGGCGCTCACCGCACTGGCCGCCGGCGATCACGTGGCGCTCGCCGAAGCCTTTCTCACGGGCCGCATCGACGTCGACGGCGATCCCTTCGAGGTCGCCAAGCTCACCAACCTCGTCGACCTCGAGCCGACCCGCCGCGCGCGCCTCGCGTGGACGGCGCGCCTGCGCCTCCCGAACCGCACCGCCTCCAACGCGGCGGCCGTCGCCTTTCACTACGATCGACCTCCCGAGCTCTTTTTGCCGTGGTTCGAACGCTGGCGCTCGTACTCGCACGGCTTCTATGCCGGCTCCGACGACGACCCGAGCGCGGCGCAAGCGCGCAAGATGCAGTACGCCATCGACCGCCTCGGCCTCACCCCCGGCATGCGCGTGCTCGACATGGGCGGCGGCTGGGGACCGTTCGTCGAGTACGCCGGCCGCCAGGGCATTCGCGTCGAGGCGATCACGCTCTCGCGCGAGCAGCACCGCTTCGTGACCGACCTGATCGCCCGCGAGCGGTTACCGTGCACGACCACGCTCGTCGATCTGCTCGACCATCGGCCGGCCACGCCCTACGACGCCGCCGTCTTCATGGGGACGCTCGAGCACGTGCCCGACTACGGCCGCGTCGCCGCGTTTCTCGCCCGCCACCTTCGCCCGGACGGCCGCGTGTATGCGGACTTCTGCGCGCAGCGCACGAGCTTCCAGGTCGGGGCGTTTCTGCAGAAGCACCTCTGGCCCGGTCCGGTCGCCTACGTCGATCTCGGCCGGCTCGTCGGGGCGCTCGTGCGAGCGGGCCTCGTCGTGCACGCGATCGGCGACGACACGTCGTCGTACGCGTACACCGTCCGGGATTGGGCGCGCGGCCTCGAGCAGCACCGTGCCGTGCTCGCCGCCCGCTTCGGCGAGCCCACCGTGCGGACGTTCCTGCTCTTCTTCTGGGCCTCGTATCACTTCCTGACGACCAACCGGACGCAGGCGTACCACCTGGTCGCGGGGCGGCGAGCACTCCCGCTCGAGCGGTTTGACCCGTCAGGTGGCCCGCGATAACGCCTGTTCGGATGCCCCCCACGGCTCCGTTCAACGCAATGATGCGGTGGATGAGGCGCGGCCCGCTCGCCGTCCTCATCGTCACCGCCACGGCACTGGCCGCGCCTGTCCATGCCGACGCACCCGCGCCCCTGCCGGCTCCCGTTGCCGATCCCGAGGTCCGGCTGCCCGCCGCACGCGGCGTCTCCGCCCTTGGCCGGCTCGAGCCGAAAGACGGCGTGCGCCACATCGCCGGTCCCTCGCTCCCGGTCGCGGTCGTCCAGGAGCTCTTCGTCGACCGCGGTGATCTGGTGCAGAAGGGCCAGCTGCTCGCGACGCTCGATACCGCCGAGCTGCAGGGCGCCGTCGTGCAGGAGAAGAACGCCGAGCTCGCCAACGCCCGCCGCGAGTACGACCGGAGCCTGCAGCTCAGCCGGAGCCAAGTCGAATCGGACTCGCGCCGCGACGAGTGGCGCACCAAGGTGTCCGTGCTCGAGGCGCAGGTCGCGCGCGCCGAGGCCGAGCGCCGCCTGACGCAGGTGCGCGCGCCGATCGACGGTCGCGTGCTCGACGTCCACGCCCGCGCCGGCGAGCGCGTCGGCACCGCGGGCATTCTCGAGCTCGGCGCGACGCAGGCGATGTACGCGATCGCCGAGGTCTACGAGACCGACGTCGGGCGCGTCGCCGTCGGGCAACGCGCCCGCGTGACCAGCCCGGTCTTCGCGACCGATCTCGGCGGCGTCGTCGAGAGGATTCGGCCGAAGATCGAGAAGCACGACACGCTCGGCACCGATCCCGCGGCCCGGAAGGACGCCCGCGTCGTCGAGGTCGAGGTGCGGCTCGACGAGAGCGCGCCCGTCGCGGGCCTCACGCAGGTGCAGGTCGAAGTCACGCTCCTCCCCGCGCGCTAGATGCGGCTTTTCCACCCCATCCCGCTCGGATGGCTCCAACTCTGGCACCGGAAGCTGCGCTTCCTCGTCGCCCTCACCGGCATCGCCTTCGCGGTGATGCTGATTCTCATGCAGCTCGGCTTCCGTGCCTCGCTGTTCGACAGCGCGGTGCGCTGGCATCAGGCCTTCGCCTACGACGTCGCGATCTTCAGCCGCGAGAGCCAGTTCATCGTGCGACCCGAACCGTTCTCGAGCCGCCGCCTGTATCAAGCGCTCGCCGTCGAGGGCGTCCGCTCGGTGAGCCCGGTCTACATCGCGCAAGCCTCGTGGAAGAACCCCGAGACGCTCGACTATCGCAGCATCTACACCGTCGGCATCGACCCGGCCGACGACCCGCTCGCCGTGACGGGCGTGTCGGAGCAGCTCGATACGATCCGCTTGCAGGACGTCGTGCTCTACGACACCGCGTCGCGTCCGGAGCAAGGGCCCGTCGCCGCGCGCTTCCGGGCCGACGGCGCCGTCGTCACCGAGGTCAATGATCGCACCATCCGCGTCGGCGGCCTCTACACGCTCGGCACGTCGTTCGGCATCGACGCGAGCATGGTGACCAGCGGCGACAATTTTCTCCGGATCTTCCCCAGCCGCGCCCGTACCCAGATCAGTCTCGGCCTCGTGCGCGTCGAGGATGGCGTCGATCCCGTCACGGTCCGCGACGCGCTGCGCGTGCTCCTCCCCCAGGACGTGCTGGTCATGACGCGCGACGACTTCACCAAGCGCGAGATCGCCTACTGGAACAGCGCGACCCCGATCGGCTTCGTGTTCGCGTTCGGCGCGATCATCGGGTTCGTCGTCGGCACGGTGATCGTCTACCAGATCCTCTTCTCGGACGTGTCGGATCACCTCGCCGAGTATGCGACGCTCCGCGCCCTCGGCTACTCGAACGGCTACGTGTCGCGCGTGGTGGTCCAGCAAGCGCTGATCCTCGCCGTCCTCGGCTACGGACTCGGCACGCTCGCGACGATCCGCTTGTACGCGCTGACGCGCCAGGCGACCCACCTCCCGATCGAGCTCACGACCGAGCGTGCGCTTACCGTCTTCGTGGCGACCGTCGTCATGTGCGCGATCTCGGGCCTGCTCGCGCTCCGGCGCGTCCGCAAGCTCGATCCCGCCGAGGTCTTCTGATGGCGTCCGCGGCCCCGATCGCCATCCGCGGCTTGAGCCATGCCTACGGCACGGGCGATTTGCGGAAGCAGATCCTCTTCGACGTGACGACCGAGATCGCGAGCGGCGAGATCGTGATCGTGACGGGGCCCTCGGGGGGCGGCAAGACGACGCTGCTGACGCTGGTCGGCGCGCTCCGCGGCGCGCAAGAGGGCTCGCTGCACGTGCTCGGCCAGGAGCTCCGCGGGGCCCGCCGGCGTACGCTCGAGGCCACCCGCAAGCAGATCGGCTTCATCTTCCAGGCCCACAACCTGATCGAGGCGCTGACCGCGCTCCAGAACGTCGAGATGGCGCTCTACATGAGCGGGCGGCTCGGCCGCCGCGAGGTGCGGCGCCGCGCGCAGCAGATCCTCGCGTCGGTGGGACTGAGCGACCGCATGCACGAGCACCCGAGCCGGCTGTCAGGCGGACAGCGCCAGCGCGTCGCGATCGCGCGAGCGCTCGTCACCGAGCCCAAGATCGTGCTCGCCGACGAGCCGACGGCCTCCCTCGACAAGCAGTCGGGCCGCGAGGTCATCGACATCATGCAGCACCTGGCACGCGCCCGCGGCGCCACGATCATGCTGGTCACGCACGACAGCCGCATCCTCGACGTCGCCGATCGGATCGTGCACCTCGAGGACGGCCGCCTCTCGACGTTCACGGACGCCGTCATCGCCAACAACCAGCACATGATGCACCTGCTCGCGGCGGATCGGCAGAAGGCCGTCGTCTCGTTCGTCGAGGAGATGTCCCCCACCGAGTTCGGCACGCTCCTGGAACAAGTCACCAACGAGTCGCGCCGCTTTCTCGACAGCACCGCGCTCGCGACCGACGAGGCGTTTCGCAGCATGCTCGACCGCGCCCTCCGCGCGTTCACGCGGAAGCTCGGCCAGATCCTCGACGCCGAACGCGCGAGCCTCTTCTTGGTCGATCCCGAGCGCGGCGAGCTCTGGCTCACCATCGCGCAGGAGGCCGACCAGGGCGTCACCGAGCTCCGGATCTCCAGCGCCAAAGGGGTCGCCGGCTACGCCGCACGCACGGGCGAGACGGTCCGGGTCGACGATGCCTACGCGGATCCGCGCTTCGATCCCGGACTGGATCGCGCCACCGGCTTCCGGACGCGGTCGATCCTGTGCGTGCCGCTGCAAAGCTCGCGCGGCGAGGTGTTCGCCGTCTCGCAGTTGCTGAACCGCCGTGACGGCCGCCCGTTCGACGCGACCGACGAGCAGCGCTTCGTCGAGTTCCTGCGGCCGATCGCGGTGATGCTGGAAACGTGGTGGCGGATGACGCGAATGTCCCACGCTGTTCGTACTGCCCGCGCTCCGTGATGCGGCGGTGTCGCCGGTGGGTGGGTCGGGGAGTGCTCCTACGGTCGCCGGGTAACTGCCACCCAGCGCGTACAACCTGCCGCTGCCACCATGGTCTGCGCACACGCGAGTTGCGGCTCCCCGGACACTCCCCGACCCACCCACCGGCGAGGCATCGCAACACAGACGATCAAGAGCGCGCAGACACGCACGCTGAACTGCCTCCGAAGAGATCGGATCTGATGCAGCAGGCGGCCGGGTCGGGGATGGCTGCGGGGAGCGCCAGCTCGCGTGTGCGCAGGCCATGGTGGCAGCGGCAGGTTGTAAGCGCTGGGGACCACAGACCGCGCGACCGTAGCAGGCATCCCCGACCCGGCCGCCTGCTGCCACCACATCGCCGATGCGAGAATCAAATCAAACTGCGGAACCACCCGCATGACGCGGCGGCGGCACGTGCCGGCGTCCGGGTCAGCTCTCGAGCGCCGTCACCTCGCGGCTCAGGCGATTCACGGTACGGTGCACGTTCCGCAGCAGGTTCCGCATGATCGCCATCGTGATCTGCGGGTGCGAGGTGCCGAGCTCCTCCAGCGCCGCCGCCGGCAACACCAGGCATTCGACGGCCGTATCGGCGCGCACGTCCGCCGTTCTTGGCGAGCGATCGACGACGGTCAGCTCGCCGAAGACCATCCCGGGCGACACCGTCGCGAGGCGACGGCGGGTGCCCCCGGGGATGTCGACGGTGACACTCACCCGGCCGCGCATCAGGAGGAACAGCTCCTCGGCGCGATCGCCTTCGCGCACGATCGTGTCGCCGGCCGCGAAGGCGATGCGCTGGAGGCGGTCGGCGAGCACGACGACGTCCGCGACACTGAGACCGACGGTCAGATCGTGCTCGGCGAGCACGACGCCCTCGTTGTCGGCCCCCCGCGCCGATAAAACGCGCTGCTCGCACCATTCGAGCGCGGCGTCGAGATTGGTGAAGCATTGCACCGCGCCGCCCTGATGGGCCACCGCCATGGCCTCCTCGAGCTGGCGGACGAAACGGCCGTGCGACTCGACGCCCACCAACACGAGCGGCGTCCCGATCTCGACCAGCGACGCGACGAGCTCGGCGAGCATCGTCACCGCCCCGCCGTCCGTGCGGGCTACCCGGCGGAGATCGAGCGCCACCACGGTGAGCGACCGGCTCACGTCGACGACGCGGCGGACGACGGCCTCGACCGCGCTGAACGAAAGATCGCCCTGCAGCGCGTAAACCCGGGCGCGATGGCCTTCGGCGTCGAGCGCCGTGCGTTCGGCCTCGGGCCGCTGCCGCCGCGAACGGAGCGCGGTGAGATCCCATTCCGCGCGGATCACCGCCTGCGCCGAGCGCGGAACCCGGAAGCAATGCAGGTTGAAGTCGCGCGACACGTCGGTACAGACCGCGACGCCGCGGACGCTGTTGCCGCGCGCGTCGAGCCGCGGGGAGAACACGCCAATCCCGAGCTGGCCCGGCAGGACCGCGAGGACGCCGCCCGCGACGCCGCTCTTGGCCGGCAACCCGACGGCGTACATCCATTCGCCGGCGAAGTCGTACATGCCGCAGGTTGCCATCACGCTGAGGATGCTCTCGACCAGCTCGGGGCGGACCGCGCGTTCGCCGGTCTCCGGATTCACGCCACCGTTGGCGAGCGTCGCCGCGATCATCGCGAGGTCGCGGCAATCGACCAGGATCGAGCACTGCTTGAAATAGAGCTCGAGCGCCGGGTCGGGATCGGCCGTCAGCACGTCGAAGTTCCGCAGCATGTGGCCGATGGCCCGATTGCGGTGGCCAGTTTCCTTCTCCGAGGCGTACACCGAATCGTCGATCGCGAGATCGCGCCCGGCGTAGAGCGAGAACACCCCGAGCAAGCGCGCCAACCGGTCGCCCGGCGACGTGCCCGCGACGAGCGACGTCGTCGTGATCGCGCCGGCGTTGATCATCGGATTCAGGGGACAGCCGGTCTCGGGGTGCAGGCTGATCGAGTTGAACGCGTCGCCGGTCGGCTCGACGCCGACCTTCGCGAGCACCGTCTCGTATCCGTTGTCCTCGAGCGCGATGCCGTACGTGATCGGCTTCGAGATCGACTGGATCGTGAACACCTGCCGCGAGTCGCCGACCTCGTACACGCGTCCGTCCGTCGTCGCAAGGCTGATGCCGAACCATTCCGGATCGGCTTTGCCGAGCTCGGGAATATACGTCGCGACGTCACCCGAGCGCAGATCGCGATGCCGGGCGTGGAGGCGCTCGAGATAGGCCTGGATGGGGGAGCCAATGGCCACGATCAGCGTAAGCAGCGGGTGTGCCAACGACGGGCCATCGAGTTTCTTGGCGTTCCGCGATGCGCCCGATGTGGCGTCTCATTCGGCGGGCACCACGTGCCTACGTCGCGGGCAGCGCAGACGCCAAAATCGAGTTGACTCTGCGCGATGCTCGCCTATGCTTCGCCCACCGCACGATGAGCGACATCCTCGAAACCTGTCAGGGAAAATTGCCGGAACGCACCTTCGAAGCCGGTCAGGTCCTCATCGAGGAAGGCACGCGCGCAGGCGCGCTCTACGTGCTCGCCGAAGGCCACGTCACGGTCTTCAAGCACGGATTCGAGATCAACACGCTGAGCGATCCAGGCTCGGTCTTCGGCGAGATCTCGGTGCTGCTCAATACCGTCCACACGGCCACCGTGAAGACGACGACGCGCGCGCGCTTCTACGTCGTCGACGATCCGCTGCCGTTCCTGCGCTCGGCGCCCGGCGTCGCGCTCGACGTCGCTCGCCTGCTCGCGCAGCGGCTGTATGCGATGACGACCTATCTGGTCGACCTGAAGGAGCAGTTCGAGGATCACGGCAATCACCTGGGCATGGTCGACGAGGTGCTCGACGCTTTGACGCACTCGCAGGACCACGATCATTCTCCTGGGTCGGATCGGGACGAGCCCGAGTATTGATCGGAGTCCTTTGGCTGGATCGAGGCACGTGGCGGGGTGCTCGGACTCGCTTCCGGAGTCGCCTCTGCGGACGCACCTCGCGCTTACGCTAACGTAATGCGGAACCGTCCCCCCGTACCTGCCGCGGGCTAGCCGAAACGCTCGGCTACGTCCGCTGCCGGCGACCTCGCAAGCTCACCGCCCACCGCCTTCACTGCATCCACAATCAACGCGGACCAACGACTCTTAGGTTGGGTACTCGGTGAGCTCTGCGATCGGCCGTATCAGGGGCTCGCGGAGAGAGACGACTTCGTTGCCGGCGAGCGAGAACCACATGGCTTTGCCGGCGTCGGTGTCGACGATCACGTGGGTGGGGATGGGGCCGATCTGGCGGCCGGGGTTGAAGATCCAGGTGTCGCCGAGGCGATCGACCCAGGAGCCGCCGCTTCGGAACGGCGACTGGTGGATGTGCCCGCAGAACACCATGGCCGGACGATGGCGCGCGATCCAGGCGACGAGCGCATCGTCCCCGTAGTGGCGCGTGCCGGTCCAGCTGGTCGGCGATGCACTGGGTGGGGCGTGGTACACCCACGCCCACTCGCCGCGCGTACGCTCGGCGTCCCCCGCGAGCTGGGCATCGACGAGCTTCTGCGTCTCCGGGCCGTCCCACCACGGGCACACCGTGAAGAGCGTATCGCCGACGGTGACCGCGTCGCCGTCGACCACCGCGCCGAGCGAGCGCGCGCGCGTCATCCAGCGCGCCACCTTCTCGCCGTGCTCGCCGCGCGCATTCAGGTCGTGATTGCCCGAGCCCAGTAGCAGCTTCGTGCGTGACCCGACGCGCTGCAGGTACTTCAGCACGACGACGATCTGGGCCTCGAGCGCGACCGTCGAGGAGATGTCGAGGTGATCGCCCGCCATGATGATCACGTCGAACTCGGTGGCGACGCGATCGAGCCAGTCGAACTGCTTCAGCGTGTAGTGGAGGTCGGAGACGAGCAAGCACTTCATCGCCAGTAACCCGCCTTCCTCATGCCTCAGTCACTCTTCCTCGTGGCGGGCGGGCCGTCGACCGGCGCGAAGAGCAGCGTCACTTCGTGTTGCGTCGCCGCGAAGCCGGTGCCGGACGAGCTGCCGTCGCAGCGCGTGTGCCGTACGTCCACGTCGACGAAGTCGCCGGGTACGGCATACGGTGGGACGAGCGTGCCGAGCGTCCCGCGAAACGCGGGTTGCGCTTGCGGGATCAGTTTGCAGGCGGCGCGCACACCCACCGGAGCCAGGAGTGCTAGACACACCACGACCCCAAAGCGGAGAAGCGAGACTCGTAGGGGGTTGGGTCGATCATCCGTCGAGAGCTTCGGCGGTCCGAGCGGGATCGAGCGCTCGCCGGACTTTCGTGACACGCGAACCGCGCAGCGTCAACGAGCTTTCCAGGAACGAGCCTTGACTTATGAGGCCCATCAGCGCCCGCGATGCCTCACCCGTGCAGGATCATCGTCAACACGCGCATGATCTCGGCGCTGGGATCGCGCGGATGGCGCTGCGTTCGCCACGCGACGTGACCGTCGGGACGGACGAGCACGGCACCATCGCCGGCAACGCCATAGTGGCTGCGCCAGGTCCCGTCGTCGTCCTTCACGTCACCGCCCTGGCCGACGCGATAGACCGTCACCGGGACCGGCAGCTCGGCGCGCGTCACCGCCGACCAGTCGTTGCCGTCCGCCGGCACGAGCAACACGAAATCGCGGCCGAAGAGGTCGAGCGTCGACAGCCGGATGCCACCGCGCGTGAGCCACACGTGCGGCGCCCGCGAGCCGGGGCGCGCATTCGGTACGTACTCGGCGGCGCGATCGGCGAGCGCCGGCAACGCGCTGCCGTCGGGGAGCAAGGCACCCGCCTCGTAGACGAAGCCGAGATCCTGGCCGAGCGCGTCGAAGTGATCCCGTTCGGCGTCGATGTCGCGCTGCAGCTGCGCGAGGATCTGCGGCACGTCGGCCCCGTCGGCCTCGAGCTGCATCGTCGCCATCATGTTCCCTGGACCGACGGCCGTGCCGCCTTCGAGGAAATTGCGGACGCTCCAATCGGTATTCGATTGTGCCACGGGCTTGCGCTCGATCTCGTAGCTGTCGAGCAGCGTCGCCGGCGCCCGCCCTTTCGCCACCAGCGCGAGCTTCCAGGCGAGATTGTGCGCGTCTTGCACGCCGGTGTTGAGACCGAAGCCGCCGGTCGGCGGAAAGCGATGGGCGGCGTCGCCGGCGAGGAAGATGCGCCCGACGCGAAACCGCTCCGCTACTTCGGCCGTCATCGTCCACGGTCGGATGCTCTTGATCGTGATCGGCACGTCGGGTGTCCCGATCGCGAGGCGAGCCGCCGCCGCGGCATCATCCGCACTGAACGAGTCCTCGAACTGCGGCCGGTGGTAGACCCAGCGCCGCCGCCCATCGAGCGCGATCACGATGCCGGGCGCCCGACTGTTCATCAGGAAATAGAGCAGCGCCGACCGATCGCCGATCGCCGCCGTGAGGTCGGCCTCGAAATGAATGCCGACCAGTGTCGCGAGCGGCGGGATGCCGACCATGGCGACGTCGAGCAGCCGACGCGCCGGGCTCGACGCCCCGTCGGCCGCGATCACCCAAGTGGCGCGCAGCCGCTCGTAGCCGCGCGGACCGTTCAGCATCGCCGTCACGCCTTCGTCGTCCTGCTCGTAGCCGACGACCTCGGTGCCATAGCGGAGATCGCAGCCGCGGCGCTCGGCGGCGGCGCGCAGCAATCGCTCCACGGCGTCCTGCGGACAGCTCGCGATGCTGGTCGGGCTCGCCTGCCGGCGTTCCTCGACGCGCGCCTCCGTCATCGCGAGCGCGCCGTACTCCTCTCCGGTGATCGAGCGCTTCCAGAGAATGCGGGCGTACGCCTCTTCGCTCAGGCCGGACGCGTACACGCCTTCGGCAATGCCGATCCGCCGAAAGATCTCCATGGTGCGCGTGTTGACGACGTGCGCGCGGGGGTGATCCGTCGTCGACGGATTGCGCTCGACCAGGGTCGCGGGGATCCCGTGATCGGCGAGCAACACGACCGCCGTCAGGCCGGCTGGTCCGCTGCCGACGATGAGAACGGCGGGTGCGTCCGCCATCAAGACGGGTAGCGCGTCAGCTCGGCGACGGGCTCGCCGCTGCGAAACCGCGCGAGCAGCGTATCGGCATCGAACGGCACACCGATCGGATTCTTGGCGAACGCATCCGAGCGCACGAACGCATCGGCTTCGGCGAGCGAGCAGTTGTCGATCTGCAGCTCGACCTGATTGCCGTCGGGGTCGCGGAAATAGAGCGACGTCGTCGGCCCGTGGTTGATCGTCCAATACGGCGCAATGCCCAGGCCCTTCAGGCGCTCGTAGGTGTCGAGCAGATCCCCGAGGTTTTCGTACGTGAACGCGACGTGCTCCAGACCGCGGGCGTCCGCTGCCGGCTGCGCGGTCGCACCGAGGTCGGCGAACGCCACCCGATGATGCTCGTCGTCATAGGTGATGAACGCGACGAAATCGTTCGCAAAGGCGACGTGGGCTTCCAGGACGGTGCAGTACCACTCGACCATTTCCGACAGACGGCCGGTGCGAAAAACGACGTGGGCGAGCTTCTTCGGCGGGGCCATGCGCGGGGGTCTCCTCTCCTCCGTGTAGGACTATCGAGAACGTCCGGCAAGCGATTCGCGCTGGACTGGGCGAGCATCGGAAGGCGCATATTCGGCAGTATGGCGACACGAGCGATCCTGATGTCGCTCGCCCTGATCCTGACGGCATCCGGGGCACACGCCATAACGCCGGCACGGAAATGCGGCGACGCCATTCGCAAGGGGAGCGCACTCGTCGCGGTCCTGGTTTCGTCCGCGCTCAGGCAGCGGGCGTCCGCAAATGCGGCGACGGGATCCGCCGATCGACGCTCCTCTATGCAAAGAGGTCACGGCCTAGCCTCGCCCAGTGCTGGAGGGCACTGGCCAAGCATGGGAGTGGCGCGCTCTGCCCGACGAACGGGACCGAGCAGGCGATCGCCCGAGCTCGTCGTCACCGCTCCGCCTCGATCGAGAAATCGTGCAAATCGCGGCTCACCTTTGTGGCCACGATCGGCTTTCCAGCGACGTGCCCTGACGTCATGCCGGTCGGCGACCCGTCCTGCGCCATGCCGGTGACCACGCTCGCCGAGGCCGCCGACTGCCTCACCTGCGTGATCGATCATCACCTCGATTGCGCGGATCGGGCCGCCGTGCCGAGCTACGTGCCCTTCCCGACCGAGTGTCAGGCACCGCCCACCCCCTGACGGTCACAAGCCGACGATCACTTCCCCGCGCGCTGCAACGCCGCCTCGACCAACACCAGGCGGTCGTTCCCGAAGTACATGTCGTCCCCGACGAACATCGTCGGCGATCCGAACCCACCGCGATGCACGCACTCGTCGGTGTTGGAGCGAATGCGGTCCTTGTAGGCCGGTGCCGCGATCGCCTCGAAGAAGGCGGTCGGGTCGAGTCCCACTTCTTCCACGATCGGACGCAGCACCGCGTCCTGGCTGATGTCGCGATCCTCGCCGAAGTACGCCTGGAAGACCCGCGCACTGTAGCGGCCGATGCAGCCGTGCTCGATCGCGACCAGCGCACCGCGGAGCGCCTTCACCGAATTCACCGGAAAGACCGTCGGCGGAAACGTGATGGCGATGTCGTGGAACCGCGCCCAGTCGTGCAGATCCTTGTAGAGGTAGCGCGCCTTCGCCGGCACGGGCTGCTCACGCGATTGGTAGACGGACGGATTCACCGTGTTGAAGATCCCGCCGACGAGGATCGGACGCCACACGAGCTCGGCGTGGTTCCGGCGACACAGCTCTTCGATGCGGGTGAACGCGAGATAGGTCCAAGGACTCGAGTAGTCGTAGAAGAATTCCACGCGCGTCATGGCGGCGGACGATCGTGCATCGTCCGAAAGCCGTCAAGCTTGCGCGCGGTCCGGTAGTGTCCCTGTCCGTGTTGGGCGGTGTCGCCGGTGGGTGGGTCCGGGTGTGCTCCTACGGTCGCCGGGTTGCGGCCACCCAGCGCATACAACCTGCCGCTGCCCCTATCGCCGGCGCACACGCGAGCTGCGGCTCCCCGGAGCACACCCGGACCCACCCACCGGCGAGGCATCACAACCGCAGACTCGCACTCGGGAACAAAAGGCTCCCTGAGAGTGAGTGAGGATGCAGCCGGCGGGCGGGTCGGGGATGGCTCCGGGGAGCCGCAGCTCGCGTGTGCGCCGGCGATAGGGGCAGCGGCAGGTTGTATGCGCTGGGTGGCGGAAACCCGGCGACCGTAGGAGCCATCCCCGACCCGCCCGCCGGCTGCCACCAATCGCTGCCGCGAGATTCGAACTGAGACAAGTCGTCAGCTCACAGGTCGGTGAGCGGACGACGGGCCGCGTAGGTCGACCCGCCGCGCGCCCACTCCGGCCCCCGTCCCCAGTCGGCCCGCGTCATCTTCTTGCGATGGTCGCGATCGTGCGCTTTGCGGGCGGCCTCGTATTCCTCGGTTGCTTTCTGCGCGCCCGGGACGGCCCAGAAGTCCTCTTCGTACGAGAACTGTTGGTGGCCGGCGTACTGGAGAATGGTGACGCCGGGGAAGTCGATCACGCCCTGCCCACTCGGATGATCGCGCCGGTTCTGCATGTAGACGCAGATCCGACCCGACGCCGGGTCGACCATGTGCCACTCGTACGCGGTGTAGACCTCGCCGTACTGCGCCATGATGGGCTTGATCCAAGCGCGGATCGCCTCGCGTCCCCGCATCGTGCCGAGTACGTGCTCGACGTACCGCGCGTCCTCCGTGAAGAGATCCGCCCACGCGTTCCATTCCTCGCCGACGGCGCCGGTCCGCCAATAGCGCCTGAACGCCGTTTCGAGCTCGTCGGCCGGGAATTGCGGCATGGTGATCCCTCCTCGCGCGTCCCTAGCACCACCCTCGCCCGCGAGACCAGAGTGGCCTATAGCCAGAGCCCATGTCGGCCGTGATGCTCATCGACTACTCGAGCCTGCTCTATCGGGCGTTTCACTCGGTGCCCGACTCGATCGCGATGCACGGCGTGTACGGCTTCCTCAACATGCTGGCCCGCCTGCTGACCGATCATCGGCCGAGCGGCCTCGTCATCGCCGTCGACGACGATTGGCGCCCGGCGTTCCGGGTCGATGCCCTGCCCTCTTATAAAGCCCATCGCGTCGCGGCGGCCGAGGACGGCGAGGACCTGGTCGCGCCGCAGGAGGCCGTCGGGCGCGAGGTGCTGCGTGCGCTCGGCTTCAGCGTCGTCGGGGCCGAGGGCTTCGAGGCCAAGGACGTGATCGCCACGATCGCGGCGCGGACGTCCGAGCCGGTCGCCGTGGTTTCCGGCGACCGCGACCTCTTCGCCCTCGTCCACGATCCCCGGGTCTGGGTGCTCTACCCCATGAGCGGCGTCTCGAAGCTCGCCGTCGTCGACGAGGCCGAGATCACGCGCCGCTACGGCATTCCCGGACGCACGTACGGCGATTTCGCGCTGCTGCGCGGTGATCCCTCCGACGGGCTTCCCGGGGTGCGAGGCATCGGTGAAAAGACGGCGTCGAGATTGATCGCCGAACACGGCTCGCTCGACGCGATCCTCGCCGCGACCGATCTGATTCCCGCCGTCGCACGCAAGCTCGATGCCGGGCGCGAGTACCTCGCGGCCGCCCGCCGTGTCGTGTTGCCGGTCGCCGACGTGCCGCTCCCCGCGATCACGTTGACGCTGCCGATGACGCCCGGCCAGCCGCGTACGCTCCAGACGCTCGCGGAGACCCACGCCCTCGACTCGCCGATCGAGCGCGTGCTCCACGCCCTCGCCACGATCGCGGAATGACCCCGGCGCTCGGGCTCGTCGCCGCGCTCGCCTGCCTCGGCCTGTACTACTGGCTACGCGTCGTCCGCGCGCCCGAGCTCGTCTATCGGCCCTCGCCGCTCCTCGACCACGTGCTCGCGCGCTGCCCGACGCTGACGGAGCCGTACCGCCCGCCGCTCTGGGCCTTCAATCGCCACCTGCAGCTCGCGCTCTACGCGTGGCGTGACGCGCGCACGCCGCCGCTCACGTTCGATCGGAGCGAGCCGCTCGTGCTCGCCGACGGCGGCACCGTCTCCCTCGAATGGCTCGGGCTCGACGATCCGACCCTCACGCCGGACACTCCGACGGTCGTGATCCTGCCGACGATCTGCGGCGACGGACAATCGCTCCGCCGCACGGTGCGCGCGCTCCGCAGGCGACTCGGGTGGCGGGTGGTCGTCTGCAACCGGCGCGGTCACGGTACCCTACCGCTCACGACGCCGCGCTTCAGCACGCTCGGCGCGACCGACGACGTCCGCGAGCAGGTCGCGGCCATTCGTCGGCGCGTGCCCGCGTCGCCACTGTATGGGCTCGGCATCTCGGCCGGGTCGGGGTTGCTCGTGCGCTACCTCGGCGAAGAAGGCGCGGCGGCGGCGTTCACCGCCGCGATCGCGCATTGTCCCGGCTACGACACGACGCGCGCGTTCCATCGCATCCACCGGCTCTACGACCGCTACTTGCTGCCGTCGGTGCGCCGGTACTTCCTCGAGCGTCATGCCGCGACGCTCGCCACCACGCCGGGCTGGGACACGATGCTCGCGAGCCGCACCGTCGGCGAGCTCCACGATCGTCAGCATCCCTTCGCGGGCTATGGGTCGACCGCCGAGTACCACGAGCGGACCAACCCGATGCGCGTCGCCGACGCCGTCGGCATTCCGCTGCTGATCCTCAATGCCGCCGACGATCCCGTGTGCACGCTCGCCAACGTCGAGGAGCATCGCGGCCTGTTCGCGCGCGTGCCGGACAGCATCCTCGTGCTGACGGCACGCGGCAGCCACTGCGCCTTCTTCGAGGGCCCGTGGCGACCCCGCTCATGGGCGCATCGCCTGATCGCGGACTATTTCACCGCGGTACAGACGGCCCGGCGCGAGGACTGAACCGCTACGGGAGCTCGACCGCGGACAAGACGAGATCGGCGAGCACCCACCGCCAGAGCACTGCCGCCACGACCACGCCCCCACCGATTCCGAGACCAACCCGCCACCACTCCACCGCGACTGCCAGGACCGTTTCCATGCGGCGCATGCTAACGGTCGGCACGCCTGACACAAGGCGTCATTCGCCCAATGGCACCTGCCGTAGTGAATCGCATGGCGCGGCAGGGTTCGGCACGCAGTGATCGAAGCGGCCCGGCGGGCGCGTCGCACGATATTCCGCGACGATGGGAGCGAGCTCGTCCGGCGTGGCCCCGTGCAGAATGACACCGTCCGCACCGAGGTCGAATTGGCCGCGGATCTGCGCGACGCAACGGGCCGGGCTCCCCGTCGCCGACGGCGCGAGCCATTCGACGGGCAAGAGCGGTGCGATGCGCTCCAGCTCTTCGGTCGTCGCTTTCGCGTCGATGGCGCCGCGAAAGCCCGCCACGAGAGGATCGGCGCGGAAGCGCGCGAGCACCGCCGGATCCCAGCGGTTCGTGCGAACGAGCAGATCGCCGTACGCCTGCAGATAGGTTGCGAGGCGACCGACCGTCTTCTTCAAGCGCAGCGGCGCCGGAACATGATCGCCGATCGTCGCGTAGCACGACCATACGCGCACCGACGCGGGATCACGGCCCGCGGCTTCGGCGGCGCGCTTCACCGTCTGCACGCAACGCGCGAGGGTCTCGTCGGTGAAGAAGGTGTGCAGCACGACCGCATCGAACAACCGGCCTGCGAGCTCGAGCGAGCGCTTGGTGAACGCCGTGAACGTCATCGGAATGTGGGCATCGAACGCCGGATCGAGCATCAGCAACGGAAACTTCCCAGCCGGTCCGTCGTGGCCGGCGATCATCTCGCCGCGCCACAGGCGCCGCATGAGACCCACGAAGTCGATGATCTGATCGTCCGTGATCGGCGCGAGGCCGTTCATGGCGAAGAGCATCGGAATGCCGCGCCCGAGGCCGAGCGAGAAGCGTCCGCCCGTCAGCGCGTGCATCGTCATCGCGTACGACGCCGTGACGATCGGATGGCGCGTGTTCTGATTGGTCGCGGCCGTCGCGATGCCGATCTCGCTCGAGATCGCGCCGGCGGCCCCCGAGAGCGTCACCGCTTCCTTGATGTTGAAGCGCTCCGAGATGAACACCGAGCCGAAGCCCATGGCCTCGCCCTGGCGCACCTCGTCGAGCAGCGCGCGCGGCGACTCGGGGTTGCCGGCGAGCGTGTAGAAACCGAGCTCGTTCATGCGTTCCATCGTGCCCTCCTGTGCTGCAGGCATCCCGCGTCGCGGCCGCACTGACGGCGCGCGGCCTCGAATGGCGGCGGGTGCCGCCATCCGCTATGCCGGCGAAATCTTCCGATGGCGAGTGGACCTCACATCTGTGTGTACGGCGCGGGCAGCATCGGCTGCTATGTCGGTGGCCGCCTGGCGGCGACCGGCACCGCGGTCACGTTCATTGGCCGTGAGCGTCTCGCGGCCGACGTCCGCACGCACGGCCTGACGCTCACCGATTGGCAGGGCGCCGCGCTCGCGGTCGCGCCCGACACCATCCGCTTCGTCACGACGCCCGCCGCGGCTGCCGACGCCGACCTCGTTCTCGTGACCGTGAAGTCCGCAGGCACGGCCGATGCCGGCCGCGAGCTCGCCCGGGTGCTGCGGCCCGACGCGCTCGTCGTGAGCTTTCAGAACGGCCTCCACAACGCCGAGGAGCTGCGAGCGACGTTGCCCGGATGGACGGTCCTCGCGGGCATGGTGCAGTTCAACGTCGTGAATCGCGGTGCCGGCCGCTTTCACCACGGCTCGGAGGGCTTGCTCGAGACGGAACGCCATCCCCACCTCGTCGCGCTCGCACCCGCGTTCGCGCGCGCCGGTTTGCCGCTCGCGCTGCACGACCATCTGGAGCCGGTGCAGTGGGCCAAGCTCGTCCTCAATCTGAACAATCCGGTGAACGCGCTCTCGAACCTGCCGCTCAAGACGCAGCTCTCGACGCGCGCGTATCGGCAGTGCACGGCGCTCGCTCAGGAGGAGGCGCTCGCACTGGTCGGCGCGGCCGGGCTCACGCTCGCCAAGCTCACGCCGCTCCCGCCCACGTGGATTCCGTGGGTGCTCCGCACGCCCGACTTCCTCTTCACCCGTCTCGCGGGCCGCATGCTCGCGATCGACCCGCGAGCGCGGTCGTCGATGTGGGAGGATCTCGAAGCCGGTCGGCGCTCCGAGGTCGACTACTTGAACGGTGAGATCGTTGCGCTCGCCGGCCGGCTCGGACGGACGGCGCCCGTGAATGCGCGGCTCGTATCGCTCATGCACGACGCGGAAGACGGCGGCCGGCGCGAGTGGAGCGGCGCCGATCTCCTCGCCGCGCTCACCGCTGCGACGACCTAGGAGCGCCCAAACGACGACGGCGGCGGCGGCCTGCGAGGCCGACGCCGCCGTCGATGGCGTTACGAAAGCCGAAGAAGAATCAGCCGCCGTTGTCCGCCGCCACGTACGAGCGGCACGGCTGACCACGGAGGCCCGGACACGGCGGCAAGCCCGCCGGAATCTCCGGCGTACGGACGATCGGAAGCACCAGCCGCGACGGGAAAGTCCGCGAGCGCGACACGTCGTTCGCCACCAAGCCGTCGGTGTCGAACGTGTCGAACGCCCAACGCGTACGGTCGCCGCCCGGCGCTTCGACGCTGATGCGGATCCGCGAACCCGCATGGAACGTGTGCGCCACCGGGAAGATCGCGACACGCATCTTCGTGAACAGCCCGGCCGGCATCGGCTCGGCGTCGACCGCGAGGTGCGTTTGCACGATGTCGATCCGCGTGTTGCCCTTGCGGGCGAGCTTGCGGTGGCTGCCGCGCAACCAACCGCTTTGCACGTAGGTCTCGAGGCCGTCGGGACGGATCTCGGAGAGCGTTACCTGCACGTCCGTGTCGACGGCGCTCGAACGCAGCCAGAGGTCAACGCTGCCGTTGCCGAGGATCGTCGTATCGGTTGCGAGCGGCGCCGTTGCGTAGGCCACCCCGCTGCCCGCAGGCAGCGGCTGCCAGTCGTACGCCGGCATGACTTCCCACGACTCGGACTGCCCCTGCCCCGGGATCGTCTGCATCGGACGCAACTCCGAGTCGGGATGATACGTGTCGAAGCCCTCGTCGACGGGACGGCCCTTGGTCAGGGTCCCGCCGGCGCCGAAGTAGAGCGCGGTCTGCCGCGTACCCGGCGGTGGGTATTTCGCGTAGGTGAGCTCGAAACGCGGCGCGGGCAGACCGGGTGTCGGCGAGCCGGCCCCGTTCTCCATGAGCACGCGCACGCGGGGCTCGCTCTCGAAATGATGAAGCGCGTCCGTGTACGCGGTATCCGCAGCGTAGCGATCCACCGGCAGCGGCGGGACCGGCGCGCCGGGTCCGAGAATCTGCGAGTAGACGTCGCCGATGAACGGCGCCAGGCGGTCGACGTCAGGTCGGCGATGGCCGACGTAGAGGTCGAGGAAGGCGATCCATTGCCAGAGGCCTTCGGGCTCGAGCGGGCTCGAGTGCACGCCGTTGATCAGCATGATCTTGACGTCTTTGCGCTTCGGCAGAAGCTTCAGCATGGTCGCGAAGAAGCTGCCCGTTTGCTCGTCCTGCCAAGCGCCGGAGATGAAGACCGGCACCTGGATCTTCGAGATCCAATTGGCCGGCGAACGATCGTCCATCAGCGACGGGCTGTAGTACGGGGTGTCGCGCGTGAACGCGACCGGATCTTGGGTTTGCAGGCGGAGATTCTGATTGGCGAGACAGGCGGCATCGCCTTCGTTCACGCGTTGAATGGCCCATGCCTGGCCGCCCGATGGCGCCGGCTCGGCGTCGTCGGCGCGCTCTTGCAGCCACGACTCCGCGAACCCGTTGTTGAAGATGCCGCCCGGGAAGCCCGGCGCGCGGTAGATGTCGGCGATCACCGAGAACGGCGCGATGGCGCCGAGGTGTGGCGGCTGCGCGCCCGCGACGAAAACCTGGCTGATGCCCGGGAACGAGATCCCCACCATGCCCACCTTGTTGAACAACGCCCACGGCTGATTGCCCGCGATTTCGACGACGTCGTAGCCGTCGGCCGTGGTCGGCAGATCGAACAGGTCGAGGACACCGCCCGAGCAGCCCGAACCGCGCATGTTGACGGCGACCGTCGCGAACCCGAGGGCGCTCGCGAGCAGGGTCGACGCCTGCGGGTTGTTCGGATCGGCGACCGCGTATCCCGAGTATTCGACCACGGTCGGGAACTTGCGATTCGGAGCGAACGTTTGCCCGAGCGGCGGGCGCACCATCGCGGAGAGGAGCGTGCCGTCGCGCATCTGCAGATAGTTCATGCCCGCGACGAGCGTCTGGCCCTGATAGAACGACTGCGGAGGATGATCCTCGAAGCGGAGGATCATCACGGGAGTCGTATCTCCGCCGGGCTCGCGGATGAAGTACGCGGCGCCCTGCGTGAGCTCGCGGAACAGCAAGCTCCCGAACGCATCGACGAGCCCGCTATCGACGTCTTGATGCTGGGCATTCTCCAGCACCAGCAACGTCCCCTCGACCTGACCGGTGATGGCCACGAATCCGATGCCCGATTGCACGGTCACGGCGGCGGTGGCAGGCACGGCCAGGCAGAGCGCAAGTAGAGCGCTGGATACAACTCGACGATGGAAGCTCAGCATAGTTGTCCTCAGATGGGGTCTCATCCGGCTCACGGCAAGCCGGCATGGCGGGCGGAGATTACTCGGGAGTTGTCCGATCGTCCAGTGAAATGTGGAGCGCCGGCGGTAAGTTTGGGGCGTGCGCCATTCCCCCGGACGGACCAAATGGGGCCGGCGACGCTCCCCCCCAGGCCGCGGCGTCGACGTCCGCCCGCACCCTCACATCGGCCTCGCCACCATCACCTACCTGTTCGCGGGCGAGATCACGCACCGCGACAGCCTGGGCTCGGCGCAGGCCATCCGCGCCGGCGCGGTCAATTGGATGACTTCCGGCCGCGGCATCGTCCACTCGAGGGCACGCCGACCGAGCTCCGCCCGAACGGGTCGCCGCTCTCCGGTTTGCAAGCGTGGGTCGCGTGCCGCGGGATCAGGAAGAGTGCGATCCGAGCTTCGTGCACCATCCGGCGAGCGTCCTACCGGTGCACGACGACGATGGCATCAGCGTCCGGATCCTGGTCGGGACGCTCTTCGGCCGCACCTCGCCGGTCGTACCCGCATCACCGACCTTCTACGCCGACGCGACCCTCGCGGCCGGCGCGCGTCTCACGCTCGCCGCCGACTACGCCGCGCGCGCGATCCACGTCGCGCTCGGACGCCTCACGCTCGCCGGCGAGGCGTTCGACGCCGGCCGCCTGCTGATCTTCCCCGCCGGCGACGCCATCACGATCACGGCCGAGCAACCGACACGGGTCCTGCTCTTCGGTGGCGCACTCCTCGACGGCCCGCGCCACCTTTGGGGGAACTTCGTGTCGAGCTCGGAGTCGCGCATCGAGCAAGCGAGTCCGACTGGAAAGCGGCTCGGTTTCCCCCGGTGCCGGGAGAAACCGAGCACATTCCCTTGCCCGAGCGCTGAGCGCGCGGGCCGCGACGTCACGCTGAACGCGCCGCGACGCGCTCAGCGATCGAGCGTGACGATCATGTCGGCGACGAACGCATCGAGCTTGGCTTCGAGCGCCGCGTTGTCACCGGAAGTGAGACAGCCGCCGTTCCCTTCGAGCTTCGCGAATTGGTAGGCGTAGTGCGTCTCGGGCTTCGCGTAGCAGGCGGGATCGACGGTACCGGGCTCGCGGCGGAACGCGTCCTCGTAGCAGCTGAGCTTCGCGGCCGTCGCTTCCGCGACCGTCTGTTGCTTCCGCGCGGCGCAGCGATTGGCGATCGGGTACGGGAAGCCCGGGGTCACCAGCTGCACCGCGTCGGTCACGAAGGCTTCGATCTTGTCCTGGACCGCGACGACGTCGTTCAGGGTGAGGCAGTCGTTGAACTTGCGCTCGGCGTCCCGAAAGCACTCGGTGATCTTGTCGAACGTGCGGTTCACGCAGACCTGATCGACGAAGCGCGATTTGATCGTCGCGTTTTGGTGGCACTTGAACTGGCCGAGCACGCCGGCGACGCCACAGACGTGCGTGTAGCCCATCACGCAGCGCACCTTGGCGGCCGCGCAGCGATTCACGGTCACGCTTTCCGCATGGGCGGTCGACCCGACGGCTGCGACAGCGAGCAGCGCGACGAGCATCACACCGGCCCGGTTTTGGAGAATCGTCATCTGGGGGGTTCTCCTCAATCTTCGAATTTGAGTTACGCCCTGCCTGTTGGGGAGGGTTCCGCTACAGCATCGGCCCCTTTGGCGGCGTTCGACAGTCGCGGCGATTGCCGCGCAGCGACCATGCCAGATTACATATGAGAGGCCAACTATATTTTCGGGCCGACGCGTCGGCTCACCGATACCCGGCGGCCTGGAGCGTGAAGAGCCGGGCGTAGGGTCCCCCGCGCGCCATGAGCGTCTCGTGACTGCCCTCCTCCACCACTCGCCCGTCCGCGAGCACGACGATGTGATCGGCCATCCGGACCGTCGAGAAGCGGTGGGAGATCAGGATGGCCATGCGGTCCTCGGTCACGGTCCGGAAGTGCTCGAAGATTCGCACCTCGGCTTCGGCGTCCATCGCCGCCGTCGGCTCGTCGAGCACGAGCAGATCGGCGCCCGCGCGCATGAAGGCCCGCGAGAGTGCGATCTTCTGCCACTGCCCGCCCGAGAGCTCGCGGCCGCCCTGGAACCATTTGCCGAGCTGCGTCCGATAGCCGAGCGGCAGCTCGGCGATGAACGGGGCCGCCGTCCCGACCTCCGCCGCTGCCCGCCAGCGGGCCTCGTCGCGCCACTCACCGACGTCGCCGACGCCGATGTTCTCGCCGACGATGAATTGGTAGCGGACGAAGTCCTGGAAGATGACGCCGATCCGGCGGCGCAGCGTCGTGAGCTCCCAATCGCGGAGCTCGGTGCCGTCGAGCCGGATCCGTCCGCCGGTCGGCTCGTACAGGCGCGTCAACAACTTGATCAGCGTCGTCTTCCCCGAGCCGTTCTCCCCGACGAGCGCGAGCTTCTCGCCGGGGCGGAGATGAAACGACACCCCGCTCACCGCCGCGCGCTCGCTATCGGGGTACGTGAACGAGACGTCCTCGAAACGAAGGCCGTCGCCGGGCGTCACGCCGACCGTCCGCGTCCCACTCGGCGCGGACACGGGCGTCTCCAGGAACTCGTAGAGCGTCGAGAGATAGAGATTGTCCTCGTACATCCCGCCAACGGCGGCGAGCACGGCGGCCAGCGCGGACTGGCCCTGCTTGAAGACGAGCACGTACATCGTCATCGCGCCGAGTGTGATCTGGCCGTGGACCGCGGCGAGCGCGATCCAGCCGTAGGTCACGTAAAAGGCCACCGTCGAAAGCAAGCCGAGGAGAAAGCTCCAGAGCCCGCGGCGCAGCGTCAACCGGCGATCGGCGTCGTAGAGCCGGCGGAAGATCGCGTCGTAGCGCTCGAGCAGCGGCCGGCCGAGGCCGAAGAGCATCACTTCTTTGGCGTTGTCCTCCCGCGCGATCACCGACTCGAGATAGGTCTGCTGGCGCGTCTCGGGCGTGCGCCAACGAAAGAGCCGGAACGCCTCGCCGGAGAAGCGGCTCTCGACGACGAACGCCGGCACGGCCGCGAGCGCGAGCAGCCCGACGGCGAGCGGCGAGAACGCCACCAGCAGCACGCCGTAAGTCGCGAGCGCGATGCCGTGCTGCACGACCGCGAACGTCGCCATCACGAGGCTGAGCGGGCGGCTGGATGCGTCGCGCCGCGCGCGCGTCATCTTGTCGTAGACCTCGCTGTCCTCGAAGTGCGCGAGATCGAGCGTGAGCGCCTTTTCGAGCACGAGCATGTTCACGCGATGCCCGAGCTGGACGCGCAGCAGCGCTTGCGCGAGCGTCGTCCCGCGTTGCACGGCCGCGAGCAGCACGACCAGCGCGCCCTCGTAGACGACGAAGCGCAGCACGCTCGACGCGTCCGTGTGGCCGGCAGCAGCGGCGACGACCGCGTCGACCAACCAGCGGCCGACGTACGCGATGGCGCCCGGCACCACGCCCGCAACGATCGCCAGCGCCGCCAGGAGCAACGCGAGCCCGCGATTGGTCGTCCACACGAGCGCCAGCGCGCGCGCCGAGTACTGAAAGACCGCGAGCCAATCGCGCAGGCGCCGCGGCGCGATCGGCGGCACCGCCGCGGGAGCATGGGGACTGGCACTCGTCACGTATGGACTCGCTTCCGCGGCTCGGAGATACACCGGCCATCGACGTCAGCGGCCGCACCGTCACGGTCATGCGGCCGCGCGAAAGGAGCAACGCCATGGGTGCATTCGAAACGATCACGCAATTCGGCAGGATGCTGCAAAACGTGGACGCCTGGCTGGAGAAAGGCACCGCCTACGCGCAGGAGAAGGGGTTCAACGCGGACGTCCTGGCGACCGCGCGCTTGGCCCCCGATCAGTACTCGCTCGTGCAACAGGTGCAGGCGGCCTGCGACCAGGCCAAGTTCGCGGCGGCGTATTTGTCCGGGCAGAAAGCGCCCTCGCACCCCGACACCGAAACGACGATCGCCGAGCTGCGCGCGCGCGTCGCCACGTGCCTCGCCTACGTGAACGGCTTCAAGGCCGCCGACTTCACCGGCGCGGAAGAGCGCCGCGTGGCCCCGGCCTGGATGGGCGGGCAGTCGGTGCGCGGCGAAACCTACATTCACCGTATCAGCGTGCCGAACTTCTACTTTCACGCCACCACGTGTTACGCGATTCTCCGCCACAACGGCATCACGCTCGGCAAGCAGGACTTCATCGGCGTGCGCTCGTGGGAGGAATTCGGCGAGTAAATCTTCGCTCAGACGACGGGATGGCGCCCGCGTGGCGGCTCGATGAGAGCCCCGCGCGGGCGCAGCCGGCAATCTCGCGGGCGCAACGCCCGATCCCGAGCGGTGGCCATGCTGGCGGGGCTCAGCTCGCCGGTCTGGAGATTGAACGTGAACGCCTCGAAGTGGCCGTCCTCGAACTCGACGTCCACGTCGGCGAGGTCGCCCACCACGAACCCGAGCCCGACGCTCTTGATGTCGGCGAGCCCGGCCTGCGCGAGTGACGAGATCAGCTTGCCGTTCACGACGGTCGCGGTCGCGAGGTCGGTCGTGAAATTCATCTTGGTGAGGGTGTACTCGTCCTGCCCCAGCGCCGAGCCGTCACTGAAGATCGTGACCGTGCCGTTCTCGACGAGCCGATTCGCCTTCACGTCGAGGTCGATGGTCGACGTCCCGGTCTGACGGAACGTGAAGCCGGTATCGAGGAAGCGCACCTCGTATTGCGCGTAGGTGTCGGTGCGGATGAAACGTTGCCCTTCGGGGTCCGAGAGCACGTTCTCGGTCGTCACGGCGCCGTTGATGAGGATCGCCCCGAAGCGACACCCGTGAAACGTGCTGATGGTGCCCTCGATCTCGATGAAGCCCTCGTCGCAGTCGGTCGTGATCGCGCCCTGCACCAGCGCCGTCAGCCGCGCCGCGCTGGCCGGTGCGCCGATCCGCGCGATCTTGGTCATCTCGCCCAGAAACACCTTCACGGCCGCGTTCGTGCTGGTCGCCGGGCATTGCTCGCTGATCCCGAGCCCCGCGGCCTTGCGGAGCACGTTGACCCCGTCGGTGACGGTGATGGCGCCACTGCCGTCGACGTCGCACCGCCCGGCCACGCAGCTGCTCGACAAGCTCGCCGCCGCACGCAGGGTCTGCACGCCATCGGTCACCGTCACGGTGCCGCTGCCGTCGGCGTCGCCGCATACTTGTGCCGTGGCACTCGTCGGCCCGAGCATCCACGCCCCCCACAGCATCGCGACTCCCACCACCACCCGTGCCGTCGTCATGGGTCCTCCTCTGGCAGCCCGCCCCTGCTTTGACAAGGCGCCGCCGGAGTGTTGAGAGCGGGCGGAGGAGAAACCGACTCATGAACGATCGCGTCAGCATCGAGATCACCGACGGCGTCGCGGACGTCCGACTGAACCGCGCCGACAAGATGAACGCCCTCGACCCCGCGATGTTCCAGGGCATCGCCGCCGCCGGCGAGACGCTCGCGAGCGCGACGAATGTGCGCGCCGTCGTCCTCTCCGGCGCGGGTCGCGCGTTCTGCGCCGGGCTCGACATGGGGAGCTTCGCCGGGATCGGCGGCGGGGCGGTCGATCTCGCTGCGCGCTCGCACGGCTCGGCCAACCTGTTCCAGCACGTCGCATGGCTCTGGCGCCAGTTGCCGATGCCGGTGATCGCCGCCGTCCACGGCGTCGCCTTCGGCGGCGGCTTTCAGATCATGCTCGGCGCCGACGTCCGGATCGCCGCCCCCGGCACCAAGCTCTCGATCATGGAGATCAAATGGGGCCTCGTCCCCGACATGGCCGGTATCGCGCTGACGCGTGGGCTCATGCGTGACGACGTCCTCCGCGAGCTCACGTACACGGGCCGCATCTTCACGGCCGAGGAAGGCGTCGCGAACGGGTGCATCACGCGCCTCGATCCCGAGCCCCACGCGGCCGCGATGGCCGTCGCGCGCGAGATCGCGGCGAAGAGCCCCGAGGCCGTCCGCGGCGCCAAGCGCCTCTACAACCAGGCGGTCGACCAGGACGCCGCGGCGCTGCTCCGCGCCGAGAGCCACGAGCAGAAGAGCCTCGTCGGACGTCCCAATCAGATGGAAGCCGTCATGGCGAACATCGAGAAACGCGCGCCGGTCTTTCGAGACGAAGCATGACGACGAGCGCGGCGTCCCCCACACCGCCGCTCGGCACTCTGGTCGCGCGCGGCGCCCGTCGGCGCTGCCCGCGCTGCGGCGAGGGCGCGCTCTTCAAACGCCTGAACGTCATGCACGACCACTGCGCCGTCTGCGGGTATCGCTACCTCGAGGATCAGGGCGATCTCTTCGGCTACCTCTTCGTGCTCGACCGCGCGCTCTTCATCCTGCCGTTGATCGCGATGGTGTTCCTGCGCGTGTGGGTACCCGACGCCTCGTGGTTCTACGTCGTCTGGGCCGTGCTGATGATCGCGGTCGTGGTCACGCTGCCGCAGCGCACCGGCATGAGCATCGCGTTCGACTATTGGCTCCGGAACCGCCGCCCCAAAGAGACCGCGATCTGACCTGGCCGCACCGCCTCACTCGACGTCGCCCGCCGGCGTGCCGCCCGCCACCACGATCGTCTTCGCGTTGGTGAACTCCCGCAACCCGACCGTCGCGAGCTCGCGGCCGTAGCCCGAGCGCTTCACGCCGCCGAACGGCAGCTGCGGATCCGACGCGACCATCGCGTTCACGAACGTCATGCCGGCGGCGAGATCGCGGACGAAGCGCGTACGCTCGGCTGCGTCGTTGGTCCACACGCTCGAGCCGAGACCGTACGGCGTGTCGTTGGCGACCGCGATCGCCTCGTCGAGATCGCGCACGCGATGCACCAGCGCGACCGGGCCGAAGATTTCCTCCTGATGCGCAGGGGCGCTCGGCGGAATGTCGGCGAGGACGGTCGCCGCGTAGAACCATCCCGGACCGTCGAGGGCATGGCCGCCGAGAAGCAGTCGGGCGCCCGCCGCGACCGACGCGTCGACCTGACGCCCCAGGGTGGCGCGGCCGGCTTCGGTCGCGAGCGGCCCGAGATCAGTGTCCTCTCGCATCGGGTCGCCGACGCGGAGGCGCGCCATGCCGGCGACGAGCACGTCGACGAAGTGATCGTACACGTCGGCGTGCACGACGAAGCGTTTCGCCGCGATGCACGACTGGCCGTTGTTGATCGTGCGCGCCACGACGGCGGTCCGCGCCGCCACCGCGACGTCGGCGCTCGGCATCACCACGAACGGGTCGCTGCCGCCGAGCTCCAACACGCACTTCTTGAGATGTCGCCCCGCCGCGGCCGCGATCGACCGACCCGCGCCTTCGCTGCCGGTCAGCGTCACCGCGGCGACGCGCGGATCGCCGACGAGATCGGCCACGACCTCGGACCCGACGAGCAGGGTCTGGAACACCCCGCCTGGAAACCCCGCCTGCCCGAACAGCTCTTCCAGCGCGCGCGCACATTGCGGCACGTTCGACGCGTGCTTCAGGAGCACAACGTTGCCCGCCATGAGCGCCGGCGCCGCGAAGCGCACCACCTGCCAGTACGGAAAGTTCCACGGCATCACCGCGAGCACCGCGCCGAGCGGCAGCTGCACGACGCGCGCCGCGTCGGGCACCAGCCTGGTGTCGGCGAGCATCATCGCGGCGTGCTCGGCGTAGTACCGACACCCGAGCGCGCACTTCTCGACCTCGCTCCGGGCCGAGCGAATGGTCTTGCCCATCTCCTGCACGGCCAGGCGGGCGAGGCGCTCGCGCTCGGCGTCGAACAGGTCGGCGGCGCGCCGCATCCACGTCGCGCGGGTCGCGACGTCGGTCAGCCGGTGTCGCTCGAACGCATCCGCGGCGCGCGCGAGGCGTCGTTCGATCGCGGCCGCGTCGTCGGGCGCGAACGTTTGCAGCATGATGCCGGTCGTCGGGTCGATGGTCGCGATCGCCATGCCGTCGACTGTAGTCGTTTCGGCGCCGCCGCGCGCGTCCGTCGAGCGCCACGGCGCCGCGTCGATCGACCGACGCCTTGGGCGTCTGGTGAGCGACGCGGCGGGCGGCGCGTCACACCGCCGCCGCGTCACCTCCCCGCCGGCGTTCGACGTCAGCCGCGCCGCCCGCGTTTTCCTTGCCCCGTGCGCGGCGGCCGCGGCGCACCGATGGCCGCGATGAAATCCTCGGCCTCGCGGAGCGCGAGCGCGAGCTCGTCGAGCTCGGCTGCGAGGCGCTTGGCCGCCGCCTGCTTGAGCCCTCGTCGAACCGCGGCCGACACGGTCGGGAATTCCCAGGCGGGGTCGCTCGCCAGCTCGGCGAGCCGGCGTTCGAGCGCACGACACGCGCCGCGCAGCGCGCGCAGCCGGACGTGCCGCTCCCCGAGCGAGACGAGGGGCCCGCCCGCGTCGCCACCGTCACGCGCGACCCCACCCGCGGCGGCCGCGGTTTCCAGCCACGCCGAGAGCGCCAACAACCGTTCGAGATTGCGCGCGGCATACGCGGCTTGCACCTCGGCCCACACCGTTCGGAGACGCGCCGGCGCGAGGCCGCGCACGACCATCGGCGAATCGGGGTGCAACCGGCGAGCGAGCCCGCGATACAGCGTCACGACGCGCGCGGCACCGAGCGGCGCCCCGGCTCGGCCACCCGCGTCCGCCTGCGGCACCGCACCGGCCCGGCGCGCGCGCTTGGCCTGCTTCCGCTCGGCCCGCTTCCGGTCGAGCTTGGCTTGTCGACGGGCCGCGACGGCATCCCGTTCCTCGTCGAGCGCGCCGCCCGTGCGCGCCGCGTGCAAGGCCTCGCGCGGGTGCAGGCCGTGCGCGGCCACGAGCTCGTCGACCCGGTCGGCGAGGAACGACTGGGCGCGCAACGCCGCCGTCACCTCTTCCACCCGGGTCACGACGGGGCCGAGCTCGAGGCGGACCCAGCTCATGTACGCCGGCCGCTCCACGTCCTCGAATTCCCGGAGACGCGCCTCGAGCCGCACCAGCTCGCGCCGGCAGTCCTCCTCCTCCTCTGCGAGCCGCCGGCGCACCTGGTGCACGTCGACGACCACCGGGAGCGCGCGCCCTTCCTTCATGCCAGATTCTGATACAAGCGCTCGCCATGACACCGCCAGCTCACCCGATCGAGCACCTCTCCAGCACCGCCGACGTCGAGCGCTTCGCCGCCGAAGCCCGCGCCGCCGGCCGTCTCGCCCTCGACACCGAGTTTCTCTGGGAACGCACCTACGCGCCCGTTCCCTGCCTCGTGCAGGTCGCGACCGCCGATCGCATCGCCGTCATCGACCCGATCGCCGGAGGCGACGTGGCGCCCATCGCGGCGCTCATGGCGGATCCCGCCGTCGAGGTGCTGATGCACGCGCCGGCCGCGGATCTGCTGCTCTTTGCGCGCCGCTACCAGGTTCGACCGATCCGCATCTTCGACGTGCAGCTCGTTGCCGGGTTCCTCGGTCTCGGCACCTCGCTCGCGTACGATCGCCTGGTCGAGCGTGTGCTCCACGTCCGCCTCGTCCACAACGAAACCTTCAGCAACTGGGTCAAGCGACCGCTCTCCGCGACCCAGATCGAGTATGCCGCCGACGACGTCCGCCACCTGCACGCGATCGCCGACGCGCTCCACGCCGACCTGGCAAAACGCGGCCGCACCGCGTGGGCGGAGGACGAGCTCGCGCGCCGCTACGGCGCCGGTGTCTCCGCGCCCGATCCGCGCCAGGCCTACTTGAAGCTGCCGCGCCGCGGCCGCTTGAGCGGACGCCAGCTCGCGGTGCTCCGCGAGGTCGCCGCATGGCGCGAGGCCGAAGCCGAGACCAGCGATCTCCCGGTCGGCTGGGTCCTGAAGGATCCCACGCTCATCGAGATGGGACGCACCATGCCGCGCGACGTCACCGCGATCGGCAACGTCCGCGGCGCGAGTGGGTTGTCGGGCGCCGCCCGTACGCGGCTCGCCGCCGCGATCGCGACCGGTATGGAAGCCGAGCCCCTCGAGCCGCCCCGTGAAGTCCCGCGCGAGCTCGCCCGGCGCGTCGCCGCGGCGTCGGAATTGGCCGGCGTCCTCCTGCGCGTCCGCTGCGACGCCGCCGACATCGCCTCCGAGCTCGTCGCCACCCGCACCGACCTCGAACGCTTCGTCGAGCTGATCGTCACCAACGACGACACCCCCCATCCCCTCGCCGAAGGCTGGCGCCACCAACTCGTCGGCAGCGAGCTCCGCGACCTCATCGGCGGCCGCATTGCCCTCGCCTCCCTCCCCAAGCCCCCATTCCTGGCCATCATCCCGCAGTAACCGTCGCACGATGCTGTGCCGGCGCGCACAGCCGTTAGCGTTCCTGTCTCCGAATCCAACCTCACGAGCACCCGCGACGCCGAGATGCTTTGCTGTGCGTTTCACCGGAGCGGTATCGCGGTGAGCTTGCGAGGTCGCCGGCAGCGGACGTAGCCGAGCGTTTTGGCTAGCCCGCTGTGGGTACGGGGGGACGGTTCCGCATTACGTTAGCGTACGCGCGAGGCGTCCGCAGAGGCGACTCCGCAAGCGAGCCCGCGCAGCCCGGTACGCGACAAATGCCCCCGGCAGAAACTCAGCTCGGCAACAGCGTCTGCCAACCGCCCGCGAGCGCCTTGTAGACGGCCACCAACGCCTGCGCCGTCACCGTCTCACTGTTCGCGAGATCACTCTGCACCTCGAGCAGCCGCCGCTCCGTATCGAGCACCTCGAGAAAATCCGCGACGCCGTACTGATAGCGCTCGCGCGCCCGCGCCGTCGCGACCTCGCTCGCCTCCGCCGCGACGCGCAGCTCGTCACGGCGCTCCTGCTCCTGCGCGAAGGTCACGAGCGCGTTCTCGGTTTCTTCGAGCGCCAGCAATACGGTCTGCTCGTAGCGGGCCAGCGCGGCCTCGGTACGCGCGTCGGCGGCGTGAATCCGAGCCCGGACGCGACCGAGGTCGAAGGCCGCCCAGAAGATGCGGGGTCCGAAGCTGAAGGTGTCGGCACCGCCCGCGCCGAACTTCGCGAGGCTCTGCGCCTCGAGCGCGACGCTGCCGACGAAGCTGACGCGCGGAAACAGGTCCGCGATGGCGACCCCTTTCAGCGCCGAGGCCGCGATGAGATCGTTCTCGGCGGCGCTCAGAACCGGCCGGCGCCGCACCAGATCCGCGGGCGTACCCACTGCCGCCAGCACCGGCAGCCGCGGCAGCGGCGCCCGCGCCGCGAGCTCGTCGCTGAGCTCCACGGGCGGCACGCCGATCAGCACGGCGAGACGGTGCCGCGCCCGCGCCGCGATCGCCCGCAGCAACGGGATCGTCGCGTGCGTCGACGTCAGCTGCGCTTTGGCACGTGCCGTGTCGAGCTCGGTGCCGCGCCCACCCTCGAGCAGGATCTTCGTCAAGTCGTAGGTCGATTGCTGATTGGCCGCGTTGCGCTCGGCGACGTCGAGGCGGAGCTGGGCCCCCCGAAGCTCCATGTACGTGCGGCCCACCTCACCCTGCACGCTCACCAGCACGTCGCGCACGCGGTACTCGGCGGCCACCACCTCCGCGCTTCGCGCCTCGACCGAGCGCCGCACGCGCCCGAACAGATCGAGCTCCCAGCTGGCATCGAAGCCGACATCGTAGAGCCCGCGGTCGCGGTCGATACCCCCGAGCGAGCCGCTACCGCGGATGCTGTCCTTGCTGGCCCGCGTCTCGCTGAACCCGCCGGAGCTGGTGACGGTGGGTGCCAGGTCCAACAAGGTTTCGGTACGGAGCGCCCGCGCCTCGCGCACCGCCGCCGTCGCGATGCGCAGGTCGAGATTGTGGACCGCCGCGCGTTCGATGAGCGACGACAGCTCGGGATCGCCGAACCCGTCCCACCACGCCGCGTCGATCGCGGCGCGCTCGTCGCCGACGCCCGGCGCCGCGAACCGCCCGGGAACGTCGAGCGCGGGCGGGGTGTAGTTCTTGCCCGCGAGCATGCAACCGGAGAGCCCGAAGCCGAGCGCGAACATCAGGACCAGCGTCGTCGCGACCGCCGCCGGCGACGGTCCCTTCCTCCCGGCAAAGCCCCGAATCACGACGTAGAAGACCGGCGTCAGGAAGAGGCCGAGAATCGTGACGCCGAGCATGCCGCTGAAGACGGTCGTCCCGAGCGTCTGCCGCATCTCCGCGCCCGGGCCGTGCGCCCGCGCGAGCGGCAGGACGCCGAGGATGAAGGCGAACGACGTCATCAGGATGGGCCGGAGTCGCAGGTGCGCGGCCTCGACCGCGGCGCCGAAGCGATCCTTCCCGTGCTCGTCCTCTTGCTGCTTCGCGAACTCGACGATGAGCACCGCGTTCTTGGCGGCGAGGCCGATGAGCACGACGAGCCCGATCTGCGTGATCAGGTTGACGTCCATGCCGCGAATCCAGACGCCGAGCAGCGCGAACGGCAGACACATCGGCGCGATCAGAATGATCGCGAGCGGCAGCGACCAGCTCTCGTACTCCGCCGAGTGGACGAGGAACACGAACAGCACGCACAGCGGAAAGATGAAGAGTCCCGCGTTGCCGGCGAGCTCCGCCTGATACGCGAGATCCGTCCACGCGATGCCGAACCCGAGCGGCAGGCTTTCCCCGAGGCGCCGCACGGCGCTCATCGCCGTCCCGATGCTGCCCCCGGCCGCCGCGTCGGCGTTCACCTCCGCGCCGGGGAACATGTTGTACCGCACGACGCGATCCGGTCCGGTCTGCTGCTTCACGTCGAGCACCGATCCGAGCGGCACCATCGACCCCGCGGCGCTCCGCGTCTTCAGTCGCTCGATGTCGCGCGGCTCGGCGCGGAACGACGGCTCGGCCTGCGCCCGCACCTGGAAGGTCCGGCCGAAGAGGTTCAGGTCGTTCACGTAGAGCGAGCCGAGGTAGACTTGGAGCGTATCGAAGATGCTGCCGAGCGAGACGCCGAGCTTCTGCGCCTTCACGCGGTCGACGTTGGCGTAGATCTGCGGCGTCGATGCCCGGAACGTCGTGAACACGCCGGCCAGCTCGGAATCCTGATGGGCTTGGTCGACGATTTGATCCGTCGCTCCTTGCAGCGCCCGCAACCCGCGACCGGACCGGTCCTGGACCAGGAACTTGATGCCGCCCGAGGTCCCGAGGCCCTGCACGGGCGGCGGTGGGATCACGAAGATCTGGGCCTCGCGGATCGCCGAGAGCCGCTGCTGCAGCTCGCGTTGGAGCTCGGGCGCGGTCGGGCCGTGGGTGCGCTCCTCGAACGGCTTCGGACCGACGAAGATCGCGCCGGCATTCGAGCTGTTGGCGCGCGTCGCGCCGGAGAAGCCCGCGAACACGACCGCGTACTGCACCCCGGGCGTCTCGAGGATGATCTTGCGGGCCCGCTGCACGACCGCGTCGGTGCGCTCGAGCGAGGCGCCGTCGGGCAACTGGATGGCCGTGATGAGATAGCCTTTGTCTTGCGCGGGGATGAAGCCGCTTGGAATCATCCGGAACTCGAACACCGTGAGCGCGACCAACGCGACGTAGACCCCGATCGCGAGCACGCTCCGTCGCACCAGCCAGCCGACCCCGCGCGCATAGCCACTCGCCATGCGGTCGAAGCCGCGATTGAACGCGCCGAAGAAGCGGCCGAGCGTGCGATCGGTGAAGCGCTCGAACCAGTCGCGCTCGGCCCCGTGCGGCTTCAACAGGAGCGCGCAGAGCGCGGGGCTGAGCGTCAGCGAGTTGAACGCCGACAGCAGCGTCGCCACCGAGATCGTGATCGCGAACTGCCGGAAGAATTGCCCCGTGATGCCGCCCAGAAAGGCGGTGGGCACGAACACCGCGCAGAGCCCGAAGGCGATCGCGACCACGGCCGCGGTCACCTCTTCCATCGCCTTGTACGTCGCCTCTTTCGGCCCGAGGCCGGCGGCGAGATGGCGCTCGACGTTCTCGACGACGACGATCGCGTCGTCGACGACGATGCCGATCGCCAGCACGAGCCCGAAGAGCGACAGCATGTTGAGCGAGAAGCCGAACGCCGCCATCGCCGCGAACGTCCCAACCAGCGACACCGGAATCGCCAGCAACGGAATCAAGCTCGCCCGCCAGCTCTGCAGAAACAGCAGCACGACGATCACGACCAGCACGATCGCCTCGAGGAGCGTGTGCATCACCGCGTCGATCGACTCCCGGACGAAGACCGTCGGGTTGTAGACGATGCGGTACTCCAGGCCCTCGGGGAAGCTCTTCGCGAGCGTCTGCATCGCGGCCTGGATCGCATCGGAGGTCTCGAGCGCATTCGAGCCGGGCCGCTGCGCGATCGCCATCGCCACCGCCGGCTCGTCGTTGAGGTAGCTGTTGACGGAGTAGTCGCGGGCCCCGAGCTCGACGCGGGCCACGTCGTGGACGCGCGTGACGCGGCCGTCCTCGCCGGTCTTGATGACGACGTCCCCGAACTGGTCCGCGTTCAGGAGTCGGCCGAGCGTCACGACCGGCAATTGGAACGCGGTGCCCGCCGGCGCCGGCGGTTGGCCGATGACGCCCGACGCGACCTGGATGTTCTGCTCGCGGAGCGCGCTGACGACGTCGCCGGTCGTGATGTTGCGGCTTGCCAGCAGATCGGGATCGAGCCAGGCCCGCATGCTGTACTCGCGCAAGCCGAACAAATTGACGTCGCCGACGCCGTCGATCCGGGCCAGCACGTCGCGCACCTGAATGAGCGCGTAGTTGCCGATGTAGAGCTGGTCGTAGCGCTGCGACGGCGACAGCAGGTGCACGACCATCAGCAGATCGGGCGAGCTCTTGATCGTCGTCACGCCGACGCGCCGCACGTCCTCCGGCAAGCGCGGCTGGGCGATCGCGACGCGGTTCTGGACCAGCACCTGCGCCTTGTCGAGATCGGTGCCGAGCTTGAACGTGATGGTGAGCACCATCTGCCCGTCGGTCGTGCTCTGCGAGGACATGTAGAGCATGTCCTCGACCCCGTTCACTTCCTGCTCGATCGGTGTCGCGACGGTATCGGCGATGACCTCCGGCGGCGCCCCCGGATACGAAGCGCGCACGACGATGGTCGGCGGCACGACGTCCGGGTACTGCGCGACCGGCAGAACGCGATACGCCAGGCTGCCGAGCAGCACCGTGACGATCGAGAGGACCGCGGCGAAGATGGGACGGTCGATGAAGAAGTGCGAGAGACCCACGCGCCCGCTCAGTCCGCGTCGGCGTCCGGCATCTGATCCGGCGTCGGCGACGTTTCCGGCCGCTCCGGCAGCGGCGGCGCGCTCGGACACGGTGGAATCGGCTGGTCCTCCGGCTGCACGACGAGGCCCGGCCGCACCCGCTGCACGCCGCCCACGACGATCCGATCGCCGGCGGCGAGCCCTTCACGCACGATGCGCTTGCCTTCGTAGAGCGGCCCGACCGTGACCGTGCGGTACTGCGCTTTGTTCTCGCCGTCGATCACCCAGACGAAGCGCTGCGACTGGTCGGTCCCGATCGCTTCGTCGGGCGCGAGTACCGCCTCGTAGCGACCGCTGCCGGCGAGGCGGAGCCGGACGAACTGGCCCGGGCTGAACAACAGGTCGTGGTTCGACACGACCGCACGTCCGAGCAGCGTCCCGGTATTCGGGTCGAGCTGGTTGTCGACGAAATCCATCCAGCCGCGGTGCGGGAAATTGGCCTCGTCGGCGACCCCGATCTCGACGGGATTCTGCACTTCGCGCGAGCTCGGCCGCTGGCCGGCGAGATTCAGACGCGCGTACTTGAGATACGCCTGCTCGTCGACGTCGAAGTAGGCGTAGATGGGATCGAGCGACACGATGGAGGTGAGCAGCGTCGCGTTGCTCGTGCCGCCGCCGATGATGAGGTTCCCGACGGTGATCTGGTGGCGGCTGACGCGGCCGCCGATCGGCGCGGTGACGCGCGTGAACTCGACGTCGAGCGCCGAAGCGTCCACCGCCGCTTTCGCTCCCGCGACCGAGGCCGCCGCTTGGTTGACCTGCGCCGCACGGGTGTCGGCCTCCTCCTGCGAGATCGCCCGCGACTTCACGAGGAACTGCGCGCGCACGAGATCCTTGCGGGCGAGGTCGAGCCGGGCCTCCGCGAGCGTGAGATCGGCCTTGGCCCGATTGAGGACGGCCTCGTACGGCCGGGGGTCGATCACGAAGAGCAGAGCGCCGGCCGCGACCACCGTGCCGTCGGCGAAGTGGATCGATTGCAGATACCCGCTGACGCGCGCCCGTACGTCGACCGAATCGATCGCCGACAGCCGCGCCGTGTACTCGTCCCATTCGACGACGGTCTGTACCAACGGATGCGAGACGGCGACCGAGGGCGGCGGCGGCTTCGGGGGCTCGCTCTTGCCGCAGGCGGCCAAGGCCAGGAGCCCGGCCGTCAATACCAGCGTCCAGCGGGCCTTGCCGCGGACGTGTCCGCGCCGATGCGAGATCCTCGCTTCCCTACCCCACCGCGTGCCGCGTTCGGTCATGCTTGGGGCCGCAAAGTAGCAGACGAGCCGGTTCACGCCACTCGGAGGACGCCGACCCAGCCCCTCGCAGTGGAGGAAACTCGCGACAGCGGGTGAATGGTGGCAGCCGGCGGGCGGGTCGGGGCTGGCTCCTACGGTCGCGCGGTCGCTGACACCCAGCGCATACAACCTGCCGCTGCCTCTCTGACCGGCGCACACGCGAGCTGGCGCTCCCCGGAGCCACCCCCGACCCACCCGCCGGCTGCATCATCACTCACTCTCGATGGAGTCGTCCGTTCGGTGGGGCGAGAGTTTGCGCGTCCGATTGGCCTTGTGTGATGCCTCGCCGGTGGGTGGGTCAGGGTGTGCTTCGGGGAGCCGCAGCTCGCGTGTGCGCAAGCCAGAGAGGCAGCGGCGGGTTGTATGCGCTGGGTGGCCGAAACCCGGCGACCGTAGGAGCACACCCTGACCCACCCACCGGCGACACCGCCAAGGCGTCACGAACAGAATGAGCCACTACCAAACTGCAAGTCCCGTTGACTCGCTCCTTGCTCGGCCGTAGCCACAGTCGATGACGCGGTGCTGGAAGTGTGACCGCGCGATCGATGCGGAGGACCGCTTTTGTCGCGGGTGCGGTGAGGGCCAGGGGACGGCGCTCACCTGGTATTACCGGCCAATCTGGATCGCGCTGCTGGCGCTGACGGCGCTCGGACCGTTTGCGCTCCTCTTGATCTGGCGCACGCCGGCGCTCGAACGGACCGCCAAGTGGGTTGCGTCGATCGCACTCATCGCCGTCACGGTGTGGATCGGATGGACGCTAATGGCCGAGGTCCAGACGTTGCTCGACGGTTAGTCGCGCACCAGCCGGTCCGGAGGCCACCCCGTGGCCCGCGTCTCCGTGGTCACGATCGTGAAAACCGAGAGTTGCGACGGGGTGGTTGCATGCACGGCGCCCGGCGGTTAGCCCGGCGCCATGACCGACACGACCATTCCGACATCGCCACGGGCCACCCGGCCCACGCACGACGACCCGTTCATACGGACCGAGGGCGACGAGCACGTTCGACTCGAGGAGCTCGCGCATCTCCTCGACGTGTTCGACGGCCACGAGCATGGTCGCGAGCGTCGTGCCTTGCTCGCATTCGGCGTTCGGACGGCCTGAAGGCGCCTCGTGGCACGCACTCCACTCGAGCTGCCGGCCGAGATCGCGGCGCTCACCGGCACCTGGAAGCGCGAGGATGAACGTCTCGCTCGCTGGACGCTCCGCATCGGCGGCGCGTCGTATGCCTTCACCGCCGACGACGACAGCGCGAGCGCGATCGTGAATGCGCTGCAGCGGATTCCGCAGCTGCTCGACGGGCTACGGAAGGAGCGTGACGCTCTCGCGATCGACCGCGACGAGCTGCAGGATCAGCTGACGGCGGCCGCCAAGCGTACCGCGTCGCCGCCGAGCCCCGCACCCGCCGCGGCCCGCCCCGTCGCCGGTGCCTCCACGTCGCTGGCCGACGTGCCGCTATCGATGATCGGCACGTTCGCGGTCTCGCCCAAGGTCAAAGCCGCCGCCAAGAACGACCCGGCGATGGCGCTCGTCGTCCAGATCGACAAAGCGATGGGTGCCGACGCGAGCGAGCTCGACCGGGCCCGGCTGCTCGCAATGGCCGCCGCGCTCAGCCGTGGCGATCTCGCGACCTTCTGGGCCGCCGGCAGCGAGAAGTCGAAAAAGAGGCTCGCCGCGAGCGCGGAACTGCCGGCCAAGAAGTCGTGACACGGGACCCGACCACGGCAACGGCCGCGGGCGCGTCCATCGTCGTGCACGGCGGCGCCGGCGCGCACGATCCGGACACGGAGGCCGCCCGCGCCGCGGCAGTCGACGCCGCCGCCGCAGCCGGCTGGGACATCCTCGCCGCTGGTGGCAGTAGCCTCGACGCCGTCGTCGCCGCGGTCACGCGTCTCGAGGACGATCCGCTCTTCAACGCCGGCCTCGGCGCGGTACTCACCGAGGACGGAACGGTCGAGCTCGATGCCTCGCTGATGAGCGGCCTCGACCTCCGCGCCAGCGCGGTCGCAATGGTGCGCGGCGTCTGCAATCCGATCATGCTCGCCCGTGCCGTCATGGACGAAGGTCGCGAAGTATTCCTGGTCGGGCCGCCGGCCGAAGCGCTCGCGCACCGACACGGGCTTCGGGTCGTTCCTCCCGACGCGCTCATCACAACCGAGGCCCTCGCACATTGGGCCACGCGCCGACCGTCGATCGGGGAAACCGTCGGCGCCGCCGCCTGCGACGCGCACGGGCACGTCGCTGCCGCGACGTCGACCGGCGGCGTCGGCGGCCAACGGAGCGGGCGCGTCGGCGACTCCGCCGTCATCGGCGCCGGCACCTACGCCGATGACCTGCTCGGCGCCGGGTCGGCGACCGGACCGGGCGAAGCGATCATTCGCGTCGGTCTCGTGCGGACCGCGCTCGACGCGATCGCCCGCGGCGCGGACACCGCCACCGCCGCCGACGAGGCGCTCGCGGTGCTCGCCCGCCGCGTCGGTGCGCACGCGGGGATCATCCTCGTCGACCGGCGCGGGCTGATCGGCGTCGCGCACACGACCCCGGCGATGCCAACGGCGCAGCGTTCGGCGCCGGCGTGCGAACGCTGAAACACTCGGATCCCCTCGCCAACCTGCACCAGGAGACTACGAACCTCGACGCGGTAATGATGCTCGCCATGTCTCGGGGGATTCGACTCGCCGTTGCCGCGGCGCTGGTACTGGTCTGCGGCTGCAGCCACACGCGACCGTTCGTCCGGGGACCCGCGGCCGTCCCGGCCCCGCCGCTCGCCGCCGTCGACCATCGCCTGATCCTGATCGGCGACGCCGGCGCCGCCAACCCCGATGGCGAGCCCGCACTCGACTTGCTCGAGCAGCGCGTACGCCTCGCGCCGAAGCAGACGACCGTCGTCTTCCTCGGCGACAACGTCTACGAAACCGGCATGCCGGACGCGACGGCGATCGAAGGTACGGCCATCGAGACCGTCCTCGACAAGGCCCTGCTCACGCTCTTCGAGAGCCGCAGCGACGCCGAGCGCCGCTTGAAAGCGCAAGTGAAGGCGGTCCGCGTGCGCGGCGCCAAGGCGATCTTCCTCTTCGGCAATCACGACTGGGACCAGTTCGGCATCGGCGGCTGGAAGGCCGTTCGCGAGCAGCAGACGTTCATCGATGCGATGCGGAAGTCCGTCGACAAGGTCGACGTCTCCGTGCTGCCGCGCGACGGCTGCCCGGGGCCCGTCACCGTCGATCTCGGCCGGCACGGGCGATTGATTGCGCTCGATACCCAGTGGTGGCTGGACATCGGCGAGAAGCCGTCCCCCGAGAACCCCGCCGGCTGCCGGGAGGTGACCGAAGAAGCCGTGCTGGCAGCGCTCGAGCGCGAGATCGTCAACACGAAGGCCGCGGGCCGTCAGCCGATCGTCGTCGGCCATCATCCGCTCGCGAGCCACGGACCGCATGGCGGCTTCGTCGACCCGATCGTTCACCTGTTTCCGATGACGATGATGGGGGCCTACGTGCCGTTCGTCGTCGAGTGGGTGCCGCTCCCGGTCCTCGGATCGATCATGGGCTGGTGGCGGACGCATTTCTCGCCGAGCCCGCAGGATTTCTCCGGTCCCGGGAATCCCAAGCTCCGCAACGCGCTCCTGGCCGCGATGACACGCGCAGCCGACCGCGGCGCGCCGCCCCTCGTCTATGCCGCCGGCCACGATCACAGTCTGCAGCTCTTTCGCTCCGAGCGCGGACCGCGCTGGTCCCTCGTCAGTGGGCTCGGGTCGAGCGCCAAAGCGTCCGGCGTCCGCCACGACGGCACGACCGTCTTCGCGCACGCCGAGCGGACGGCCCCCGGCCTGATGGAGATCGACTTGCTGCGTAACGGCGAAGCGCGCCTCGGCATCGTCGAGTGGTCGGCGGCCGACCCGCGCGGCGTCGAGGTCTACTCGACGAGCCTCACGAGTGCCCGTTAGCACGTACGAGCGCAAGGCGGCGCCACACCAGGACCGCCACGGCGACCATCAGCAGCGCGGGATTGCGCGTGCGCGAGCCCGAGCACGAGCCGATCGGCGTCGTCACTCCTCGGATCGCGACCTGCTTACGGGCGGGAACGCCGACGGCAGCAGCGAGATCTCCTGTTCGACGTCAAAAAAGGCCTGAAGCAAATCACCCCGTCGGCCTTCACCAGCGATCAGCCGGTCCTCAGCAACAGCGGCGCGAAGATCGCGTTCGCTCGCGCCCGCCGCCGACTAGCAGCTGCGACTAGGGCGCGCCGACGCCCGAGCCCGGACCGCTCGCTTTCGCGTTGCCGCCCGGACCGGACGGCAACCGGGTATTGCCAGACTCCGTTCCGCCGGTTTCGTCCTTCGGCGCGTTGGAGCCGGCATTCGGATCCTCCATTTCCCCAGGGATGCTGGTGCGCGCCCGGCCGGGACTCGCGACGGGATTGGGCGAGTCGTCACGCGGGTGCACGGTCCGTGCTCCCGGTCCCATTCCCGTGCGCGGCTCGTCGGCGAGCGCAGGGCTCGCAGCGAACAGCACGGCCGCCGCGACGGCCCCAAGCATCGTTCCACGTGTGGTCATCATTCCTCCTCGTGCAGCGCCGAAGAGGTCCATGATTCGTGCCACGCCCGACGGCAGGCGGGACGCGGGGTTGCCGCGACCCAGCGACGGCCGCGGGCGAGCGTTTCTACAAAGCGGCGGAGCCGGGCGACGAAACGGTCAGCCGTCGCGGACGACGCCGATCGCGTCCATCAGCCGGCGCGTCTCGAGCGTCAGCTGCTTCTCCGTGAAGAACTGCTTCCACGTTTCGGCCGTCTTCGACTCGATGCGGTCGTGGGTGTGGAAGTTGGGATCGCCGAGACTCGTGTTCATCACCTTCCGGGCACCGGTCGCTTCGAGCATCTTCGGCTGCACGTCGACGCCGATCGCGGCACAGAGGCGCTGCACGACGGGCTCGGGATCGCGCACGAGATGCTCGAACTTGATGATGATCTTCTGCTCGTCGGGCACGCTCGCGAGGAACTCGCGGATGATGGTCTGCTGCAGGACCCACTTCACCTCGCGGCCACGCGCCACCGGCAGCATGCCGTTGGCGGTCTTGGCGACCTGGTCGACGACGAAATCCTGCAGCGTCCGGCCGAGGCCCTTCAGATCCTTGGTGTGGCGCTCGCGGAATTTGAGCCGGACGTGCGACTCGATGACCCCGAGCGGATGGCGGATGAGCCAGATGTAGAACGGCGTGAGCGGACGCGAGCGTCGGAGCGTATCGCCGTCGTTGGCATAGGCCGGCGTCTTGTCGAGCAGGAACTGATCGGCACGCAGGAATCCGAAGAGCCAGCGGTAGACGTCGAGGATCGACATGTCGCGACAGGCCGCATCGATCGCGCCCACGTCCTTGGGTTGGCCGATCAGGTCGAAGAACTCGACCAGGCTCTCGATCGCCACCGCCTTCTGATCGCGGAAGGCGCGATAGTCGGGGTAGCGCATCAGGAACATCTCCTGGGGAGACACGATGCGGTCGTTCGCTCCCAGCACCACGCGCGTGAGGGTGGAGCCGGAGCGCTCGGAGCTGAGGATCAGAATGAGCCGTCGGTCGTTCGAGCCGGTCGTCATGCGTTCACGTTTTCCTGTCTGACGCTGGGGGAGTCGAGCCGACCGAATCTAGCCGGTGACCCGCTGGGCCCGCAACGCTCATTAACCGTCGGTAGTGTCTCGGTCTGTTCGTGCGGCCTCTGTCTGTGTTGGGCGGTGTCGCCGGTGGGTGGGTCAGGGTGTGCTCCTACGGTCGCCGGGTTTCCGCCACCCAGCGCATACAACCCGCCGCTGCCATCATGTTCTGCGCACACGCGAGCTGCGGCTCCCCGGAGCACACCCTGACCCACCCACCGACGAGGCATCGCAACGACAACGATCGACGCGCAGACTCGCACGGGAACCAAGGGCTCCAGGAGAGTGAGTGATGATGCAGCCGGCGGGCGGGTCGGGGATGGCTCCGGGGAGCCGCAGCTCGCGTGTGCGCCGGCCATGGTGGCAGCGGCAGGTTGTACGCGCTGGGTGGCGGAAACCCGGCGACCGTAGGAGCCATCCCCGACCCGCCCGCCGGCTGCCACCAAAGGAGCCCTGCGCTTCCGCATGCGAGGTTTCAGACGAGCGGCGACCAGAAGCGCAGGATGCGCTCGATCGTCCACATGACGGCGACGGCCCCCATCGCGTAGGCCGGTACCCGTCGCAGCACCGGCCGGCGCGCGACCGCGCCGCGCACCATCGTCGTCGCGGCGACCAGCGTCGCGACGATCGCGAGCTGTCCCGCCTCGACCCCGACGTTGAAGGCGACGAGTGCGAGCGGGATCTGATCGGACGGAACGCCGGTCTCCGCGAGCGCGCCCGCAAAACCGAGTCCGTGCAGCAACCCGAACGTGAACGCGACGGCCCAGGGATAGCGCTGGGTGAGCGTCGAGGGCTCGGCGGGATCGCGCAGGAGCTCGCGCGCGAGCAACACGATGCTGAGCGCGATCAACGCCTCCACCGGCGGCGCCGGGACGTGCACGACCCCGAGCACGGCGGCGGCGAGTGTGAGGCTGTGCGCCACGGTGAAGGCACTGATCGTCGCGACGAGCGCACGCGTCGCCCCGACCAGCAAGAAGAGCCCGAGCACGAACAGCACGTGATCGGTGCCGCGCAGAATGTGCTCCACGCCGAGCGCCAGGTAGCGCGCCGCCACCGTGCGCGCCGGCGCGCCGAGCAGCAGCATGCCGCCACTCGGCCCCTCGGGCACGGTCCATGCCTCCCCGTCGCTCCGGAGCACGCCACTCTCGACGTGGCCGTCGTTCCATGTGACCCGCACGATCACGTCGACGCGGCTGCCGGCGACGCCCGGCACGGCGATCGTCGCGCCGCGCAAACGTCCGCTGCCGCACTCGACGCGAAACGCGCGCATCTCGTCGCTCGCCCCGAGGCTGCCGCGGTCCTGACAGCTCGCGGGCAAACGCGGCTCGAGCGCGGGCTCGCCCGGCATCAGCGCACCGGACTCCTTGCCGGGCGGACGCCACACGACGTCGAAGATGCCCGTGCCGCGTTCCCGCAGATCCAGCAGCGCCGGCTCGAACGTGTGCGCCGCCGCCGTCTGGGCGTGCACGAGCAACGCCGCGAGTGCCCAGAGCCATCTCATGGCGCAGGGTCGATCTGCACGTCGTAGCGTGCGCGCAGCTGCTCCAAGGCGACGCGCGCCGCCCGCACCCGCTGCTCCTCTTCCCAATCGCGCAGGAGCTCGCGCCGCACCTCGGCGACGGTCGCGGCGCGGCCGCCCGTGCGGTCGGACACCCGCACGAGGTGCTGGCCGAAACTGGAACCGATCGGCCCCGACCATTCGTCGGGCGGGAGCGTGACGACGCGGGCGCCGAACTCCGGGCCGAAGATCCCGGCGAGCTCGCCCTCGCTCTGCGCCTTCAAGACGCGTCCCCGCAGAAATGGCTCACCGAGCCGCGCCGGATCCTCGCCCGCGGCGATGCGCTCCAACAGGTCGGTAGCGACGGCCGCCGCGTCCGACGGATGCGCCTGGTTGCTCACGAACACGTGCTCCAGCGCGAGCCGGCTCGCGAGCTGGTAGCGCCCGGCGTGGCGCTCGAGCCACGCCTGCAGCACGTCGTCGGCCGGCGGCGGCAGGGGCTCCGAGCCTTGGTTCAGGAACTCCATCTTCTGCACCAAGCGACGACGGACGATGATGTCGCCACGGTCGAGACCGAGCGCCAGCGCCTCGCGCAGCATCACCTCGGTGTCGACGTAGCGGTCGACGAGCGCCTGGCTTTCCTCGGCGGTCGGGAGTCGGCCCTGCCGGCGGAGATGCTCTTGCTGAAAGCCGCGCTGGACCGCGGTCGTCACGACGATCCGACTCGTCGGCGACGGCGGTGCGACCGCGCGATGCAGCGCAAACAGTCCGGCGCCGAGCACCACGAAATGCAGCAGCGGCTCACGGAGCCAGCGGCGTAGTCCCATCAACGGGCGACGAAACCGCTCACGCGCCCGGCCGGTACCAGATCGGCGACGTCCAGGCGCGCTCCTGGACCGTCTTCTCGACGGCGGGATCGGTGCACGACGGCGGACGATCGACCGGCGCGAGCCCGTTGCACGTGATCGTACTCCAACGACACGTCGGGTTCTCGAGCACGCGGACGTAGTAGAACGCGTGCTGCGCCGGATCGAAGTCGGGGTCGGTCCACACACTGCAGAGCGAGTCGTCACCGGGGCCGCTCGCGACGCAGGTAGCCGTGTCGACGGTCGCGCCGTTGTCGGGATCGCCCGCCACGTCGAACACCTGCTGGTGCGACTGCCCGGCCTCGATCCACCCCTTCACGATCTGCACGCGCTGCAGCTGGGTGCCGGGGTGCAGCAGCGTCCCGGGATCGCGCTCGGCCGACACCAGGAACGACGGCGCCGCGGCCGCGGCCGGCGTGTCGAGCAAGCTGCCCATCGGCACGCCCGCCGCGTACGCGGCGGTGAGCATGTCGGGGTCAGTGCAGAGACCGGGGGCGAGCCCCCACCCGCCGAAGAAGCGCACGGCGATGCGCGGACCGCTCGTGCCGAACACCTCGCGCCGGCGGAGCGCCGTGAAGAGGCTCGGCCGCGAGTTCTCCTCGGCCCAGACCCCGACGATGCCGCCCGGGCTGAACTGGATGCCGCCCGGCGTGAGCACGCCGTTGCCGAGCTGCTTCGCGGCCGTATCGTCGTCGGTCCCGCGCTGGCCGGGAAAATCGGTTTCGGCGACGTTGCCCGGCGTGCCGTTGTGGGTGTCGGTGCTGGCAATGATGCCGAGGCGGTACGGATTCACGCCGAGCCGCAGGTCTTCTTGCAGCCCTTCCAGCAAGACGTTGCGGACGAAGTCGAGCCGCGAGAAGCAGCCCGAGCGTTGCACGCCGCCGCCGCCGGTCGCGTTGCCGCAATCCGAGAAGGGCCGCGGGTCCTTCTCGAAATCGCACTGCTCGTCGGAGGCGCCGATCACGCCCGAGAGTCCGTTCATGCACTCCGAGTCGCCCTTGTGCTGGTAGATCTCGACCAGTGGCTCCATCGCGCCGCGGGTGGCCGCTTGCTCCCGCTCTTTGCCGAGCGACCCGGCCTCCGGGTACTCGACGGCGAACATGGTGCCGTTGCTCTCGTTCGAGTTGTGCGGGATCGCGAGCACGTCGCAGCCGCTCGCGGCGTCGCGGCAGCCGGCCTCGAGCTCGGCCCAGAGACCCTGCGGATGCTGCTGTTCGAAGTACGTGGTCGGGTACGGCACCCGCTCGTTCGCGAAGATCACGTTCCGGTGCCGGGTGCTGGTCTGGCGTGCGCTCGTGTACTCGTAGCCGACGAAGCTCGTGAACGTACACGCCGAGGTCCGGTCGTAGGCCTGCTCGGCCGCGTCCTGGACCTGCTGCCACACCTGCGCCCCCTGCGTGACGCATTGCTGGCCGCCGGGAGCGCAGACGTCATTGAAGCGCCGCGGGTTCAGCGTGACCAAGGGCGACGCGAAGAAGCGGAGGGCGCTGTACACCTCACCCCGATAGAGCTGGCAGGTACCGGCATTGTAGTTGGGCGAGCCGGGTGTCGAGCACTCCTCGACCTCGCCGAGATACTCCGAGTGATCCGTGACGGCCGCGAAGTCGAGCGGTCGCTCGAGCTGCACGGTCCGCGTGCCGACGCCGTTCACGTCGAGCGGCGGCAACGCCACCGTCGCGCCGCGCGCGAAGCCGTAGGCGTCCGCGGGCGTCGTCCGGACGTCGAAGGCCTGGGCGTCGAACGACAGTGCCGTGTGCACGTGCAGATCGCCGAAATAGAGATTGCGGAGGGAATTGTTGGCGGCGCAGGAGGCCCGCGCCTCTTCAAAGGGACGGAGCACCGTCGAGCCCGAGACGCGAATCTCCTTCGCGACGGCCGCCCCTTGGAGGCGTCCCTTGTTGAGCTTCAGCTTGGCGTTCGGCGCACACAAGCTCGCCTCGAGCCGGGAATCGCGATCGAGGGTGATGGTCTTGCCGGCAACGAGTAGCCGTCCCACGAGCGGACCGGGCCCGCCATCGGCCGGAGCAATCCGGCCCTGCACGCCGAGCTTCAACACCCCCGCGACCTGAATCTGACTCGGGGCCCGGAAGAGCATCTCGGCGTGCCGCCCGACCCGGAGGCTGCAGAACACATAGCTCCCGCCCGTCAGCTCGAGGGTGGCGAGCGCGCCCGGGCTCTTCACCGTGACGTCTCCATAGATGCCGGGCGGCAGGACGGTCCGTCCGGCCTTCACGACGACGCTCGCCGCCGCGTTGCAGGCCGGGAAGACGGGCGGGAAGCCGCAGGCCGCCGGCACGTCTGCGATGACCGGAACCGGCACCGGGCTGAAGGCCGGACAGGTCGCCGACGATCCGGTGCTGGTGTTGCTGACGAGCGCGGTACAGGTGCTGTCCGCGCCGAGGGAAGCCGTCTGGCCGACGAGCTGCGCCGTCGGGGCGTTCAGCGTCCCCTTCGCGACGAACGACCCCTGATTCACGCCGAGGTCGCCGTCACCCGCGGTCACGTTCCGCAGCCGCATGCTGTCGATCGCGAAGAGCGTATAGGCGTCGAGCGTCGTCTCGGCGACTTGCGCCTGTGCGCCGGAGGCAAGAGCGAGACAGCAGATGAGCGTGAAGCGGCTGAGTAGGTGCATGGGGGGCCTCCTCGGACGACGAGCGTAAGGGTGTGGGTCGGCGAGCCTTAGCACGACCCGCCTGCCGCTGTCAGGCGATTTCGCGCGCCACTACTGTCTCAGTTCGATTCTCGCGGGCGATTGGTGGCAGCCGGCGGGCGGGTCGGGGATGACTCCTACGGTCGCGCGGTCGCTGACACCCAGCGCATACAACCTGCCGCTGCCACCATGACCGGCGCACACGCGAGCTGGCGCTCCCCGGAGCCACCCCCGACCCACCCGCCGGCTGCATCATTGGAGCCGCCGTTCGGTGGGGCGAGAGTTTGCGCGTCCGATCGCTCTCGTTGTGATGCCTCGCCGGTGGGTGGTCAGGGTGTGCTCCGGGGAGCCGCAGCTCGCGTGTGCGCCGGCCAGAGAGGCAGCGGCGAGTTGTATGCGCTGGGTGGCCGGAACCCGGCGACCGTAGGAGCACACTCTGACCCACCCGCCGGCGACACCATCAACACAGACAGAGGCATCACGAACAGCCTGAGACACTACCCGCGTGCCGCGCTTCGCAGAGGCCTCGCCTCGCGCTGCGCACCTTTCGAGCATCTGCCGCCGTCGCTGCACGGTTCACGCGCACCGCACGACGCGGTGCGCGCGCTGAGTCACGTCGGCCGCGCCGCACGCTCTGTGCCGATACCTGGCATGCAAATCGCTGGGAGCGCGCGAGGGGACCCCTCGAAACTGCACCTCATGAAGGGAGGAGATATTTGATGATCAAATTGAGGTATGTCGCATTCGCGTTCTTGGTGAGCCAGATCATTTTGCCGACCGACGTCAGTCACGCCGGCGGCAAAATCGCGATCGACGATACCAAGTGGATCAGCCTCGGCCTCGGCGGTCGCACGTCGTTCGCTGCAACCGAGGATTCCGCTCCTAGTGGGCACGACTGGTCGAAAGACTTCAACGTCGATAACGCTCGTCTCTACATCAACGGACAAGTTCATAAGTATTTCAAATTCGAGCTGAACACGGATTGCATCTTTTGTCAGAACAGCGACCTCGCCAAATTCCATCTGCTCGACGCCATCGCCAAGGTCGAGATCAACCCCTACTTCAACATCTGGGCGGGCCGTCTGTTGGTTCCAGCCGAACGCCAGGAGCTGAACGGCCCGTTCTACTCCAGCACTTATGATCCCTATAAAACTCCCTTCTACCCTTCCGACTTCAGCGTCAACTTCGGAACAGGCGGAGCCGGGGTGTATGCACGTGACAACGGCGCCAACATCTGGGGCGCCGCCGGTCCCGACGGAGCCTTCCAATACGTCTTCGGTGTGTTCGGAGGTTTGCAGTCCTCGTCCGACTCCGGTCCGAATCAGCACGACAACCCGCTGATCGGCGCGCGCGTCGCCTACAATTTCCTCAGCGTCGAGAAGAACCCGGGTTATTACACGAGTGGCACCTACTACGGCGGGGGCGGCCACATCCTCACCCTCGGCACGGCCATGCAGTATCAAGAGGAGGGCAGCGGCTCGAAGGCCCATCGCGGTCACTTCGTCGGCGTCAGCCCAGACCTTCTGTGGGAAATGCCGATCGAGGACGTCGGCGTCGTCACCTTCAACGGTGAGTACAAGTACTTCGACTCGAGCTACTCGCAGGCCGCTTTCGCGGACCCGGACGTGTTTCCGATGTTCGACGGCGACTCGTTCTCCGTGGTCGGTCTCTACCTCTTCGACCAGACGGTCGGCGTCGGGAAGTTCCAGCCGTACGTGCGCTACACGGGCGTCTATCCGAGCCACAGCTCGGACCGTGACGAGTTCGAGGTCGGCCTCAACTACGTCATCGACGGCCACAACGCGCGCATCTCGCTCATGTACCAATACGGCGACATCGCGACCAAAGGCCTGAACTACGCCCCCGGCGCGTCCGGTGACGATGTCAGCGCCATCAAACTCGGCATTCAGCTGCAGATCTGATCATGCGCCTGAAGCCGTCGTCGACCATGCACGCGAACCAACATCCGAAGGGAGATTCCATGCGACTGCGTATTGCGACGTTCCTCGCGGCGGGCACCGCCGCGTTGAGCCTTTCGGCGGGCCAAGCCGGCGCCGCCGACACCATCAAGGTCGGTATCCTGCACTCACTCTCGGGCACCATGGCGATCAGCGAAACCACGCTGAAAGACACGATGCTCATGCTCATCGACGAGCAAAACAAGAAGGGCGGCCTGCTCGGCAAGAAGCTCGAGGCGGTCGTCGTCGATCCGGCGTCCAACTGGCCGCTCTTCGCGGAGAAGGCCCGTCAGCTGCTCGAGAAAGACAAGGTGGCCGCGGTCTTCGGCTGCTGGACGTCGGTCTCGCGCAAATCCGTCCTGCCGGTCTTCGAAGAGCTGAACGGCCTGCTCTTCTACCCCGTGCAATACGAGGGTGAGGAGTCGTCGAAGAACGTCTTCTACACCGGTGCCGCTCCGAACCAGCAGGCAATCCCGGCCGTCGATTACTTGATGAACGACATCAAGGTGAAGCGCTGGGTGTTGGCGGGCACGGATTACGTCTATCCGCGCACGACCAACAAGATCCTCGAGGCGTACCTGAAAGCCAAGGGCGTCGCCGCCGAGGACATCATGATCAACTACACGCCGTTCGGGCACTCCGATTGGCAGAGCATCGTCGCCGACATCAAGAAGTTCGGCTCGACCGGCAAGAAGACCGCGGTCGTGTCGACCATCAACGGCGACGCGAACGTGCCCTTCTACAAGGAGCTCGGCAACCAGGGCGTGAAGGCAGCCGACATTCCGGTCGTCGCGTTCTCGGTCGGCGAAGAGGAGCTCTCCGGCATCGACACCAAGCCGCTCGTCGGTCACCTGGCGGCCTGGAACTACTTCATGAGCGTCGACGCGCCGATCAACAAGGAGTTCATCAAGACCTGGCACACGTTCATCAAGAACCCGAAGCGCGTCACCAACGATCCGATGGAAGCGCACTACATCGGCTTCAACATGTGGGTGAAGGCGGTCGAGAAGGCGAAGAGCACCGATCCGGCGGCCGTCCAGAAGGCGATCATCGGCGTCGAGGCCCCGAACCTCTCGGGTCAGATGTCGACGATGCTCCCGAACCACCACATCACCAAGCCGGTGCTCATCGGCGAGATCCAAGCGGACGGTCAGTTCGAGACCGTCTGGAAGACCGAGGGCCTCGTCCCTGGCGACGCGTGGTCGGACTTCCTCCCCGACAGCAAGATCATCGAGGCGGATTGGACCGACAAGCTGAACTGCGGGAACTACAACACGGTCACGAAGAAGTGCTCGGGTCAGAATTTCTGATCGCCTCACGGCAACCGTAGCCTCATGACCCGGGGAGCGCGCCGTCGCGATACGGCGCGCTCCCTCTTCTCTCGGAAGGAGCCTCGATCGAAGTGCGATTCCCCTCCCCACTTCTCGCCAGCATCCTCGCCCTGGTTCTGCTGTGCGGCGTGCTGCCCTGCCGAGCCGACGACGCGGCGTTGAGCACTGGACTCGCCAACCTCAAGAGCTCCAGCTTCCAGACCAAGACCGGCGCCATCAGCGAAATCGCCGAGAGCGGCGCTGCCCGCGCGCATCCCATACTCGACGCCCTCATGGCCGGCCTACTCTACGTACGGCAGGCCGACGAGACGTTCCTGATTGCCGCCGACGACACCGCCGAGGCCACCATGAGCAACGCCCTCACCGGCGAGCCCGTGGCCGAGATCGACCGCGACAACCTCAAGAAGATCGGCATCAACAATCAGATGCGCGGCAGCCTGACCGTCGCGCTCGCGCGCCTCAGTCTGCGCGGCCCGAATGCGGGCGCGCGGAAGCTCGCCGTCGAGTCGCTCTACACCTCGCTCAACGATGAGACGCTCACCCTCCTCCGCGACGCGTTGGCCGAGGAGCACGACAACGGCGTCCGCGCCGCCCTCCGGATCGCGCTCGCCCTCGCCGACCTCGAGGCGCCCGACGTCGAGAAGCGGCGCGCCGCGATTGCCGTCCTCGCCACCAGCATGAACTCGGAGGTGCGGAACCGGCTCCTCGCCCACGGCGCCAAGAACGACGACGGCACCGCGCTCGAAACCGATCCCGCCCTGCTCCAAGAGACCGCGCTCGCCCTCGAGCACATCGACCGCATGCGCAAAGTCTACGGTCTGGTCGAAACGCTCTTCTTCGGACTGAGCCTCGGCTTCGTCCTGGTCCTCGCGGCCACCGGTCTCGCCATCACCTTCGGCGTCATGGGCGTCATCAACATGGCCCACGGCGAGCTCATGATGCTCGGCGCCTACGCAACCTGGCTCGTGCAGCAGGCCATGCCGAAGCACCTCGAGCTCTCGCTTTTCGCGGCGATTCCGGTCGCGTTCCTGGTGTCGGCCCTCGCCGGCATTGCCATCGAGCGCGGCGTCGTCCGCTTCCTCTATGGCCGCCCCCTGGAAACGTTGCTCGCGACCTTCGGCGTCAGCCTGATCCTCCAGCAAGCCGTGCGCTCGATCTTCTCGCCGCTGAACCGCGCCGTCGCCACACCCGACTGGATGAGCGGCCAGCTCGTCCTGAACGGCGCGCTCGCCATCACCTACAACCGCCTCTACATCATCGTCTTCAGCATCGCGGTCTTCCTGGCGCTGGTCGCGATCCTGCGCTGGACGACGCTCGGGCTGCAGGTGCGCGCCGTCGCCCAGAACCGCGCCATGGCGCGTGCGATGGGTGTCCGCGCCGGCTGGGTCGACGCCATGACGTTCGGCCTCGGCTCGGGCGTCGCAGGACTTGCGGGCGTTGCCCTCAGTCAGCTCACCAACGTCGGGCCCAACCTCGGGCAGAGCCACATCGTCGACTCGTTCATGGTCGTGGTGTTCGGCGGCGTCGGCAATCTCTGGGGCACGCTGGTCGCCGGCCTGTCGCTCGGCATCGCGAACAAATTCCTCGAACCCTTCGCCGGGGCGGTGCTCGCGAAGATCGCCGTCCTCGTCTTCATCATCCTCTTCATTCAGCGCCGGCCGCGCGGGCTGTTCCCGCAACGCGGCCGCGCGGCGGACGCCTGACATGAGCGCGCTCGAACGTTTTCGCAACCAGTATCCGGTCGCCGACCTGGTGGTGCTCGGCATCCTCGGCCTACTCGTCGTCGTGGTGCCGGTCCTGAACCTGATGACCGCGGTCGACAGTGCCTTCCACATGTCGACCTTCACCGTCACCGTCCTCGGCAAGTACCTCTGCTACGCCATGCTCGCGCTCGCGGTCGATCTGGTGTGGGGCTACTGCGGCATCTTGAGTCTCGGCCACGGCGCGTTCTTCGCCCTCGGCGGCTACGCGATGGGCATGTACCTCATGCGCCAGATCGGCGACCGCGGCGTGTACGGCAATCCGCTGCTGCCCGACTTCATGGTCTTCCTGAACTGGAAGGAGCTGCCCTGGTACTGGTGGGGCTTCTCGCACTTCCCGTTCGCCATGCTGATGGTGGTCTTGGTTCCGGGCCTGCTTGCGCTCGTCTTCGGCTGGTTCGCCTTCCGCTCGCGCGTGACGGGGGTCTACCTTTCCATCATCACCCAGGCGCTCACCTACGCTCTCCTGCTCGCGTTCTTCCGGAACGAGATGGGCTTCGGCGGCAACAACGGTCTCACCGACTACAAAGAGCTGCTCGGCTTCAATCTCCAGGCCGACACCACGCGCGTCGCGCTCTTCGTGATCACGGCGGCGTTCCTCGCCCTCGCCTATCTCGGGTGTCGTGCCGTCACCAACTCGCGCTTCGGACGGATCGTCGTCGCGATCCGTGACGCCGAAGACCGCACGCGCTTCCTCGGCTACCGGGTCGAGAACTTCAAGCTCTGGATCTTCGTCGCGTCGGCGGTCGTCGCCGGCGTCGCGGGTGCGCTCTACGTCCCGCAGATCGGGATCATCAATCCCGGCGAGTTCGCGCCGCTCGCCTCGATCGAGCTCGTGATCTGGGTGGCCATCGGCGGCCGCAGCACGCTCTACGGTGCCCTCGCCGGGTCGGCGCTCGTGAACTACGCCAAGACGCAATTCACGAGCGTCATGCCCGAGGCGTGGCTGTTCGTCCTGGGGGCGATGTTCGTGTTCGGCACGCTGTTCCTGCCGTACGGGATCGTCGGCGTGGGGAGGCGGGAGGCCAAATGAATGCCGCATACACATCGCACCAGTTGGCGTCGCCCGTGATCGGCAGCGACACCGGGGCCGGCACCGAAGCGCCGCCGGACGCCCTCGACATCCTGCACGGCTCGATCCTCTATCTCGAAAGCATCACGGTCAGCTTCGACGGCTTCCGGGCGCTGAACGACCTGAACCTCTACATCGAGCGCGGCGAGTTGCGCTGCATCATCGGACCGAACGGCGCCGGCAAGAGCACGATGATGGACGTCGTGACCGGCAAGACCCGCCCCGACGCGGGCAAGGCCTTTTTCGATCGCAGCACGGATCTGCTCGGCCTCAGCGAGCCCGAGATCGCCATGGCCGGCATCGGCCGCAAGTTCCAGAAGCCGACGGTCTTCGAGCAGCTCCCGGTGCTCGTGAACCTCGAGCTCGCCATGAAGGCCGACAAAGGCGTGTGGGCGACGCTCTTCGCGCGCCTCTCGGGCGAGCAGCGTGACCGCATCGACTCGGTCTTGAGCACGATCGGCCTGCTCGAGCACCGCGACCTCCGGGCCGGCGCGTTGTCGCACGGCCAGAAGCAGTGGCTCGAGATCGGCATGCTGCTCATGCAAGAGCCGCAGCTCATGCTGGTCGACGAGCCCGTCGCCGGCATGACCCATCAAGAAACGGAGCGCACCGCCGAGCTCCTGGTGTCGCTGGCCGGCGAACGGTCGGTCGTGGTCGTCGAGCACGACATGGAGTTCGTCCGCTCGATCGCGCGCCGCGTGACCGTGCTGCACGAGGGCCACGTCCTCACCGAGGGCGACATGGACACCGTGCAGAACGACCCGCGCGTGATCGAGGTCTACCTGGGAGCCTGATGCTGAACCTCGATCGCATCAATCAGTACTACCGCGAGAGCCACACCCTCTGGGACTTGAGCCTCACCGTCCCGCGCGGCTCGTGCACCTGCCTCATGGGCCGGAACGGCGTCGGCAAGACGACGACGCTGAAATCGATCATGGGGCTGCTGCCACTGCGCGACGGCACCATCGTGCTCGACGACGTGACACTTTCGGAAGAGCCCGCGGAGACGCGGGCGCAGCGAAAGATCGGGTACGTCCCGCAAGGCCGCGAGATCTTCCCGCGCCTCACGGTCGAGGAGAATCTCCGCATCGGCCTCGCGGTCAACCGCGGCGAGGGCGGCCGGCGCGCTTACAACGAGGTGCTCGAGATCTTTCCCGTGCTGCGCGACATGCTGCGCCGGCGCGGTGGCGACCTCTCCGGCGGACAACAGCAGCAGCTCGCGATCGGCCGCGCCCTCATCCTCGAGCCGACCTTGCTGATCCTCGACGAGCCGACCGAGGGCATCCAGCCGAACATCGTGCACGAGATCGGCGACACCATCATGCGTTTGAACAGCGAGCAGGGCATCACGGTCCTCATGGTCGAGCAGAAGTTGCCGATCGCGCGGCGGATCGCCGACCGGTTCACCGTGCTCGACAAAGGCCGTGTGGTCGCGAGCGGCGCCATGCACGAGCTCGACGACGGGCTCGTGCGGCGCTACCTCACGGTCTGACGGCATGCGGGCAGCGCAGGGCGAAACCCTCCTCGGACCGGTTGCGCGTCGCGGGCTCCTGTGGCCAGGACGGACTCCGCTCATGGAATCCGGTTGGCAAGCCGAGCTCGCGCTCCGGTTCGCGCCGCGCGGCGATCGCACCGCGCTGGTCGCGCGCCGGCAGCGCGGCCCCCTCACGGTGCAGCGCCCGTTCTACCCGGAGCCGCAGGGCATCTGTCACACCTACGTCCTGCACCCGCCCGCGGGCATCGTCGGCGGTGACGATCTGCGGATGACGTTCGACCTCGAAACCGGAGCCCAGGCCCTCGTGACCACGCCGGCCGCCACGCGCTGGTACTTCAGCAAAGGCATCGAGGCGCGGCTTGACCAGCACGCGACCGTCGCCGACGGCGCGACGCTCGTATGGCTGCCGCAGGAAACGCTGGTGCTGACGGGCGCGCACGCCCGCCTCGCCACCCGCATCGACCTCCTGGGCGCCGCGCGCTTCTGCGGCTGGGAGGTCCTCGGACTCGGCCGTCCGGCGTGCGACGAGCCCTTCCGCGACGGCCGGATCGACTTCCGCTTCGAGGTGGCGCGCGACGGGCAGCCGCTCCTGCTCGAACGCCTGCGCGGCGGCGCGACCGGGTTGCCGGGCCTGCGCGGTCACGCCGCCTGCGGCACGTTCATGGCTACCGGCGCCGACCCGGCGATCGTCGCGGCGGCCCGCGCGGCGCTCGCCGCGCTCCCGGCCAGTCTCGCCGGCGTGACCCTGATCGGCGATCTGCTCGTCGCACGCGCACTCGCGTCGCACTGCGAGCCTTTGATGCGCACGTTCAAAGCCTTGTGGTCGGCGCTGCGGCCTCTGCTGCTCGGACGCGTCGCGGTGCCGCCGAGGATCTGGCATACCTGACGCCCCCGACGGCGAAGGAGCGCAGCTGCGATGGAATTGTCCCCGCGAGAGAAAGACAAGTTGCTCGTGTTCACGGCCGGGCTCGTTGCCGAGCGGCGGCGCGCGCGCGGCCTCAAGCTCAACTACCCCGAGGCGATCGCGCTCATCAGTGCCGCGATCCTCGAAGGCGCGCGCGACGGCCTCTCGGTCGCCGAGCTCATGAATCACGGTCGCACCATTCTCGGCACGGCCGACGTGATGGAGGGCGTCGCCGAAATGATCCACGAGGTCCAGATCGAAGCCACCTTCCCCGACGGCACGAAGCTCGTGACCGTCCACGACCCGATCCAATGAAGCCCGGGGAAGTGTTCCCCGCCGACGGCGAGATCACGTTGAACGCCGGTCGCGAGACGCGCACCGTCGCCGTCGCCAACACCGGCGATCGTCCGATCCAAGTCGGCTCGCACTACCATTTCTACGAGACCAATCCGGCGTTGCACTTCCCGCGCGAGGACACCCGCGGCTTCCGGCTCGACATTCCCGCCGGTACCGCCATCCGCTTCGAGCCGGGCCAGACGCGCACCGTCGAGCTCGTGGCCTTCGCCGGCGATCGGCGCGTCTACGGCTTCCGCGGTGCCGTCATGGGTGCGCTGTGAGAACCCTGCCGCGTTCCGCGTATGCCGAGCTCTACGGTCCGACGACCGGCGATCGGGTCCGCCTCGCCGACACGGCGCTCGTGATCGAAGTCGAGCGCGACCACACCGTCTACGGCGAGGAGGTCACGTTCGGCGGCGGCAAGGTCATCCGCGACGGCCAGGGCCAGAGCCAGCACACCAACACGATCGCCGTCGACCTCGTCCTGACCAACGCCCTCATCCTCGATCACTGGGGCATCGTGAAGGCCGACATCGGCATCAAGAACGGCCGCATTGCCGGGATCGGCAAGGCCGGCAATCCCGACGTCCAACCAAAGGTCGACATCGTGATCGGCCCGGGCACCGAGATTCTCGCCGCCGAAGGCCAGATCGTGACGGCCGGCGCGATCGACGCCCACATCCACTTCATCTGCCCGCAGCAGATCGACGACGCCTTGATGTCGGGCGTGACCACCATGATCGGCGGCGGCACCGGCCCCGCGACCGGCACCAACGCGACCACCTGTACGCCCGGGCCGTGGAACCTGCACCGTATGCTGCAGGCCGCCGACGCGCTGCCCATGAACCTCGGATTCCTCGGCAAGGGCAACGCCAGCCTGCCCTACGCGCTCGACGAGCAGATCGCCGCGGGCGCGATGGGTCTCAAGCTCCACGAGGATTGGGGCACGACGCCCGCCGCGATCGACACCTGCCTCACCGTCGCCGATCGTCAGGACGTCCAGGTCGCGATCCACACCGACACGCTCAATGAGTCGGGCTTCGTGGAAGACACCGTCGCCGCGTTCAAGGGCCGGACGATCCACACGTACCACACCGAAGGGGCCGGCGGCGGCCACGCCCCCGACATCATCAAGGTGTGCGGCGAGCCCAACGTGCTGCCGTCGAGCACCAACCCGACGCGCCCGTACACCATCAACACCATCGACGAGCACCTCGACATGCTGATGGTGTGTCACCACTTGTCGCCGGCGATCCCGGAGGATGTGGCGTTCGCCGAGTCGCGCATCCGGCGCGAGACGATCGCCGCCGAGGACATCCTGCACGACCTCGGCGCGTTCTCGATGATCTCCTCCGACTCGCAGGCGATGGGCCGCGTCGGCGAGGTGATCACGCGCACCTGGCAGACGGCGCACAAGATGAAGGTCCAGCGTGGCAGCCTCGCCGGCGATCCGGCGACCCACGACAACGCGCGCGCCAAGCGCTACGTCGCGAAGTACACGATCAACCCCGCGCTGACCCATGGCGTCGCGCACGAGGTCGGGTCGGTCGCAGTCGGGAAGCTCGCCGATCTCGTCCTCTGGAAGCCCGCCTTCTTCGGCGTGAAGCCGACGCTGATCCTGAAGGGCGGCATGATCGTCGCCGCCGCGATGGGCGATCCGAACGCGTCGATCCCGACGCCGCAGCCCGTGCACTATCGGCCGATGTTCGGCGCGCTCGGTGCGGCCCGCAACGCCACGTGCATGAGCTTTCTCTCGCGCGCGGCCGTCGCCGCCGGCGTCCCCGAACAGATCGGCCTCCGGAACTTGATCGGCGTCGTGCAGGGCACGCGCGCGCTCCGGAAAGCCGACCTGATCCACAACGGCTGGCAGCCGCGCATCGAGGTCGACGCCCGCACCTACGAGGTGCGCGCCGACGGCGAGCTGCTCACCTGCGAGCCCGCGCGCGAGCTGCCGCTCGCGCAGCGCTACTTCCTCTTCTGAGGCCGATGCTCGAGCTCATCGCAAAAGCCGGCGCCGAGAGCGTCGACGACGTGGTCGACGACACGGTCGTGCTGCCGTATGCGCTCCGCCAGAAGAGCCGGCAGCGGGTCCAGCTCGCGAGCGGTCGTGAGGCCGCGATCCTCCTGGCGCCCGGCTCGCATCTCCACGATGGCGATCGTCTGCACGCCGCCGACGGCACCGCCGTTCGCGTCACGGCGGCGACGGAAGCCGTCAGCACCGCCCGTACCGACGAGCCGCTGCGCTTCGCCCGCGCCTGCTATCACCTCGGCAATCGCCACGTGCCGTTGCAGATCGGCGCCGGCTGGGTGCGCTACCAACCCGACCACGTGCTCGACGACATGGTGCGCGGGCTCGGGCTCACGGTCGCGCCGGAGACGGTCGCGTTCGAGCCCGAGCGCGGCGCCTACCACGGCCAGAGCCACGGCCGCGCGCACAGCCACAGCCACGCGCACGGCGTGGCGGACGGACACCACCACTAGATGGACCGGCTCGATGCGCCCGCGCTGCTGCACCTCCTGCAGCTCGCGAGCCCGACGCTGCCCGTCGGCGCCTACGCCTACTCGCAGGGGCTCGAGTGGGCGGTCGAGGCGCGCTGGGTCCACGACGAGGCCTCGCTCGCGGAGTGGCTGCACACCCAGCTCGGCGAGTCGTTCGCCCGCGTCGACCTGCCGATTTTCTCGCGCCTCTACCGGGCCGCCCGAGCGTCGGATGACGAGGCGCTCCGTCACTGGAGCCGTCATTTGTTGGCCCTCCGCGAGACCCGCGAGCTCGTCGCCGACGATTGCGACCGCGGGCACGCCCTCGCCCGTCTGCTCCGCGATCTCGGCGTCGCCGCCGCGACCCCATGGGTCACCCGCGCCGACGCGCCCTTCGCCGCCCTCGCCGCCCTCGCGGCCGCCACCTGGGACGTGCCGCTCGTCGCCGCCTTGCACGCGCATGCCTGGGGCTGGCTCGAAAACCAAGTCATCGTCGGCGTGAAGCTGATCCCGCTCGGTCAGGTTGCGGGGCAACGGCAGCTGCTGGCGCTGGCGCGACACGTGCCCGCGGCCTGCGACGCCGCCCTCGCGCTCGACGACGACGAGCTCGGCGGCTCCTTGCCGATCGTCGCGCTTGCGAGCAGCCTGCACGAAACGCAGTACACCCGATTGTTCCGATCATGAGGACGAGGAGCCCCCTATGAGCATCCCGGCAACACGATCGCGCCCCGTGCTTCGCATCGGCATCGGTGGACCGGTCGGCTCGGGGAAGACCGCCCTCATGGACGCCCTCTGCAAGCGTCTGCGCTCGCGCTTCGACATCGCGGCCGTCACCAACGACATCTATACGCGGGAGGACGCGGAGTTCTTGATCCGGAGCGAGGCGCTCGCCCCCGAACGCATCGTCGGCGTCGAGACCGGCGGCTGCCCGCACACCGCCATCCGCGAGGACGCCTCGATGAACCTCGCGGCCATCGACGACCTGTGCCGGCGTTTTCCCGGCCTCGACCTGATCCTGGTCGAAAGCGGCGGCGACAATCTCGCCGCCACGTTCAGCCCCGAGCTCGCCGACCTGACCATCTACGTGATCGACGTCGCCGAGGGCGAGAAGATTCCGCGCAAAGGCGGCCCCGGCATCACCCGCTCCGATCTGCTCGTCATCAACAAGATCGATCTCGCGCCGTACGTCGGCGCGTCGCTCGAGGTCATGGAATCCGACACGCGCCGCATGCGCGGCGACCGCCCCTACGTCTTCACCAACCTGCGCGAAGGCACCGGCGTCGACACCATCGTCGACTTCATCGTGCACGAAGGAGTGCTGTCATGAACCTACGTCCGCTCGTCATCCTCGCGATCATCGCCCTCGCGCTCGCCACCGGCTGCGCCACCATGACGTTCAAGCGCGGTGCCGGTCCCGGCACCGCCAAAGCCGACGAAGACGCGTGCCGCGCCAGCAGCGACAGTCCCGAGTCCTACAGCGAGTGCCTGCGCGCCAAAGGATGGATGGTCCGCACGCCGAGCAGTGGTGGCACCGAGCCTGCCGCGACCGAGCCTGCCGCTGCCGAGCCCGCCGCCGTGGCGGATCCCGTCGCAGCGCCGACGCCGCCAGAACCGCTGCCGGCTCCGCAACCGACGCCGAAGACCGGCGGCAAACCCAAGACGCCGCCCGTCGACGCGACGCCGCTTGCCGCCCCGGCCGCGAGCGGCACCACCTCCAAAGCGGCGCCGGCGGACGCGGCGCCGAGCGGAAAGCCGTCGAAACCGCTCGAGCCGACGGCGCACGTCACCGTGCAGAGCTGGTGGAAGCTCGGTGGGACCGCCTCCGGTCTCGACGCGGCGGTCGCCGCCTGCGTCGGCGAGCTCGGCGAGTCGCACCGTCCCAATCCGGCCATCACCGATGTGACCGTCGCGATGCGCGACTGCTTGCGTCGCGCCAAGTGGTTTCCGGTCGGCGGAACGGGCGGGACCGGCGTGAAATAGCGTCGAGAAAGATTGGCGCGCGGCGGTCACGAAGCCCCGCCGCGCGCCACCGTTTTCAGTTCGGTGACTGGTTCAGCAGCCCGCAACCACATCCGCCGCCGGGCACCGGACCAAAGTGCATGCAGATGAGATTGTTCGGGCAGGCCCCGCCGCACTGCTCGCTGGCCGGCAGGAAGCCACACGGTTGCGGTGCCGCGCCAACGCACTCACATCCGCTGTCGTCCGGCTTCGGCTGGCAGACGTCGGCGGCGTTCTGGCAGAGCCCGCCGCACTGGCGGATCCCGGTCGGGCCGCACGGCTTCTCGCATTCGCAGATGCCCTGCGTGCTGAGAACGCAATGCGCGTCGGGATCGGCGCACGGTCCACCGCAGGTCTTGGTCGCCGGATCCGTCAGACGGCAGCCGTCGACGACCGGGTCGCATCCGCAGCCCAGCGTACCGTCGGCGAGCGGTCCGATCACGCATTGCTGCCCCGAGTGCTGACACGTGCCCTTGCAGTTGCCGGCCGCATCGAAGCTACAGCCGCGCTGGCACTCGCACACTGTCGAGCCGGACGGTCGCACGCACTTCGCGTTCGGATCGGTGCAATCGCCCGAGCATTGCGGCGGCGTCCCCGGTACGGCGCCGTTGTGGCAGAGCGTGCTCTGCTTGAACGCCGGCACCATCAGGAAATGATGGTTGCCGATCCCGACCGTGCGCGCCCCGAACTGATCGGTCACCGGGAGCGTCATGCCCGGCAGCTTCGTGCACTTGATCTGGTAGACCAAGTAATCCTGCGCCCGGAGGCCGTTCACACCGCCCGGCGGTGCCGGCTGCACGTTCTTCTTCTGGACCGGGATGCAAAAGAGCTTGGCGGGAAACTTGACCGCACAACCCGGCTCGACCTGAAAAGGAGGCTGCTGCAAGGGCACCAGATCGGCGACGTACTTCGCCTTGGTCGGGTCTTTGATCTTGTAGCACTTCAGGTGATCGAACGGATTGCCGACCTGTGCCTGGGAGGGCACCGGAGTGAGCATGGCGAGCACGACGAGCCATGCGACGAGTGTGAGCGCTTTCCTGCAGCTCATGGCAGTTCCCTTCTGTGTGGAGTGGGGCGCGCGCGACGCGCGCGCCATCGTTCAACCGACACTGCTTCCGAACGGAGCGCGATCAGGAACGGAGCGAGAGCCGTACGCTGCCGACGCCGCGGGCCGACTGTCAACGACAAACGACGTGCGAGGCCGAAGTCTCTCTCCCTGGCCTAAAGCCGTGAGCGGACCTGGAGCATGAGCCGCTTGCGCCGCTGCCCTTCGGGGGAGGCCGGCCCCGGCGAGGACACCCGGAGCTGGCCTCGGTTTCAATCAGCAGGGGCGGACGCGGCGTTCGTCGGCTGCGAGCCCGACGAGCGGCCGGGACCCGTCAGCGAATCGTTCCCCGACCCGGAATGAGCGGCAGATCGAGTGCCGTCACCCAGCCCGGCGGCAGCTCGTTCACGTACGGCACGGCATTCAGCGCGCGCAGCCCCGTCGCCAGACAGCCCGCCGTCGACGCGTCACGGCCGCTGCCGTCAGTGAAGCGAAAGGCCGTCTCCTGCGTGATCGACGGGGTTCCTTCGATCTCGACCCGGTAGACGTCGTTCTGGTTGCCGCGCGGCCACTCGGGCGCGGCATCCTGGCCGACGCGGTTCACGTGCTCGAGCTGGATGCGGGTCTTGCCCTGATACTGACCGTTGATGGTGAAGTGGATCGCGGCGACCTCGCCCGGATTGATCGTGCCCTTCACGGTCTTGATGGCTTTGGGCGTGACCCACTTGTCCCAGGTGATCGTGATGTCGTCGAGCTCCATGCCGGCGGCGTGCGCGATCATCGGCACCGTCGCGCCCCACGACATGACCAGGATGTCCGGGTTCTCGAGAAGACACTGGAAGTCGGGCGTCTTGCCGATGCCCATCTCCATCTCGTAGTCGCCCTCGTAGTTCAGATAGTCGAGGATCTCGAGCGCCCGCACGACGCGCACCTCGGAGCAGAGTCCCATGAGCGTCAGCGGGAAGAGATCGTTCGCGAAGCCGGGATCGATGCCGGTCGTGAAGCACGACGCGCCGCCGATCTCGCACGCTTCCGTGATCGGCGTGATCCACTGCGGCGGGTTCTTGGCCATCGTCGGCCACACCCACGGCGTCATCGCGGTCGAGCACACGTCGATGCCGGCCAGCAGGAATTGCTTCATGAGCTTGATGTTGTCGCGCGCGTAGGCGGCCGTCGGACCGTAGTGCACCAGCGCGTCGGGATCGGTCCCGATCAGTTGCGCCACGTCGTCGGTGGCCGTGAGGCCGATGGGATCGATGCCGCAGATCGTGCCGACGTCCTGGCCGATCTTTTCGACGTTGCTGACGCCGACCCCGACCAGCTCGAACTCGGGATGCTTCACGATCTCGGGAATGACGAGCTTGCCGACGAAGCCGGTGCCCCACACCACCACGCGCTTCTTGCCGGCGGTGCTCATCGCATCATCTCCCCGGAGTTCACGAGCAGGTGCTGCCCGGTCACGGCCTTCGCATAGTCGGAGGCGAAGAACATCACGACGTCGGCGACCTCGCCGTCCTCGGTCATGCGGCGGAGCGGAAACCCGCCGACGATCTCTTTCAGGGCGTCCTCCTTCGGAATCTTCTTCTGCTTCGCTTGGCCTTTGACGAACATCTCGACCGGCGGGCCCCACATCCACGACGGCACCACCATGTTACAGCGGATGTTGTCGGGGCCGAGCTCGTCGGCGAGGTAGTACATCGCGGAGAGGAGCGCGCCTTTCGACGCCGCATAGCCCGCCTGCGGTAGCGACGGCTTGAACATCGACTGCGAGCCGATCAGCACGACCGCGCCGCCGCCCCGCGCCTTCATCGCCTCCGCGGCCGGCCGCAGCACCGTGAGCGCGCCCAGCACGTTGGTCTCGAACGCCTGCCGCCAGGTCGCGAGATCGGTCGCGAAGAGCCCGCCCCAGGCATGCTCGTACGCCGCCACTTGCACCAGCGCGTCGACGCCGCCGAACCGCTCCTTCGCGAGCTCGATCAACGCCGTGCACGCTGCGGGATCGACGATGTCGGTCGCGCGCGCGGCGAGCCGCGTGCCGCCCGGATCGATCTCGGCGAGTGCCGCATCGAGGTTGGCCTGCGTCCGCGCCGCCATGACGACGTTCGCGCCTTCACGGAGCGCCGTCGTCACGCATTCTCGACCGAGCCCGACGCCGACGCCGGTCACGATCACCGTCTTGTCCTTCAAAATCATAGGGCGCGCACCCTAGCACGCCCGATACCGAAGACGAGGGCGGCGCGTTCCCCGTTAGTGAAGATAGACGCCGACGTCCGCGAAAATCGTCCCGCTCGGATCACGCAGCGCGACGTACTCGACCTCCATCGAGCGACACGAGCCCGTGAGGCCACCACTGAGGGGGGACGGCAAGGCACTGAGCGCGGTTTTGATCTTGCCCTTCCCGTCCCCGACGGGAAACGGCACGGCGAAGGGAAAGTCGATCACCGTCATTCCGCCGCTCATCGGATCGACGAGCGTCGATCGCACCACGAATGCGAGGACGGCGTTCCCCGTCGCCAGTCCAGCGGTAGATTCATCCCTGGCCCCGGCCAATGTCGCCGATACGACCACGTCGCCTCCCGCCGCCGCGAGCGCCACGCTGCCCCGCGCTTTCGGCCCCCAGGTCCATGAGTGTGCCGGTGAGCCCGAGAACTGCGCAAAGGTTTCAGCCGGATAGCAGCTCGGGACGCCGCTCTCGGTTTCCGCGTTCGGCGTTGGCCCCGAGAACGTGGAGCCACAACCGACGAAGGCCTGTACGAGCTCGGCGCGAAACCTCTTCGCCTTGGCGGGATGGGGGAACGCGCATTCCGCACGGCTCGAATGAGCGGAGAGCACGATGATCGCGAGCGCGATCCCCAACGGTACCCGGAGCGTCATGAGCATGATCCTTTCGCCGTCGGCGATGTTCCAGTCAATCAAAAAATGCCGTGCGCGACTTGGCGACCTATAGGGGTCGCCTGGTCAGGGTAGCGGCGGGCACACGCCCGGCGCGGGTCCGTTCGGCACCGCGACGAACTTGCTCGTGGTGTCGTTGGTCTCCGCCGGGGCCTTGGCGGCTCCCGCACTGCAGTACACGACGGTGGTTCCGAGGCTGATCCGCACCGCGAGCGTTCCCTGCGGTGCGCCCGTGAGGGCGTACGATCCGTCGCCTTTCACCTTCACGCTGAGCTTGCCACCCCCGACCGTGATCGTGACGGTGGTGCCGATCGTCCCCTTCGGTGATCGGTAGCGGTACTTCTCCTTCAGCACGGAGCCGCTGACGGTCCAGTTGGCGGCGGGGAGCGGGATCACGGTGTCGTTGCCGCTCGTCGGGTTGTAGACGGTGAGCGTCGCGCCCCCGAGGGTCGGGTCGCCGCTCGAGCCCGCGATCGGCGCCACGACGCCGCTCGCCGCACCCTTGTAGGGTCCCGATCGGAACCGCGTCTGGCGCGCCGACTGCTTGATCGGCGGCACGGCGTCGTCGCGCACGGTGAGCTTGCTCGCGCGCACGCTCGAGATCGCGAGCGTCGCGGTGGGCATCGGGGTCTGGGTGGCCGTCGGCGTGGCCGTCCGGGTGGCCGTCGTCGTGGCGGTCACCGTTGCGGTCGGCGTCGGCGTGCGCGTGACCGTGACCGTGGCAGTCGCGGTGACGGTCGGCGTGGCCGTGATCGTCGGCGTCGGCGTACGCGTCGGGGTCGTGGTTTCGCCGGGCATCGGCGTCTGCGTGCGCGTGGGGGTCACGGTGCGCGTCGGCGTCGGCGTCCGCGTGGCCGTCGGGGTCGGCGTGGGCGTAACGTTGGGCGGAATGCTGCCGGAATCCGCCGGGTCGCTGCCGGAGTCGAGCTCGTCGCGATCGCGATAGCCGTCGAGGTCGCGGTCGATGCCGATGCGGGTTCCCGATCCGGGCGGCACGCACGTGTACGTCAGCTCTTGGCCGACGACCGCGGACAGCGCGCGGAGAGACCCGTCGCTCAGCGCCGGCTCGGCACCGCGATCGCTCGTGAACGTGCCGCCAGAGGTTCGCACCCAGCCCCGGGCCTCGCCGGCCACCGTGCCCTTCACGACGACGTCACATTCGGTCACGCCCGCGCCGAGCACCTTCGAGACGAACGGTGCGGCGGCGCGCTGCAGGAGCAAGTCGACGCGCGGATTGGTGACGGCCGCGTTCGTCGACGTCAGCGTGATCTGCTGACCGACGATCGGCGCGATGTCAGTATCGAACGCCAGCATGAACTGCTCCATCTGCCGGCGCTGCGCGTCTCCGCCCGTGAAGCCGACGCCGTTCGCGTTGTTGAACACCGTCGCCTGGAAGAAGCGGAAGACGGTGTCGATGCTGCCGTCATGCAGGAAACCGAAGCCGCGGATCTGATCGCCCTTGGCGCCGTTGTCTCCGGCGTTGAGGAACGAGATCGCCGGCATGCCGAACATGCCGACCTTTTGGTACAGGTTCCGCAGGTGGGCGACCTTCACGATCTGCTCTTCGTTCTCGAAGCTCGCGTCGCCGTTGGTGCCGAAGTGGCCCTGGCTCGCATCGGTCACGTGACAGCCGTTGCAGTTGAAGCCGAGCCCGTTGCCGAACGAGATGCCGTCGGCGCGCCGGCTGCCGAAGAAGAAATCGCGTCCCGCCTGCTCGTCGAGCGTGAGGGCGTTGTCGAGCGCACGGACGGGATTCGGCGGCAGCGTCATCGTGAGGGCGAAGTCGGTGAAAGCCTGCATGTCGCTCGTGCTGACGGCGGACTCGCGGCCGAGGAGGCCCTCGAACGCGACGATGAAGTTGTCGAAGGACAGGGCCTCGTCGGTGCCGACACCGAAGAACCCGTTGGCGCGGTCGCCGCGCCAGTGCATCGGGCCGCTGTTCGAGAGACCGCGCAGGGTCTGCGTGGTCATGGGCCCCTTCATGGGATGGAACTCGTCGACGTCGGCGCCGCCGTTCACGTTGGAGCCGGCGGCGACCGAGAGCTTGATGGTCATCGGGCTCGACGTGACGTCGTCGTCGGGATTGCCGAGGTCCCACGCGAGCTGATCGAGGTCCCCGAAGACGTGGCAGCTCGAGCACGATGCTTCGCCGTTGCTGGACGAGATCGCCGCGTCGTAGAGCATCGGGCGACCGGCCTGCACCACCATCGGCTCGGGGTCGTAGACCGCCACGTGGCCGACTTCCTGCTTGGTCGTGGTGTCGATGACGGAGATCGCGTTGTCGAAGCGCGTAAAGACGTAGAGGCGGGCATTGGCCTCGTCGAGCACGAGACCCGACGGGCCGCCGCCGCTCACGACCACGTGATTCGCCGCGTCCGGCACGAACGTGTCGTTCTCGAGCGTCGCCGTATTGAAGATGCCGACCTTGCTCGACCCGAACGCCGCCACGTACAGCGTCGCGCCGTCCGCGCTGATCGCCATGCCGACCGGTGTCGCGAGGCTCTTGGCGATCGTGCCCGGAGGGCTCGGGACCACCTGGTAGTCGATGTGCTTGTTCAGGTGGCGCGGCGTGACGGTCGCGCCGTTCAGTACGGTGATGCGCGACTCGGCGAGATGGCCGCGGACGGTGGTCGAGCCGAGCGCCAGGCCCGGCCCCTCGAAGCGGACCTCGTTCCGCGCCTCGGTGTTGCTCACGTAGAGCTTGCCGGGTGTGGTCGGGCTCGCGACCATGTTGAAGATCGTCGCGCCGACCCCCGAGAAGCTCTGCACTTGGTTCGGCGTGGTGGCGTTGGCGTCGATCGCGAAGACGTCGAGATCGGGGAGCGTGAAGCGGAGGCCGTTGTTCCAACTGCGGCCGAGCTCGTCCTGCCATTGGCTGGCGAGCGGATTGAACTTGACGATCAGGCCGACCTCGGGGGCCGCGATCCCTTGCGCGTTGGCGTTCGGAGCCGGGAGACCGCCGGGGACGGTGAGCCCGGAGACGGTGCACGGCGCTGCCCCGGCGCCGCCGTTGCACACGATGCCCTCGGAGAGCGTCGTCGTGCGGTTGCCGGAGTAGAGGACGGCGGCGTAGACGCGGCTGCCGTCGGCGCTCGCGGCGAGCGCGCGCGGCGTGTCGCCGAAGAGCGTCACGATCGTGAGCGGCGTACCTCCGAGCGTGGTGCCGAGGCTGAGCGCGTTGAAGACCCACACGTCGGCGCGGCCGACGCCGGCCGTGGTCAGCTGCGGATCGGACGGCCGGTTCTGACCGCGATGCGCGGTGGTGATGAAGGCGCGGTTGCCGCCCGGCCCGGCGAAGACGATGTCACGCGGCTCGTCGCCGACGAGGAGCGTCCGCACGACGCGCGGCGGATTCGAGGACACGTCGACGATGCTGACCGAATCCGACAGGTGGTTCACGACCCACACCTCGGAGGCCGTCCGGACGGCGACCGCGACGGGCTCGAGGCCGACCGCCACCGAGCCCGTATGCGTGAGGTTGCCGCCGCTGACCGTGAAGATCTCGAGACGATTGTCGGGGGTGTTGACCGCGTAGAGCGTCCCGCCACCGGGGGCCAACGCGAGTGGCCGGACCTGACCCGACTCGAAGTTCACGAACGAGGTCTGCGCCGAGGTGGCGGATGCGCACGCCAGCCAGGCGCACAGGGTCAAAAGAATGGTGGCAAAACGCGGGCACACAGGGGTTCGGGACATAGCGGCCTTCTCGACGACGGTCACGAGAAGGCGGATAGCGGCGGGCGCTCCCTCTCGACGTGCACGGCACTGAAGCGTGCAGGAGTCCTACGATTCGGGTGGGCCGGCGGTCAAGAATAAAGGAACGAAACGCGCGGCACGATCAGCAGGAGGCCGTCTTGACCGAACCGAGCATGCCGCTACCCTCCCCGCCCATGACTTGGGACCCCACGCAGTATCTCGCCTTCGCCGATCACCGCCTGCGGCCGGCGATCGACCTGCTGCACCGGATCCCCCTCGAGCTTCCCGCTACCGTCGTCGATCTCGGGTGCGGCGCTGGCAACGTGACCCAGGTCTTGCGCCGGCGTTGGCCGGCCGCCCGCTTGATCGGCGTCGACTCGTCGATGGCCATGTTGGAACGTGCGCGCGGCACCGATCCGGGCGTCGAATGGCAGCTCGCGGATCTCCACACGTGGGCGCCCTCCAGCCCGGTCGAGCTCCTCTATTCGAACGCGGCGCTGCATTGGCTCGACGACCATGACGCGCTCTTCCCCGCGCTGGTCGCGATGCTGGCTCCGGGCGGCGTGCTCGCGGTGCAGATGCCGCGGAATTTCTCGGAGCCGTCGCACACCTCGCTCTACGAGACGGTCCGCGACGGTCCCTGGCGCGCGCAGCTCGAGCCGATGATCCGCGTCGAGCCGACCAAGCCCGCGGCGCACTACCATGCGCTCCTGGCGCCGCATGTGCGCGAGCTCGACGTGTGGGAGACGACGTATCTCCAGTCGCTCAGCGGCGACAATCCGGTCGCCGAGTTCGTGAGGGGCTCCGCGCTCGGCCCGTTTCTCGCCGCGCTCGCGGGCGACGAGCGCACGGCATTCGAATCCGCCTATCGCACGCGCGTCACCGCCGCGTATCCCGCGCGTGCCGACGGCACGACCCTCTTTCCGTTCCGGCGCATCTTCATCGTCGCACGCCGAGCCTGACCAGCAGCCCCCGAGGAGAACCCAGGATGGACGTCGGACGCATCGGCATCTGGACGGCGGCCTTGGATCAACAGCCAGCCGCCCGCGCCCAAGAGGCTGCCCGCGAGATCGAAGCGCTCGGCTACGGCGCGCTCTGGTTTCCCGAAGCCATGGGGCGCGAGGCCTTCACCAACGCCGCCGTGCTGCTCGCCGGCACGCGGAGTATCGCGATCGCGACCGGCATCGCCAACATCTGGGTGCGCGACGCGGCGGCCATGGCGGCGGCACAGAAGACGCTGGCCGAGGCCTACCCCGATCGCTTCCTCCTCGGCATGGGCGTGAGCCACGCCCCGCTCGTCGGCATGCGGGGCCACGATTACGGTAAGCCGTTCAGCGCCATGCAGCGCTATCTCGACGGCATGGACCAGGCGCCGTTCCTGGCCCTCGGACCGACGACGGCGCCGCCCCGCGCCCTCGCCGCGCTCGCCCCCAAGATGCTGCGCCTCGCGGCCGAGCGGACGTGGGGCTCGCACACCTATTTCGTGCCCCCCGAGCACACTGCGCAGGCCCGCACGGCGCTCGGTCCGGACGCGCTGCTCGCGCCCGAGCAGGCCGTCGTGCTGGCCACCGACGCCACGACGGCGCGGACGATCGCGCGCGGCCACATGGCGATGTACCTCGCGCTCCCGAACTACGTGAACAACTTGAAGCGTCTCGGCTTCAGCGACGACGACGTCGCGAACGGCGGCAGCGATCGCCTGGTCGACGCGATCGTCGTCTGGGGGACCGTCGACGCCGTCGCGACCCGCATCCGCGCCCACCACGACGCCGGCGCGAACCACGTCTGCCTGCAGGTGCTCGACGCCGACCCGCGCGCGCTGCCGATGGCCGGGTGGCGGGAGCTGGCGGCGCTGCTGCGCTGAGAAGCGACGAGCGCCCCGCTCACTAGAGCGAAAGCCGTCGCGCCTTGCGGCGCCTCCGCGCCCCGGATACCCAGCGCCGCACAGGAGGGTTACGCATGCACGCACCCATCACCGCGCTCTATGCTGGCCTGCTCGGGCTTCTCTACCTCGTGTTGGCCTTCCGGGTCGTCGCCGTGCGGCGCGCCACGTCGATCGGCCTGGGGGACGGCGGCAACGCCCTCCTCTTCAGCCGCATCCGCATCCACGGCCACGCCGCCGAGTACATTCCCTTCGCGCTCCTGCTCATGCTGATCCTCGAGATCAACGGCGGCTCGCCGACGTGGATGCACGGGCTCGGGATCGCGCTGCTCATCGGACGGATCGCGCACGTCCAGGGACTCAGCCAATCGGCCGGCACCAGCGCCGGACGCCTCGTCGGCAACATGTTGACGTGGGGCGTGATCCTGGTGGCGGCCGTCCGAAACATCGTCGGCTGACGCCGTGGTGAAACTCGTTTACTGCCTCCGCCGCCGCGCCGACGTCGCCCCGGAGGAGTTCCATCGCTATTGGCTCGAAGAGCACGGGCCCAAGGTGAAGAGCGCGGCCGCGGCGCTCCGCGCCCGGCGCTACGTCCAGAGCCACACGACGGCGCCTGAGCTGAACGCGATGTTCGTCGCGTCGCGCGGGCTCGGGCCGGCCTACGACGGCATCACGGAAGTCTGGTGGGACAGCGTCGACGACGTCACGGCCGCACTGGCGACGCCTGAAGGCGCCGCCGCGGGCGCAATGCTCGTCGAGGACGAATCGCGCTTCATCGACTTCGCCCGGTCGTCCGTCTTCATGACGACCGAGCACGCGATCTTTTAGGCAAACCCCTAAATAACTACTGAATCTCCCCCATCACCCAGAGCGCCGTGTCGGCAGGGAGATCGGGCAGGAGCTGCAGGAACTCCTCGACGTTCTCGCCGGCGACGCGCGCGCCGAAGTTCTCGCGCAAGAAGCCGTGGTAGTGCGTCGCGACCCGCTCCGAGAGCAGCCCGCAACGCCGCAGCGTCGGGATGACGAAGCCCTGCACGGGACCGAGGCGCCGGCCGCGCGGCGCATCCTGCATCAGCGCCTCGCGCTCGTCGTGGAGGCTCGCGAACAGCGCCGACGGGTCGACGCCGATCTCGGCCCAGATCTGCAGAAGCGTCGTGAAGAAGCCCTGGGCGTTCCTGTCGATCAGGCTGCGAGCGCATTCGAGGGCGAAGTCCTCGATCTCCGCCCGCTCCTTGTCGCCGAGGCACGGGACGCAGCGCTCGATGTAGAGCACCCCGTACGCGTGATGCCGCGCCTCGTCGCGCGCGACATAGGTGAGCAGCTCCTTCAAGAGCGGCTCCTCGGTGAGGTTCCGCATCTCGCGGAAGGCGTAGAGCGCGAGCCCCTCGACGACGATCTGCATGCCGACCAACTTCTTCATCCAGTCGCTGGTCTCGAGCGTCTGGTCGAGGATGCCCTTCAGCGACGGCGCGATCGGCCGGATCTCGTCGAGCTTCTCGATGTAGCGCGCGAACACCTCGACGTGACGGGCCTCGTCCATCGTCTGCGTCGCGGCGTAGAACTTGGCGTCGGTGTGCGGGACGGCGTTCACGAGCTGGGCCGCGACCATGAGCGCGCCCTGCTCGCCGTGGAGAAATTGCGAGAGCCGGAACGCCGCCGTCCGGCGGACCAGCTCGGACGTGGTCTCCTTGGAGAGCGAGCGCCAGTACGACGTCTTCTCGATCGGGACCCCGACGCCGAGCGGCGTGCTCGCGAACTTCGCGAGGTCGATCGGCTTCTGCCAATCGAGGTCCTTGTCGCCGATCCACTGCGACTCGGTGGCCTTCACGTAGAGGTTCCGCAGCGCCTCGACCTCGGCGTCGTAGTTCCATTGGTAGATGACCTGCATCGCCGTCGCGAGATCTGGTTCCTGGGTCGCCGTCTTCAAGGTGAACGCGCTCATGCGGAGCCTCCTGGGCGGCACGATGGAACGCCGACCATCGTCAATCAAGATGCCTCGCGCAGTATCACCGCGGAGTGGGCGCGCGTGAACGCCAGGAGCGCCACGACACTGAGGACCGCGCTGGCGGCTCCGATGACCCCGAGCGCGGGCTCGAGCCCGATCCGATCCACCAGCGCCCCGACCGGCGGGCCGCAGACGACGAATGCGAGCCGGAAACAGAGCGCCGCGAGCGAGAGCACGCTCGCGCGGTCGTCGGGCGGCGCGTCGGCCTGGATCACCGTCGTCAGGATCGGCGTCTGCAGACCGCGCGTCGTCATGAAGCACAGGTAGAAGACCACCGCCCACGCGGTCGCGACGAACGCCAGCGTCAGGTAGCCGGTGACGGCCAGGACGGCGCACGCGACCAGCGTCGGCCGCACGCCGAAGGTCTCGGCGACGCGTCCGCTCGCGAGCGACACGCCGGCGAGCCAGAGATGCGCCGCCGCCCAGAGTGGACCGAACCACACGGCCGCGATCCCGCGACGTTGCATCCACGGCTGGATCAGCCAGACCATCAGGAACGTCGAGAGGCCGAGGACGACGCTCAAGAGCATCGCGGTGCGGAGCCGGCGGTGACGGAGCGCGTACCGGAACACGTGCCACACGCGCGCAGCATGTCGCGTTTCGACGGCCACGGCGGGGCGTGTATCGCGCATGCGCGCCACCACTCCGATGCCCGCGAGCGCGACCGGCAGCTGCAGCCAGATCGGCAGCCGGGGCGCGAGCGCATACAGCCAGCCGCCGGCGGCCGCGCTCGCGGCCTCGCACACCTGCCCCGCCGCGCGCATGCGGCCGTCCCACCGGCGATAGGTGCCGATCTGCCCCGCCGCCGACAGCGACGAGAACAACAAGGCGGCGTCCGCGCCCGAGATGCACGCGTGTCCGATGCCGAGCACGATCTCGGCGAGCGCGAGCCCCCAGAAACTGCCCGCCAGCGCGAACACGAGCCAACCAAGGGCCCAGAGCACTGCGCCCGTGAGCAGCGCCGTGCGATAGCCGAGACGGTCGGCGAGATAGCCGGACGGAAACTCGAGCAGGACCGAGGCCAGGCTGAAGATCGCCTGCAGCAGCATGATCTCGGTCAGCGACAGCCCCATCTGCTCGGTCCAGAAGAGCGTGATGATCGGGATCGGGAACAGGACGAACGACAGCCCGCCGAAGGCGACGAGCAGACGCGGTGTGCGGAGGCCGTCGCTCAAGAGAGCGGAAGATCGTTCAGGACGCGGGCCTCACTCATCACGGGCCGGGCACGCTGGCATGCCGACCGCCGAGGGAGCAAGCAGAGCGTGCTCCGGTACTGTCTCAGTTCCATGCTCGCGGCAGCGGGCGATTGGTGGCAGCCGGCGGGCGGGTCGGGGATGGCTCCTACGGTCGCGCGGTCTCTGACACCCAGCGCTTACAACCTGCCGCTGCCTCTCTGACCGGCGCACACGCCAGCTGGCGCTCCCCGGAGCCATCCCCGACCCGCCCGCCGGCTGCATCATCACTCCCTCTCATGGAGCCTTTGGTTCCCGCGTGCGCGTCGGCGCGTCCGATCGGCCTCGTTGTGATGCCTCGCCGGTGGGTGGGTCAGGGTGTGCTCCGGGGAGCCGCAGCTCGCGTGTGCCCCGGTCAGAGAGGCAGCGGCGGGTTGTATGCGCTGGGTGGCGGAAGCCCAGCGACCGTAGGAGCACACCCTGACCCACCCACCGGCGACACCACCAACACAGACAAAGGCCTCAGGGAACAGTCGGAGACCTTACCCGTGCTCCGCATGGCCGGCGTGCTGCTCCACCCGCCTCACATGCCGAAGGTGCCGAGCACCTGCGCGATGCGTTCGCGGGTGCCCACGTCGGTGAACGGAAACGACTGAAAGAAGTCGGTCGCGCTGATCGTTCCGGCCCGCTGCCGGACGTTCTCCGCCCACGCCGCCGCCCGGACGCGATCCCCGTTCAACGCGTGCGCCGCGACCGCGATCACGGCGATCAGGACGTGGGCGCCCGGCGCGCGGGCGGCCCGCTCCGCCCAGGTCGCGGCGTCGACCTCGTCACCGCTGACGAGATGGGCCATCGCGCGCGTCGCGAGCATGGCGTAGTGCAGCGGATCGAGCGGACTGAGCGCCATCGCGAGGTCGGCGTCCGTCCTCCCGACCGCGCCCCGGCCGGCGATCGCGTGGGTCCACGCCCGCGCGTAAATGCCTTGCGCGTAGCTCGGGCTGAGGGCGGTCGCGCGCTCGACCCACCCGAGACCCGTGTCGAGATCGCCCGCGAGCCAGTAACTCCGCCCCATCGTCAGATTTGCGAAGGGATCCATCGGATCGAGCTCGACGCTGCGCTCGGCATGCCGGCGTGCGGCGTGGATCTCCGCGGCGACGTCCGGCGTGTAGCGCAGGAATGCGTTCTGGAAGTGGACGAAGGAAAGGCCGGCGTGGGCGCGGGCGAACCCGGGATCCTCCGCGACGGCACGCGCGAAGAGCCGGCCCGCCGCCGCGTTGTCGCCGCGGTGGAACCGAAACATGAGCTGCAGGCCGACGTGATAGGCCGACCAGGCGTCGAGGCTCTCCGGGGGCGCGAGCTGCGCGACCCGGGCCTCGTTCAGCGGGATCCGGAGCTCGAGAGCGGTCACGATGCGCGCGAGGATCGTCGCCCGCGTCGCGTGGACGTCGGCGACGTTCGAGACGAAGCGGTCGCCCCAGACCACGCCCGCATCGCGGGCGTCGACCAACTGCACCGTGACGGCGAGTGTGGCATCGCTGATCTCGACCACGCCCGCCAGGCAATAGCGGACGCCGAGCGCCGCGCCGATCTGCCCGAAATCCGGCGTCGCCGAGCGGAAGCGGAACGACGAGCCACGCGCGATCACGAAGAGCCAGCGGAGACGCGCCAGCTCGGCGATCAGCTCGTCGGGTAACGCGTCGCCGATCGCGGCGTAGGGGCTATCCACGCCGAGCAACTGAAACGGCAGGACTGCGATCGACGGCTTCGCGTCCGGGCCGCGCGACGCGGTGAGCGGATCGACGACCCGGGCCGCCAAGGCCAGCGCTGCCGCCGCCTCCTGCACGGCCGCGACGAAGCGAAAACCCTGGCCGTGGATCGTGCGAATGGCCCGCTGGGTTTTGCCGTCGTCGCCGAGCGCGCGGCGGGCGGACTTGACGCGGCTGTCCAGCGCCGAATCGGAGACGACCCGGCCGTCCCAGATCTTCTCGATGATCTCGTCCCGGCTGACCAGACGCTCCCGGTTTTCCACCAGCAGCAACAGCAGGGCGAAAACCTGGGGCTCGACGGGAACCAGATCACCGTCACGACGCAGCTCGACCTTCGACCGATCCAGCTCGAACCCGTCGAAAAGATAGATCATCTCGGCCGCACCCATAGCCGATCCGCCGGCCCGCTCCTAGAAATCTCCAGTAGCGTCTCAGTCTGTTCCGTGGTTGGGCGGTGTCGCCGACGGGTGGGTCAGGGAGCCATCCCCGACCCGCCCGCCTGTTGGCAGCAATCCCATCGCCGCCGCGAGAATCACACTGAGAAAGTACCGAATCTCCAACTCGTCTCCAGGTCGTCTCCAAGCATCACGCGCGCTGCTCTTGCTACGAGCTCGATCACGGTCGCCGGAACGTCTTCGGCTCCGCATCACGCAAAGGAGAACACCATGCCACTCGTCACGATCGATGTGATCAAAAACGTCTTCACCCCGGACCAGAAGCAGGAGCTGATCGCGCGCGTCACCGAGGCGATGATCGCCGTCGAAGGCGAAAACATGCGCCCCGTCACGTGGGTGCGGATCAGCGAGTTCGAGCAGGGCGACTGGGCCATTGGCGGAAAGCGCCTGCAGGCCACCGATGTGCATGCGCTCCAAGCCGGCAAAGCGGCCTAGCGTACGGGCGCACATTGGAACGGGGGCGTGGCCGGGCGTTCGCGCGCGGCCATTCCCCCAAGGCCTGGCGTCTCGCGGCGGCGGGCGCGGGTTACTCGACGATGCTCGGCCAATCGCCGAGGATCTGCCGGAGCGTCCCGTCCTGTCGCCAGCCGCGCAGGACGGCGTTCGCGGTCCCGCGCAGACCGTCGTCCCCAGGACGGAAGGCCCACGCAATCGACTGCTGTCCGACCGCGCGCGAATAGGCGACCAGGGTGCGCGGATGGTTGAGAACGGCCTGCTCGATCACGGGCGCGTCGCCGACGTACACGTCGATGCGATAGTTGCCGAGCTCCGTGATCGCGTCGCGTGACCGTCGGTAGACCACGATGGCCTCGTCGGGACGGCGCTGGCGCACGAAGGACTCACCCGTGGTTCCCGCTTTGACCCCAATCCGGGGCGACGTCTTGATGAGCGCCTCGGCCGTGGGCCAGCGTTCGGCATCGCTCCGCCGCACCACCGCCTGCAACGTCGTCGTGAGGTAGGGCTCGCCGAACGCGACCTTCTGCGCGCGTTCCGGCGTGATGGACATGCCCGACATGATGAGGTCGGTCCGGCCCGAGAGCAGGCTCGGAATCTGCTCGTCCCACGCGACCGGGACGAGCGCGAGGGGCCGGCCGAGCGCGGCGGCGAGGCGCACGGCGAAGTCGATCTCGACCCCCGAGAATTGCTCGTGGTCGCGGAAGACGTAGGGCGCCGTGTCCGGCGTCACGCCGACGCGCAGCAGCGGTTGCTGGGGCGGCGGGAGATGCGAGGCGGCGGCACACGCCGACAGCAGAACCGCGAGTGCGCAAACGACGAGACGGCTCGTGATCATTGGAACCATGCGAGGCCTGTAGCCCGCCGGCGGCGAACCACGCAAGGAGATGTCGGCGGCGCCACGAGGAGACGGTGCACACCCCGAAACGACGCCGCGGACGCCGCCGCGCTCACTCCAGGCGGAAGCCGACCTTCATCGTCACCTGGAAATGCCCGACCTTCCCGTCGACCAGATGGCCCCGGGTCTCCACCACCTGGAACCAGTCGAGGTTCTTCAACGTCTCCGAGGCGCGCGCGATGCCGTTTTGAATCGCGTCGTCACTGCTCGTCTTGGACGACCCCACCACCTCGATGACTTTATAGACGTGCTCCGACATGCGTTCTCCTTTTGGCCACGTTGAGCTGCGATGACGGCGTCACGCTAGTCGAGCCGATCATCGAGGACTAGCCGTCCGCCGGAACATTTTGCACGTGGATCAGCACGCGATCGGTGCTCCGGGCATCGTCAACTCACGGCAACGTGCTCCGCATCAGCACACCAAACTTCCCGGGCTCGACGAGGAGACGCGCGCCGTCCGAGAACTCGACCGTCTCGGCCTTCGCGTGTGCAGTGTACGCCGCGTACGTCCGCTCGGCGTCGTGGCGAAAGACCGCATAGAGCGGCGTGGTCGCGGTGACGGTGCGGTCGACGGCGCCCGCCTCCGCGAACGTCGCGATCCATTGCGCGACGTTCGCGCGGGCGTTGCCAGCCTCGGGGGGGACCGTCGGCGCGAGCGCGCGCCACTGGCGCGCGGCATCGGCCGGATCCGAAAGCGCGCGATACATCACGACGATGTCCTGCCACGTCTTCCACTGCGTCCCGCCGCGCGCGCGCACCAGCGCGTCGTAGCTTCGCCGCGCATAGTCCGGGAACCGTCAGAGGTAGAGCGAGCCGCCATGAAACCGTAGCCAGTTGATGCCGTAGAGATGCTCCGGCTCCGCCGAGAAGAACGTCCCATACGCCCCCTTCCCGCCCCAGATCATCGGGACGACCTCGGCCGGATAACTCGGAGGAAAGTTCTCGCCGCTGACGTCGAACCAGTACGCCTCGATCGCGGCGAGCTCGCTGGCGTAGAGGAAAGCGCCGAGGTCCCGGAGCGCGCGGTCGCCACGCTCTTCGCCGAGCAGCACGAGCGCGCTCCACGCCGCCATCGCTTCCGACGACGACTCTTGATTGTTGCCGTCGCCCGCGACGCCGTCGCCCGACGCCCACGAGTGGCCCGCATACGGATCGAAGACGCGGAGGAACGGAAAAGCGGGATCGTCGCGGCGTGCGCTCGCGATGTCGCGAATCAGGAGATCGATGAACGGGCCGTAGCGATCGGGCCCGATCCACGCGGGATCGCGTCGTCCGACTTCCGCTGCCGCCCGGAGAAAGTACCCATAGTGAAAATGATGATCGTTGAGCGCCGCCGCGGACCCGTAGCTCGACGGATACCCGATCAGGGTGCCCCAGCGCCGGTCGTAGAAGAACGCCCCGCCCGTCGCCGGATCGGCGGGATCGAAGCGACCGTCGAACCACGACTCGAGCGTCGTGCGGAGCCGCGTGGCGAGCGCATCCGTTTCCGCGTCGAGCCCGATCTGACTCGCCAGTCCATGCAGGGTGGCGACGCGGCCGAGCTCCTTGCCGGCCCAATAGGTATCGCGCGCGCCCGACCCGCCCGTCGCGTCGCTCCGCACGAGCGTTCGGAGCGCCTCGTGGTCGGCACCCGGCAGCACCGGCACCGCCGGCAACACGCCCGGGAACGGATACGCGACCTCGAAGCTCGATCCTTCGCGCAGCGACATGCGGCCGCGCACCGTCGTGTAGCTGCCGCTCGGGACCCGTGCTGGCGGCGACGAGCGCGGCCCGCTGGTGTGGATAGAGCGCGAAGAGCGTCGCGGGGGGATCGCCACCCGAGCCTTCGAGCACGTGGGAGAAGCGCGCGCGGACACTGGCGTGGGCCTCGTCGTAGGACCAGGAGACGGTCGTGTCGCGCACGCGGTTGCGGGCGTAGCGCGCGAACAGCGGGACGGCCGTCTCACGTTGTCCGTCGGGCAAGAGCGCCACGGCGACGCGGCCCGCATCCCCGAGCGGCTCGCGCAGCTCGGCGGTGCCGAGCCCGGTCCAGCGTGATCCCGACGGTCCCACCAGGCGATAGCAGCGCCGCTCGCGACAGACCCCGACGGCGCTGCCATCGGGGCTCTCGTAGAAGACTTCGGGCGGGCCCGGGAAGCGGACGGTCGCATCGCCACCGGTGAACGAGCCGTACACGAACGGCGAACCGTGGCCGTAGCTCACTTCCATCGCGGGACTGGTCGCCCCGCCTTTCTGGAACCGGGCCGTCACGAACCAATCGCTGTAGCCGGCGAGACGCGCGGCCTCGAAGCGCGGCACCGCCCTGTGCCCGAGAATCAGATCGTTCGGCGGCTCGAGATCCATCCAGCCGCAGATGCAATCCTTGTTCGCGTTGATGTCGGGGCCCGGGTAGCGCACCTGGAGGCCCTCGGCGCGCGACGACGGCGAGCGGACGCGCGTCGACGCGTTCGGCATCAAGCTCGCGATGCGCCTCCACTGCGCGGACGGCTTCGAGGCGACGGTCGGCGAGAACGCGGCCACCTTCGCGGAAGAGCGCAGCACCACCTTCCAGCGCTTCCTCGACGCGGTCCCCGCCGCGTTCAAGCCGTTGGCGCAGATCGAAGCGCCGTATCGCATTCTGAATCCCGGCTGGGCCGGCTTCAGCACGGGCGGCGCACAGCAGGATTACTATAAGGCCTACATCGACCAGGTCTGGGCCACGAACCATCTGACGATTCCCAAGGCGGGTCCGAACGCGAGCGGGCTCGGCGCGTACCCCAACCTCTCCGCTGCGATCTATCGCCACACCGCCGGTCCGAACACGTTCGCCCCGGACGGCACGCTGCTGAACCAGAACATGTGGGCCGATCCGTCGACGTTCTACTTGCAGGATCCCGCCGACCACTACGCGAAGTTCTGGCACGACAACGGGATCGACGGGAAAGCCTACGGATTCCCGTACGACGACGTCGGCAGCTACTCGACGTACATCTCGCACCACGATCCGCAGTACATGCTGGTCGCCATCGGTTGGTGACGCCGCCGCGTCGAAGTCTTCGGCGGCACCGCCCAATCAGGTGAGCGTCTCCGTTCCCGCTAGGGAAAGGATCGCAACGGGCGTTTCCGCGGCGCGTGTCCACGCGCGGCAGACGATCGTGATGTCGGGCGGCAGCGGGAGGTCCGCGTCGATATCCGCGTCGGTCTCACGCGCGTGCACCCACAGGATCGCGTCACAGGGAAAGGCGTCCGGCGGCAGGCCGACCACTTGGTCGAGCGTGACCGTGCGACCGGCCATGCCCGCCGCGGCCATCCACGTCCGCAACGACGAGATCAGCGTGTCGCCGCCCACCCCCGACCGCAGCAGCAGCGCCACCTTGCCGACGCCGGTCTCGTCGTCACGCCGTGGCGCCCCGCCGAGGTGTGTCTCTCGGCACGGCGCCGATACGATGCGTGCTGGGTCGGCGAACTGGCGCTCGTCCTCGTGCATGCGCTCGCCCACCGTGCCCTGCATGAGCGCGGCGGCTTGCTCGATTTCGAGCGGCCAGAACTCGGACACGCAGTCGAACCCGACGTCTGGCGCACTCGTCACATGATTCCGAACGTATTTGCGGAAGCGGAAGTACCGCAGTGCGAGCGGCACATGCTGTGACTCGTAGTACCGGCGGAACTCTTCGCGGGTGATGCCGACCCCGCGCGGCAGCAAGGCGAGCGCCTTCACCACCGTCGCCCAACGCGAATACGGGAGGAGAGCATCTCATGAACATGAAGCTCGAAGTTTTGGTAGTGCCCGTGTCGGACGTCGATCGTGCCAAGCGCTTCTACGAGGGCACCTTCCACCACGCAGGCACCGAAGGACGTGTCGCGGGTGCGGACCCCAAGCGCAGCGACTACGACTCGTTCGCTTCCTTCAGCGACCCCGACGGCAATGGCTGGCTCCTGCAGGAAGTGAAGAAGCGCGCGTCGGGACGTTGAGGGAGAGCTCCTCGCGCGGCCGTCTGGGGCGGGGCAAACGCGCCCGCGACGGGGTGCCGTGCGGGGGCTGGCCGAGCCCTGCCGGCCCCCACACGGTACCCGTCGACCGGCTGCGATCAGGGCCGTTTCAGGAGATCGCGAATCTCGGTCAGCAGCACGACATCCGCCGGCGGCACCGACGGTGCAACGGGTGCGGCCTCTTCCTCGGCGATCATTCTCGCCTTCATCTGGTTGACCGACCGCACGACCATGAACACCGCGAACGCCAGGATCAGCGTGTTGATGAGCACGGTGACGAACTGGCCGTAGCCGAGAGCGACGACGCCGGCCATCTTGCGGGCTTCCGCGAGCGGCGTGCCGTCCGCCACCGTCCCCTTGAGCACGAAGTACATGTTCGAGAAGTCCACTTTGCTGATCAGCCCGGTCAGCGGGATGATCAGCTCATCGACGAACGACTTCAGGATCGTCCCGATGGCGCTACCGATGATCAAGCCGACCGCCAGATCGATCGCATTCCCCTTGCCGATGAAATCCCGAAAATCTTTGATTACCGCTGACATTGTGGCCTCCGTGCCTCTACGGAGCGTTGCTCCGCGCGCGGCACTCTACGCAGCCATACCGTCGCGGACAACGGCGCTGACGCAACTTCCGTGCGCCCTCGTGATGCAGCGGGGTCGCCCCTCGGATCCAACGCGGACCCGAGGGGCCCCGGGTTACGGCGTGACGATGAACGTGATGTCGGGCTCGTTGCTCGTCGCGTACGCGGTGGTGAGGAACGGGTCGTACGCCGTCTGGCCCAGGAGATGGCGGCGAAAGTGCGCCGTCGCGTAGAGATTCTGCAACCGGGTCGCGTCCTCGATCGGGAACGCGGGCGGGACGCAGGTCGCGTTGTAGGGCGCGACCAGCGCGCCGGCACCGATCGACGGCCACGAGCTCGGTCCGATTCCAGCCGCGATCAGCGCGCCGGCGATGTCGCAGATGTTGGCAAAGTGCGTGTGCACGGCGCCGATGACGTCGGCCCGGTAGTTGAACGGGCTCGACTGGATCAGGCCCGCCACGCGAACCTCCTCGGACAAGAGCGGATCGAGCGTGCCCGTCATGAAGAGTGTCGGCACCATCACATTGGCGAGCTCGAGATCGGTGATCGTGCTCGAGGACGGGGCGATCGGCATGATCGCCTGGACGCGCGCGTCCGGCAGGATCCCTTGGTAGCCGCTCTTGACGGCGAGCGCGGTGAAGCCGCCGAAGGAATGACCGGCCACGCCGACGTTGGCACCATCGACGCGTCCGAAGAACGGATTGGCGGGGGTCGCTGCCAGCGTCGTCATGTGCGTGATGACGAACGACACATCGGGGACGCGATCCAACAACGCCTGCTCGGGCGTCACGGACGACGGCGGGACGGCGGTCGAATCACCGGTCGTGTTGCCGGTGTGATTCGGTGCCACGACGACGAACCCGTGACTCGCCAGCTGCTCCATCAGATGGAGCGATTGAATGGCGAGCCCGCCGGAGCCGTGTGAGAACACGACGAGCGGTCGCGGGCCCGCGGCCGACACGGCAGCGTTCTCGTGCGCGAGGTCCGATTCCAGATTGGCGATGCCCGAGAGCGAATAGCCCGTGAAGGGTCCGTACGCGTCGGGCGCGTCGACCGGGTACCACACCTCGAGCGGCAGCGACCGGCCGACGGAGCACGTCCCGCCACCCGGGCACTGCGTATCGACGGTGCATGCGCGGCCGTCCTTGCTGCCGCCGAGGCAGCGTTGCCCGTTCAGGCGACTGGCATCCACGCTCGCGAGCTTGCGGTGTCCCACTCCCCACGGACCCGTCCCACCGGGCGCGTCGGCAACGCCGCACGTGCCCGAAGGCAGGCACTTGAGGTCCGCGTGATACGTGCCGCCGACCACGGCACACTGCGCGGCCGCGCCTGGGCCTTCGACACACAGCCCCGCACCCGGCGCGAGCGTGAAGGTGTCGCAGCAACCGGTGGTCTCCGCCGCACGCGCTTCCGTGCACGCGCCGGACGCGCCGTCGCACACCAAGCCCGGTCCCGCAAGCGTCCCACTGTAGCCGCCCGCACATTGCGACTCGTTCGCGGCACTGAGATCGGCGCAGAAGCTCGAGCCGCCGTTCGCACAGCAGCGCGCGAGCGGCGCCACGACCGGCGTCCCGTTCACCACGTGGTCGACGAACGTTTCCACGCGCGGTCCGATGGCTCCGGCTACGCCGAAGGCCCCGCAGGCCGGCGCCTTCCCTTCTTCCTTCGCGAACGCCGCCGCGAACTTGCCCGTGACTTTCAGCAGGCAGTTGGGGTCGACGGCATCGCCCCCCTTCGTCGCTTTGGCGTAGCACCCGAGCTGGCTGGCGGCGCTCTTGCCCGCAGTTTTCTGCTTCGCCGCCGCGCACTTCGGAACCGAGCCAGGCGGCGTCGCGCTCACGACGTCTGCCACCACGCTGGCGACCATCGCAGCGAGGTCGGCACCGTATCCGGGGAGCACACACCCGCCCGCCGCTTCTGCTTTGGCGACGGCCTTGGCGAACTTGTCCGATGCTTTTTGCAGGCACGTCGCGACCACGGGGACGCCGCCTTGTGTCGCCTTCGCGTAGCAGCCGAGTTGCGCGGCCGCATTTTTCCCGGCGGCCTTCTGTCTGGTGGCCGCACAGCTCGCCGGGGTCCCGGCGGCCTGTGCCACGCTCCCGAACGCGACGAGCAGCGCGATGGTCCACAGCCCAATTGCCGAACGACGGTGACGGGAATGCTTCTGGATGGGGGACATGGCTCACGCGCTTAGGCCTGCGGCGACTCCCCTGTCAACGGGAAAATGCCGATCGCACACCCCGGGCTTGCTTTTACTTGGAGCTTCTCTAACTTTGGATGATCTCGATGCGCAGCCAACCCGCCACGATGGACCCAGCTGGGGCTGCGACGCCCGACGCGTCCGAAGACCGTCGGAGTCGTCGCCGCCGCGAGCTCCATCAGGGCCTGCTCGCAACCGCGGCCGAGCTCTTCGCCCGCGACGGGTACGACGCGACCACCGTCGAGAAGATCGCCGCCGCCGCCGACATCGCGCCCGCGACCTTCTTCAACCACTTCCGCAGCAAGGAGGACGTGCTGCGCGAAGTCGGGCAGGACGTGTTCTCGCGCTTCCGCCGGCTGGTCGACGAGCAGCTCGCCCGTCGGGTGACGAGCGTGGAGCGCCTGCACGGCTTCGCCACCCGCAGCGCCGCCTTGGTGCGCCGGGCGCCCGAGATGACACGGCGGGTGCTGGTCGCCGTGCTGCGCTCGGCGCGTCCGGGCGAGGCAGGTGCCGAGCTCGCGTCGATGCAGGCCGACTTCGCGCAGCTGCTCCGCCGGGGCCGTGACGACGCCGCCGCCGCGAAGGACGTCCCCGACGACCTCGACATCGACCTCGCGGCCGAGATCCTCGTGTCGGTCGTGATCGGCGCGATGACCCATTGGATCAACGATCCCGACTACCCGCTCGAAGACCGCCTCTGCGCCTCGTTCTCCTTGCTCGCCGATCGTCTGCTGACCCGTGACGCGGCACCGAGCTCCGCATTCCCGATTCCCACCCAACCGGCGAAAGCCCGCCCTGCACCCAAACGCAGCGCGCCGCCGACGCCGCCACGAAAGAGGAAGACGCCATGAAAACCGAGATCTGCAAACGCCTCGGCATCGAGTTCCCCATCTTCGCCTTCAGCCACTGTCGCGACGTCGTCGCCGCCGTCAGCAATGCCGGCGGCTTCGGCATGCTCGGTGCCGTCGGCTTTTCGGCCGACCAGCTGCGGGTCGAGCTCGACTGGCTCGACGAGCACGTGGTCGGCGGCTACGGCGTCGACATCGTGATCCCCGGTAAGTACGTCGGCATGGGCGAGATGGACGTCGAGAAGCTGCAGGCGATGCTCGCCGCGCAGATTCCCGCCGAGCACCGCGCGTTCGCCAAGAAGCTGCTCGCCGACCACGACGTGCCCGAGCTCGCGACCGACGAGAAGCCGCGTGAGCTGCTCGGCTGGACCGAAGCCACCGCCGGCCTGCAGGTGGAGGTCGCCCTCCAGCATCCGAAGGTCCGCGCGTTCGCGAACGCGCTCGGCACGCCGCCGGCCGACGTCATCAGGGAGATTCAGGCGACCGGGCGTCTGGTCGGCGCGCTCTGCGGCAGCGCCAAGCAGGCGCAGTCGCACAAGGACGCGGGTCTCGACTTCATCATCGCGCAGGGCACCGAAGGCGGCGGGCACACGGGCGAGATCGGCAGCATCGTGCTCTGGCCCGAGGTCATCGAGGTCGCGGGCGACATCCCCGTCCTGGCCGCGGGCGGCATCGGCAGCGGCAAGCAAATGGCCGCCGCGATGGCGCTCGGTGCGCAAGGCGTGTGGACCGGCTCGATCTGGCTGACGGTCACCGAAGCCGACACCCCGCCCGCGCAGAAGGAGAGCTTCCTGAAGGCCACGAGCCGCGACACCATCCGCTCGCGATCGTGGACAGGCAAGCCCTGCCGCATGCTGAAGAACGACTGGACCGAAGCGTGGGACAAGCCCGAGAACCCGAAGCCGCTCGGCATGCCGCTCCAGTTCATGGTGACCTCCGAGGCGGTCGTGCGCGGCCACCACTACGCCGCCAAGGCACAGAAGGTCGGCTTCAATCCGGTCGGTCAGATCGTGGGCCGCATGAACGACATCCGCTCCGCGCGCCGCGTGATCGAGGACATGGTGCAGGAGTACATCGCCGCGACCGAGCGCCTGCAGGGGTTGCTGGCGTAG
>Ga0163144_10000561_pt1 | contig 86514 bp, 70 predicted proteins | sample OliLak19BULKMAT1_FD_123175 | JGI IMG/M metagenome (GOLD analysis project Ga0163144, IMG submission 123175) | Freshwater microbial mat bacterial communities from Lake Vanda, McMurdo Dry Valleys, Antarctica - Oligotrophic Lake LV.19.BULKMAT1 | ecosystem: Environmental > Aquatic > Freshwater >... | reverse complement strand
CTTGGCGGTCATCGCACGCAAGGTCTCGCAATGTTCAAAAAATGATCTTGGTGCCCATGCTTCCGCAGCCTTCATGAGCGTCGTTCAAACTCTTCGCTTGGGCCTTGAACCCTTTGCCTCCCTCAGTACACTTCTGCTTGGCGTCATGGTTGGAAGTCGCTAGCCGAATCCGCTAACCAATTACACTGGAACGCTGGTAACAAACGGAGCCGTCATTCGCCGTCTTGCGGCTCAATACTTGACGGTGATCAGCATCAATGAGTACAGCTTCGTTGAAATGGCCTTCGCAATTGACTAGACCAGCTATGAAGCATAGCCTGGACTCGTCTGATAGCCGTTTCAGACCCGCCTCGACAGACGCATCGGGCTCGATGCGCTTAGTAGGTTCGTAGTACTCGCCAACAATATTGAAGGCTTCGGGTAGGACAATCACCGTTTGTGCAAATAGCGCACGCTTCCCGGTATTGCTGAGGGCTGCCTTCAGTACTGACAAAACGCCTACTTCGTCGCTTATTTACGCCGCGTATTCAAATGGGGAGGGTTTCCGGGCCTGGCACGCCATCCAAATCCCCCGTTGAAGTCGATCGCTGAACTGACAGACGGACTGATCGCAATATAAGTGGTAAGAGTCGGGCTGACTCCGGAGCAAAGTCTTGATCACGTCGCCGTGCCGCCAATCCGTGCGTAGGCGGTAAAACGTCTAGTTCTGTTGCTCCTCCAGGTGTGACCCACGGATGGTTTCGGAACAGAGGGCAAGAGTGTTTCCCATCTTCTTCGCGCCATGTTTCCGCACGAATCGGCTCGATAGTGTTCATGGCAACTCCACTTTACTGGATAGCACCCGATAGCCGCCCCCTACCCAGCCCTCTGGTACGACGCGGCGCGTGAATCCAGTTCGCCGGACCCTCTGCGACTTTCGGCGGCCTATCGCGCCTGTATAGCTTAAGAATCGACGACGCTTTCGAGTTTCGGCGGCGATGCCCCGCGTGGGCCATCACATATTCGGTCAATCGGTCGCCCCCGAGGTCTACCTTCCAGGCAACGGTACTTCCTTCGGCGATGACGGGAGGCGCCAGTTGTGTCGATGCGCTGACAACGCCGTACGGGCATATTCTTAGCGCTGCATTCGTTTTCCCTCATTAGTTCGCCGTTGGTCTGAGCATTCGCCGATTAGGACAACGTCAGTGGCGGCCGGGCCGGATCAAAATTCGGCATTCTATGTCTACTATTGGGATTCGCGCCTATTCACACCGGACGCGGGGCTCTCGGTCCGCCTGGCTGGGTTGGAATTCTGGTTCCTCTGCCCTCCCGCCGTGGCCGCAGAACCAGCGGCTACGGGCGACCGAAACTGGCTCTTCAGAAACTAATGTTGAGGCTTGCTCACCGGCAATAAAACCGGCAGGTTGGTTGTATGGGAACCTACGCAACCCAGCTTCTTGAAGCTTTTGAGGCCTTGCAGCCAGTCGATAGACAGGCTTTTGCGATTGAAGTCTTGCGGTGCACGCGCGAAACGCCTTTTGAATCGGAGCCCCTAGCCGACGAGGAAATTGGAGAGACCGGGCCCGCCCTATTTGCATTCTTGGACTAGGAAGAGAGTGCCTCCAAGACCTCCAAGACGAGGTGAGGTTTGGCTGTTCGACCTCGGGCTCTCCCGGACTTCCGTGGTGTGCGGCACCACCGTCACGATGGCGCGATCCTCATCGCCGTAGCAGGCCTGTGGTATTCATAGCTGAAGATGTTGGATACGCCAATGAATGCGATCGCACCCCCTGCCTCACCTGTAGCTGAGGCGAGCCGTATCAAGTTGATCGATGCGCTGCGCGGCATCGCCCTGCTGGGGATTCTGGCGATGAATATTCCAGGCTTCTCGATGCCTGATTACTCGCATGAAGCGTATTCCACCGATCCATCCAAACTCAATTTTTGGGTGAGCACCTTCATCTCAATTCTGCTCGAAGGCAAGATGCGGGCGATGTTTGGGATGGTGTTTGGCGCCGGCGTGCTGTTGTTCGTTGGCGCGAAGGAAGCGGCTGGTGTTTCCGCCGCCAAACTGTTCTACCGCCGCATGCTATGGCTGGTCTTGTTCGGACTCATTCACTCCCACTTGATTTTGTGGATCGGTGACATCCTTTATCTCTACGGCATCTGCGGGATGCTGGTGTACCTCGTCCGGAAAGTCAAGCCAAAGTATCTGGCGATGGCTGTGCCGCTGGTGGCGATCGTTGACTTTACGGCTGGCGTGCTGAACTACCAGACCATCCGCGCACAACGCATCGCCTATGTGGATGCGGTCAAGGCACGCGGTGAGAATCGACCGCTGAGCGACACGCAGACCAAGGCACTCACCGATTGGCGGGAACTGGAAAAGACCATGATTCCCAATCGTGAGGATGCGAAAGCGAATACGGAGAAGATGAAGTCCGGCTACTCGACTGTGGCAGGCTACCTGCGTCCGATCGCTTTTCAATTGCAGACCAAGTATTTGCCGTTCGAAATCTGGGATTCGGTGGCGCTCATGATGCTGGGGCTGGCGCTCTACAAGTGGGGCTTCCTGACTGGCAACTGGTCCAGGCAAGACTATTGGAAAGTTGTTGGCATCGGCTACGGATTGGGGCTGCCTCTGGTGATTTATAGCGTTTACCATGGGTTCCTCAACTATTCGACGCTTGAGGCGAACTTGGCGCGTATGGAAAGGGTGCCGATGGAATGGGTTGGTCTGATCTATCCATTTCAGCGCCTGCTGTTGGTGATGGCGCATGCCGCGGCAATCATCCTGATCTACCAAGCCGGATTTGCGCAAGCGCTGTTTCGCCGCTTAGAGGCTGTTGGCCGCATGGCGTTCACCAACTACATCATGCACTCGGTGATCTGCACGCTGTTCTTCTTTGGCTATGGGCTGAACTACTATGGCCAACTGGAACTGTATCAACTCAGCTATGTCGTGGTGGGGATCTGGATTCCGCAGTTGATTGTGAGTCCGCTATGGCTGCGGTATTACTTGTTCGGCCCGCTGGAATGGATGTGGCGAAGCCTGACCTACTGGCGCTGGTATCCGATGAAGCGGGCTTAAGGCTTTCGAGATTGATATGATGCTAGGCACACCAAGGAGTGCTTCCCGTGTTTGTCCGCCTGCTTCTCGCTCTGGCGCTCGCCAGTAGCGCGTCTTCTCTCACTTGTGCCTGGGCACAAGCCCTGAATGGAACCGTCCTCGGAACCGTCACCGACGCTTCCGATTCGGTGGTTCCCAACGCCAAGGTGCCGCGCTGGAACTCAACACCAATCTCGCAAGAACCGTTCAGTCCAATGAGTCTGGAACGTTTACCTTCACAAATCTGCCGCCGGGCAGCTACAACATTTCGGTCGAACTGACGGGGTTCCGCAAGTCGATCCGTGATCGTGTGGATGTGGCCATTAATTCCACGACGCGTGTGGACTTCCAGCTCCAACCCGGTCAAGTCAGCGAACAGATCGAAGTGACGGCAACATTGCCGGCATTGCAGACCGATCGCACGGATACCGGCCGATCGATGGATCAGCGGCAGGTGTCTGAGCTTCCGCTCACGCAGGACCGCAACTTTCAAGGGCTTGTGAATCTGGTTCCCGGTGCGGCGCGCGCGCAGCGCAATCACTCGGAATTCTTCAATTCGAACGACTCGATGCAGTCGCGTGTGAATGGACAATCGCGCATGGCGAACAACGTCCAGTTCGAGGGACTCGACAACAATCACCGCACAGGGTTGCTCACGGCCCTACATTCCTCCGGCGGAAGCGATTCAGACCGTCGACGTCACGACGTCGAACTATGAAGCAGAACTTGGGCGCGCTGGCGGCGCGGTGATGAACGTCACCATCAAGTCTGGAACCAATAGCTTTCACGGCAGCTTATATGAGTTCAATCGCGTTTCCGCACTGGCTGCGCGCCGAACGGATTTGCTGGTGAAGGCCCCGATCACGTACAACTACTTTGGCGGCACGTTCGGCGGCGCGATTATCAAAGACAAGACCTTTTTCTTTGGCGATTACCTGGGCATTCGCGATCGTTTGGGCAAGGGCAATCGCTTCACGATTCCCTCCGCGGCTTTCCGTCAGGGCGACCTTTCCCAATCGCCGACGATCATTTACGATCCCGCAACCGGAAATCCCGATGGCACCAACCGCACACCGTTTGCGAACAACCGGATCCCCACAGCGCGCATCTCTTCTATCGCTTCGCGCTTGAATGCTCTGCTGCCCGCTGCGACCTCCGCCAACACCACGGGAGTGAACTTTGAAGGCGGCACCGTGCGCGCCAGGGACACCGATGGCTTCGACGCCAAGGTGGATCACAATTTCAACGAGAATAATCGTGTCAGCGTCCGCTATTCGTATCAGAAACCCAAGATCACCGATCCGCCGCAGTATGGCGCGCCTGGCGGTCCGGCCAACGGCGGCTTTGGCGGCACCGGTATCACCAAGACGCAGTCAGCGGGGCTCAATGCGACGCGCGTGATTTCACCCACGCTGATTGCCGAACTTCGCGTCGGCCTGATGCGCTACCGCAACGATGCCTACGCGACCGATTACGGAACCAAGGCTTCGGATGAAGTCGGTATCCGTGGCGTGAACATTTCGGATCTTACCTCAGGGCTCACGAACATCGACATTCAGGGTTATTCAAATCCGGTGGTGGGCTACTCGCTTTCGCTGCCGTGGATTCGTTTCGAGACCAACTGGAACTTCGTCAACAACTGGACGAAGACGCTGGGCACGCATACGATCAAGTTCGGTGGCGATCTCCGATTCAACCGCGATGGCTTGCTGCAGACGCAAGTCTATTCGCTGCGCGGCCAGTATCGGTTCCGCTCAGGTCAGACCGGACGCAACGGCGATTCCAATCAGGGCTTTGCGAATGCGTATGCCGCGTTCTTGCTCGATCAGCCCAATGATTACGGGCGCGATCTGTTGTCCGCGTTCCCTGAGTATGTGCAATTTCCCTTCTTTTCTTACTTCCAGGATAAGTGGCAGGTGTCGAAGAAGTTGACCGTCGACATCGGTGTGCGGCATGAGTTATATCCTCCGGGCACGCCGAAACAGAAGGGCGGATTCTCGAACTACAACATCGACAACAACTCTCTGATCGTTGCCGGTGTGGGCAGCAATCCGAGCAATCTGGGACGCAAGAATTACAAGGTGAACTTCGCGCCGCGCGTCGGCTTCAGCTATCGTCTCAACGAAAAGACGGTGATCCGTTCGGGATATGGCATGAGCTTCATTCCGTTTGCCAACAACGGTTACGCGTACAACTTTCCGGTGCGTCAGAACAATGCGTTCAACTCCGCGAATTCGTTCGTTCCAGCGGGACGCATGGCCGATGGCTTGCCTGCTCCACTGCCGTTCAATGTTCCGACCAACGGCATCATTCTCAATGCGCCGAACCAGAATTACGACGTGATTCCGCTCGATTATCACGAAGGCTACATCCAGAGCTGGAACCTTGCGGTGCAGCGTGCGTTGCCGGGCAAGTTCACGTTGGATGTCGCTTATGTCGGCAATAAAGGAACGCGCATTCCGACAGTGTTCAACGCGAATCCGGGCTTGGTGCTTGGGGCGGGACGCGATGGGCGTCCGCTGTGGTCGAAGTTCCGCCGCGATACGGATACGCTGTTGAGCTTTATCGGAACCTCCAACAACTACAACTCGCTGCAGATGAAGTTCGATCGCCGCTTTTCTGGCGGATTCTCGATGACTACGGCCTACACCTGGTCGAAGGCCATCGATGTTTCGAACGACAACGGCCAATTTGCCTACTACATCAACCCAGGCCGCTCACGCGCCGCGGCGGATTTCGACCGCCGCCACATGTTCAACCAGAGTTACATTTGGGAACTGCCGTTCGGCAAGGGCAAGGCGTTTGCCAATTCGGGTGCGATGAGCCATGTGTTCGGCGGTTGGCAGGTGACTTCGATTCTCAGCCTCATGAGTGGGCAGTCGCTGAACATTTCCGCACCGGCGGCGACGTTGAATGCGCCGGGCAATAATAACAACCCGAACTACACGGGATCGGGTGGGTTGCCGGTGTTAGGAGCGATCAACTTCCGTTCGACGGGACGCAATCAGCCGACGTGGTTCGACCCGACTGTGTTTACGGCTCCGGCGGCGAATACGTTCGGCAATGTGGGACGCAATGCGTTCAAGGGTCCTGGCTTTGCGAATGTCGATCTGTCGCTGTTCCGCAAGTTCGCTCTGACGGAGCGCTTCAAGTTGGAGTTCCGGGCGGAAAGCTTCAACTTCAGCAATACGCCGCAGTATCCGAATCCCGATGGTGGATTCGGCAATGCGACGTTCGGGCAGATCACTTCCGCGGCGATCGGAAATTCGGCCGACGGTGGCAGCCGGCAGGTGCAGTTGGGCTTACGGCTGTTGTTCTAGTTGCTTGCCTCGGCGCACTAGTTACAAGGACAATGGAAGGAATGAGATCCATTTTCGTATTGTCCTTACTGGCGGCTGCTTCTGTGTATGCACAGGGTGACTTGCAGGTGTTTCGAGGTTCGCTGGTTACGGCCACTCCCGTGGCGGGCCGGGTGGCTTTGCTGGCGGACTCATTGGTCTTCGTCGACGATGAGATGCCCGCGTCTTCGTTCGTTGTGTTGCGGTCGAACATACAAGGGTTGACCGCCGATGCCGATGCGGTGACGATCCAGCTCAACAAGGAAGTGAAGGATCGCGCGGGGTCGACGACGCGCGTCATTCTGCGGTTGTCCGCGGCTCCTGAAGCGGTGGCCATGCAGCGCTGGTTTGCGAGTCAGCCTGCTGTTGCGGCTGCGGTTCCTGCCACTGCTGTTGCGGCTGCCGCCGACAATAAGGTGATGACCTTCGGCGCGCAACGCAACAAGCGGTTGCGCGGCAAGACCGACGGCAAGTTGATCATTGACGAGCAGCGCATCATGTTCGAGTCCGTGGATAACGCTGAGGATTCGCAACGTTGGGAACTGAAAGAGATCAAAGAGCTGAAGCACAAGAATGCCTATGAGTTCGAGATCAAGCCCTTTGTCGGCGACACTTATGTGCTGACCATCACGGGTTCTGGAATGGACAATGCTCAGTTCCGCGAGATTGCAGATCGCGTGACGAAGTCCCGCACCACGCGATAGAAACCGTAGAGCAGGCTCATCGCTAGTGGCTCGTTTTGGACGCGAATCCAGGCGAGTCCGATGGTTCCGGTAAAGAGTGCGAGGAGAGTCCAGGTGTGGATCAGGGCTGGGAATCCCCATTGCTGCGCGATCCAACCGAGTCCGCAATAGGCGTTGGCAGGGATCGGTGGATCCGAAATGTACAAGCGGACTCCCGTCACGAAGTCGAAGGCGCTCAGAGTGACGGCGGCGGCGGGGGAGCGCATGAATGAGGAGTCCGCGAAGAGCGATTTTGAGCAACGGCCCACGGGACTCATGACCTTGCTGGAAGGCGAAGAGGCTTGTGGGGGCGCCTGCGAGCACGATGCCAAGCATCAACGAGGTGTTGTCGCCGAGGGGGATCTCATTGCCGATGAGGGGTTGACGTTCCGAAGTCCGGGCCATTGTTGGAAGAGCGCCGCGATCAATGCGGCAAAGCCGAAGAGGGCGAGGATCGGTGGTCCGAAGCGGCGCAATGCGAGGATCGCGATGGCTGCAAGCAGAAGCCAGGGCGGTGCCCAAGTGAAGATCCAGCAGACGGAGGATGCGGCGCCGAAGAGCAAGGCGGCTCTTGGATGCCTGTGGCGATGTCGCGGCCGACCCGCGCTGGTATCGAATAGCAAACCAGATCGAGATCGCGGTTCCGCCGAGCATTGCGGCAACGAACGATACGGGGTTGTGGAGCGGCCAAGCCGTACTTCGCACTGAGCATCCAAACCAGTTGCGAAGAGGCGAGGCCGCTGGCCAGAACATACGCTACTCGAACTTGATCTTGGACACTCCGGCGATGGGCTTGGGGATTTCGAGCTTCATGTCATCGAAGGTATCCACCAGGATCTCGGACACCGCGAGATTGCGAAACCACTTCTTGTTCGCTGGAATCACATACCACGGCGCATGCGGCTTCGAGCACTTGCCGATGGCATCTTCGAAGGCGCGCATATAGTCATCCCAATGTTTGCGTTCTTCCACGTCGCCGGGTGAGAATTTCCAGTTCTTCGACGGATCTTCGAGACGCTCTTCGAAGCGCTTCTTCTGCTCGTCTTTGTCGATGTAGAGGAAGAACTTCACGATGCAAACGCCGCTGTCGGCGAGCATCTCTTCGAAGGCATTGATCTGGTCATAACGCTTGGTCCATACCGTTTTCGGAACCAGATTGTGCACGCGCACCACCAGCACATCCTCGTAGTGCGAGCGGTTGAAGATGCCCACTTCGCCCCAGCCCGGAATCGCTTTGTGGACGCGCCACAGGTAGTCATGCTGCTTTTCTTCGCCCGCCGGAACCTTGAATGCCGTTACGTGCACGCCTTGCGGATTGAAGCTGGTCATGACGCGGCGAATGGTGCCATCTTTGCCACCGGCGTCGATGCCCTGCAAGACGATCAAGACCGATCGCTTGGCTTCGGCGTAAAGCTGATACTGCTGCACCGCGAGCCTATCGAGGTTCTTTTCGAGCTTGGCGAGAGCTTTCTCTTTGTCGGTGTAACCGTGGGTTTCCGACGGATCGACCTTGTCGAGATTCAGCTTCTTGCCGGGCTGTGCCAGCAACAGTTCAGAGAGTTTGGATGAGGCCATGATGGGTTATCTTCCTTCAAATACGGGTTTGCGTTTTTCGCGAAAGGCTTGGATGGCGTTGGGCACATCGACGGTGGTGAAGCACTGTTTGATCGAGGCGTACTCGTCGCGCAGTTGCGATTTGAGATCGCGGTCGAACGTCTGCAAGAGCAGGCGTTTTGTAAGCGCGAGTGCGCAGGTGGGGCCCTGGGCGATGCGCGTCGCATATGCCAGCGCGGAGGTCGCGAAGTCCGCGGCTGGATATCGAGCGGCCGCGATGCCCGAGGTCACGGCCTCTTCGGCACCGATATCGCGAGCGGTCAGCAGCATCTCGGTGGCGCGTCCGATGCCCACGAGTCGTGGCAGAAAGTAGGACATGCCCGCATCCGGCGACAGCCCGATGCGAGCGTAGCCGCAAGTCATGGTCGCCGCCTCGCTCACAACGCGGATGTCCGCCGCCAAGGCCAGTGCGAAGCCCGCGCCGGCTGCTGGGCCATTGATCGCCGCGACGATTGGCGCCTCGCATCCGGCAAGCGCAAGTGCCCAGCGTCCCACCCAACCGAGGTCGTCGAGTTTTGCACCGCGTGTTTCTGCGTTGCGGATGCGTCCGATGTTGTCGGGCGTAAGTTCGAGGCCGGCGCAGAAGCCTCGGCCCGCTCCTGTGAGTAGGACGCAGCGCACGGATCCGTCGGCAGAAGCCTCGTGGATGGCCCGCGGCAACTCGTCTTCGAGCACCGCGTTCACGGAGTTCAATTTTTCAGGACGATTGAGCGTGACGATTCTCACGCCATCGGGCGTGTTCTCAATCTGTAGATGCCGATACTCGGGCTGCATCCTTGAATCGTAACGCAGTGGCGGGATCGGTTGACCAGGTGCGCCATTCGCCCCAGCGGATCTTCTTCATTCGCGTCTGCGCGATAGAAAGTCCGATCATGGCGAAAATCAGGCAAATCGAAAATAGGACGCACTGCGTGGTGTCGAGCCGTTCTTTGAAGTATCCGAACCAGCGGCCGTAGACGAGTTCGATGTGGACCCAGTAGACGAGTAAAGAAGTTGTTCCGAGTTGGCGCACCCAGCTCCAGGATGCTCCCCAGGAGCGCAGCGACCAGAGATACGCAATTGCCGAGAGGATCAGTACCGTGCCGAGCTTCATGAACGTTAGCCCTGGGCTATTCAACCAGAATTCGCTTTTGGCGTACAGCGAATACGGGAGGTTCGAAAGGTACTGCGACGTATAGAGCAACACGAAGCCAGTGACCGCGGCCCATTGCATCAAGCGGTCGAGGTGTTCGGGCTTGCAGGCTTTGAGCAAACATCCGGAGGCGATGCCAAAGGCGGTGAAGGCTGCCCAAGGGAAGACCGGGAAGAGAACGTAGCTGGGCGAGATATAATCCGCTAGAAACGGATGCATCCATGTCCAATCCATCTGCGAAATCACTGGGGACATCACTGCGATGAGCACGCCAACGATGCCGGAGATCCGGGCACGTTCCGCGATCGGCGCGAGAGCCAGCGGCGAGAACAGGAACAGCGTGATGCCCATGATGTTCAGGACGTCGACTTTGAATAGGTCCTTCCACGAACTCTGCCCCAGGGCAAAGGCCCAGAGTTGGAGGCGGAAGAGAACCGCCAGCATGAATAAGTATCTGGCTCGAACGAGAGCGGCGATCCAACGCTGCCAGGGTGTCAAACCTCGGCGTTCGTTGCTTTCGAGGATGAAGGCGAACGTGACGCCGGTGAGGAACAGGAAGACTGCCGGCGGAAATCCACCGACGAATTGAGAGAGCACATACGGGGACTGGTCGCGCAGATCGGCGCGCATGAAGGAGTGAAAGGTGTGCCCTTGCAGCATGATCGTGGCTGCAAGCCCTCGCATCCAATCTAGGAACGGAAGGTGAGGCTGTTTGGGCTTTTGCTGCACAGACGGTTCCTAAGCAACAGCCCGGAAAACGGAGCGCGCGCCCGCGCACCTTTCCGGGCTACTTACCAATATATTCCTTCTTGGCGTTCTTGGGCGCTTTCAAATCGAAAGAGGCGTCGGTGAGCGGAGGGTTGATCTTGACGTCCGTATAAGACATCAGCTTGTAGTCGCCGCCTTTGAGGTGGACTTTCTGCTGAATCGCGTGGCTTCCGCCCTCGGGAATCCAGAGGTCGAGGCTTTGAAACAGTTCAAGAGCATCAGCGCCTTTGGGGATGAGTTCCAGACGCGTCGCTTTGATGCCGTTGATGGTTTCGGATCCCGCGAGTTTCACCGCGTAAGCCTTCTGCAGCTCTTTGCCGCTGGTTCCGAAGCCGAGGACGAGAAACTGATCGACCTGATCGCGGCGCTTGCCGACATCGTAGATCTGAACGGTGTTGATCTTGGGCAGATAGAACTTGAACTGTTTGCCAGAAAACGACATGGTTCGCTTGTCGGGAAAGGTGTTGTCAACGAGGCCTTCTACGCCCTTCGAGGTGCGGCGCAAGGCGATGGAGCCACGTTCTTCACTGGTGTCGTTGATGACCTGCGTGTGATCCAGTCGCTTCATTTGCGCGGACATGCATTTAAAGGCCGCCGCGGATTGATCCATGCGGGCCAGAATTTCAGGTAGCGTGTCGGCGCGCAGCGAGACGATCGCAAAAGCGATGACAAATGCTCTCATGACGGGTCTAGTGAGTGAGCGCCCGGTATCCGATGATTTCGTGTTCGGCGTCGACAATGGGTTCGACTTTGGTGATTGGGGGACGCTTTCCATACTTTGCCTTCAACAGTTCGGATGCCTTTTCGACGCGATTCGTTTCAGGAACGTCACGCATTAGTCTCGGATCCAACAGATAGACGCCTGGGTTGGCGGAAAGCATTTCGATCTGATTCTCGCGCGGCTGGTCTCTGAACCAAGGGCGGGGTGTGAAGAAAAGGAAGGCGAGGATGCCGATGACGACGATGTCGTACTGCCAGCTTCCGCGCTTGAATTCCCAGAAGATGAAACGTTTGATGCCGTCCACTGTGTTTCATTTTAGCATCGTGGGCTTGAGGTTCGGCGCGGCCGATGGTATCCGAAGATCTTTCGCTCGCCTGCGATGAGATCGATTTGCTGCTAGCCAAGCAAATGGCTTCCCTTGTGAAGTTTCCGTTCGATCACGACCGCCAGAACGGTTTCGCGTCGAACTCTACGCCTCTAATAATCCAATCCGGACCTTCGCGTATCGGTTTGTTCGCTGCCTTGTGAACCGCATTGACAAATAGCAATCGATCGCCGAGGAAGTTCGCAGAAGACGTCACACAAGAGTCATCGTGTCGACGAACGAGAGGCGCGAAGCAACTTGCGTCCATCGGGCATAGGAAAGCCGATGCCATGTTTGAAAACCACCTGGAACCATCTCGATTTCACCAATTCCAGCCGATCTGTCCAGTAACCCGGCATGAATCCCAAAGCGACCAACTACTACGACCTGCTCCAGATCCACCCTCGCGCGGAGCCGGAAACCATTCAGCGCGTCTACAAGTTGTTCGCCGCGCGCTTCCATCCGGACAATCAGAAAACCGGCGATGCCGAGCGCTTCCGGATGATCAAAGAAGCCTATGACACGCTGATCGATCCGGTGTTGCGCGCCGAATATGACCGCCGCTTCGATCTGAAGCAACCGGAGCCCCTTGAATGCTTCCAGAATCGTGATTTCACCGATGGCATCAATGCGGAGTACATGGTCCGGATCGGGGTGCTTTGCTTGCTCTATGCCAAGCGCCGCTCGAATCCCGATTATGCCGCGTTGTCATTCCTCGATCTTGAGAATCTGATGGCGTTTCCGCGCGAGCACCTGGCGTTCGCCACCTGGTATCTGCGCTCGAAAAAGTACATTCTCCAGGATGACCGGTCCAGTTTCATCGTCACGGCAGATGGAGTGGATTTTGTGGAATCGCAGATTCGCGACAATGAAGCACTTTACGAGATCTTTAGAGCTTCTGAAACAGGGCTGATGATTGCGTCAAAAGCCCTGCTGGGGAAACATCAGGGTTAGCGTTTGGACAGATCGCGGACGTAGATTTCGCGGAACCGCATGTTGCCTTGCCCGCCCGAATGCAACTGCAGCGCGATTCCACCGTCTTCGGCCATTGGTTTGGGATCGGTGAAATCCACCAGCAAAACGCCGTTCAGGCGCGAGATGTAGCGGTTTCCTTCGACCTTCAGCAGGTATTCGTTCCACTCGCCACGGCGAACCACGGTTTCGTTCTCAGGCGTTGGCCACACGATCCACTGGCGGCCAACGTCATAAATGCCGCCGGTATGCTTGCCGAGGCTGCAATCCACCTCGAATTGCGGGCCTTGGGTGACATCGGGAGTGCCCGGCTTGAAGTCGACGCGGAAGAAGACGCCGCTGTTGCCGTCGCCTTCGCACTTGAACTGCAACGAGAGGTGAAAGTTTTTGTAGTTCTTTTCAGTCTTCAGATAGCCATAGGACTTGCTGATGGCGAGTCCGTGGATGGTGCCGTCTTCAACCAGCCATTTTTCTTTGCCGATCTCCACCCACCCGGCAAGATCTTTGCCGTTGAACAGCGAAATCCAATCTTCGCCCGGAGGCTTAGGTTTGGCATTTTGAGCAAAGGCGGCGGAAGCTGCGAGGAGGAGTATGAGGGCTGGTGCTTTCATATCGGTGAACACCAGCATATCAAGTTGCCAGAACCGGCTCGGCGGTATAGCTCCAGCCTAATGAGTCCGGTCCCGGCGATGTGACGTTGTTCTTGCCGGTGCTTATGAAGGCCCCCCCAGCACCGAAGCGCGATAGACGTCACAAAACTCTGAGCACATAGGATGGCAAGAGGTATCGTCGTACATCTTGAAAAAGATCCGTTCCACATCCTGGCTCGGGATACGGCCGCAAACCAGCGCAAGTTGTAGAGCGGATCCGGCCACGCAGTCGCCGCATTCCAGACCAATGGCGCGGCAACTGTGAGGCTTTTCTGTAAATTGCATCGATGGCTCGATTGTCGTTTCTGAGCCCGGCAGTTTGGCAACGCCGAGGCACCTTGTCATTATGCGGCCTGGCGCGGTATTTTCTTACAGGTCTGAAGAGGGGAAGGGCCGACTCTAATGAGGGGTGTGGAAAACGAGTGTAAATCGATACAAAAACTAAGGTAGATCCTTGCGTAAGACACCGTACGTTTCCCCCTTGACTCTGGCCTGCGTTTGACTACAATTACGGTATTGGGGAGTAAAACGGAGGTACTCATGCCCTGCTTTCACAAGCGTACCGACTTCGTCTACAGACGGGATGGCATCGACTATGTTCGATGCCAGGAATGCAATACGGTCTTTGACGCCGAAGACCTCGAAACCGTAGCGATTTACGACGAAGAGGAAGAATTGGTCTTGCCCGTCCCGCACCGGCGCTGATCGCAACTGCCTCACCCAACATGCGATCCTGTCATAAGGGCGTTGCGGAGAGGAAGGATTGAGCAAATTGAACTTAGATGGACCCCTGCGGATCGTCGCCATTGGAGGCGGTACCGGGCTATCCACACTTCTCCGCGGACTGAAGAAGTACGCCAACGCCAAAGAGACTAGCCCCCTTGTGGAAATCACCGCCATCGTGACGGTGACCGACGACGGAGGAAGTTCCGGACGGCTGCGTAAGGAATTTGCCGTCATGCCGCCCGGGGACATCCGGAACTGCATGGTGGCGCTCTCCGAAGACGAAGCCTTGCTGTCGAAACTCTTTCAATACCGCTTCGATTCCGGGCGCGGTTTGCGCGGCCACAGCTTCGGAAACCTTTTTCTCACCGCGTTGACGAACCTGACCGGAGACTTCGCCCATGCGGTGAAGCTATCGGGCGATGTCCTGGCGATTGCCGGCAATATTTATCCTTCTACCTCTAGCAACGTCGTGCTTGAGGCCGAACTTGAGAACGGCAGGATCGTGCGCGGCGAAACCCGCATTAGCAAGAGCCGCGTGCGTATTCGGCGGATCTCGCTTGCGCCGGCGAACTGCAAGCCGCTGCCAGAGGCGCTGGCAGCGATTGCGAAGGCGGATCTGATCACCATGGGTCCTGGATCGCTGTATACGAGTGTGGTGCCCAATTTGCTGGTCAATGGCATTTCTGAGGCAATCGCCAAGTCGAGCGGAGTGAAAGCTTACTTTGTGAATCTGATGTGGCAGCCGGGAGAGACCACGGGTTTCAGCGCATCCCAACATGTGGAGGCGATCTATGCGCACAGCAAGGCCAAACTGCTCGATCACGTCATTATCAATACGGAGAAGATTTCAAAGGCCGTACTGAAGCAGTATGCCACGCAGCAGTCCTTTGCGGTCGAGAACGATGTGGATCGCATGGAAGAGATGGGCATCCAAGTGGTTGGCGCGCCTCTCGTCGGTTCCGGCAAGAAGATCCGCCACGATTCCGACGCCGCCGCGGCGATTGCCATTAAACTCGCCGAGAGAAGCCGCCGAATCGCTACTTGGAAGCGGAAAGGCACGCGCGGAAGTGGTTCCCCCTTTCGGTTTCTCAATCTCTAAGTTTCAACTATGAACAAAACCAGTGTGGTGATTATGGCGGCGGGTCTCGGTACCCGCATGAAATCGAAGCTTGCCAAGGTGCTGCATCGAGCCGGAGGTTTGACTCTGCTCGAACATGTGATCCGTACCGCGCGCGCCGTCGCCGATCCTGCCGACATCGTGGCGATTGTCGGCCATCAAGCCGAAAAGGTGAGCAAACTCGTTGAGCCGATGGGTGTCCGCACTGCGCTGCAGGCGGTTCCGCAGGGCACGGGCCACGCCGTTGCGCAGGCCAAGCCGTTGCTCGAAAACGCCGGTGGATGGCTGGTGATCCTCAGCGGCGACGTCCCACTGCTCACTGCCGCGTCGGTGAAGCGTCTGGTTTCGGAACACGAGGCTTCGGGCAAAGACGCAACCGTGATGACATGCTCGATTGCGGAACCCGGCGCTTACGGGCGCATCGTGCGCGATGCGGAAGGCAACGTTACTGCGATCGTCGAGTTCAAGGCTTGCAACGAAGAGCAGAAGAAGATTCGCGAGATCAATTCCGGTATCTACTGCTTCCGGTCCGATCTGGTTTGGAAGTATATCGCCGAGATCGATACCAACAATCCCGCAGGCGAATACTATCTCACCGATCTTGTCGAGATCTTCCGCCGCAACGGACATAAAGTTGGAGCGATGCAGATCGAAGACTTCAACGAGTTGCTCGGCATCAACAACAAGGTTGAACTCGCGGAGATGGATCGGATGTTCCGCGCGCGCAAGGTTTGCGAACTGATGCTGGACGGTGTGACCATTGAGCGTCCTGAAACGGTCACGATCGACGTGGATGTCCGCGTCGGGCGCGATGCGGAAATCGAACCGAACGTCCGGCTGACGGGCATGACGGCGATCGGTGAGGATACGCGCATCGGCACAGGCAGTGTGATCGAAGATTCGACGATCGGTGCGGGCGCGCAGATTCTTCCGTATACGGTGATTTCGGAATCGGAGATTGGCGATGGCGCGCGCGTCGGGCCTTTCGCCCGGCTTCGCAATCACAACAATGTGGGCGCGAACTGCCACATCGGCAACTTTGTGGAACTGAAGAAGACCACGATGGGCGCGGGCGCAAAGGCGAATCACCTCGCGTATCTGGGCGATGCCGAGATCGGTTCCAAATCGAACATCGGCGCCGGAACCATCACCTGCAACTACGATGGCGTGAACAAGCACAAGACTCGCATTGGCGAGAAGGCGTTTGTCGGCAGCAATTCCACGCTTGTCGCGCCAATTGAGATCGGTTCCGGGGCCTACATCGCAGCGGGTAGCGTGATCACCGACGCGGTTCCGGACACCTCTCTGGCGTTCGGCCGTGCCCGCCAGATTGTCAAAACTGGCTGGACGCCCAAGAACAAGGCAAAATAGAGTCTTATGGCGAAAAGCGCGACGAAGCGGGTTCCAGAAAAGAAGGCCCCAGCAAAGAAAGTGGTGAAGCCGTCGGTGGCGTCGTTCAATGACTCGGGGCTCTACCTGAATCGCGAACTATCGTTGCTGGCGTTTCAGCGCCGGGTGCTCGAAGAAGCCGAGGACGATCGCAATCCACTTTTGGAGCGCGTGAAGTTCCTCTCGATTCTCGGATCCAACCTGGATGAGTTTTTCATGGTGCGCGTGGCAGGGCTCGCGGCGCAGGTGGATGCCGGCATAGTCGAGGTGGGTCCTGACGCCATGTCGCCGGCGGCGCAGATGATTGCCATTCGCCGTGAAGTGAAGCGCCTGTTTGCGGATGCCCATCGCGTGTTGCACGAAAAGCTGTTACCTGCAATGGCTGAGGCGGGTATACGCATTCTGCGCTATAGCGAGGTCGATCCGGCACGCTTGTCTTGGGTTTCGAAGTATTTTGAATCGACGATCTTTCCGGTGTTGACGCCGCTTGCCTTCGATCCGGGCCGCCCGTTTCCCCATATCTCGAACCTGTCGCTGAATCTTGCGGTGCTGATCCGCGACCGGCAGGGCAACGAGAAGTTCGCCCGGATCAAGGTTCCCGATACACTGCCGCAGTTGGTGTCGTTGAGCCCGCAAGCGGCGGAAGATTCCAGGAAGAAGCGCACGTCGAAGAAGCTCGCGGAGTATGTCTGGATCGAAGAGGTGATCGCTGCGAATCTGAAGGCGCTGTTTCCGGGAATGCAGATTATAGAGGTGCATCCTTTCCACGTGACTCGTGACGCCGATATCGCGATCAAAGAGCTTGAGGCGGAAGACCTGCTCGAGACCATCGAAGAGGGAGTTCGCCAGCGGCGTTTCGGCAGTGTGGTCCGGTTGAAAGTGAACAGCGGCATGCCGCAGCATATTCTAGACATCCTGATGAGCAACCTGGAATTGGACGCGAGCGATGTGTATCGCGTGAACGGTCCGCTGGCGTTGAAGCGCTTGTATTCGCTATTTCGTAAAGACCGCCCTGAATTGAAGGAACCATCTTTCTCTCCGGTTGTTCCGAAAGCGATCTTGAGCCAGGAGGATGACGATATCTTCGCGGCAATCCGGCAACACGACATCCTGCTGCATCATCCCTTCGAATCTTTTCAACCGGTGGTGGATTTCCTGCGCCGCGCGGCCCGCGATCCGAATGTGCTCGCCATCAAGATGACGTTGTATCGGGTTGGTCGTAATTCGCCTGTGGTCGAAGCGCTGCTCGAAGCGATGGAGCGCGGCAAGCAAGTGGCCGTGCTCGTTGAGTTGCGCGCGCGGTTCGACGAAGAAAGCAATATCGAATGGGCGCGAGCGTTGGAAGCCGAAGGCGTGCATGTGGTGTATGGCCTCCTCGGATTGAAGATCCACTGCAAGGCGGCGATGGTGGTGCGGCGCGAGGGTGATTCGATTCGCCGCTACGTGCACATGTCGACCGGCAACTACAATGCCACGACCGCGCATCTCTATACCGATCTGGGAATGCTGACCGCGCGGGAAGAGATTGCGGACGACGTTACCGATCTGTTCAACTACCTGACTGGCTATTCGGCCAAGTCCGATTACCAGCGTTTGCTTGTCGCGCCATTGACGCTGCGCAGTCGCCTGGAAGCGATGATTGAGCGCGAGATCGCGCTTGGCGCGAAGGGTCATCTGATCTTCAAGACGAACTCGTTGGTGGATCCCGTAATCATTCGCGCGCTGTATCGCGCCTCCCAGGCTGGCGTGCGGTGTGACTTGCTGGTGCGCGGGACGTGCTGTCTGCGTCCTGGACTGCCAGGAATTTCCGACAATATCGCGGTCACGAGCATTCTCGGCCGATTTCTGGAACATAGCCGCTGCTTCTACTTCCGCAACGATGGCCACGAAGAGATCTATCTGGGTAGTGCCGATCTGATGCCGCGCAATTTAAGTCGGCGAGTGGAGATTCTGTTTCCGGTGGAAGATCCGAAGCTGGTACGGCGTATCAAGGAAGAGATCCTGGATTCGTATCTTGCCGACAATGTGAAAGCCCGGCGGATGAAGAGCGACGGGACTTATGTACGGTTGAAGCCTGCGGATCCGAAGAAAGCGTTTAGTGTTCAGGACCATCTGCTGCGGCGATCCAAACAGGGGTAGTCACCTTCAATGATCAGTGTTGACGAGCATTTGACCACGGCCTATCGGCCCGACTGCGACTACATGAATGGCAGCGAAATGTGGGGAGGAAGGAGCACGCAAAACTCCAGTTCCGGATTCCCAACTGGTCTTGGGTGCGGGGCAGGAGCCTAGGTTTGCTCGCGCTGCCAGACTGGCGGCTGCGGGTTGCGCGGGATCGCTATTGCGTTCCGGATGTGTCCGTGGTTGCCCTACCTGAGCCCGAAGGTCCGGTCCGGGTCGATCCAACCTACATCGTCATAGAGATCTTGTCACCGGATGACACCTTGTCTGTTTGCGCGGGACGATGGCATCTTTCGCATAACCGATTCGAGGGTGGCGATGCCGTTGGCCGCCGAAAACGCAACTTACCCGCGGAATCGATTCGCGATCCACATCACCAGCGACAACACCACGCTCAACAACAGGCACGTGGCCAATGGCAAATAGACCACCGAGTTCTTGCCCTTAAAGACGAAATCGCCAGGCAGCCTGCCCAGTTTTACCGGCAAGCGATCCCCATAAATGACAAGGACCCCGGCTGTCACCAGCAGGAGTCCTGTCAAAATTAGAATCTTTCCCATTTACACCGAATACGTGCGACCGCGATGCGCGCCGATCAGGATCTGGAACAAGCGATGCGCGGTCAACTCATGCAGCGTCAATAGCTCAGCGTTGGCCTTGGTGATCGCATCCACATCGCGCGGATCCGTCACGCCCCCGCCGGCCTTCAGCGCCGCGATCGCTTCGTTCATGATGGGATCGGCAATCACATCCCCTGCCATCTCCCAAAGCGTGATAAAACGATCCACCGCCGTCGGAAAGCTGACCGCGAATACGCCGTGATTCGACGTCGTGCGAGGTGGTTTGAAATCCAAATTGAACGGACCGTTGAACCCATAGCTGCGCAGCAACACGAGCACGTTCATCCAGTCGAGCGGATTCACCAAGCCAACCGCGATATCGACATCGTGCTTCAATCGATAGCCATCGTTGATGTCGAAGTGGAAGAGCTTGCCGCACATTAGCGCGCGTCCCAGAGCGGCACGTACCGAAGCGCCCCACATGAGTTCGTGCAGGTATTCGGGATTCAGGCCCACCATATCCGGATGCTTCAGCAAACCGGAGAAGATGAACGCCATCATGGCATCGGAAGTCGGCAGCAGGATTTCCGCCTGCGGCTCGAACGGCTTCGCTTCCATGCAATGCTTCAGCGTCGGGCGATTGTACTGCTTGGCGAACGCGATGTCGGCCTCGCAGGCGGCGTTGAGACCGTCGGCGTACCATTTGAGCGCTTGCGGCTCATCGACGGTTCCCGCGGTGTAATATCCGAACGAGCCGGGCCAATAAACCGCATAGTCCGCGGCAAGCTCGTGTCCGATGTGGACGGTGTTCTTCAATCGTTCCGCCGCATAGGCGCGGACTTCGGGAGCTTCGGCTGCCGGTCCACCGGCAAAGACCGCGTGGTGGAAAGTTTCGGTGGTGACCATCGAACACTTCAAACCGTTCTTGGCGAGCGAGCCTTTGATCTTGCCGACGATTTCCCACTGCTCGTCCTTAAAGATTGAGTTGGATGGAATGACGTCCGTATCGTGGGTGCACCAGTGTCCGATGCCGATCTTGGCGTACTCTTCGATGACGCGTTCAAAACCAACGCTGGTGCGGGTTGAGGCATGGAACAAGGCATTGCCTTCGTAGGCCGCGGCCCACTGCGGTCCGGTGATGAAATACTTGCGCCGGGCATCCGGCGAATAGCCGCCACCGCAGGCGCTCATGAGGCGATCGACCATCGCGATTTGTTGGTTGGGAGGAACAGGTGCCATGAAATGGCTATCATATCGTAGTAGCAGCCCCCCATCGTGAAACTTGCAATCGAACAACGCGAACTCGCGCCCGGTCTAATCGTCATCTGTTTGGCCGGTCGTCTCATGCTTGGTCCGGAAAGCGCGGATCTGGAAGCACTTGTCGGAACTCTCGTCGGTCAGGGCGTCCGCAAGATCATCATCGACCTCTCGGCAGTCACCCATATCGATTCCACTGGCATCGGACGCTGCATCGCCAGCCTCAACAAATGCATGGTCGCCGGTGCCCGTATGCACATGGCCGGAGCCAAGGGGCAGGTGCGCGAAGCCTTCCGCGTCACCAGACTCGACCGCATGTTCAAGTTCTTCGACCAGGTGCCGGACGCGCAGGCGGCCCTCGGAGCCTGACATGGGTTTCGAGACCTTTGTCGCCAATCGATATTTGCGCGCCAAGCGGCGGCAGACTGTGATTTCGCTCGTCACCGTGATTTCCGTATTGGGCGTCGCTGCCGGAGTGATGGCGCTGGTGGTCGCACTCGCGATCAACAATGGTTTTCGCCGCACACTGCAGGATACTTTGCTCTCTGCAACGGCACACGTTTCGGTGCTCGAAAAGCAGCCTGGATACGGCATCAAAAACTGGCAGGAGCTTCAGCCCAAGCTGAAACGGATTCCACACGTGAAAAGCGTTGCGCCGGGGCTCTATGGCGGCGTCTTTCTTTCAGGCCCGCAGCAATCCCAAGGTGGCATTCTCAAGGGAGTGCTGCCATCCGGTGATTCCGGCCTCACAGACAACATGCTCAAACTCAAGCAGGGCTCGCTCGAAGCGTTGAAGACGAGTGAAGGCTTGAATGGAATCGTACTCGGGTCGCGGCTTGCGCAGAGCACAGGCATGATGTTGAACAGCGTGGTGACGGTGATGAGCCCTCAAGGCGAACTCACGCCTTTCGGTCCACGACCGAGTTTCACGCGGTTGCGCGTGGTCGGAATCTTCGAGACTGGCTTCGCGGACATCGATGCGCAGTGGGCGCTCACATCGCTCGAAACCGCGCAGCAGCTGCTTTCGCTTGAAGATGTAGTGAACACGATTGAGATCAAGCTCGACGATCCAGATCGGGCGGAAGAAGTGGCATCCGCCGCTGCAAGCCTCATCGGCAACGAACTTTCCACCACCACCTGGATGGAGCAGAACCGGAATCTGCGCAACGCGCTGAAGATGGAACGGGTCATCACATTTATTACGATCGGGCTCATTCAGTTCATCGCGGGGCTGAACATTCTGATCACGCTCACCATGATGGTGATGGAAAAGAACCGCGATATTGCGGTGTTGATGAGTCTCGGCGCGCGCAAAGAGCAGATCCGCAATATCTTTCTGATGGAAGGCCTGCTGATTGGATCCGTTGGCGCGGTTTTCGGCCTCATCCTTGGCTACACAATCTGTTACTTCGCTGGAACCTACAAGCTGGTTTCTCTGGATGCGGAAGTCTACGCACTGAGCTTCGTTCCGTTCGAACCTCTCTGGTACGACGGGCTCTGGATCGCCGCGCTGGCGCTTGCCGTGAGCCTGCTGGCTACGCTCTATCCCGCGATAAATGCCACACGGGTCGCACCCGCGGAAACCTTGAGGTACGAATAAATGGAAGTCCACGGGCATGGTTCGGAGTGGGATCAAGAGCGCGGGGGGACGCGCTACTGGATTCGCCTGGAATCCGGCGATGAGTTCGATGGCTTTGCGTCTACCGTGGAATCCGCGCGGATCGACGCACGCGATGCGCTGGCCGCCGCCGGACATCCGCTTGCGCAACTCGGAGGACTTGCGTCTTCGATTCTCGAAGAGATCGCCGACGACGAGATCGCGCTGAAGCGCTGCCCCGGTGGACGCGCTCTTGACCCGCCACTCGACTATTCTCGCGCTTTTGATGCGGGCACGGCGATTGCGGTGGACTTCCTCGAAGGTCCGTTACAAGGGGTGATTGAGGTGGAAACGGCAGGAACGCTCGCGTTGCCGTCTGGCCGCGTTGCCGCCTACGATCCGTTGGTTGTCGGTCAGGTTGAGGCATTCGCGTTCGAGGTGCCGCCAGGGCACTATCCGGTGATTGTCAGTATGGCGAACATCGATGGCGAGCCTCGCCGACGTGTGATCGCCGCTGCCGTTCAGTTCAGTGAACAACCAGTCTCCGGTTGGCGGCAGGCTTTGCAAATTGGCGAAGATCCGACAGAACTCGCACCGCGCGAAATGTTTGGATACGCAGTGGACACCGGCACAGGTTGCTTCGCGGATGCGGACTTCGACCCGGGGGAACTTGAAGAGATCGCCGTCGAGGAGTATGTGCAACTCGATCCGCGATTGGTCGCGTTCACCACCGGTTGGGGCGACGGTCGATATGCGACGTTTCTCGGACGCGATGCGCTCGGCAGGCCGGCGATGCTTGTCACCGACTTCGAATTGCTCGCGCCGCATTCGCTCTGAACGGTTTTCCTGTTTTTTGCGCTTATAGAGTTATGAGCATCAAAGGCAGTTGGAAACTGGGTGACAACGGGGCGGAAGTCCTCAAAGCGAAGACCATTCTCAACAGATTCTTTCCAGAGGGCGGAACCGCGTCGAAGGGGCCTGTTTTCGATTTCAATATGTATCTGCGCGTCATGGCGATGCAGGGCAAGCTCAACCGCCCCACCACCGGCGTCCTGGACGAAGGGCTGATTCAGGCTTACGAGCAATTTCTCCGGAATACCGGGAACATCGTGCCCCCGGAGGACGCGGGCGATTCGCCAGTGTCCCCAAAGACAATTGACGAGGCCCGCGAGGCGATTTATAAGAAGGCGAAAGCCGAGATGGATTTGTGGGGCTTTGAGAAGGCTCCCGCGAACACGAAAAGCCTGGGAGACCGAATTGTCGCCGGGATGCGGAGCGAAGGGCAATTCCGGCAGGGGGGCGTCCATCTGTCGACGATCTATCAGATCGCCGGAGCGCATTCCGGCAATTGCATGGTGTTGACCAACGCCGGAATGAGCGCGTATAGTCCAGGCGGACCGAGCCGTAATGCCGTCGACATCGGATCCTGGTGCGGCATCTTCGCGATCTACTGCTATCGCATGGCGGGCATCAACGTTTCGCCGTGGTCCGTCGGAGGAGGACTTCGGGCGGAAGGTGCCGCCGCCGAGTTCCGCGCGACAACAGCGCCTCAAAAGGGCGACATCGGCATCATTCAGGATGGGGTCCACCACCTCATCGTCGAGAAAGTGCGGAATGGTCTCGTCTATTCGATCGATGGCAATGTCGATATCGCCGGATTGCCCTCTGTGATCAGTTACAAGAGCCGGGAAATCGCGAAGATTCACACCTTCTACACGCCGATCTGGGAACGCGTGCTGGGAGGCTAATAGAGCAGGCGCGTGCTGAGTGTCCCCGGAACCCGATCGAGTTCCTGTTTCACCAGCATCGATTCCGCTCGATCCTTGGTTTCCATGTCGATCACCACGTAGCCGATCTGCGGATTGGTCTGCAGATACTCGGCGGCGATGTTGACGTTGTGACGCGAGAAGACAGCGTTGACAGCGCTCAACAAGCCGGGTTGATTGCGATGGATATGGAGGATGCGGTGGTGTCCCGCATGCGTGGGCAGCGAGACTTCGGGAAAGTTGACGGCGGAAAAAGTCGATCCATTGTTGCTGTATTTGATCAGCTTTTCAGCCACTTCGATGCCAATGTTCGCTTGCGCTTCTTCTGTGCTGCCGCCCACATGGGGCGTAAGAATGACATTGTTCATGCCGCGCAGAGGCGAAACAAATTCCTCACCTTCTGTTTTTGGCTCTTTGGGAAAGACATCGAGCGCAGCCCCCGCAAGATGCTTCGATTTGAGAGCCGCTGCGAGAGCGTCGATATCCACGAGACTGCCACGGGCGGCGTTGAGAAAACAAGAGCCCGCCTTCATCCGTGCGAACTCCGCCGCGCCCATCATGCCTTTGGTGTACGGCGTGTCCGGAACATGCAAAGTCACCACGTCGGCGCATTCGAGCAACGTACCCAACGACGGCAAGGGTTTCGCGTTGCCAAGAGTCAATTTGTTCTCGACGTCGTAAAAGACCACTTGCATGCCCATCGCCTCGGCGAGCAATCCGATCTGGGTTCCGATGTGTCCATAGCCGACGATGCCCAGGGTCTTGCCGCGCACTTCATACGATCCCGCGGCGGTCTTGATCCACTCACCGCGATGGGCGGCGGCGTTGCGAAAGGGGATACCTCGCAGTAACAGAACGAGTTCGGCGATTACCAGTTCGGCGACGCTGCGCGTGTTCGAGAACGGCGCGTTGAACACAGGGATTCCCAACATCTGCGCGTGGTCGATGTCGACGTTGTTGGTGCCGATGCAAAAGCAACCGATCGATTTCAGCTTGAGTGCTTCGCCGAGCACCTGCGCGGTGAGTTGCGTTGCCGAGCGAATGCCCAAAAGATATGCCTTTTTCAGTACTTTCTTCAACTCGGCGGGCGGCAAAGACTTGGGATAGTGTTCGACGTCGGTGTATCCATCTGCGCGAAAAGCGTCGACGGCACCAGTGTGGATTCCCTCGAGCAGGACGACCTTAATGCGGCTCTTGTCGAGTGAGGTGAGGGCCATATACTTATGGTATCCGCTGCTGCGATATGATCGGCGCATGCTCGCCATCCTCTGCATTGCCGCCGCAACTCTCGCCCAGGAACCTCCGTACGACTTGGTGTTGAAGGGCGGTCATGCGATCGACCCGCGCAACAATATCGACCGTAAACTCGACATCGCAGTAGCGAACGGCAAGATCGCGCGCCTCGCGGAAAGCATCCCGGCCTCGGAAGGTCGCAAGGTCGCCGATGTCACCGGGCTGTATGTGACGCCCGGCATCGTGGATCTTCACGTCCATGCCTATACGGGCACCGGTAACAAGAACCTGACGGGCGACAGCAGTCTCTATCCGGATCCCATGTCGTTCCGCGCAGGCGTGACTACGGTTGTTGACGCAGGCTCTTCTGGCCATCGCAATTTCGAAGATTTTCGCGACCGCGTGATCGGCCGCGCCAAGACTCGCGTGCTAGCGTTTCTCAACGTGGTTGGCAATGGCATGACCGGCAAAGAGAACGAGGACATTGACGGCGAAGCGACCGCGAAAATGGCGCAGAAGCATTCGGACGTCATCGTCGGATTCAAAACCGCGCACTATAGCGCTGACGGCTGGAAGTCAGTGGATGCGGCGCTGCAAGCCGGTAAAATCACCAGCCGCCCCGTGATGGTGGACTTCGGTTTTCTCACCGCTGAACGTAATCTCGCAACGCTGCTGGGCGACAAACTGCGTTCCGGAGATATCTACACGCACTGTTTTTCCGGACATCGCGATGAAGTGGTGGATGGCAAGGTGAACGCCGCGATGTGGACCGGTCGCAAGCGGGGCGTGATCTTTGACGTTGGCCACGGTGCGGGCAGCTTTTACTGGCATATTGCGACTCCGGCGATGGAACAGAAGTTCTATCCGGATTCGATCTCTTCCGATCTGCACACAGGCAGCATGAATGCGGGCTTTAAAGATATGGCGAACCTGATGTCGAAGTTTCTGAACATGGGGATGCCTTTGGCCGACGTCATTCGGCGTTCGACTTGGAATCCGGCGCGTCAGATCAAGCGCGAAGACTTCGGTCATCTCACGGTTGGTGCGGAGGCCGATATCGCGGTATTCGGACTCGAGCGCGGCAAGTTCGGATTCCTCGATTCCGCCGGCGCACGTCGCGATGGCGACCAGCGACTGGTGGCGGAACTGACCGTCCGCAAAGGTGTTGTGCAGTGGGATCTGAATGGGCGCGCCGCGGTGGATTGGAAACAGTTCCAATATCCGAAGAATCAGTACAAGTTGAACTTCTCGCAACCGGCTTCGAAGAAGTAGATTACGCCGGACGGCGCAGGATGAGATAGCGGACCTCTACTACTGTACCGCTGTCGACGATTTCGATGGCCCGCAGTGTTAACGGCCCTCCGCCGGTCAGCCGGATCTTGCCCAGCTTCAGGATCTTAAAGTCTTTGGCGTAGGATTCGGTGCCGCGCGGGAAGCGGTCTTCTTTCATGCCGAACATGGGCGGATCATGGGCTTTATCGATCACGGCTTCCAGCTTGCTGCCGTTGAGCGAAAGCTCGATGCGAGATCCGGCGCGCGGGGCGGTGTAGTGCAGTTCCGCTTCGTACACACCGGCCTTGGCGATGTCGACGTTCCAAAAGATCCGATCTTCGGTGGACTTCCAATTCGTGAAGTACGAACTGTTCGGCGCGGTGTTGCTGCGCTTCACGCCGCCGGAGAACTCGCCATCGCGCGCAGGAAGATAGGTTGTCTTGGTATGTCCCACTGGATACGGGCGCGTGTCCGGACCCTTTTCGGTGAGCACTTCGCGACGCCAATTCGCAACGGCTGTGCGCAGCATAATTGCCGTTTGCGGCTGTTCCGAAGAGATATCGCGGTGTTGGCCCGGATCGGCAACCATGTCGTAAAGCTTGCCATCGTTGTCGAGTCGGTATTGTTGCGTTCGCACGCTGACGCGGTTGTTCCAGTGCGAGAAGATCAGGCGGTCCGGTGCGCCGTTGTTTTTCAGCAGCAACGGCACGAGGCTCTTTCCGTCGAGCCGCTTCTTGCCTTTCGTGGTGACACCGCTGAGTTCGGTGAGTGTCGGCAATAGATCGATTGCGCCTGCGATAGGTTCCACCTTGCGGTTCGCGGGAATTTTGCCGGGCCAGCGGATAAATAAAGGCGAGCGTACGCCGCCTTCGTCAACGGTTCCTTTGCGGCCCTTCATGCCGCCGTTCCAGCGAAAGCTTTGCGGCCCGTTGTCGCAGAAGAAGACGACGATGGTGTCTTCTTCGAGCTTCAGCGCTTTCAGCTTCGTGAGCAGGCGGCCAACGTTCCAGTCTATGTTTTCGACCATGGCGAGTGCGGCGCGAGTCATGCCAATCTCTTCCTGCTTAGGATCCGTCGCTTTCATCGAGGGCTCAAGGTTCGCGAACTTGTCGAAGTATTTGTCTGGAACCTGCATGGGTGAATGCGGCGTATTCAAGGGCAAATAGCAGAAGAAAGGCTTGGCGCGATGCTGTTCGATAAAGGCCATCGCATGATCGGTGAGGTCATCGGCGATGTAGCCTTTGCCCTTTACCAGTTCACCGTTGTGATCCATCTGGGTGTCGAAGTAGTGTGCCCAATGGCCAGAGGTGAAGCCGTAGTATTCCGCGAAGCCGCGGTCGTTCGGATGATAGGGCGATTGCGAACCGTTGTGCCATTTGCCGAAGGCCCCGGTGGCGTAACCGGCATCGCGAAAGTCCTGGGCGATGGTGTGTTCGTCGAGGTTGAGGCGTTCGAGTCCCGTGCTGACGCCGCGCACGCCGCCACGCGGATGGTAGCGTCCGGTGAGGAATTCGGCGCGCGTGGGGGCGCAGACGGGGCAGACGAAGAAGCGATCGAACCAGGCACCGTCGCGTCCCAGAGAATCTATGTTTGGAGTGGAAAGATTCCGGTTGCCGTTGAAGCTGAGGTCACCCCAGCCTTGATCGTCTGTGAGGACCACAACGACGTTAGGATGTTTGGCGCGCCGGGCGAACGCAGTCGCAGCAGTTGCTGTGGCGAGAAACACCCGGCGCGTGAGCATCTAAATCAGGCTCCGCAGATAGGGGACCGCATACTCCATATCGCGATGGCGCTCTTGGGGATCCATCGCTTCGCGCTCAACGCAAAGCGTGCCGGTGTAGCCAACTTCTTTGAGCGTATTGACGAAGGCCTGCATGTTCACGCTGCCATCGCCGAGGCGGGTCTCGTGTCCCAGCGAACCGGGCTTGGTCTTGTCCGGCCAGTTGCCATCTTTCGCATGGACCGAGGCCACATGCTTGGCGAGCAGTTTCAGCGCGGGCAGCGGTTCATCGCTGCCGTAGAGGATGAGATTCGCGGGATCGAAGTTGATCTTCAGATTGGGGCGCGCGACGTCTTCAAAAAAGTCGAGTAGGACATGCGCGGGCTCCTGTCCGGTTTCGAGCGCGAACGTCTGGCCGTGCGCGGCAGCATAGTCGCAGACCCGGCGGACCATGTCGAGCACGGCGATGTATTGCGCATTCGACTTGTCGTGAGGGACGAATCCGATATGGCAGGCGATGCTGCCCACGCCGAGTGAGGCGGCAAAGTCGCTGAGGGCGAGCGTGCGGGCGAGGCGTTCGGCGCGTGTGGCGACCGGGATGAATCCCACGGTGGCCTCGACGGTGGGGATGTCCGCGTAGTCTTCGCCGTTGTAGGCCGCGAAACAGGTAACCACTTTGAAGTTCGCGGCGGCGAGTTCCTGCTTGCACTGCGCGGTGAACTCGGGCGTCAGCGCGACATCGCCGGCGAGCACCATCTGCCCGCAGGTCACGTTCATGTTGACCACCTGCGCCAGTGTGTCACGGCCGCATCCGGGCCAGAATACCATTCCTACTTCTAGATTTGACATGCGATCTTTTCTCCATTCTTGAGGCGTGCTTCGTTACAGAGCAGGGCCAGTTTCGTTGCTTGCGCGGAACTTTCGGGCGAGCACAAATCGGTGGGGACGCCGCGCGCGGCGCAGTCGGCGAAGTATCGGATCTCTTCCGCGTAGCCTTCCGTCGGCGCTTGATGGAGGGCGTGTTCCCCGCCATCGTACTTGACGGGCGGGCGTCCTGTTGAGCTGTATTCAATGGTTCCGCCATCGCAGACGACCGTGTATTCCATCGAGAATGGATACGCTTTGGGATGATGCCATCCGCCGGTGACGGTGACGGTCAGGCCGCTCGCATAGTGCAAGTTCGCGGTGATGACATCGATACCTTGTTCGAGGGCTTCGTAGCCCGTTGCGGACACCCGATCGGGCTTGCCGAAGAGCCAGAGCGCGATGTCATAGTCGTGGATGAGCAGATCGAACACGCCGCCGCCGGACTTGGACTTGTCTTTGAGCCACAGGCTCCAAGTGGGCGCGGCGCAGCGGCGGCGGAAGATCGCGTTGCGCGGCGTTCCGAGTGCGGGCAGGGCTTCTTTCACGGCTTGATACATGGGGAAGAAGCGCAGCACATGGGCGATCATAAGCGTCTTCTTTTGCTTGGCGGCTTCGGCGACGAGTCTGTCGCAATCCGCGCCATTGAGCGCCATGGGCTTTTCAAGCAGAACATGCTTGCCGGCTTGCAACGCCTGTATCGCAACGGGGACGTGAAGATGGGTTGGGAGGCAGATGTCCACTGCGTCGACATTCCTGTCGGCAAAAAGGCGGTCGATCTCGGTGTACTTCGAAACGCCAGTGAAATCGAGCTTTTCACCGGGTCCACCGAGGTTGCCCTGGATGCCGGAGAGGTCACCCGAGAGGGCTTTGGGATCGTTACTGCATACGGCGGAAAGGGTGACGTTGGGCAAAGCGCGCATGGCTTTGATGTGCGTGCTGCCCATGAAACCGAGTCCGAGAACGGCGATACGCATAAGCTGTTATGTTACCGCTTGCGGCCGGGCTGCGATGGGGGGGGACATCTGGAGGTGAGCTTCGCGACGGCTTTGTTTTCCGATTCTGGCAAGATCTGGGTCTTCAGTTCGGAACGATCCGCTTTTCCAGGTGGGCTGTTCACGGACAGAGGCGCTGCGGAGCGTTGGATTGCGAAGCACCGCCTCTCGGGGACGTTGACGTTGTATCCACTGGATGTCGGAGTTTACGATCTCTTCGTTGAGCAGGATTGGTTCCGGCCTAAGCGTGCGGAACACGGCGAAGCAAAGTTCATTGGCGGATTCACCAGCGCAGGGCAAGACCATGATCACTACGAAGATGCATTCTGACTCCAGTGGAGTGTTATGCAGCGGCGGTTGAGGCTGCGGCGCGTGAGTCCAAATTCGGAACCGCCGGGTAGCTTTCGTTGCGACCCGGGTAGGCGGCGAGGCGGCTAGCAGTTTCTCGATCTTGGATACATGGTTGGCGCCCTTCAATTCATGGGGTGAAGACATTTTAGGGGATTCCGCGCTGGCATAAGTTTTGTTGGCGATGGCCTTTTCGGGAAGTTCGGAGACGACGTTCATCTCGTGGCGCAAGAGTTTGGTTTACCCACGGAGCTCGGTCATCAGTTCCGGGACGAAGGGCGAGGTGCGGATGTTGGGGAAATCGGCCAGTCGCGACAAAGCTGTTTGCCTTGAGAAGAAAAAAATTGAAATAGATGATCGCGGGCGGCCAGAAACTACGCAAACCATAACGAGGAGATTCCCCATATGGTCGCATTGGTTGTCGTCGATGGAACTGGCCCGCTCTTGCAGAGCGATCCGGTCGAGTACGACAAATTTTACAAGAACAGCTTTTGCAGTCGTCTCGCGCGCAGCCACTCGCCATCCAGCTACACCCGCGGACCTGTCGTTCAAGGCACCGATACCAGAGAGAAGGGAGACCGTGCCTTTCGCGTGTCACTGCAAATGACCGCGGATCCCACCTGCAAAGGGCTTGTGCTTGTTGGCCATAGCCGGGGGGCGCGGCCGTCATTTACGCGGCACAAAAGCTCAAACAGCAGGGCATCAACGTGGACTTCATGGCTCTGTTCGACGGGGTGGACATGGAAACCGGCGTGAACGGTTACTACGTGCCCTCGAACGTATTGCATGTGCGTCACGCGATGCGAAGCCCGTCCGGTATGTCACGGCCCTATTGGGGTCACTGCGGCGTACTTTACGATGGACCCGGTCCTTATGAACACATGGCCTTTTACGGCACACATGCGGCGGTGGGAGGAGTTCCATGGAAAACTGCCGGTTCAGATGCGTACATCTGGGAGGCGGGGGAACCGCAGAGCACGAAAATCACGATCTCGCAGGACTTCATGGCGAGTGCATCTGTGGAACGATTTATGTTGTCCACAATTGCAGCCAAGCTCAGCGAGATCGAGAGCAAGTCATCCGCCGGAAGCGCAACCACAAAGCCGCCGGTCGGAGGGGGCCATGCGGGGGTGCCAGTTGGAGCGCCGAAGCCGCCGCCATCGGGTTCCAAGTACACTGTGGTCTCTGGCGACAGCCTCTCTCTGATTGCCGGGCGTTTCTACGGCGATGTGTTGCTCTGGCCAGTCATCTACGATTCGAACAAGCAGGTGGTGGGGCCGGATCCGAATCGCATCCAGATTGGCCAACGGTTTACGATCCCGTCCATCACAGGCCGCGGCGTGTCTGAACTGAGCGCGATTCGGCAGCGCGGCAGAAACTGCTGAGCTTTTCCATCGGGTCGCGAGTTTGGAGTCCTGCTTGATGGCTGCTGGCTGTCCCTCAGCGGGCGGAACTTGTCCAGCGTATCCGGGAGACAAGATGACGGCCGCATTGGTACGGCAGTTGGCTGGCTGCTCGCTTCGGCCTCCGATTTCTGCCAGAAATTGGCGAGTCGTGGCAGACGATGCGGTTTAGCAGCGCAGAGTGAAGTATCTGTTGAATACATAGACAGAAGACAGCAATTGACCAGTGGCCACTTCGAGCGCTTCGTTTCCAGCCGTTGGTTGAAACAGGGTTTCCGCATGGACGCGATCACCTCTAGCGAAATCGGGGGGCGATCCGGTGCGAACTGCGTCGGCCCTCTTTGTGTTTTCAGAGTCGCTGCATAATGGGCTGCATAATAGAGTGATCCATGCCCGGCGCTGCTCTCTACATCGCGTTCGACGTCTATCCACGGCCCAAGGGTGCGAGCAGTCACATCGCGTCGATGCTCGGAGCACTTGCTGGTGAATTCGAGTCTGTTCACGCGTTGTGTCTGGGTGATCGCGAAATGCCGGTTACGACGCGCGAAGGCAACATCGTCATTCATCGCCTTCTCGCGGGGATGCATGTGGACTTTCTCGATCGGGTCACGGCTTTCGCCCAGTTTGTGACGGCGCAAGTAGCGGCTTTGGGGCCGCGATTGCGTCTGATCGTCTTTCGAGATCCATGGGGAGGCGCGGCGGCAATGCGTGCTGTCGCGGGTGTCCCAACGATCTTCGAAGTGAATGCGTTGCCTTCGTGGGAGCTTGGATACGCGAGACCGGGGATGGCGGAAAGTCCGACGTTTGCCGCCAAGCTTGGTGACTTGGAACGCCTGTGCTTGTCGCGTGCGAATGGGATCTTGTGTGTGAGCGGCGTCACGCGGCGCGCCTTGGCGAATGAAGGCTTCGATGCGTCGAAGATGCAGGTGATTCCGAACTCCGCTCCGGATGAATGTTTTTCACCTGCGTCCTGTATCGAACTGCCGGAGGGCGACTGGATCGGCTACGTGGGCGGATTGCAACCGTGGCAAGGTGTGGAGTCCCTCATCGATGCCTTTGCGTTGCTTGCGCCTGGACATCCTCAAGCGCGCCTTCTCATTGCTCATAGTGGCAGCCGCGACGCTCGAGCTCTTGAGCGGCGCATTGCGGATCGCGGATTGGCATCGCGGGTTCTGTTGCACGATCCTCTGCCGATTTCTGAACTCGCCGCGACGATCGCGCGGATGCGTTGCACCGTGGCTCCGCTCGCGGATACGCCACGCAATACGCATCAGGGTTGCTGTCCCGTCAAGATCGTGGAATCGATGGCTGTGGGAACTCCCGTTGTCGCCACCGATCTCGAAGTCTGCCGTGAGTTGATCACGCATGGCGACGATGGTTGGCTCGTGAAGCGAGGCGATATCCGTGCGCTGGCCTTGGGGTTGGAACGCTTGCTGACGGACGACGAGTTGCGGGGCCAATTGGCGGACGACGCAAAGTCCACGGCGCGTGAGAGGTTTGGCCGCGCGAATACGCATGTTGAATTGCGGCGTGTGTTTCGTAGCGTCGCCGCAAGCCGGAATGGGGCGGAAACATGGCGAGCAAGCTAAATGAAATTGTGCGGGATGCGGTGAGATCGCGCCGCCTGCATGGCGCTTTTCATGCGCGCGCACTGCTAAAGATCTTCGCGCAGCTTGAAGGCTGGGATCGTGCGGTGGAAAAGCGCAAGGTGCGTACCAGGAAGATCCTCATTGCCGGTTTCATTGCGCTTTTTGTCTCGTTGTTTGGCTTGATGATTCTAGCCGGGGCCGCCGGAATACACGAACTCATCGTTCCTCTCGTCTGCCTCTTCGTCCTCTCAGCGGCGGCAATCTTTGGCAGTTGGCGTATGCGCAAACAGGCACTTGCGGCGGACCTTGCCGACGAACTGCGGACGACGATTCTTCCGGTGTTGCTGCACTTGTTGAACGATCTTGACCCGAAAGTGAAGATCCGCGTCAACTTGGATCTTTGCACGCTCAACGAGGAAAAGATGGACGAGAGTTCCCAAGCATCTAGCGGAGGGAGAAGAGGCACAACCACTGTGAATCAATTTTCAGAACCCTTGGGTTCGTTGCGGCTACCTCTTGCCAACGGCAACACTATGATCCTCCAATTGAGGAATCACTACAAGCAAGCGGTGCGCAGCTACAGGAGCTCTTCCGGTAAGTCGAAGCGCAAAGAGAAGTGGAAGAAGACCTCGAAGGTTACCGGTATTTTCATTCCGAACAAACCCGTAGCTTGGGGTGATCGCTCGATGAAGAGCTTCGTCGATCCGAAGCAGGAATCGCTGAGATTCAAGGACGTTGGCGGTGTGACGACGGCCAGGATTGACCGGCGCTTCAGGTTTCAAAAGGCGGGGCAACAGCCGTCGGATGTGGTTCCCTCTGCGGACGTGATGTCGATTCTGGTTCGCCTCGCGGCGATGGGGCACAAAGGGATTCAGGGGGCGAAGGGCGGCCGGTGAACTGTCAGTGGCAAGTCGGGATGCTGGTGTTGCGAAGCTGCGGATTACCCGCCTCGGGCAGCTGTAGCTTTTGTGGCAGTCAGTTGTGCGGAATGCATACGACGATGGGTGCCGGTGGTCCGGCGTGCCCGCGATGTGGGGCGTCGCATGAGGGCTATGAGTCCAATGAAGAAATGGAAGTGGCGCGCGAGCGAGACGAGCACTACCGGCCCTATGGCGGTGCCGCGCAATATGGAGACGATAGTTACTTCACAGACGCGGAGGGTGCGGCGCTGAGTGGATCCGCCTCGTTGCCCTCGCCACTGAAGAAGAAAAAGTATGATCCCAAAGACTCCTAGGGTGCCGAAGAACTCGCGGGCAAACGGAGGCCGCCGCGATGATTCCTGACCGACGGGAGGGCCGCGTCGGACCCTGCCCGCTCTTGTGGATCACCGATCGCTATCCGCCGCAGCGAGGTGGAATGGCCGTGAGTTGTGGGCGTCAAGTGGAAGGCTTGCGGTCGCGCGGCATGGCGGTGGATGTGCTCGCGCTGGGTGCGCCTGGGGTGACGGAGCCGCGTGTGGAGATCCGCGATGGAGGCCACGCGGATCTGTTGATTCCGACGGAAACCGAAGCAGGCATGGAGGCGAACCAAGCCTGGATCGCCGCGCAGATGCGCAGCCGCAAACTCGGCGGGTATAAGCATTTAGTGGGATTCGGCGCAGCCATTGGCGGCTTTCATGCAGTGACGTTTGGCGCGTGGCTGGGTGTCCCGTCGACCGTTTTGGTGCGTGGCAACGACTTGGACCGCGATTGGTTTCTGCCGCATCGTGGGGCGCTGGTGCGCGAGGCCTTCGCACGCGCCCATTCCATTGGCGCCGTGGCGATGGAAAAAGTGCATAGGCTGCGGGCCCTTTATCCCGAAAAGGCAGCGCGCATCGCATGGACTCCGAACAGCGTGGACGCCGCACGATGGCACTTGTTGCCAGCCGATCGCAAGAGAAGGGAAGAGATCCGCGGGCTTTTGCAGTGCGGTGAGGGGGAGCGGGTCATCGGATTGTTCGGTGAGTTGAAGGCCAAGAAGCGCATCCCGTTTTGGCTGGAAGCGATTCGGGATGCGGGATTGCTCCATCGCATCCGGCTGTTGATTGTCGGGACGCTGGATGCGGCGACGTCCTCCATTCTCGACGATGCGGTGATCGCGCCGCGCAGTGTGCGGATCCCGTTTGGCGCTCCCGAGCAACTGGCCGGGCTCTACGCCGCTGCGGATTATGTGGCGATTCCATCGATGTTCGAGGGCATGCCGAACGTACTGCTCGAAGCGATGGCTTGTGGTTGCGTTCCGATCGTGTCGGATGCCGGCGCGATGGGCGAAGTGATTCAGGATGGCGAGACAGGCTTTCAGTTTGCGGGTGACGATCGCGCGGCGATCGGTGAGGTGACCGCACGTGCACTGGACGCGTCTCCAGAAGCGCTGGCGGCGATGTCCACCCGCGTGACAGCGCATGTATCGACGGCCTTCACGCTCGATCGCGAAGTGGACGCGCTCTTGGCGCTGTTTGCGTAATGCTGGCGTATCTGGCTGCTGGCGCGGGGCTCGGACATCTCACACGCGCCCTGGCGATCTGTTTGCGCTTGCGAAGGGATGCTGGAATCGATGTGCGAATCGTAACGGATTCGCCGTTTGCGAAAGGTTTGGCGGGGCTGGCGCGGTTCCCGTTCGTGGAAACAAGCGATGCCGCAGCATGGGTGCGCGAGCTGAAGCCCCGGGTGGTCGTGACGGATACGTTTCCTCTCGTTAGTGGCTCGACGTGTATCCATCTTGCGCGGCGTTTGCGACGGCCTTTCACGATGCCGCATGAGGCGTGCTCGCTGATCGTCGAACTGGAGCCACTGGCTGAGGACCATCGAGCCGCGTTGCAGGAGATCGGGTGTTTTCGTGTGACGTTGAATGGTCCTGTGATTCTGGACCCTGGGTTGATTCCGTCGCGGACTCTGCCTCAAGAGTTGGATCGGGACGGTTTGACGCTGGTGGTGCACAGCGGCGCTGAGGATGAGGTCAGGCAGTTAGTGGCGTTAGCCGGGGATGGGGCGACGGTGATTTCTCCTTGGTTTGGGTCCGAACATTTTCCGGCTTCGGTGTTGTATTCGCGAGCGCGGCGAATTGTGACTGGGGCAGGATACAACTGCATGGCCGAGTTGCTGGCGCACAGGCACAAGCATACGGCGGTTGCCTTTGAACGCAACTACGATGATCAGGCAGCGAGGCTACGGGAGTTCTTTGCGGATCCAGGTGCGGATGGCACTTCACAGGCGGTCGCGGCGATTCTGGCCGTGGCATGATACATCTCAGAGAGCCATGACACGCCTGCTTCCCGCTATCCTCTTGTTCTTCGCCACGGCCACAGGGCAACAGACGCCTACTGAGTGGAAATCCCTTTTTGACGGCAAGACATTGGGAGGTTGGCGAAAGACGCCTTTCAACCGCAGCCCTGCGCCGCGCGTCGAAAATGGCGCGATGCTTTTGCCCGCCGGAAAACCTCTCACCGGCGTCACCTGGGCTGGCGATGGATTGCCCAAGACCGGTTATGAAATCCGTTTCGAAGCGCAGCGTCTACTCGGTGGGGACTTTTTTGCGAGTATGACTTTTCCCGTCGGTCAGGATTTCGCCACTTGGGTCTTGGGAGGCTGGGGTGGCGATATTGTAGGCATCTCTTCAATCGACGGCTGGGATGCTTCCGACAATGAAACGCGCGGTTACTTCACTTTCGAGAACAGCCGCTGGTATGCGTTCCACCTGCAAGTGACCGAAGATCGGATTCAAGCGTGGATCGAAGGCCAGCGCGTTGTGAATGCGGAAATCCGCGGCCGCGCGATCGGTCTCCGGATAGGCGATATCAAATTGTCCACTCCGCTCGGATTCGCCTCTTACAACACAACGGGCGGCATTCGAAAGATCGAATACCGCCCGATTGCCGCTCACCCGCAATAAACGCTAGCCGTCGAGCTTCCAACTGGTACGGTACGTGCGCTTCAACCAGTCGTTGGCCTCCGGCATGTTCGTCACGCGGCCAGTCGGGGCATCGTATTCCAACTTCTTGCCCGCACGATGGGCCACCAAACCCAGCAGCATTTGTTCGATCATCGATCCCGCATAGTCAAAGTCGCAATGAGTCTTGCTGCTCGTGCCATGAACGATCCCATTGCGCTGCCCCTTGCAGGCTTCGATCCAATCGGTCTGGAAAACATCCGAACGGTTCACCTGCACTCCGGCTTTGTCTGCCTCGAGAATGCCATTGATGGCACCGTTGGGCATGCCGATAGCCGGCGGTACGTTGCCTTCCATCAGTTCAACCGAGGGGAATCCATTCGCACCCACTTCGGCGCTGGGCATCCGTGTCATGCCGCCCGGCAACGGCTGGCCGGTTCTCGGACTTGCACCACCGCCGCCCGCATTCTGCCGCGGACGTGCCTGGGCTTGCGTTGGCTGCCCTTTGCCCATGATGAGCGGCAGCAACTGGTCGGATCCGCGGCGCTTGTAGTAGGTGAGATCGCCATCGTCATTGTTCGGGATCAGAACGCGTGTGGTGAAATCGGCCAGCAGGCTGCCTTTCGATCCCTCGAAAATCGCGCCGTTTCCGATCTTCGATACGTCGATGTATCCCTTGGGCGAATCCGGCTTCAACCCGCCCTGATACCAGACCAGCTTTACTGGTCCGCGCCATGAGTTGGCGGGATGCTCAAAGATCGCCTTCAGTTTGACGGGGCAGATGTTGGGATCGAACTTGTCACTCACGTCCCAATCGACATCGACCGAAGTCGGCGCGCCAGCGTCCACCGCGTTCCACACCAAATCCATTGTGTGCGCGCCCATGTCGCCCATCTGGCCGACACCGAAGTCCCGGTACATGTTCCAGAACAGGCAGTTCAAGCCGCTCGACCCGCCGAAGTATTGCGGGCTGTAAGGATGATAGGGCGACGGGCCGATCCACTGCTCGTATTGAAGGTAAGAGGGCGGCTGCCCTTGGCCTGCGGGATAGCCAGGGCGCGGCAACTGGCGGCTATCCCAACTGTGGACGGTCTGCAATTCTCCGATCGCGCCATCGAGTATAAGTTCGCGAACCCGTTCGAAATTAGGGTACGCGTGGCGCTGGGTGCCATGTTGGGTCGCTACTTTCGCTTTGCGCTTCAGATAGTTCGCGCGCACGGTGCGCACTTCGTCGACGCAGATTCCCAGCGGTTTCTCGCAGAAAACATGCATATCGCGATTGAGTGCCCAATTTGCGATGAAGGCATGATGATGATCCGCGGTGCAGACGATCACGGCTTCGATGTCTTTCTGATCCATCAGACGCCGCCAGTCCCAATAAGTCTTCGCTTTCGGAAAGATCTGCAGCGCCTCTTTCGTCCGCAGTTCATTCACATCGCAGATCGCCACGACGTTTTCGTTTTTGAGAGTCGCATAGTGAGCGGTGCCGCGACCCCAAACTCCGATCAGTGCGATGTTTAACCGGTTGCTTGGCGCGGTTTGCCCACGCAGGATGCCGCTCCTCAGAATCGTCAATCCCGCGGCAGGCGCAGCGGCAGTTTTCAGCAAGTCTCGTCTGTTCACTCGAAGGGCCTCCCGATGCCCGCCATCATCATATCCAAGAACTGCCTCGAATCCGATGCACCCGGATGACGCAAGTCCGCGTAGTTAGAAGCGGAGAGGGGCCGACGCGGTCCACCAAGTGAAACAGGAACCATCGCGGCGGCCTCCGTTGCCCGCGAGTTCTTCAGAAGCGACACGGCTACGTGGCTTGGCCCCAAACTCAATAGAGGAGACTTCAAGCTTGCTCACTTCCCTTTTGCTTATCGTCGCGGCTGCCCAGGACTTCAAGGCCGAAGTCCGTCTCGTCAACGTCGCCTTCACTGCCCGCGACGCTAGCGGCCAACTCGTCACCGATCTTCGCAAAGAAGAGATTGAGGTCACCGAAGACGGGGCAACGCAGAAGCTCGAAGCGTTTCTCCGGTCTCTCGATGCCCCGCTTTCGCTAGGCCTTGTGATGGATGCATCCGGCTCGCAGTCGGCCTTTGTCAAGCAGTACCGCAGAGACATCCAGACGTTTCTCAAAACGATTCTGTCGCCGAAGGACAAGGCTTTTCTTACCGCCTTCGCGAGCCATGTCCGGCTCGTCTCGGATTTTGAGAACGATGCGGAAGCGCTGCTCGACCGAATGGAAGAGTACGAAAAAAAGCCTCGCACCAAGCCCGTTCTTGGGCCGTATGTCAAGCGATCGGCGGGTACCGGTTTTTACGACGCATTGTATCTCTCAACGCGCGAGAAACTGGCGAAGGCCGATCGCGGACGGCGCGCCCTGATTGTCTTTTCCGATGGCGAGGACAACGCGAGCCAGTATCATCTACTGGATGTGATTCAGACGGCGCAGACCGAGGATGCGGTGATCTTTTCCATTCACTACGCGACGGACACCAAAGGGCAACCCGATGCAAGAAATCTCTACGGCGCGCGAGTGATGGAACGGATCGCGGCGGATACAGGCGGCGCATATTTTGCCGCCGAAAGGAGAGATCTGCGCCCGGCGTTCCGCGAGATTGAGCAGACGTTGCGTAGCAGTTACGAGTTGGCGTATCGATCGACGAATCTGGAATTTGACGGTACATTTCGCAAAATCAAGGTTCGGTGCACTCGGCCCGGTGTGACGATTCGCCACCGCTCGGGCTACTATCCGAAGTCCTGAGTCTGTTGGATCCGACTCGATTTGCGGTGGTTGACGGACAACGCGATGGGTCACCGCCCGCCAGTTCGAAGGGATTGTATTTCACTATCGAAACCGTGGCGGCAACCGAAACTTGACAACTCTGTTTCGAAGCCCCTATGCTCAAGCTATTCCACTGTAGCCGTACTTTCCCGTTACTCAGGACGGCGTGAACCGAGCAAGCTCCCCGATTCCATGAGCAATTCCATCGAGGAGATTTATGTCCAAGGTCCTTCTGTCGTTCGCTCTCGCCGCAGCCCTTGCACAGGCACAAACACTGCCGCCTGTCGCGCAACTGCTGGTGGAACTCATCCGCCTCGACACCTCCAATCCCCCAGGCAATGAAGGCCAAGTAGCGGACTATCTCAAGACCCGTTTCGCCCCGCTTGGCTTTGAGATCGACATCGTCGCCACGCCGCAAGCGGGCAAGTCGCATTTCATCGCGCGGCTCAAGGCCCCCGGCGCAACCAGGAAGCCAGTGCTCATCGCGGCGCATTCTGACGTTGTCGGCGTGGAGCGTGAGAAGTGGACCGTCGATCCCTTCGCGGGCGTCGTCAAAGATGGCTACGTTCTGGGACGTGGCGCGATTGACTTCAAAGGCGGACTCGCCGTCTTCGCGCAAGCAGTCTTGAACATCGCAAAGAACAAGGTTCCCCTAAACCGCGACATTATCTTTCTCTCGGAAGCCGACGAAGAAGGCGGAATCTACAACACGCGCTGGCTCGCGGATCGCCACTGGGACAAGATCGACTGCGAATACGCGCTCAACGAAGGCGGTTGGATCGTCAAAGACAAGTCGGGCAAGGTGCTGTACGCAAGCATCTCGACTGCGGACAAGAACAGCGTCTCGATCAGGATCACCGCGTTGGGAACCTCGACGCACTCATCGATGCCGCGCCCGGACAATGCGATTTACACGCTGGCACGAGCATTGGGCAAACTCGCGGACTATGACACGAAGGTCAAACTCAATGCGGAAACCCGTCAGTTCTTTTCGGCACTCGCGGAAGTCTCGCCGGAACCCATAGCCACGCACTTTCGCAACTTGCTGTCCGACGATCCGGCCAAAGTCGCCTTGGCCGACAAGTACATCGGCGAAGATACTTTGCTGCACGCGATCATGCGCGACACCATCGCACCTGTGTTGATGAACGCCGGTTTTCGTGGCAATGTGATTCCGGGTTCCGCTGAGGCAACGATCAACTTCCGCACCATCCCTGGAACCACGCCAGAGGAACTCATGGCGGAACTTCGCACCGTGATTCCAGATCCGCGCGTGCAGTTCAGCATTTCTTCCGCGGCGTCGGGGGTGCGCGGCGCAATGACTCCCGAACAAACGAAGCAGATGGAAGAGTACATGCGACAGGGGCGAAATTCCAAGCCTTCGCCGCAGGACAACGAACTTTACAGGGCTCTCGCGAAAAATCTCGCCGAAGTCTATCCAACCTCGAAGGTGACGCCTTATCTGTTCCAAGCTGGAACCGATTCCGGCGCATGGCGGATGCGCGGCATCCCTGTCTACGGCATTTATCCCTATCCGATCGATCACGAAGATCTGAAGCGGATGCACGGCAATGACGAACGAGTCCCGATTTCCTCGCTTGAATCCGGCGTTGAACTGATTTACAAAACACTCCTCGAAGTAGCGGCGCAGCGCAAGTAGCCACGCAGATTCAACAGAGGAATTTCCGCGCTGCCTAGCCGCGGCGGTATTTGACGGGCTTCACCACCATCACCGCGGCGTCGTACAAACCGCGGGTCGAAGTCTCGGGATGCCCGTCGGCCACACCGCCACGGCGGATTTCCAACTGAAAACCGCCGCTGCGGCCACCACCGTCAACGTCGTTGAGGATTCGATGTGGTGGAAACCACGCCGGTGCGAAGGAAGCCATAGCGATGCAGACCGCGCGCCGCGCTGCCCCCAAGCTCGATCAGTAGCTGTTGTACTTGAAGTACTTCACGTTGTCTCGGTCCGACCGTGCCCAGACCTCGCCGACACTCTTTGTACCTTCGCTGCGGCCCAGCGAACCCCCTCCGCACCACACCAGCGGATACAGTCTGCTGTAGAGTGTTCCAGCTACGACGATTCCTACATGCCCGTGGACGCGTTTGTCGGAATGGTCGGCACCTTTTAGCCCTGCGATCACCAGCGAGCCTTCCTGTACGGCGGCGATTGCCTGTATGCGCGTGATCGCGCTCCATCCGGCGGAACTCGAAAACTGATCCACCAGTGTATCGGCGTTGCCGGTGAGAGTGACGCCGGTTATGCCAAAGAAAGCGGCGTGGACAAAGAAATTGCACGTCGTCTTGTTGGCTTCGTAGGCTGCTTTGCAGGCCTCGACGATTTTCTGTTGCTTCTCTGCTGCTGTAGCGCTCATGGAAGTTCCTTTCCGTTACGGTCAATGACAAAAGTTCTCGACGAACGGCGAACCCGCGCGCGCCCATTCTCAAAATCGTTCACTTCGTCGAACGTGGGTTGAATGGCCCAACGGCCCTTGCGATCGATGTATCCTGCCTTGTCCGATCCCGGTGCACGCGCCGCTGCGCGGCCTTCGTGAAACTGCCCGCAATTCTCAAGAGCCGGGTCGATCACCCATGCGCCGAGTTTGTCGATGTAGCCCCAGCGGTCACTCTCTCTCACTGCAGCCAAGCCGTCTCGGAACCCTGTGGCCGATTCAAACCGCGCGGAAATCACTGTCCGACCGTTGCGCGCCATGTATCCCCAGCCAGCCGTAACGCGAAACGCTGCCAGTCCCTCGGCGAATGGCCGAATTTCGACAAACGGCTCACTGACGATCTCCTTGCCGCGCGTATCGACCAGGAATTTTCGCTCGCCAGCACGTACTTCTGCCCGGCCTTCCGCAAACGTCGATGCAAAGTCGTACTGCGGCGCTATCACCGGTTTGCCTGCGGCGTCTACGTAGCCGAATTTGCCGTTGACTTGTACAGGACGCGGCTGGAAATCCGCTGCCGCCACAACTACCAGCCAAAAGGCGAGCGTCATCCTTCCGTGGGTTCTCCGTCGCGATGCACAGGTTCATTCGCTGCAGCCTGTTCCTTCCTCTTATAGGATTCCACCTTCGATCCCACAGGACCCTTGCCCGTCCGTTCCAGCAGTTTCGTCATCTCGGCCTTCGACATCTTCTTCAGCGTCTTCAGCACCATCACGTTGTGTTCGAGTTGATCCACCGTCTCCGCGCCGGAAACGAGCGTGTCGATATCCTGCGTCCACGTGTAACGCAAGCACTCATCGATGGTCGCGATGCCTTGCTTGGTCAACGCGCCGATCGCATTGCTCTTCATCGCAAGCAGCCCCAGGCCCTTCTTTCGGATGTTCGGCATCACTGTTCCGATGAAGCTCAGATAGTGCGGATCCACGCAATTTACCGGATGCTGCACGGTTTCCCAGCCGTCGTAACCGTCGAGCAGCCGCTGATGCACTGTCGGATCCGCGTGCCCGGTGAATCCAATATGCCGCACTTTGCCCTGCTTCTTGGCCTGTACAAAGGCTTCGAGCGAGCCGCCAGGCCCAAAGATCTTGTCCACTTCCTCATGCGTCACCACTTCGTGGCAGCACCACAAGTCAAGGTAATCGGTTTGCATCCGTTTCAAAGTATTTTCGAGTTGCGCCATCGCATCCGCTTTCGAACGCTTCTCGGCCTTGGACATCAGATGGATCTTCTGCCGCGTCGACGACGACGAGCCGAGCGCCTTGCCGTAAGCCACGTCGGATGCGCCATCGTGATATTTTGCGGCACTATCGAACATATTCACGCCCAACTCGATCGCGCGATGGATAATGCGCACGGCTTCGTCCTCGCCCTTGACTCGCATGTGATAGCCGCCCACCGTGTACTTGGAAACGCGCAGTCCGCTCTTGCCGAGTGTAGACATGGGCATCGGCGTGTCGGCGAGAGCATTGGCGGCGGTCACGCCGAGAGTGGAGGAGACTTGCAGGAATTGACGTCGGTCCATGACGAGAATGCTATCACTTGTTTCTCGTTGTGTGTTGCGATGACGGCATCGGATTCGTTGTCGACCGAGTCGGCTCTTTAGCCAGGATTGTGCTGGAACCGTGACACCTGTGCGTGCCCGGCACACCCCTCGTAGCGCTAACCCGCTGAAACGGCAAAGTAGACGCCCGCGTCCACTCAATTGCTATACTGAGAGAGGTTTTCCCTCCGCTTCAGAACAAAACATGAAGTACTGTGCCCTAGTTGCATCGCTCATCGCGTTCGCTTTTCAGGCGTCCGCTCAGGAATTTCTCACTGGCCAGGCGGCTCGCGTCGTCGTTGGTCAGCCGACTTTTACGTCCCAGGACCCTGGCGCTTCCGAGCGCCTGCTTGGCGCAGCGGGGGGAGTGGCCTTTGCCAATGGCATGCTGTTCATCGCCGATGCCAATCGCGTTTCCGCCACGCCGTCCAACAATCGAGTCCTTATTTTCAAGAACGCCAAAGGCATTTTTCCGGCACCCACTGAAGAGATCCGGTTGGATGAAACCAACCGTTGCCCCGTCTGCACCGGTCGCCCAAACCTTCCTTATGGCGCAGCGGACCTCGTTCTGGGCCAAGCGGACTTTATCAAAACCGATCTCGGTCGTACCCAATCCGCTCTGCGTTTGCCCACGCACGTCGCCTCCGACGGCCAGCGTCTGGTAGTTGCCGATACCGAAAACAATCGTGTCCTTATCTGGAACTCGATTCCGACGTCCAACAACGCCCCCGCTAGCGTAGTCCTCGGCGCGCCGAACTTCACGACAATCCGTGCCGGTGTCCTCGACAATAAGTCGTTCCGCGGACCCCAGGGCGTTTGGATTCAAGGCAGCCGTCTCTTTGTCGCCGACGTGCAGAATCACCGCGTCATGGTTTGGAACAATATCCCGACCGCCAACGACGCGCCCGCCGATTTCGTGCTTGGCCAAGCGAACTTCACCACCACTTCCGAACGTGAGTTGCAACAGAATCCCGTTGCGCCGGTCGCCAACCGCCTGAAGAATCCGGTTTCGGTGACCAGCGATGGCACCCGTCTTTTTGTCGCCGACCTGGGCTATAACCGCGTCATGGTTTGGAACTCGATTCCGACCCGTACCGAGCAGCCAGCCGATCTTGTGCTTGGCCAGCCCGACATGACGAGCGAGTTCTCGAACAACGTGCAGAAGCTTTGCGAATCGAACGGTGTCAGCGCAACCGATGCGACGATCAAGTTCTACCCTGCCCGTTGCGGAAGTACGATGGATTTTCCCCGCTTCGCTCTGTCCGACGGTACGCGATTGTTTGTGGCCGACGGCGGCAACGACCGCGTGCTCGTCTGGAACAAAATGCCAACGGTCAATGGCCAGCCCGCCGATCTCGTGTTGGGTCAGCCGGACTTCGAGAAGAACGTTGTCACCGACGTTGAGGACTTCTTCACTCCCAACCTTCTGCGTGGCGCACCGAACACAACTCGCACACCCACTTCAATGGCATGGGACGGAGAGAATCTTTACGTTGCCACTCCCTATGACCGCCGCGTGATGGTGTTCACTCCGGCTCGCCCGGACGTGCCGCAGAACGGCGTTCGCAATGCTGCATCCCGCAACGTCTATGCCGTTGGCGTGCTGGAATTTGGCGGAACCATCACGGTCGACAACGAAATCACGGTGAAGATCGGGACCACTGTCGGCGGCACCGTCACGAGCAAGGAATACAAGTACAAGATTGTAAAAGACGATACGCCCGCGATCGTAATCCGCAAAATCACCGACCTGATCAATGCGGATGGTGGCGATCCGAACGTTCTCGCCATCAATAACATTGCTTCACGAGCGATTATCCTCACCTCGCGCAAGCCCGGGGAAGACGGCAACAATATCGACGTCACAACGACCCTTTCCGCCGCGGCCACCATCACGGCGACCGGCGGCAAGCCTGCTGGCGGCGGCGATGCAACGCGCGTCGCACCCGGCGGACTGATTGTGATCTTCGGCAAAGATCTTTCCGAATCCACAGTTTCGGCCCCTGAAAACGCAGCGATACTTCCCCGCGAACTTGGTGGAACCCAGGTTTATATCGATGGAATCCGCGTCCCGCTGCTGTATGTCTCGCCGACCGAAATCCAGGCCCAGGTGCCTTGGTCGGTTTTCGACGCGAATTCGGCCAGCCTCTATGTGCGCACCCGCCGCGCGAACGGTGTGGTCACTTCGACCACCGCTGTGAACCTGCCGGTGGCGCTGGAGAATCCCGGTATCTTCGCGGAATCCGGCGACGATCCGAGACCGGGTCTGGTCTATCATTCCTCAAGTTTTGCGACGGGTACCATCTTGATCGACGGTGTAGCGGCAGAAAAAGATGTCGCCGCGGTTCGGATCGAAGACCGCACGTACTCGTACACCGTTTTGAAAGACGAGACCAACAAGACCGTTCGCGATAAATTGATCGAATTGATCAATGGCAACCCTGACGAAAAGGTGATCGCCGAACCGATCGTTCAGTTTGAACGTATCCGCCTGCGCGCCAAGATCGAAGGCCCCGAAGGAAACAAAATCGCCATTTCGGCGGGGAACGGCGTGACATCGGGTGTCATTATGAACGTGACGCAAGCCACGCTCTGTTGCGCCAACGTCGCGGGATCGCGCGTGACCGAAGACAATCCCGCGGTTCCCGGCGAACAGATTATCATCTACGCTACGGGACTCGGCATCGTCACCCCTGACGCCGCCCGTGAAAACGCGGTGACCGGTGTGGCGTTCAACAATACGGAACTCAATACCCCAATCGAATTTGTGTCTTCGCTCGCTGGCGGACGCACCGCGAACGTCATCAAAGCGGCGTTGAAGCTAGGTCTGGTTGGCGTTTATGAAGTGATTCTGGAACTGAATAGCGACATTCCCACCAATTCCCGTACGCAGGTGACGATTGCGCAGTACATCTACACCAGTAACATCGTGACCTTCCCGGTTGTCAAATCCATACAGCCTTGAGCGAACTGCGTTGGCATCCTTTCCTGAAACAGTGGGTCGCCGTGACGACCCACCGCCAGGATCGTCCGCAGATGCCGCGGAATTGGTGTCCCTTCTGCCCCGGTTCCGGCCGCGTGCCGGACAATTACTCGGTCCATCTCTATCCCAATGATTTCGCGGCGTTTGCTCCGAATGAGGAGCCCTTTATCGCGGGATCCGAGGGTTTGTACGCCACAACCGGCGCACGCGGTGCTTGCGACGTCGTGCTCTACAATCCCGATCACAATCGCACGCCCGCACAGTTGTCCGAAGTGAGTTGGCTGGAAGTCATCGGCCTGTGGACCAGCCGCACAGAAGAACTCTACGCGCGCGACGGTATCGCCTATGTCGCGGTATTCGAGAATCAGGGCGAGGCGATCGGTGTGACCATGCCGCATCCGCATGGACAGATTTACGCGCTGCCGGTGGTTCCGCCGTTTGTGGCACAGGAAATCACCTCCGCGCAAGAAGCTCTCGTACAGACATGCCGCTGTCTGCACTGCGAAATTGTACAAAACGAACTGTTCGCAAAAGAGCGTCTGGTCTGCGAGAACGATGCCTTTGTGGCGTTCGTTCCGTTTTACGGACGCTTCCCGTCGGAGGTGCATCTGTACAGCAAGCGCCATGTGGGCCGCCTCGCGGAACTTGCCTCCACCGAGCAAAGAGCACTCGCCAATCTGCTGAGCATCGTTCGTCGCAAATACGACGCGCTGTACGGATTTCCGCTGCCGTTGATGATGGCCTTGCGTCAGGCTCCCAACGGGACGCAGGCCGCTGCGCACTTCCACATCCAGTTCCTGCCGATTCAACGTTCCGCCACCAAGCTCAAGTACCTGGCGGCGATCGAGAGCGCCCACGGCACATTTCTCAACGACACGCGGGCGGAAGATCAGGCCGCCGCACTGCGTGCCGTCGCCGTTTAGCGGAACATTCTGTAATCCACGCGGAGTCAACAGGAACAGATGCGGGAAACGGTCACTTTTCGATATGGACTCTATGGCAACGAAGATGCCTCGGTTGCCGTAGCCGGTTTGGCGATCCTTTTGCTTCCCGCTCGATTCCCAGCACTTTCATCCGCGAGGCGAGCGTCCCGGGATGGATGCCCAGCAGTTCGGCCGCGCCTCCGGAACCAGAGATCCTGAACCCGGCTTGGCGCAGAGCGGCGACGATGTTATCCCGTTCTCTTCTACGCCCTTCGATCTCCGAAATCACGGTGGTCGATGTTTCAGGGGACTTCGGAATCATCTTCGATTCAGTAACCAGATCGAGCATCAACGGAGCTCCTCCCGGAACCATCGAACTCAACCAGGAAGTTAACATTTTTTAGTTAGCGTAGAAATCCCTCTTTCAATCCCCCGCCCAGCAGTGTACAATTTAACGTAGGTTTACATTCACGAGGGTACGTGCGTCTGCACCGCCTTCGAGGGGTAAACGAACTGCTTCGCAAATTAGAACAAGGGGTTCCATGAAGAAATACTTCTCAACGGGCGCCCGTATTCTGGCGGCGATGACGCTGATGTTTAGCGCCAGTATGACGTCCGAGTTGAATGCCCAGGTCCTTTACGGTTCCGTGGTCGGAACTGTTGAAGATCCCACAGGTGGTTTGATTCCCAATTCCACCGTTACTCTCACCAACAAAGGCACCGGCCTCAAGCTTGAGGACAAGTCCGATTCCGGTGGCCGCTTTACCTTCTCCAGTGTGATTCCCGGCGTCTATGACATGAAGACCTCTTCGCAGGGCTTCAAGACGATGACGCGCACCGATATCCCCGTTTCCGCAAACACCGTGACCCGCTTGGACGTGAAGATGGACGTCGGCGCGGTGACCGATTCGGTTTCGATCGCGGCGGACGTCGCCGTGCTGCAGACCGATAAGGCCGACACGCACACCGAACTGAGCTCGCAACAGGTCATTTCGCTGCCGCTTCCCGGTCTGCGCAACTACCAGAGCCTGATCAATCTGGTTCCCGGCGCGACCCCCTCGTCGTTCCAGAACTCAGTGACGGATACGCCCCAGCGCTCGCTCCGTACCAACATCAACGGCACCAACGCTAACAACAACGTGACCCGTATCGACGGTTCGGCCAGCATCAACCTCTGGTTGCCACACCACGTAGGATATGTGGTCCCGGCCGAAATGGTCGATAACGTGAATATTTCCACCTCAGCGCACGATGCCGAACAGGGTATGGCCGGCGGCGCGGCGATTACCGTTCTCACCAAGAGCGGCACCAACGAATTCCGGGGCAGCGCGTTCTGGTTCCATGACAACCAGCGCTTGCGCGCCCGCAACTTCTTCTTCACGCCCACCACCGCCAAGCCGGTTAGCCGCTACAACAACTTCGGCGCAACCATCGGGGGACCAATCGTAAAGAACAAACTGTTCTTCTTCTATAGCTATGACGACACCCGTCAGGGCCAGGGATCGTTCGGTCTCTATTCGGTGCCGACGGCTCCTCTCCGCGCGGGAAATTTCAGCGGCGTCTCGACGCTCATCTTCGATCCCCAGACCGGAAACCAAGCCAACGGAACCGGACGTACACCGTTTGCGGGCAACATCATCCCCACCTCGCGGATCAGCCCGATTGCGACCCGTATCCTGGGCTTCATTCCGGGTTCGAACGTCGCGGGTGCGGAAGTCAATAACTTCGCCGCCTCAGCCACCCCGCTGTTTGAACGCTCGTACAATGACTTCAAGATCAACTTCAACCCCAGCGCGAACCACACCTTCTTCGGTCGCTACGGCGTGATGAATGCCTTGTCGGGCGGTACCGGTGTCTTCGGCGAGGCAGTTGGGCCGGCCCCGGGTTCCGATCCTGGTCTCGGTGATACTCGCGTTCAAAGTGCTTCCATTGGCCATAACTGGACCCTCTCACCTAATCTCATCATCGACGGTGTGATCGGTTTCCAGCGTATGGATCAGGAAGTCAGGGGCCAGGACTTCGGCAAGGACTTCGCCACCACGCTCGGCATTCCCGGCATCGGCGGTGCCGATCCCCGCGAAAAGGGCTTCCCGAACATCACATTCAATGGCTACAACGGGACGGGCGTTCCCGGATGGATGCCGGTGACCCGGGTGGAAGAAAGCTACAACATGAGTCACAACCTGACTTGGTTGAAGGGAGCTCACACCATGCGTTTCGGTTTCGATGGAATTCACCATCGCCTTGCGCATTGGCAGCCTGAACTCGGTGCAGGCGCTCGCGGCGCGATCAACTTCTCAGGCGGCACCACCGCTCAGGGCGGAACCAGCGCGAACAACTTCAACGGCGTCGCATCGTTGCTGCTCGGCCTGCCCAACACGATGCAGAAGAGCTTGCAGAACATCCTCAACACCACTCGTGAGTATCAGTTCGGATTCTACGCACAGGATCGCTGGCAGGTCACCCGCAAGCTGACTATGTCCCTCGGTCTGCGTGCCGAAATGTATCCGCTCATGACCCGTTCGCACGGCAAGGGCCTCGAGCGCTACGATGCCGAAACCAACCTGATCTACCTCGGTGGCCGTGGCAACGTGCCCCAGGACAACGGCTTCACCGTTGCTCCGGTCATGTTCGGACCCCGCATCGGTCTCGCCTACCGCTTGGACGACAAGACCGTCATCCGCGCCGGCTACGGCCTGACCAACAGCCCGCTGCCCTGGTCCCGCCCGTTGCGCGGCCAGTATCCGCTGGTGGTGAACTTCTCGTTCGTGTCGCAGTTGGACGCGCTCGCCGTTCGCAACCTCTCGGAAGGCATTCCTCCGGTTGTCGGTCCTGACCTCAGCACCGGCACCGTATTCGTACCCGCGCCTGGCGACATCCGCACGCCCCCCAAGGGCCGCATCACCCGTGGTTATGTGCAGAGCTGGAACTTCACCTTCGAGCGCAATCTCCCGGGTAACGTCGTAACCAGCATCGGTTATGTCGGCACTCAAACCACCAATCAGTTGGGCGACCAGGACATCAATGCGTCGAGCACCTTTGGCGGTGGAGCCAGCAGCCGTCCGTTTGCGGCGCGCTTCGGCCGCACCATAGCCACCAACCTGTGGGACGGCTTCGCCAGTTCGAACTACCACGCGTTGCAGACTTCGGTGCGCCGTTCGTTCGCGAAGGGCTTAATGCTGCAGGGCGCCTATACCTGGTCGAAGGCGATCAACATGTTCGACGATGAAGGTTGGGCCGGTCTTTCGTTCAACGCGCCTTTCGCCCGCGGCCGCAATCGCGCCGCCGCTTCATATGACCGTCGCCACGTGATGCAGATGGGCTGGGTTTATCAGCTTCCATTCGGCAAGGGCAAAGGCATGAACCCGTCCAACTCGGTTGTCTCACAGATTGTGGGCGGCTGGAGCATCAACGGTATTTTCGCCGCCTACACTGGAACCCCGTTCACTCCGTCCGCTCCGGGCGGCACCTTGAACATGCCGGGCAACGCTCAAACCGCCGATCAGGTCAATGTCGACGTGAAGCGCCTCGAAGTCATCGGACCGCAAGGTCGTTTCTACGATGCGAGCGCGTTCGCCGCACCGGTTCTGGCCGCTGGCCAGGCTGGCCGTTTCGGCACCATGGGCCGCAACAGCCTGCGCAACCCCGGCATCACCCGCGTAGACATGACGCTCGATCGGACGTTCACCTTCACGGAGCGCTTTAACATGCGCTTCCGTGCGGAAGCGTTCAATGCGATGAACAGCCGCTTGTCCACTGGCTTCGCCAGCAACGACGTGACGAACCCGAACTTCCTTCGGGTCCTGGGCGCCTTTGACGAACGTCAGTTCCGCCTGTCTCTGCGCTTCGGTTTCTAATCGCTTGCTTAGTATGATCCAAACGAAAGGGCGGCCCTCACAAGGGGTCGCCTTTTTTCTTATCGTTTTTGGAGCTTTCGCGCAAACGCAGCAGGATCAACTCGCGACGAAAGCCGCGCAGGCCAACAATTTGATGGGCCAGGGACGCTTCGGCGAGGCCGCGGTGATCTATCGCGACCTCACCAAAGCGCTGCCCGGCAACCCTGGACTCATCCTCAACCTCGGCCTCGCCCTCCACATGGCCGGCAACCATGCAGACGCCATCCCGCAGTTTGAGACCGTCCTCAAATCGCAGCCAGCGTCTCTTCCAGCCCTCATTTCCCTCGGACTATCGCGATTGCAGATGAATCAGCCAGCCGAGGCCGTGGCGCCGCTCTCCAAGGCGGTGACATTGCAGCCAGCCAACATCGACGCCCGCGGGATGCTCGCCGGAGCCTTGATGACCATCAATCGCGCCGCCGAGGCCGCGCCCCATTACCGGAAGTTGACCGAACTCGCACCCAAAGACGCCAAGGTTTGGAGCGGACTCGGCAAGTGCTACGAAATCCTCGCCGCCGAATCCTTCGAATCGATGGAAAAGGCGACGGCCGAGTGGCTCGCCATTGTTGCGGAAACGCGCATCGCGTCCAGGCAATATCGCGCAGCCTTTTATTTCTATAAGCAAGCGCTCGAAAAGAACCCGGGCTTGCGCGGAGTTCATGCCTCCATCGCGAAAGTATATCGCTTGAGCGGATCCGACCCGGCCTGGGCCCTCACCGAGGAAGCCAAAGAGCCCAAGCCCAACTGCGTCACCGAAAAACAAGCTTGCGACTTCGCCGCCGGACGCATCGTGGATGCCGCCGCTGGCAAGAACCTCTACTGGCGCACGCGCGCCTACAACGAACTTGCCATCCGAGCGTTCGGGCAGTTGGGAAAGCTGCCTCCCTCTGTCGATCTGCACCTGTTGCGGGCCGAGATCGCCTCCGATCGCAATCAGCATCTCGAAGCCGCGAAAGAATTCGAAGCCGCCCTGAAGCTCGCGCCCGGTGACCGAGGACTCGAACGCGAATACGCCACGTCGCTCTATCTGGCGAAAGACTACGCCGCCGCGATCCCGCTGCTCGAAAAAGAGATGAACCGCGATCCGCGCAATGCGGAAATCTATTTCTTGCTCGGCGACTGTTATCTGAAACAGGAAAAGCCAGAAGAGGCGATCACCTACTTGGCCGCGGCGGTTGCCTATGACGCGAAGCTTTTGCCGGCACGCGCATCGCTCGGCCTGGCGCTCGCACGCACCGGCAAACAAAAAGAAGCGATTCCGCATCTCGAAGCCGCCCAACCCATGGATCAGGACGGCAGCGCCCTCTATCAACTCTCGCGCGCCTATCAAGCCACAGGCGAAACAGAAAAAGCCAAAGCGGCCGTCATCAAATATCAGGAAATTCGCCGTAAACTGGATGAAGAGAAACGCGATGTCGAAGAGCAAGTGAAAATCACTCCTCCCTAAACATGCCCGTCTGGATCCAGCCTAGGGACCACCAGCATTTCGAAACCGAAGGGAAACCCTCGTCTCCAACGCCGTGCGCGACATCGCCGCGTTTGTTGGAGCGGATCTTGCCGATAGCCGCACCTGGTACAAAGGTCCGGCCATAATCGATGGCGTGGTGCCGATGCATCACGTGCAGTCTCTCTGGGATATCCGTCAGCATCGAAATAATAGCCGCTTCCGATTTACGGAACCTGGGTTGAGGTTGAAACTATGCGAGACAGTGGAGGTGACAGCCAATGCGGGCGATATCATCATGTGGTCGCCAACTGGTCGAACCGGCCCGGAATCGCGAGGTTCGTCACACTGATACCACACGGAACCCGGGCAAAAACTCCTAGGCCTCATGCCTTGGTAACGATCGAAAACCATCGCTCGGCGCGGAGACGATCGTACAGCGTTGGAACTCAACTCGCCGCAGCAATGAATCTCGCGGAAATGATTCTTTCAATCGTCGTTCAGCAGAAATGAAGAATTCATTTTCACCATCTATCCTCGACAAGCGGACTTGTTTTCAAGAGATCCGCATGCAGTCGCTCTGCTATGCAAGAGGAGAGAACCAATACAATGAAATCCGATGTGTTGCGCCGAATGACGGCAAGCACGCTGGCGATCGCTCTCAGCGTCGTCGGCCTGCCCGCCACGGCCCTCGCCCAGGACACCCTGCGCGAAGGTGAATGCGCCAATGCCCAGGAACGGTTTCCGGACAACAATCCGGGTCCCGGATCCTTGAAGTCCCTTCGTCCCCTGGAAATCCCCGCGCTCAATACCTATGTGCGCAATCGGCAAGCGGCCATTGCCATGGGCAAGGCGCTCTTCTGGGATATGCAGGTTGGCAGCGACGGCATCCAAGCCTGTGCGTCCTGCCACTTCCGCGCGGGTGCCGATCCGCGATCCATCAACCAGGCCAACCCCGGTGGTGCCAACAATGCCAACACCACCATCAACGTTGGCATCAATCATCAACTCACTGCAGCGGACTTCCCGCTTCACAAGGTTGCCGATCCCACCAATCGCAACTCGCAACTTCTTCGCGATAACGACGATGTCATCTCTTCGCAGGGCGTCAAGACTGCACGCTTTCTCTCGGTCATTCCTGGCTTTGAGCGTGACTTTGGCGTACCGCAATACGATCCGGTATTCAACATTCACGGATTCAACGCCCGCCGCAACGAACCCCGCAATACCCCGACGGTGATCAACACCGGGTTCAACCGCAACCTGTTCTGGGATGGCCGGGCGCAAACCATTTTCAATGGCTTGAACGAGCACGGTGTTCGCGACGTCAACGCCAAGATCCTGCAAGCTACGGGGCTCAACCAATTGCAGGCCGTCAAGGTTCGCATCGACAACGCGGCATTTTCTTCACTCGCCGTTGGGCCGCCGCTGAGCACCAATGAAATGAGCTTTATCGGACGCGATTTCTACGACATCGGCAAACGTTTGGTTTCCGCCAAACCGCTCAAGAACCAGCGCGTCGCCAACGATGACAGCGTTCTCGCCACTTATGTGGATCGTGGCGACAAAGGCCTCGACACCACCTACCGCGAGATGATCGAAGCGGCGTTTCAGCCGCAATGGTGGCAGTCGAACCAGATCGTGCGCAAAGCGACGAATGGTGCGATCAGCTTCGTTGCGCGCCCGAACCGTCCCCTGCTGGCCAATGAATACACGATGAGCGAATACAACTTCGCGCTCTTCTTCGGCCTCTCCATGCAGCTCTATGCGATGACTCTCGTCTCTGACGATTCCCCGGTGGATCGTTTCTACGAAGGTATGTCCAACGCGCTCACCGCCCAGCAGATCCGCGGACTCGCACTCTTCACCGGTGGCGCGGCCTGCGCTGCCTGCCATTCCGGTGCGGAAACCACCAACAACTCCAACCGCATCCTTCTTGGAACGGTTGTCAACGGCGTGCGTCAGCCCACCGAAATTATGGAACGCATGTTCAACGGCAACTGCGAAGTCATCGCCTACGATCAGAGCTTCTACAACATCGGTGTGCGCCCGACCGCTGAAGATCTCGGGCACGGCGCGAACGATCCGTTCGGAAACCCGCTGGCGATGATCGACATCCTCACCAAGCCACGCAACCAGATTCCAAGCCAGGAACTGTTCACGCTGCAGGCCGGCAATATCGCCAACCCGCCATTCGCGATCGGCGAACGCACCTCTACGCAAGGCGCGTTCAAGGTGCCAAGCCTGCGCAATATCGAATTGACTGCTCCGTATTTCCACAATGGCGGGCAGGCGACTTTGCGTCAGGCGGTGGAATTCTACAATCGCGGCGGAGATTTCCGCGAGCGGAATTCCGCGTTCATCGACTTCGAAATCGGCAAGTTGAACCTCACCGAACCACAGATCGATGACCTGGTGGCCTTCTTGAAAGGGCTCACCGATCAGCGAGTCGTTCGCCGCAGCGCTCCCTTCGATCACCCGCAACTGTTCGTTCCCAATGGCCATAAGACGATTGCCGGATTCCCGGTTCCCGATCTCGATGGCGTGAAGGACGAAATTCTGGAAATTCCCGCCGTGGGACGCAGTGGCGGCACACCGCTTAAGGGATTCCTCGAACGGTAACCCCCCTCTCATACCAAAGCAGACACTTCTTTGGAACCCGCCGGTCGCTCGCAGTACGCGAGTGTCCGGCGGGATTTGTCCTTTCGGCAACGCGAACGACATCGAAAGCGATAAGGTGTCTCTAGGCCCATCTATGAATTGTCAATTTGCTGCTCTCTTCTGTCTTGCGTCCACCACACTGTTCTCGCAGGAACGTGTGGGTACGATCCAGGTCCGCGTTGCCACCGACCATGCGGATTGGCGCTATGAACCCGGGCAGCCGGTACGCTTCCACATCGCAGTCATACAGGACGGACACCCGTTACTGGGAGCACAGGTGACCTATAAGATCGGTCCGGAAATGATGCCTCCGAAGATCGACAAGGCCGCGACAGTGTCCAGCGCGGAAGGTCTCACCGTGGACGGCGGCACTCTCGAAGGCCCTGGTTTTCTGCGTTGCATCGTGACCGTCGAGCAGAATGGCAAGACCTATCGCGGACTCGCCACTGCGGCGTTCCGGCCGGAAGCGATTCAAGCGACCCAAGTGGATCCCACGGATTTTGACCAGTTCTGGGCTTCGGGCAAAGCCGCACTCGCAAAACTGCCCATCGATGCCAAGGTCTCGCTTTTGCCCGAATACGGCAACTCCACTGTGGATTGCTATCACGTCAACCTGCAGAACGTCGGAGGCACTGGCGCAGGTGTTTCACGCTTTTATGGCATCCTCTGTGAGCCGAAAGCTCCGGGCAAGTATCCGGCCTTGTTGAGCGTTCCCGGTGCGGGCGTCCGGCCGTATCGCGGTTTGGCTGCGATGGCCGCACGCGGCATGATCACATTGCAGGTCGGCATCCACGGCATTCCGGTCACGATGGACCAGTTGGTTTACGACTCGCTCGGCACTGGCGCTCTAGCGAATTACAACACCTTTGGACTCGACAACAAAGACCGCTACTATTACCGGCGAGTCTATCTCGGCTGCATTCGCGCGAACGATTTTCTCGTGAGCCATCCGAAATGGGATGGTGCGCATCTTGCGGTTACCGGCGGTAGCCAGGGCGGAGCACTCTCGATTGTGACTGCGGCGTTGGATCCGCGGGTGAAAGGCTTAGCCGCATACTATCCGGCGCTTTCCGATGTCACCGGATACCTGCGGAATCGCGCCGGTGGCTGGCCGCATATGTTTCGTGCTCCCGTATCCGATAGCCGGTTGTCGCACCGGTCGCCGGACAAAATCGAGACCACGCGCTACTACGATGTGGTGAACTTTGCGCGTCGAATCAAAGTGCCGGGCTTTTACACCTGGGGCTTCAACGATGAGACCTGTCCCCCAACTTCGATGTACTCGGCCTACAACTTGATTACGGCACAGAAGAAGTTGTTGTTGGCACTTGAAACAGGACACAACAATATCCCGGAACAGAACACGCAGGTAGACGCTTGGCTCGAAGCGTTTCTCAAACAGTAGCGCCTACTGCGCGGCGATCAAACCCGCGGTGGATGGAGTCGCGCCGGATTTGGGTTGCGCCACTTCAGCCAGGACATCGACATTCTTGCAGACTGTTTTGGTGCAGGCTTGGGCTCTGATGCGGACCTTGTGGGGACCACTGCTTTCCGCCGTTGCCGGGGCGACGAACAGGGCGCTGTCCTCGTATCCCCAACTGAAGATGCGGAGTTCCGGTTGCGAGAAGTCTTTGGGCTCGGGCTGCATCCACGCGCCCGTCACAGTAAGGCTCTCACTCCGCATCGATGTCGGCTTATCGGAACTGAGAGCCTTCTTGCCGTTCAGTTTTGTCGAAGCCCTCTTGTCGTTGTCTATCGTGAAGGTGTGCCAGCCTGGTTCGAGCTTCACGGAGATCGCCAGATGGCCACCGGAAAACTGGGCGCGATAGGCGACGCAAGACTTGTCATCGTGCATGACGAAAGCCGCGGGTCCCCAGGCTTCGTCGGTTGCTGCCGCTAGCAGGATAAACAGAAAGACAGTCATTTGCGGAAACTTAAACGATAGCTCAAAAGTGAGGATTCGAGGCGCGCGCCATTGCGGATCACATCCAGTTTGGCGGAATCGCCCGGCGTCATGTAGAGCTTCATGTAGAGTTCGGCTGTGTGCGCGAAGTCATCGCGCTGCACGCCGTTGACGCCGTAAACGATGTCGCCCACTTGCAGCGAATGGCTCTTCACCGAGAGCGCGAACGAGTCGACGCGGTTCACGGTGCAGGCAAAGCCTTCCGGCTTGAGTTCATGCTTCTTCTTATCGGCGGCAGTCATCGGCTGGCATCCAAAGTAGAGGCGAGGTTCCACGCTCGATTGCCGGTAGGTGACGTCGTAAAGCCACCAACGCGGCGGCAGATTCACGACGAACTCGCGCGCAGCCGCACTGTCGCCGGGACGATCCACCGTCAACTGGATCTGCTTGGCCGCACGGCGGTCGGTCTTGTCGTAGGCATGTTGCAGATCTGCAAAGGTGTAGACCGGCGTGCCATTGATCCCGACGATACGATCCCCTGGCTGTATACCCGCTGTCGCAGCGGCACCTTCGGCTTTCGCGACGACCAGCCCTTTGGGGATGTCGAGGTGGATGCCGATGGTCCTGATATCGGGCGAGCGGTAGAGATGCGTCATGTTGTCGATGCTCTTGTCGCGCTCTCGGCGCAGGTTCTGAAAGTCTCCGATCAGATGGCATTCGACGCATTGGCCTCGGGCGAACGTTCGCTCCACCAAAAGCGGATAGTTCTTCGCAAAATCCGGCGAGGGGCGCGACTGCTTCGGCAAAGTTGTACGCTTGGCGTGAAGTTCCAGGCCCTTTTGCAGAGCGATCTCGAGGCTTTCAAGACTCAGATAGGTGTCCGGCTCTGCCGAATCGCGCCCGCCGTAGCGCATGTAAATCTGCTCATCGGCGTTGAGGATGTAGTAGTAGAGCGTGTTGTGACGGTCATGCTCGAATAGCCCGATGTCCACATTGTCCATTCGGATGATGCGGACACGTACGTATTGCTCGAGGAATTTGCCGCGAGGTGAGGATTTCGGTGACAGCACAACCTGTGCGTCGAACGTGCGTCCTGCGATTCAAGGCTCGCAGCGGTATTCGAGAAAAATCGGCTTGCCTGTGGCCTTGGCTTCTTTGATTGCATCGGCGTAGTTGTCGTGCCAGTCGAAGGTATCGTCGAGGCTTGGTGCAGTCTGAGCGAGAAACAGCAGCAGGATCGGAGCGGCAAGCATTCTTTGTTCTAGGATATCCGCAAGGGCGACACTACAGGAGGGGACATGCTGCGAGGCGGCAAGTTCGGTGGGCGCGGAGTCATAGAAGGGGAGTTCCTGCACACCATGCAGGAACTCGGCGCCGTGGCGAATCCCGACTGGACGCGCTACGGCATCTACGATCCGCTCGCTGGCGACTTGCTGGAATCCTATCGGGATTGGCTTGCGCCCGACGGGAAGATTGTCGGGCGCATGGAACAATACTACTGGCACGGCGAGCAGCACTATTTGTACGTGGTTCTCTAGCAGCTACCGAAGCTTCTTTCGTGCGTCCTCGAGCATTGCATACGCCGATGCAGGCGGCTCGCGATCCGCACTCTCGACCACGCTGAGTGCGATTGCCAGATCGGCCATCGCAGCCTTGTTTGCGGAAGCCTTTTTCATTTCCGCGTAGATTTCGCGCCCAAGCGATGCCTGCCTGGCGAGATCGGTTGCCGTCGCCTTCGATCGAGGATCGTTCACCACCGTGAGTGGCTGTGTAAACTCTTGGCCCGCGACCGTCAGCCTGACTTTGTAAGATCCCGGAACCACTCGCGGACCCTCGGTTTCTGCGCTCAAGGGCTGATAGCGGAAATCCCAAGTGAAGCGATTGTGCCCAGCATTGGCTTTCAGTTTCGCCGACGGCATGAGCCAGATATCCGCGATCGCGGAACGCCTCCGCGATTCGATAGGCGTCTCGGCAGAGGAATACGTCCGAATTACCGATCCGGAAGCATCGAGGATTTCGAGCTTCACCGGGCTGCGTCCGTCGGTCATATAGTCGATCACAGCGCCCGGCGCTGGAACTTTGGCCTGCGGGATTTCGGGTGGCAGCGGCGTTCCCATAAAATCGTCAAAAAAGATACGCAGCGCGGTCTCGGGCTGGAACAAATGAACTGCCGGCAGCGTTGAAGAATACTGCCGTAACGGCGTGATATCGTCGAGGATCCAGAACGAGCGTCCATGCGTGGCGACGACGAGATCTCGGTCTTTGATGACGACGTCTCGCACCGATGTCACCGGCAGATTCAGTTGCAGTGGCTGCCACGCATCGCCATCGTTGAACGAAACATAAATGCCAAACTCCGTTGCGGCGAAGAGCAGTCCCCGCTGGCGAGGATCTTCACGCACGGCGTTGAGTGAATGCGATGGCGCGATGCCTTTGTCGATGCGAACCCAGGTTTTGCCAAAGTCGCGTGTGCGGTAAAGTTGCGGATTGTAGTCATCGAGCCGATGGCGATCCACGGCAGCGTAGGCGGATCCGCCCTCGAAATGCGAGGCTTCGATGTGGGTGATCTTGCTCCAATCCGAAAGCGCTGGAGGCGTAATGTTTGCCCACGACTCGCCAGCGTCTTTCGTGAAGTGGATGAGTCCGGTGTCCGATCCTGCCCAGATGACACCCACCTGCACGGGCGACGGAGCGATGGTGTAGACCGTTCCGAAGCCGCGCGCCTTGGCATTGGCTGTTGATGGCGGTTCACTCGACTTCACTTGCCGATCGCCAGTGAGATCCGGGCTGATTTCCTTCCATGTCAGGCCACCATCCACGGACTTCATCACATACTGCGAGCCATAGTAGAGCGCCGTGGGATCGGTCGGCGAAAACACCAACGGCGATGTCCAAGGATGCCGGTACTTGCGCTCATTGATCGGCACCCCAAAGCCCGGACGCGGAACAGGCGTAATGTTTTGGCTCTGGCCGGTGCGCCGATCCATGCGCGCGAGGCTGCCGTTGGTGTTGTTGACGTAAACGATGTTCGGATCGCGCGGATCCACGGCGATGTAGCCACTTTCGCCTCCACCCACCGAGACGCGATCGCCATCGGTGATGGTGCCGCGATCGGTTCGGCTCGGGATCGCAGCAGTGCCGCTGTCCTGCTGTGAACCGTAGACGTTGTAATAGGGCTTCGCGTCGTCGGTGGTCACGTGGTACATCTGCGCCGTCGGCTGGTTGTACCAACCCGTCCAAGTCTCGCCGCCGTTGAGCGTGAGCGTCGCGCCCTGATCGGTGGCGCAGATCATGCGCCGCGAATCGGTGGGATCGATCCAGAGAAAATGATAGTCGTCGCCGCCCGGAGCGCCCCGTAGGATCGCGAAGTTGCGTCCGCCATCGGTGGATTTGTAGAGCGCAACGTTCGGCGAGTAAACGATCTCGGGGTTGTTGGGGTCGATGGCGATGCGTCCGAAATACCAACCCCGGCTGAAGATGCGCACGTCCTTCGAGACTTGCGTGAACGTGGCGCCTGAGTCGTCGGAACGGTACAAGCCGCCTTCTTTGGGGCTGTCGACGAGCGTATACACGCGCCGTCCGTCGTTCGAAACAGAGATGCCCGCACGGCCCCATTGGCCTGTGGGCAGACCTGCCGTGACGGGCGTCCACGTCATGCCAGCGTCGGTGGATTTGAAGAGTCCACCGCCAGGGCCTTCGACGGGCGGGTATTGGCTCCAGGTGGAACGGCGTGCGCGCCAAAGGGTCGCGTAGATCGTGTCGGGATCCGCGCTGGGCATCGCGAGATCGATGGCGCAGAGATCCGGACCCTTATACAGCGTGCGATTCCAAGTCGCGCCGCCATCGCGCGAGACGAAGACGCCGCGCTGTTCGTTGGGCCCGTAGGCGTGACCCATGGCGGCGACATAGACGATGTTGGGATCTTTGGGATGGACAACGATGCGACCGATGTGGCGCGTCTCTTCGAGTCCACTGACCGTCCAGGTTTTGCCGGCGTCGATCGACTTGTAGATGCCCGCGCCGGAGGAAAGATCCGATCGCCAGTCCGATTCGCCGGTTCCGGCATAGAGGATGTTGGGATTCGAAGGCGCGATCGCGAGTGCGCCGATGGAAGAGACAGGCTGTCCATCGAAGACCGGTTTCCAGGTGTTGGCGGCGTCATTGGATTTCCAGACGCCACCTCCGACTGCGCCGAAGTAGAACGTAGTGGGATCGCCAGCGACGCCTGCGGCCGCAACGGTGCGTCCTGCGCGGAAGGGTCCGATGAGACGCCACTCGAGTCCGGAGAATTCAGCGGCGGTGAGCGATGCGGCGAGAAGTAAGATCGGCTTGAGCTTGGCCATTTCTCATTATGCACGCGATGTTCCCGGTGCTCAACGCAGAGGCCGATGACTGATCCATGAGCCATGTTGGAAAGATACCTTTCGACCCGTCGTTTTCGAGGCTGCAAAAGGGCGGATCGGGGAATAAGAACATTGCGTTGGTGCAGCACGACGCCGAGGTCCGGTTTCTGACGCGGTCGGCGGGAGGGTTGGTGGTGTTGGGGAAGCTAGGCGACATTTTAAGGATGATGCCGCACTTTGACCTAACTTTTCACTGCAACCACAATCCCGCTTGCCCAAGCGAGCGGAACCATGTGAAACGCTGGGTTCGCGGCCAGTGTTTCGATGAGCACCGGGACCTTAGCCGCGTGCCCATCGGGCCAGTTGGCTTGTGGCAGCAGGTCGTCGATGACGAAGAAGCCTCCAGGTCTAACGACCGCGAGAGCGTGTTCCAGACCCTCGTATTTGCCGGGCATCGCATCGGCGAAGACGAGATCGAAGCGCGGCGCGGAGTTGCTCTTTAGGTAGGCAAGTGCGTCTTGCGTGCGTATCTCAAGACGCTTGTCATCGCCAAGAATCTCGCGGGCGATCTGTTGTGCGGCTGAATCCACGTCGATCGTCACGAGCGTCGACGCCGAATCCATCCCGTCCAGCAACCACGCCGCGGAAATGCCTGTGCCGGTTCCGAGTTCGAGCAGACGTCCGCAAGGCTTCGACGCGGCGAGGGTTTTCAGCAACGCGCCGGTGAGCGGTTCAGAAGCCATTTTAAAGCCCAGCGCTGCGGTCCGTTCGAGGATCCGCGAGAGCGCGGCGGGCTCTTGGATTGGAGTGATCATCATTTAAGGAAGCTTTCGGTGGCGACCTTCAAAGCGTGATCGCGGATGTCCTCGGGCCATTCCGCCATCTCACGTTTGAACTTCCCTCGGTTGGCGGCGAAAAGCGCTCGCGTGGCCTCTTCGAATCCAGGCAGGTTGCCCGCGATTGCCGAGAGAAATCGATATGCGGCATCGCGCGAAACGCGAGCGCGATCGTTCTCTTCGCTGGTCTTGCGTGCTTCGTCCACGAGTTTGCGCAGTGCGACGGATGCGCCTCCGGATTGGCTGTTGAGCCATTCCCAATGACGCGGAAGCAGTGTCACTTCGCGCCCGACGACGCCGAGTTTGGGGCGTCCAGGGCCCGGCGCAGCAGATTCTTGCGGCGTGACGCGGGCGACAGCCTCATCGACGGACCCGCGAAAGTCGACCTCCACTGGCTGGCTGGTTCTGTCGTCAAAGATTAGGATCGGCTTCTTCGCACGATCGGCAATGGGCTTCGCGCAACGGACGACATCCGGCAGCGGGCCGGATGCAATGCGTCGCATGCCTTCGAAGGCGGTGACCATATGTCTAATATTACCCGGATAAAATCGCGTTGTCAATATTACCTGGGTAAAATAGTCACGACGAGATCCTCGATAGCGACCGGCATCTTGTGGCGCCAGTTGGGATGCTGCCAAGTCGTGCCCGGCATGTTCTGCTGATCGCGGAAGCCGGTGAGATCGTCTTGCGTCACCGCAAACATCCAACTCGGGGTGAGTTGCAGAAAACGCATAACCGCATCCCGAACCACGTCCGGTAGTGCGGTGGCGTCGATATCCACCGGCCCCATTAGTGTGTTGGTTTCGGCGAGCGCCTGCAGCAGCCGCTCTTTATCCACACGGCGCTGCTTTTTCTGTTGCTCGTATCCAGCATCGTCCAGAATCAGACCCACGGACTTGCGCACTTCGATATCGTGCGACGTCCAAAAGCCCGCCAACGTCGGCAGATCGTGAGTGGTAGTGCAGACGAGCGCCTGTTGCGGATACTCGTGCGGATGCTTGAAGCGTCCGTCCCCATAACGTTCGAAGTAGAGCAGGCGATAGCTCAGGATGCCGGCATCGTGCAGACCGGCGCGCATTTCGTCGGTGATCGTGCCGAGATCCTCGCCAATGATCAATACATTGTTGCGGACGCTTTCCAACGCCAGGATCCGCAGCAGGTCACTCGCGTTGTCGCGGACGTAGGCTCCGTCGGCGGCCTTCACTCCATCGGGGACCCAGAAGAGGCGGAACAGTCGCATCACATGATCGAGCCGCAGCGCGCCCCCATGCGCGCAGTTGTTGCGGATGGCGTGAGCGAAGAGCCGGTATCCATCGAGGCGATGGCGCTCGACGTTGGGTGGCGGAAACGACCAGTCTTGCCCCTCGGGCGCGAAGTCATCGGGCGGCGAGCCAACGCGGCAACCCTTGGCGTAGAAATCGCGAAAAGCCCATGCGTCAAAGCCGCTCCGATCGGTGGCGAGCGCGAGATCGTGATAGAGTCCGATTTTCATGCCGCAGGATTCCACGGCATGTTTCTGTGCGGCGGCGAGCTGAAGATCGATCTGCCACTGGACGTACTGGTAAAACAGAACAGTTCTCGGATGTTTGGCTGCGAAATCCTCAATTGCGGGCGATTGCGGATGTTGGTATTCAGCGGGCCAATCCTGCCAGAGCCAGACGTCGGGCTTGGCTTTGTGGATGGCGGCATCCAAGGCCTGATAAATGGCGAAGAGCCGCAGCGACGGGCCTTGTTTCGCGCGGTAAACGTCGAACGAAGGGGATTCGCCTTGGCGAAGAAACTTACGGAAGCAGAGCCGCAGCAGCGTTAGCTTGAGCCTCGCCACCTTCTCGTATTCCACGCACTCGGCCTCGCGCAACGCGGCAAAAGACGGCAGTGCCGGGCATCCATCGACGGCTTCGAGATCGAGATACAGAAAGTTGCGATAGAGCGTCGTGGTCGGCAGATACGGGCTCGTATTGTAAGGTTGCCGGTTAGGAATGGCGTGCAGCGGATTGAGCGCGATGAAGTCGGAGTGCAGATACTCGCGAGCCCAACTGCAGAGGGCTTTGAGATCGGTGAAGTCGCCGCAACCTTGATTGCGAGCGCTGCGGAGCGAATACAACGAAACCGCGAGGCCGTTCATGCGGCATGAAGGCAGGATGGCATGATCGGGCGTGATCGTGAGATATGCGCTGGCTTGCTCCGCACCGCAGCGGACATCGATGCGGTGGTATCCAAGCGGCGCTTTTTGCGGAAGGCAACGCATCGCGTCGAGCGACCCGCGGCGGATGAGCGTAGTGCCGCTTTCCCAGCGATAGACGATTTCCACCGGCAGATGAGGCTGCGCCGGTTGGATGTCGAGCGGGCTTGCGAACGTGAGCACCGAGGTTTCCGGCACCAGCTTGCGCGCCCGCCTGGCGGCGATTGCCTGGGCGAGCATCTCGGGCGACGCGGCATCCACGCCGAGCGATTGTAGTAACGACAGTGCGACATCCTGCGAGACCTGGTGCAACTTGCCAAACAGGTCGTGAAATTCTGGCAGGATACCGAACGATTGGAGCACTTCCGGCGTGATTTCGCCGTGCAATAATGAGAGAGTGGAAGCCGATAGCAAGTTTCATATTAGCCAGCCCGCTGACCTGTTTGCTCGTATCGATCAGGAAGACGAGAATCCGTTCAGCGACAGTATCATCACAACGTCGGTCGATTGGGCGATCAATTGGGCCCGTAAGAACTCGATTTGGCCGATGAGTTTCGGCTTGGCGTGTTGCGCCATCGAGATGATGTCGATGATCGGAAGCCGTTACGACATCTCGCGCTTTGGCGCGGAAGTGATGCGCGGTTCGCCGCGGCAATCGGACATGATGATCATTGCCGGGCGCGTCTCGAACAAAATGGCCCCGGTGATTCGCCGTCTGTATGAACAGATGCCGAATCCGAAGTGGGTGATCTCAATGGGCGCTTGCGCGACATCGACCGGAGTGTTCAGCAACTATGCGCTGATTCCCGTGAATCAAGTGATTCCGGTGGACGTTTACGTGCCCGGCTGCCCCCCTCGTCCGGAACAGTTGATCTATGCAATCATGATGCTGCAGAAGAAGATTGAGCAGGAAAAGGGCGTCATTCAGAAGGTTCTGAACATCGACTAGTTTCTTGTCGGTCCAGGTTTCGAAAGGCCGGTTGAGCGATCGCTCCGCCGGCCTTTTTGCTCTTCTCAAGACCGTCTCAAGGCCAATTGAGATTTCTTTGAGACAGCCTTGAGGTTTTCTTGACACTTTCCGGGGCATACTGTAAGAGCAAGTTCGTTCCCCTGAAGGAGTCACTCTAAGCATGAAAACCTTGTTTCACCGTCGAGCAACGGGATGGCAGGCCTTGGCGGTTGTAGGCGCAATTGGTGCCTCGTTGGCCTTCTGGCCCGTGCCACTGGCATCGCAAGGGTCCGCCGCAGCGCGTTTCAGCGGTCCCATCAACTCTCAACCCATCGCGCTCAGCGCGGACGATTCACTTCTCGCTGTCTGCAATCCCGACAACAACAGCGTGAGTTTCTTCGATGTTCGTGGCGATGCCAATCGCAAGCTTGGCGAGATCGCTGTGGGAACCGAACCCAACGGCGTGGCATTGAGCCCCGACGGAACGCGGGCTTATGTTGCAAACACGGTGAGCGGCACAGTCAGCGTAGTCTCTGTGAATCGTGGCGGGCGTGCACGTGTGTTGAACAGCATCGCGGTGGGCACTGAGCCCTTCGGTATTGCCATGACGCCCAACGGCACGCGGGTTTACGTCACAAACAAAAACTCGAACAATGTTTCGGTGATCGACACACGCACGAATCGCGTCACCGCGACTCTGGGCGGCGTTGGATTCCATCCGCGAGGCCTGGCCATCACCAACGACGGCGACAGCGACGATACGGATGAGACCGTTTTCGTCAGCAACTTCTATAGCACTCCGGTGACGAGCCGTCTCGATGGCGAGGATGATTCGAAGCTGGGCTTTGTGTTCTTTTTCGAAACGCGCACCAATCAAGGCGGACGTGCGATTCAGCTTCGCCCGATTGCCGACAGCGGTTTCAAAGCGGCTGGCGATGCGATCGCGCGCATTGCTCCCCCCGCAACGCCGGTTGCAGCGGACTTCCGCTTCACCACGGGTGCCTATGCGAACCAACTCAACAATCTCGCGGTGAAGGATCGCTTCATTTATGTGCCCAACACAGGTGCCTCTCCCAACGGCCCCACGCGATTCGACGTGAACACCCAGGCTCTCGTGCACGTGTTGGAATTCGGACAGGAGTTCCGCGATACCGGCCGCACGGTCAACATGCATCTTGCTGTTCACGAGCAGACGGTGACGCCGAAGCGCTTTCCGACCCAGCCTTGGGCGATCGCTTTGAAGCGCAGTTCGGATGAGGGCTATGTGCTGAGCGCCGCGACCGACATCGCCGTGAAGGTGCGCACGAATTCGACGACAGGCGCCATGACCGTGGTCACGAACGAGGGCGACGGCAAGCGCGTGGTGAGCATCGCGACGGGCAAGAATCCGCGCGGCATTGTGATCAACTCCACCGACTCGCGGGCGTACATCATGAACTACATCAGCCGCGACGTTTCAGTGCTTGACCTGACTCTGGCGACCGAGGAAGTGATGGTGACGATGCGTTCGTCCGCGCTGCCGGAACAGGGCTCGCCAGAAGACATGATCCAGATCGGCAAAGAGCTCTACAACTCTTCGGTTGGCGAATTCGATGGCCCGAACGACACCAGGATCCGGGGTCGCATGTCGAACAACGGCTGGGGATCGTGCGCTGCCTGCCATCCCGATGGTTTGAGCGATCATGTGGTGTGGATCTTCGGGGCCGGCCCCCGGCGCACGGTTTCGCAACATCAGGACTATTCGTTGGATGATCCGACCGATCAGCGTGCATTCAATTGGTCCGGTATCTTCGATGAGCAGGAAGACTTCGAACTGAATATTCGCGGCGTATCCGGTGGCCTCGGACTCATTGTCGGCAACGACGGCGTGTCGCAAGGCGCACCGGTTGCCGGTTTCACACCCGCCAACGCGGGCCGCAATCAGTTGGCGGTTCGCGGAATCCCGGCTTGGGATGCGATCAAGTCATATCTGCAGTTTGGCGTTCGCGGGCCGATTTCGCCCTTAAGCAAGTCGGATCCGGATGTTGTCGCTGGCGAGGCAATCTTCCGCCAGAACAACTGCCAGAGCTGCCACGGCGGCGCGAAGTGGACCGTCAGCAAGTTGACCCATACGGGTGAGCCGGCCGCAGCCCTGCTCGCGAGTGGCCAGTTGATTGGGCAGTTGAAGAAGGTTGGTTCGTTCAACGGTACGTTGAAGAATGAAGTCCGTGCCAATGCTTTGGCACCGCTCGGTGCCGATGGCTTTGTGCCTCCTTCTCTGATGGGCGTCTTCTCCATTCCTGCGACTTTCTTCCATGGCGGCGCGGCCGAAACCATCGAGCAGGTGATGTCGAGTACGCAGCATCGCGGCGCGGGAAATCCGGGCGGTGTGGATCAACTGACCGACAACGAGAAGCGGAGACAACTCATCCGGTTCCTCTTGTCGATCGATCAATTCACGCCTCCAATCGAACCGTAATCAATTCCCTTAGTCTCCTGGACAGAGCGCCGGCGAGCTGCCTCCAGCTTTCCGGCGCGTTTTTGCGTTGGATACGCTGGTAGAACGTGAATCTCAAGGAACTGTTGGCCAAGGCTTCGCCATTGCGTTCTGGCGACCAATTGGCGGGCATCGCAGCCGCGAGCGCAGAAGAGCGCGTCCGTGCGCAGATGAAGCTTGCGGATCTTCCACTAAAAACATTTTTGAACGATCTTGTCGTCCCCTACGAAGACGACGAAGTCACGCGTTTGATTGTGGATTCCCACGATACCGCCGCTTTTGCACCGATTTCGTACCTCACCGTCGGAGGGTTTCGCGATTGGCTGCTCAGTGCATCTTCCGATGAACTTCGAGGGATTGCGAAAGGCGTCACGCCGGAAATGGCGGCGGCAGTGTCCAAGATCATGCGCTTGCAGGATCTCGTTGCCGTTGCCGCCCAATGCCACGTCATCACGCGGTTCCGCACCACCATTGGATTGCCGGGGCGCATCGCAGTGCGCCTGCAGCCCAACCATCCGACAGATGATCCCTCGGGTATCGCGGCTTCCATTGCCGATGGATTGCTGCTCGGCAGCGGCGATGCGGTGATCGGTATCAACCCTGCGACAGACAACGTCAAAAACGTCGAGACCTTGTTGCGAATGGTCGATGCGATCCGGCAGCGCTTCGAAATTCCAACGCAGAGTTGCGTTTTGGCCCATGTGACGACGCAGATGGAAGCATTGCGGCGCGGCGCGCCCGTAGACTTGTTGTTCCAATCGATCGCCGGATCCGAGGCCGCGAACACATCGTTTGGGGTGGGTTTAAAGTTGCTCGACGAAGCCCGGCAGGCGGCGCGTGAGTTGAAGCGTGGCGAAAACGTCATGTACTTCGAGACAGGGCAGGGCAGCGCTCTATCCGCCAATGCGCATCATGGCGTGGATCAACAAACGATGGAAGCTCGCGCCTACGCCGTCGCCCGTCGCTATCAGCCGCTGCTCGTGAACACCGTCGTCGGATTCATTGGTCCCGAGTATCTCTACGATGGCAAGCAGATCATCCGCGCCGGGCTTGAGGATCACTTCTGTGGCAAGCTGATGGGCGTCCCCATGGGCTGCGATGTCTGCTATACCAACCACGCGGAAGCCGATCAGGATGATATGGATGCGCTGCTGACGCTGTTGGGTGTCGCCGGATGCAACTTCATCATGGGTGTCCCAGGGGCGGACGACATCATGCTGCATTACCAGAGCACTTCGTTTCACGATGCGCTGTACTTAAGGCAGGTGTTGGGGCTGCGCCCCGCGCCGGAGTTCGAAGCGTGGCTCGAAAGGATGCCTTTGCTACGGCGTCAATTGCAGGAGGGAATCAACGTATGAAGATTGCGGTCATAGGCGCGGGCAACATGGGGGCGGCGCTGTTGGGCGGCTGGATCAAGACGGGCCGCGCGGTTGAGGATCTGATCGCGACCACAGGCAGCGAAGAGCGCGCGGCCATGCTGGGCGAATTGCATCCCGGTTTGACGGTGATCGCCAGAGGCAACATCGAAGCCGTGCGCCAGGCGGACGTGATTGTGCTGGGTGTCAAGCCATTCACCGTTCCCAAGGTGATGGATGAGATCGCGACCGATCTGCGTGACGGGCAGGTGATCATCTCACTGGCTGCGGCGTTGCCCATGTCCGTCATCGAGAAGCGGACGGGGCGTCCGCTGGCGGTCTTTCGCGCCATGCCGAACATCCCGGTGGTTGTGGAAGAAGGCGCGATCGCGTTGTGCTGCAACGATCAAACCACTTCGAAGCAAAAACAATTTGTCAAAGAATTGTTCGAGGCCGTCCGGGTAGTTTGTTTCGTGGAAGAAGAGATGATGGACGCGGTGACGGCGCTGTCTGGCAGCGGTCCGCGTATGTCTACATGGTGATCGAGGCGTTCATCGCCGGCGGCGTCAAGATGGGGCTTTCGCGCGAAGTCTCAACGAAACTCGCGGAACAAACGGTGCTCGGCGCGGCGAAGCATGTGCGGCAATCGGGTAAACATCCGGCCATTTTGCGTGACGAAGTGATCACTCCGGGAGGCACGACGATCGTGGCGATCCACGAACTGGAACGGCACGGACTGCGGTCGATGTTGATCTCAGCGATCGAGACCGCGACCATACATGCCAAAGAACGGGCCGCGGCTCTGGTGAAGAAGCTGGAACAGTGAGTGGCGAAGTGATATATCTGGGAACATCGTGAAATTCTGTGCAGCTTTCGCGGCAAGCCTGCTGACGGTCGGTTCCGTCTGGGCCAAGCCCATCGATTTTCAACGCGAGATCCGGTCGATTCTCTCGGACAACTGTTTTCAATGCCATGGCCCGGATGCGACCTCGCGGATGGCGAACTTGCGTTTGGACCTGAAAGAATCGGCACTTGAGAAACGCAAGTCCGGGGCTGCGATTGTTCCTTCGAATGCTTCGGCGAGCCTGCTTTATCGGCGAATCGTGGACAAGAATCCCGGTCGTCGCATGCCTCCCTCGTATTCGCACAAGACCGTGACCGACGCCCAGGCGGCGCTGATCAAACGTTGGATCGACGAAGGCGCTCCGTGGCAGGAACATTGGGCCTATCAGGCTCCGACGAAGCCCAAGGCCCTGCCTGTTGTGCGCAACGCCGCTTGGGTGCGGAATCCGATCGATCGTTTTGTCCTGGCGAAATTGGAAGCATCCTTGCTGTCGCCTGCTGCGCACGCGGACAAGCGGACGCTGATCCGCCGCGTTGCGTTGGATCTCACGGGGTTGCCCCCTGCGGCTGCGGATGTCGAAGCATTTGCCAAAGATCTCTCGCCGAATGCGTACGAGAAGATGGTGGATCGCTACATGGCGTCGGTCCACTTTGGCGAACATCGCGCGCGCTATTGGCTGGACGCGGCCCGCTACGGCGACACGCATGGCATTCATGTCGATAACTATCGCGAAATGTGGCCCTATCGCGATTGGGTGATTCAGGCATTCAATCGCAACATGCCGTTCGATCGGTTCACCGTCGAGCAGCTTGCCGGAGACATGCTTCCGAATGCGACTTTGGAACAGAAGATCGCCTCGGGATTTCAACGCTGCAATGTGACGACGAATGAGGCCGGACTCATCGAAGACGAGTACGCCGAAATCTATGCGAAAGATCGTGCGGAAACTGTCGGTGCAGTCTGGCTGGGGCTTACGGTTGGCTGCGCGACTTGCCACGACCACAAGTTCGATCCGATTTTGCAGAAGGACTTCTACGCGCTCGGCGCGTTCTTTCGCAATACGACACAGCGCGTAATGGACGACAACATTCCGGACACGCCGCCTGTGCTGGTTGTGCCGCGCAGCGAGGATCGCGCGCGGTGGGATGCTGTTTCTTCGAGGCTTGCCGAGGTTCGCAAAGATTTGGCGCGGATGCGCGCGGAAGCCGCCGTCCCCTCGTCGTATGTGCTGCCCCCCACGGCGCGGCCCCTGGATGCCGAACTCTACACCATGAAGTTGAAAGACCTGGATGCGTTCGCCGGAAATATAGGTCATCTGGGCGAGACGCCGAACCCGAATCTGAACGCGTTTTTCTTTCACGAAAACACTGGCGTTGAAGTTCAAGACGCGCCGGCGTTGGATGCGAGCAAGCCCTTTACGATCTCGGCGGGCTTCTACTTTCCGAAGCCCGAGCAAGGCTACACAATCGCCGCGCAGCAGGATCCGAAAGACAAGAATCGTGGCTGGGTGCTGGACGTCGGAGCGCGCGTCGTCGGGCTGCGGCTCATTGGCGATAACGGGTTCAACATCGAAGTGCGCGCGGCGCATTTGGAACAGATCCAACACGGATCATGGAATCATGTGGTGGTGACGTACGACGGCAGCCAACAGCAGTCCGGCTTGACGATGTATCTCAACGGCCGCGCGATCATGACGCAGGGTGGAGGCAATCAGAATACGATGCTGCCCGGGTCGATTGCGCCCGCGAATACACCGCTTTTGTTAGGCCGTTCGCTCGCCTCCGGCGCGATTGCCGACTTCCGGATGTTCAGTCGCGTGGCGAGCGAAGCCGAGGCGGTTCTGTTGAGCCAGTGGACCTCGCTCGAATCCGGGGATCCCGCCGCGCTGTCGAGCTATTGGCTGTTGAAAGAGAATCCAACGTTCGGGCGCTTGTCTTCTGAACAGAACGCGCTGAATCTCGAAGCGAAGGCAATTGCCCGTCGCGGCGCGATCACGCACGTGATGCACGAGCGCACCGACCAGATGCCTTCCGCACATCTGTTGTTTCGCGGCGCATACGATCAGAAGCGGGACAAGGTGGAAGCCGGTACGCCGGGAATTTTGCCGCCGATGAAAGCGGATCTGCCTCGCAACCGCCTGGGATTTGCGAAGTGGCTGATGGCGGACGAGCACCCGCTAACGGCGCGTGTGACGGCCAATCGGATGTGGCAAGAGATCTTCGGTGTGGGGCTGGTGAAGTCAGCCGACGACTTTGGATCGCAGGGCGAACAGCCTGTCAATCAGGATCTGCTCGATTGGCTTGCGGTGGACTTTCGCGAGTCGAAGTGGGACGTGAAGCGGTTCTACAAGCAGGTGCTGCTTTCGTCCGCCTATCGGCAGGCCGCGGTTGCGACGCCTGCGAAGTTGGCGAAGGATCCGGACAATCGCTTGTTGTCTCGCGGGCCGCGCTTCCGCATGGATGCCGAGATGGTTCGCGACTATGCGCTGGCTTCGAGCGGGTTGCTCGTTCCGGCTGTTGGCGGACCCAGCGTGAAGCCGTATCAGCCCGACGGTGTGTGGGAAGCGGTAGCGATGATCGGTTCGAATACGCGCTTCTACAAGCGCGATGAAGGTGATAAGATCTATCGGCGCAGTCTCTATACGTTCTGGAAGCGGAGCGCTCCGCCGGCGGCGATGGATACCTTCAATGCGCCGACTCGCGAGTCTTGCACGGTGCGGCGTGAACGTACGAATACTCCGCTGCAGGCGTTGGCGACGATGAACGATGTGCAGTTTGTGGAAGCGGCGCGCGGTTTGGCGGAGCGGGCTTATCGGGCCGCTTTGACCCTCGACTCGCGGATGGACTTTCTCTCGCAGAGCGTTGTGGCTCGCGTGTTCAGTCCGGCTGAGAAATTGATCGCGGCCAGTGCCTATAGGGCCTTTTTGAAGCGCTACGACTCGAAGCCCGAAGAAGCGAAGAAGTTGCTTGCGGTTGGTGAGAAGAAGGCCGACGCTTCGATTCCGGCGGCGGAATACGCTGCTCTGACCATGTTGGCGAACCAGTTGTTGAATCTAGACGAAGTTTTGAACAAATAATCGAGGCCTTGAACAAGTGAGCATACTGAAGCCGGATCACGAAGGGCATTACTCTTCCAAAGCGTTCGAGTTGGATGCCTCGTCGCATCGAGCAGCCCCGTTGGGCAAGCATCCTATTGATCCGCTGGCGGCGGAGTTCGCGCGTGAGGAATCGCGACGCCGGTTCTTTTCGCGCGGTGCGCAGGGCATCGGCGCGCTGGCGTTGGCCTCGCTGTTGGGCGAGGACAAAGGTTTTGGGGCCGCTGTTTCCGGCAAGGCGATTGGTGGCCTGCCAGGTTTGCCGCACTTTGCTCCCAAAGCCAAGCGCTGCATCTATCTGCATTTGGTGGGTGCGCCTCCGCAGCTCGAAACCTACGATTACAAGCCGGAAATGCAGAAGTGGTTCGATAAAGACCTGCCGGAATCTATCCGGGCAGGTCAGCGCCTCACCACGATGACCAGCGGGCAAACGCGGTTTCCGATTGCGCCGTCGATCTTCAAGTTCGCGCAGCATGGCAAGAGCGGCGCGTGGATATCCGAACTGCTGCCGAACATCGCGAAGATGGCGGACGACATCGCGATCATCCGCAGCATGAATACCGATGCGATCAATCACGAACCGGCAATTACGTTCTTTCAGACGGGCCAGATGATTGCGGGGCGGCCCTGCATCGGGTCGTGGATCAACTACGGGTTGGGCAGCATGAATCAGGATCTGCCAACATTCGTGGTGTTGCAGGCGAAGCACTTTCATCCGAAGGCCAATGTCCAGGCGATTTCGGCCCGCTTGTGGGGCGCTGGCTTTTTATCCGGGCAATATTCGGGAGTCGGTTTGCGCACCGGTGCCGACCCGGTGTTGTTCATCAACAATCCCGAAGGTGTGTCGACGGAAACGCGGCGCACGATGCTCGATGCGTTGGCGCAGATGAATCAGCTCACGTATCGGAAGCTGGCGGATCCGGAAACGAAGACGCGTATCGCGCAGTATGAGATGGCCTTCCGCATGCAGGCTTCTGTGCCGGAGTTGACCGACGTCAGCAAAGAGCCGGACAGCATCTGGAACCTCTATGGTGACGACGCGAAGAAGCCGGGAACGTTCGCGCAGACCTGTTTGATGGCGCGGCGCTTGGCCGAGCGTGGCACGCGGTTTGTGCAGGTTTATCATCGCGGTTGGGATGTCCACGGGTCGCTTCCTGAGGTGTTGCCGGCGCAGTGCAAAGAGATCGATCAGGCCTGTTACGCGCTGGTGCAGGATCTCAAGCAGCGCGGCATGTTGGATGACACGCTGGTGATTCTGGCGGGCGAGTTTGGGCGTACGATCTATTCGCAGGGCAAGCTGACGGCTACCGATTACGGGCGCGATGATCATCCGCGCTGCTTCAGTTTATGGATGGCCGGTGGCGGCATCAAGGGCGGCGTGGTGCACGGCGAGACGGATGAGTTCAGCTACAACATCGTGAAGGATCCAGTTCATGTGAGGGACTTTCAGGCGACGATCCTGCACTTGTTTGGGATCGATCACGATCGGTTCTCGCACAAGTATCAGGGGCTGGATGTGAAGCTGACGGGCGTTGAGAAGGCGAACGTGGTCAAGGCGCTGCTCGCTTGAGGCGTCTGGCGTTGGCGGAAGCCAGTGGGGGTCGAACCCACCAACGCCACAAGTGACGTTCACTGGTTTTGAAGACCAGGCCTGACGCCGGCCAAGATTGGCTTCCTCTGGTAGTTTAACGCCTAGGGGAGTGGTCGCGTTTGGTTGGGGTTCTATCTAAGCTTCGATTCGCCAGTTCCTGGCAAGGTGCGCAATCCGATTTCGGATCAGTCATCATAATGGTTATATGAGACCTAATGTCGGACTCTCGGACGATCAGCGCAATGGCGCGTGCGAACTGCTGCGGACGGCTCTTGCCGATGAATGCGTGATCGCGTTCAAGACTCGAAATTACCATTGGAATGTCCGTGGCCCGCACTTCCATGACTTCCATGAGTTCTTTGGTAAGCAGTACGCCGAGATCGACGGGAAGATCGACGAGATCGCCGAGTTCATTCGATTCTTCGGTATCGCTTCGCCGGGAAGCATGTCGCAAATGTTAGAAAAGACGCGGCTGCTGGAAGAGACCGATGAGCACGTGAATTCGGAACTGATGGTGAAAACGCTGCTCTACGATCATGAGGCGCTCATTCGCAGCCTGCGGGACGATATCGAGTTGGCGAACAAGAAATTCGAAACGGTCGATGTCGCGGACTTTCTCACCGGCCTGCTCGAGGCGCACGAGAAGATGGCGTGGATGCTGCGGGCCACCGCCGATTAGCTATGGAATGAACTCGCCTGCCCGGATGCGTTCCAGCGTGGACCGCATCTGTTCCAGTTTGCCTGGCATTGCCTGCGCCATGTTCCGTTTCTCGCCAGCATCGGATGACAAGTCGTAGAGTTGCGGAAGTGGATCGTTACCAAGTTCGGTGTTGGTTTGCTTGTTGACCTTTTGACCCTTGCCCGGCTCGATGTATTTCCACTGGCCCGTACGCAACGATAGAGTGCCCGCTTGTTCCACCAAGGTTCCGCGGCCCACGCGCGAATCGCCGAGCAATGCCGCGTGCAGATCGGCACTATCGGGCCCGGCACCTTTTGGCATGTCCTGCTTTAAGAATGCAGCAAACGACTTCAGGAAATCGACCTGACTCACCAGCGCATTCGACTTGCCCGGCTTGACGCGGCCTTGCCATCGCAGGATCAACGGCACGCGTGTGCCGGCCTCGAAGCTGGAATATTTGCCGCCGCGATAAGGGCCCGCGGGCAGATGTCCGCCGAGCTTCTCGACAGCATCATCGACATATCCATCGTCTATCACGGGGCCGTTGTCGCTGGAAAACATCACGACGGTGTTGCGCGCCAGTCCATGCTTTTCGAGGGTTTCAAGAATGCGTCCGACGCACCAGTCGAGTTCGGCGATGGCGTTGCCTCTGGGACCCATGTTGGTTGCCTTGTCGAAGCGTGCGTGCGGCAGGCGCGGCACGTGGATGTCGTGCGTCGCGAAGTAGAGGAAGAACGGCTCGGCCTTGTTCTTTTCGATGAAGGTAACAGCCCTCTGCGTGAGGACATCGGCCATATCTTCATCGACCCAGCGCGCGGCTTTGCCTCCGGTCATGTAGCCGATGCGGCTCACTCCGTTCACGATCGTCATGTCGTGGCCGTGGCTGAACTTCATCTTCAATCGATCGGGATTGGCTTTGCCTGTCGGCTCGTTTCCGATGGGTTTCGAGTAGTCGACTTGAATCGGATCGCTGGGATCGAGCCCTGCGACGCGATGGTTTTCAACGTACACACAGGGCACGCGATCGCCAGTGGCGGGCACGATGAAGCATTCGTCGAAGCCGAGTTCGAGCGGGCCGGGCTTGATCTCGCCGTTCCAGTCGATCTTGCCGTTGCCGAGCCCGAGGTGCCACTTGCCGACGACTGAGGTGCGGTATCCGGCGCCTTTGAACAATGAGGCGAGTGTGGGCCGCTTTGGATCGATCAGTAGTGGAGCGTCGCCGGGCAGAACTTTGGCACCGGCGAGGCGGAACGAGTATTCGCCGGTGAGCAACGAGTAGCGCGAAGGAGTGCAGGTGGCGGCGGTGGCGTGGGCGTCGGTGAAGCGAAGCCCATGCTTCGCGAGTTTGTCGAGGTTCGGTGTGCGAACGCCGGCGGCGCCATAGCAGCCAATGTCGCCGAAACCGACATCGTCCGCGTAGATGAGAACCACGTTGGGTTTGACGCGATTCGGGGCCGCCGCGGCAAAGGCACCTGCGGCAAAAGAAGCAAGGAACTCTCTACGATGCAAACCGTTACTCCTTGGCTCGCAGCATGCGGAGCCCGTTAAACGTTACCACGAGGGTGGCACCCATATCGGCAGCGACAGCCATCCACAGGCTCGCGGATCCGAGGAGGGCGACGACGAGGAAGATCAGCTTCGAGCCCAACGCGAGCGCGAGGTTTTGCTTGATCACCGCGAGGCTGCGTTTGGCGTGGCTGACTAGAAAAGGCAATCGCGCGGGATCTTCGCTGAGCACGACGGCGTCCGCGGTTTCCATGGCGAGTCCAGAACTGAGCGATCCGAAGGCGATACCGAGCGAGGCGGAGGCCATCGCTTGAGCATCGTTCACGCCGTCGCCCATCATGGCGACGACCGAATGCTTTTTGAGCATTTCGCGGATGGCGTTGGCCTTGTCTAAGGGCAACATACCGGAGCGATAGCTTGGCGTTTCGATTTCCATTGCGACCTTGGCGGCGGAAGCCTCGCCGTCTCCGGTGAGCATTGTGATTTCCTGCACGCCGAGCGCGCGAAGCTCGCGGATCGCCTCGCGGATGCCCGGCCGCAGTTGATCGCGCAGCAGGACGCTGCCCCAGACCTCTTTACCGGATCCTGCATAGACGCGCGTAAAGCCGGGCTCTTCGCCGTCGTTCACGCGCAGGCCGCGTTCGTTGGCGAAGCGCGCGCTTCCAGCCCAGAAATCCTGGTTTCGGATTACACCTTCGGCTCCGCGGCCCGGCAGGGACTGGAAGCCAGTTACGTCGGCGGCGCGGATGTCGAGCTTTTCGGTATGGCGGACGATGGCCTTGGCGAGTGGATGTTCGCTGCCGGTTTCGAGGCCTGAGACGCGTTCGAGAAATTCGAGTTCGAGGTGGCCGTTGTGCAACTGAACGCTTTCCACAACGGGGTGCCCGGTGGTGATCACGCCAGTTTTGTCGAGAGCGATGGCTTTGAGGTGAGCGGCAGTTTCGAGGTGTGCTCCGCCTTTGAAGAGCACTCCGCGCTTGGCGGCGGAGGCGATGGCGGCGGCGATGGTGACGGGTGTGGAGATGACGAGTGCGCAAGGGCAGGCGATCAATAGCACAACCATACTTTGATAGAACGCATGCGACCAAGACCAATCCATCAGCAGCGGAGGGAGCACTGCGACCAGCAGCGCGAGAACCATCATCGTGGGTGTGTAGATGCGAGAGAAGCGTTCGACAAATTGCTCGCTGGGAGCGCGGCGTGCTTCTGAATCCTCAACCATGCGGATGATGCGAGCCAGTGTCGTATCGGTTGCTGGCGTGGTGGTGCGGATTTCCAGAAGGCCATCGGTGTTGATGGTTCCCGCGAGAACAGAGTCGCCAGTCTGTTTCAGAACAGGTGTGGCTTCGCCTGTGATCATTGCTTCATTGACGCCGCTTGCGCCGGAGGCGACATGGCCATCGAAGGGGATCTTTTCGCCGGGGCGCACGCGGACGACCGATCCGGCTGGAACCGTATCCACCATCACGCGATGTTCGTGCATGTGTTCTTTGTCTTTGTTACAGCAGTGGGCGTGGAAGTCGGCGCCTTTGCCGTGGAGCACGGTGGCCTCGCCAGGCGATTCCTTCATGAGGAGACCGATCTCTTTGCGTGCGCGGGAGAGGCTCCAGACCTCGAGAACGCCGGCCAGTGAGAACAAGAATGCGAGTGTTGCGCCTTCGCTCCATTCGCCGAGATAGCAGGCTCCGACGATGGAGATCAAGACGAGGACGTTCATGTCCGGCTGCATGAGCTTGAATGCGCCCCAGGCTTTGGGGGCGGTGTAGGTCATGCCGATTACGATGGCGATCAAGGCGAAGAAGACCAGTTCCGGCGAGGTTTTGTGGACGTGCTGACCTTGCAGAAAGTTGGTGTGGCCCGAGGGTCCGAAGCCCTCGATGGTCATGACGATGGCGAGCGAGAGGCCGCTCACGCCGGCTGCGATCCAACGTCCCCAGCTTTGCCAGAAGGTTTGGGAGGTCTCGATATCTTGCCAGGGTTCGGCTTTGAGTCCGGTCTTTGCGATGTGGTCGATGATTTTGTCGGCGCTGAGGACACGGGGGTCAAATTCAGCGGACATGCGTCCGCGAACGACGTCGAAGCCGAGTTCGTGGAGGCCCTGCGTGTTGTCGAGCTGCCGGCGGATGAGTTTGACTTCTTCGGCGCAATCCAAGCCATGGATGCGGAAGTCCGCCTTCAGCGTTGAAGATGCCATTGGATACCTCCATTGTAGTTTGCGCCGGAAGATGGGGTGACCCCGGTCATCGTCGACGTTGTTTCGTCGCAGGGACGCGGATATCTGTTGTTGGAGGCCGCCGTGCCGTGGAAAGCGGTTTTGGGCACGGAGTTCTCAGGGGTTGTTTCCGGGATAGCGCAATTGTTGTGCAGTGTTGGGTCGCTGGAATGAGGCGGCCTTTGGTTGGACGCTTTTGGTGTCGGTGTCGGGACTGTTTCTGCAGTTGTGTGGTCGGTGTGTGCCGGATTGTCCTGAGGCGAGGGGGTGCCGGATTGGGGCTTCTGATTCCGGGCTCGCGTTGCAGTTTGAGGCATAGCCGCCGGGTCTGTTTCTGCAATTTCGTGGTTGTCCTGGGCCGGATTGTCGTCCGGCGTTGGGTGGCCGGATTGAGGTGTCCGATACCGGGCTTGAGCGGCCGCTTCCGGCATAGGCGTCGGGTCTATTTCCGCAAAGGCCGCTGCGGATTTCTTCTGGATTGCCCGGAGCATTCGGAGCGCCTGGAAATATTCGCGATTTATCCGGCTCTGGCACCGGTGGAGATGCGGCAGCGAGCCAGTGCGGGCGAGCGACGATTCGATGGCTTCGGCGACTTGGACGGGTTCGGCGAAGTGGGTGTACTTCGCATCGAGCCTGGCTCGGTTGGTTTCGATTTCGATGTTGAGGATGGCGGTTTCCGCAGTCCAGGCGCGGTAGAGTTGCCATTGCGCGAAGGAGATGCGTTCGACGAGGTTGGTTTCGGTGGCGTCGACGGGGCGGTATTCGTCCATGTAGTCGGCGAGGACCATGTTGAAAGATTCCTGGTCTTCGCAGGTGAGGGCGAGGTGGAAGGCGGTGAGTCCGTGACGGAGGGCGTTGCGGGCGCAAGTGGCTTTGCCCTCGGGCGTGACGGGTCCTCGGGATTTTGTGCCGTTGGCGCGGGAGGCTGCGCGCTGCTTTTCGGTGCGTTCGGTCTTTTGCTGCTGTTGCTGTTGTTCCATGGGCGTGGAACTCCTTTCTGTTAGCCATGTTCTGGAACGGGGTCGAAATGTCCGAGTGACTTCTGAAGACTAAGTTGTTGATGAGAAGGGAAATAAAAAATATCGGTGAGTTGTGGACGGCGATTTTGAAGAAGCCGGCTTTTGTAGAAGGGCTGTGAGAGGATTGTCCGGGTTGCAGGACGCAACCGAAAGAATGCAACCTCACAAAGCATGGGTTCTCTTTCCGATTTTCGACCTCCGTCGAGAAGCGCCGCGCCCCGGTGAATCAGAATCCGTCGGATCGACCGGGGTCAAGTTTGGGCACACGACGTCGACGGAAATTGTGACGCTCCCTAGCCCGCATTTCTCACGCTATTTTCCTGGAGGGCGAGATCCTGACCCAGGATGGCATTTTGCCTCGTCTGGCCAGTCAGACCTGGCGAGGAGTGGAAAACTGGTGCCGAAGTGGGTGATTTGAGCGCACCATGCCAGAAGGTTAAGATCGGGAGCGGCTTAAACTGAGCGGGAGGAGAGGTCGCAGGGGAAACCGGTCAACAGCGGAGGTTGGAGTAGATGGTGGCGAACTCCGCCTGGAGCGGGAAGCTCGAAGCCAACGAGATCCAAATGCGGCGGACCGTAACTCGAATCTGGGCGCCGATTTTGAGCAGTTTGAGCCGGATGGTGGACACTTGGGCGGTGGCGAACTCAGTGCCCTGCGGTGCAGCTGAACTGGACGGCTTCCACCGGGGTCGCCACCTACGACGTCTACCGCAACGGCAGCCTGTACTTCTCCGGCTTGACGGGAACCCCCTTCAACAACCCCGCCGGTCTGACGGCGGGCCAAAGCGACACGTATTTCATCCGGGCGCGGAACTCGACAGGGAACACGGACTCGAACACCATCAGTGTGTCTATTCCGAGCAACATCTGCGGCTCGCTGCCGGGCTCGTTCACGCTGACCAACCTGGCGCCGGTGTGTAACGTCGGCAGTCCTGCGGTGCAGCTGAACTGGACGGCTTCCACCGGGGTCGCCACCTACGACGTCTACCGCAACGGCAGCCTGTACTTCTCCGGCTTGACGGGAACCTCCTTCAACAACACCGCCGGTCTGACGGCGGGCCAAAGCTACACGTATTTCATCCGGGCGCGGAACTCGACAGGGAACACGGACTCGAACACCATCAGTGTGTCTATTCCGAGCAACATCTGCGCCGGCAGTGTTTTGACGTTTACCGGTCTGACACCTTCGGCAATTCCGACCAGCACGGCGAACTATCAGGCTACGTTTTCCGCCACGGGCACAAACTTCAACAACGTCACGCAGGTGCGCTTCAATTGGAGCGGGGCCACCAACGGCAGCGCCACTTGGGCGAGGGGCGATTCGAATTGGAGCAGCAAGGTAACGGTCAATTCCGACACCTCGATGACGCTGCAGCCCACTGTCACGGCTGCTGGTGACCCAGCTGGGACCACGACTTGGACCGTGACGCTCACCGACACCGCCGGGACCATGGCTTCGCGGACATTCACCGTCACCCACACGCCGACCGGGACACCCACGATCACAGCCTACTCGACAAGCCCGTCATCCCCGGCGGCCGGCCAGCAGTTCACGATCAACATTAGCGGGAACAACTTCAATGCCTCGACGGCGCAGATTCTGTTCTCAGGGCCGGGTTGCAGCCCATGCACGGTGCCCAACGGTGCGCTGAACACCAAGACCGCAACGCTGCTGATCGGGCCGGTGACACTGAACACGGCGGGGAGCTACACGGTTTCGGTGCAGAACGGTTCGGGCGGAGCGACCTCCAACGGGTTGCCACTCACGATAGGTTCTTCGTCGGACGGGGCAGCTCTGGTTAGCGAGACGGTCCCGGCCAACTCGCAGGTGACTCAAGGTCAGAGCTTCACCAAGAGCTGGATCATGCGCAACAGCGGAACCAGCATCTGGAACTCTGGCTACAGCCTGCAATACGTCTCGGGCAACGCCGGTTGCAGTCACAGCGTGGTGGCGGTGATCGGAACTGTAACGCCTAACTCGACCTACACATTTTCGATCAGTTGTACGGCGCCGGCCACGGCCGGGACCTATCGTGAGGACTGGCGACTTGTGGGGCCTGCTGGCGCCATCCCGGTCGGAACGTCGCCGACAGTAAATCTGATCATCAACGTCAAGCCGTCGCAGACCCCGGCAGACGCGGTGACAGTAGTTTTGCAGACGGTCCCGGATGGCAGCCAACTTCTGCCCGGCGAGAACTTCATCAAGATGTGGCGTTTGAGGAACGCAGGCACGACAACCTGGACGAATTACCGGGCGGTCTTCGTTCAGAGCCCCGGGGCGGGTGCAATAGGCGTGAACCTGCTCGACTCTGGCGTGTCTACTGTGCCGATCCCGACGGCTGCCCCTGGAGATCTCGCAGACCTTTCTCTGCCGATGCGGGCTCCTGCCGAACCCGGGGCCTATGCCAGCTATTGGCAATTGCAGAACGCCAGTGGGACTCCGTTCGGCACGCTGCTGGGTGTCCAGTTGCAAGTCCGATCAAGCGGAGGCACGCTTCAGATCGCGCCACGGCAGACTTATGATGCTGCAACGCGGACGCTGGTGCTTACCGCCAACGCCACAGACAGCCTTTCCCGAGCGGTCACCACAGGGAAACTGAACTGGTCGTTGCGCGACAATAGCGGTGTCCAAAGAACGGGTGGGAACCTCACCTATCAGAACGGCGAGTGGGGTACACGTCACACACTGCCCACGCCTTTAAGTGCGGGGCTGTACAGCGTTCAATACACTCTCACAGATGGAGGCCGATCGGGTCGGCAGTCAGCAGCTTCTCGGTGGGCGACATGGTTGACATCACCGGGACGGTCCTGGATGGAAAGACCAGAGCACTACTCCCTGGCGTGGAGGTGCGCGCTGGCGGCAAGGCTACCCAGACCGACACTACAGGGAAGTATGTTTTGGGCAGCCTAAGTCCCTCCGCACTTACGATGATCACGGGGACCAAGCCGGGGTACACCTCTTATGACGCCTCCCTGGACAGTCCCTCCGGGAGCCGAACCATTGTCCGGAATTTCGACATGTTCCCGACGTCTGCGTCAAAGCCCGTGATTACCGGGCTGACGGCGCAGTACGAGGGTACCTTCCTGGCCGGTGTACCATTCACCAACCGGTACAGCGCCCGGGTCACCTGGAACGGTAGCCCGGGTACGGTCGAGTTCTACTATGACGGCAAACTGGTGGCACCAGTGCGAGGGACAGCTTCCGGCGCGGAGACGTCTTTCGACATCGGTACTGGGTCGTCCTCATCGCCGGCAATTCGCGCGCTCCGAGTGATCGCGCGCAACCAAGCGGGTGAGCCCTCCGATCCATTTGAGAAGAGGATCACCCTTGCACCGCTTCCGAACTGGCTGAAACGATTGCAGGGCGCGCTTATCTGCGGTCTCTCGACGCGGTGTACGGCAAGCTTGTCACTCGTTGACCTGCAGAAGACAATCCCATTTCCAATACTCGACCAGCTCGGCGCAGAACTGTCCATCGGCGCAGAAGTGGAATACGATACCCAATCCGCACAACTAGATTTAGTGGTTGGCGCTGAAGTATCAAGAGAGTGGGGCAAGGCTGGCGCACGGCCAAACTTTCCCTTCCTGACTCAAAAACTGAAATTCTATGTCGGCAATAAAGAAGTGTCCGGAAGCTTGATGGGAGGCGCCCGAGGAACCTACAACAGTTTCCGTGGATGGGAGGACATTCGGCCGCTCATTAAGGGATCGCTACATGGAAGATTCGAAGGGACGCGCATCAACCTTCTAAATTACTTCGGGGGACTGGGAACCGCGCTTGATGTTATCGGTTTGCGGCAGGTCACGGACCTGACGTCGTTGCCCTTATACGCCATCATTGATCTCGAAGGCGAACTGGTTTTCGTGCTGGAGCCTGGATTAAAGATCGGCGGAAACTTGGACGGCGGCTTTGGTCTGGAACTCGCATATGAGCCCAAGCTTGGTGGCCTAGCCGAATTGCGGGCGTATGTGGGTGGGAAGGGCGCTTTTCAAATTCTGCCTAAGCCGTTCACCGACTGGCGTTTTCAAGCCCTTGCAGGGTATGAAGCGCGACTTTGGAAATGGTCGCAATCGAGGGAATTTATCCTGATCGAGTGTCAAGGTCTGAGTTGTAGCGGGCCAGGCGGGCAGCGGATCGCCATCCCAGTTGGACCGCCGGATGTCAGGGACAGCTTCCGGCCTCTTAAACGGGACTATCTGGCTCCGGGGCCGCCAAGATTTGCGGCTTACGAAGCTAGCACGGACAACGAGAAGAAACATGCAGCTGCTGTTGCGCCGATTGAACGGTTCCGCGCGATGGGATCCGGAGACTCGCGGGGGGCCGGCACTGAACACCGTGCGGATCTTCCAATCGTCGCTAACACCTTCCCGTACTGTGAGCCCTCTGTTGCCGCTCGGGGCAACGAGCTGATGATGGTCTATGTAGCGGATAGTGGCAGTGCCGACCCGGCCCGTTTCACCAACATTGACTATTCGTTCTTCGATGGGGCTGACTGGACCCAACCTTCACCGGTTTCGACCGACATCCGCTCGGAGTTCTCTCCCAAGGTCGCATTTGATGGGAACGGAGACGCGATAGCGGTTTGGGAGTGGGAGAAGGATGCCACGCTGGCGGCCGATGCGCCCATCGAAGCGGTCGTATCGAAGATGGAAATCGTCTGGTCTCGCTGGGACCGTTCTACGCGCGCGTGGTCGACACCGGCGCCGCTGACCGACAACGATCACCTCGATCATTCGCCGTTGTTGATCGGGCCGATGGAGGACGGTAGTCTCATAGCGGCATGGACCGAGAACTTCTCAAATCTCTTGGTTGGCAGCGGTGCCGACGGCAGCACTACGGCCAGCCGGGTTTGGTGGGTCCGCTGGGACGCTCAGAGCCGTTCGTGGGGACAGCCGAGCCTCTTGGTTGCCAGCGTAGCTGGCCGTTTGTCCCAAAGTTTGGCCGGCGCCGGAAGATTAGCGATATACGCGTGGACGCGGGATACAGACGGCGACCCGGCTACATCTTCCGACCAGGAGCTCTGCTACGTGACTTGGGACGGACGGGCGTGGTCCCCAGTCCGGCAACTTACGCGCGATGCGATTTCGGACCGCAACGTGCGCGCGGCTGTTACGCCCGCAGGAGAAGCTTTCCTGGCATGGCAGCATGGTAATGATCTCGTGTTTGATCGAAACCTGAGCGGTGCTCCGACGGCCATTCGGCCGGAATCCGGCACACTTGGGTTTGAGGATTTCACTTTAACGGCTGGACCTTCTGGGGGCTTGGTGCTTCTGTGGCAGGACCGCGGCGCGCGAGGGACGGACGTGTTTTACAGGGTCTTCGATCCCGCATCGAATTCTTGGAGCGAGGACCTGCAACTCGCAAACGACCGCGACCTCGAACGCTCCCTGGCGGCAGCCTGGGACAGCGCAGGCAACCTCACCTTGGCATACAACCTCGTCGCCGTGAACGAGGTGACGAAATCGGTTACCTTGGGCGATGGCAGGACTGTACAGGTTGAGGGCGCAATCGCGTTTGGGCAGGTGGATCTTCGGATTCTGAAGATGGCGCTCCGGCGCGATGTGGGCTTCCGACTGAACGGTCTGACAGTGGACTGCGCGCCGT
>Ga0163144_10000557_pt1 | contig 86702 bp, 93 predicted proteins | sample OliLak19BULKMAT1_FD_123175 | JGI IMG/M metagenome (GOLD analysis project Ga0163144, IMG submission 123175) | Freshwater microbial mat bacterial communities from Lake Vanda, McMurdo Dry Valleys, Antarctica - Oligotrophic Lake LV.19.BULKMAT1 | ecosystem: Environmental > Aquatic > Freshwater >... | reverse complement strand
TATGGTACAGAATTGAATCTTTGCCAGAGATACTACGAAAAGTCTTTTGAAGCACTCGTGGCTCCGCAAAACGCGGCAGGAACAATTTCCACAGCCGCATTAAACTGCTCAACAAAAGACTCAAAGCTGAATCATAGTGGTGTGACCTTTAAACAAAGAAAAAGAACTAGCGTCCCCTCTATCCTATTTTACAACCCCGTTAAAAATAACGATTCGGCTTACAATATTACAAAAGGAGAAGATTGTGGTAGAACACTACTGGATCAAAATGGTGATACTCAAATTGTTGTAAGCATAGTCTCATCTCCTTCTGCCATTGCTGGACACTTATTAGGATATCATTGGACTGCTGACGCAGACTTCTAGTAAATATATTTAAAGTTATTCTAAAATCGTACTATGGTACATATAATGGCAAAGGTATTAAAATACATAATTTTAGTAGTTCTATTTGTAACCCTTTTCTCTACATTTGAATTTAATAGTGGTACTCACTACAATGAAGTTTCCTCACCAATAGAGTTTGCAGACGCAAGTAATAGAGACTCAGTAGTAGGTATGGGGGCCTTTGGAGTTTTACATCCTAAATTCCCAATATCTCAAATGATTAAAATATTAAAAAGAGTTAAACATAAGAATGTTGCAATTTCTTTTCCATACGGTACTTTTGGTTCTAGCCCTATTAATTATAATAGAATAGCCCAAGAAATGAAAACTCAAGGAAAACAATTACATACAGTAATATACGGAATTTGTGGTCCTTGCAGGAAGCCTAGAAGAAGTGGACAGCTAGAGATATTTTACCCTAAACTAACTATTAAGCAATTAAATTCTGCTTTAGTTAGATCAGAAGCTGTAAGAGAGGATTACCGTAACCTAATCAGCAAAATTAAAACAGACTTTATTGACCCCTACCCAGATCAGACTTTTGATTTTTTTCCAGAATTAGAGGACAGTCTAACGGACACTACAGCAGGTATTTTATATAATATAGCTAGTGAGGTGTTTGCAGAAAACCCAAACGTAAGGATAGTTCAAAATCCACTCGTCGGAGTAAGAAGATTTAATTTAGCGATAGAGTACCATAATACCTCCCCTATAACCCCTTTAAGCTTGAGACAGTTAGACTCTATAAACTTTGATGGAGACCCTTTTAACTTTAAAAAAGAAAAAAAGTCTGAAGCAGTTAGTTTTGACTCTATTAAAAAATTAGTGGCACTATCTCATAACCGAAGAGTAGATATATACCTTTGGAGAGGTGAGTGGCAAGGAATACCTAACTCAGCTAAGGTAGTTAACAGTGGAAGAGATAGACCCTACAAGATTATAAATGATAGTGAAATAGTAGAACTATTAAATGTCAGGTCAAGAACTAGAGTACCCCTAAAGGCTTCTCCAGTCATACTACCTAATCCTAGTACCTTTAACTGCAAAATAGTCAATCGAGATTATCCATTTCTATATAAACCCGAATCAGATCATAGTGGCCCACCTAGAGAAGATAGGCCTATGAGTATTTTCCCTAAGAGAAAGCCTTCAGGAAGTTTAGTACCAATATTAAATGCATTAGGAGAAGAGATAGGGTTTATGAAAGAGTTTCCAGGAGACGAGTCACTGTACGGTAGAAGATTCTACGTAGGTACAGGAAGCGGGCAATCTCCAAGAGCGTTAGCAGAGAAGGCTATAAAAACCTCAGGAATATCTGGAGATATTTATCTAAAGGTTGGAAAGGGTATATGCGTAGGTCCAATATCTGCCACAGTTAGAGTTGACGCTAGGACTCCTCGCTAGGATTCCTTAAAACACTCTTCTAGGGGTCCATTGTAATGTTATCTGATTTTCTTTTTCAGAAACTTGAACTTCAGAAGTAACATCCACATCATTTACAGATAGTTTTAAAGTATTCAAGTCTATAAAAGATGCAGGGAATGGATCTTTTAGTTGTATAAAAACGTCTCTATTTATATCTACCTGTTCGTTATTTCTTGGAGTCATGTCTATTATCATAGGTTGATAAACGTCAGATTCTAAAACTCCCCAATCTATCTGAGATGCAATAAAGGTAAGTTCTTTCTGGACCTCTTTTTTAAAATCTTCTTCCGTTAGGGTATTAACATACACAGTATCAATCCTAGTACCATCAGGTTTTCTAGCTCCAGTACTTAAACTGGCTATATATACTAACTCACCATCATTGGTGTTAGTTATATCTATCTGCTCTAAAGTCAAAGTAACAGGAACTCTCTTTCCGTTAGGATTTTTAGCGTTGAATAGGTTGATTTGCATTAGTAGTTTATGCCTTGAGCTTTAATCAGTTTACTACAGAAACTACAGGGAGGTATCTTTCCTTCAATAACGTCCTTACTGACGGTCATTATTACGTAAGAGTGGGTATCCTCTAACTTTCTTACGATGCAGTTGCAGTTATAGCATCTAAATACTGTTGGAACTAAGTTCTCGGGATCTTTTAATCGCACCCCGCCCTGGCTTTTTTCTAATTTTATCATACTTGCTGTAGGCTATTTACAAATCTCTTAGCCATGTTGTCCCAAGTAAATTCAGATTTAATACTCGTATTATCAAACTTATTCAAAACTTCTGCATAGTTATAATAGCAGTATTTCATTTTCTCGCTAATTTCATTTACATCTGGGAGAGCCCAATTACCTCTATCTCCATGAAAATATTGACCATCTACGGCAGGAACCATAGTTAGTTTATTTAGTAATAAATCTGGATTATACCCAAACTTAGAGTTTAGATATTCAGTGTGGGCAGAATAGTTCGTAGCAATACACGGAAGACCAGATTGAATGGCCTCCATAAGTGGAAGATTCCAGCCTTCAGCTTTAGCCGGAAATACACCCACGTGTGCGTGTCTAAATAATTTAAAAATATCCTCTTCAAACACTCTATTAGTAATTACTTGAACTACAGAGGAACCCTTAATTGCACATATATTATTTGGCTGACTTGAAGGAACCACAGAGAGGCCTAACTGTTTTAAAATAGAAATTATATTCGCAGTAAAGTTACGGTCAAACGGGTTATGAATGTGACAGATTAACTGAGTATCTTCTTTAGTTTCCGAGAAAGCGTTTATATAAGCTTGAATAGTTTCGACTGGGGATTTTCTAGCCTCATACTTACCCATAGCTAGAAAAGTAAAGCTCTTCGCTTTTTTGACCTTTTCAGTATTCTCATTAACTATGACGTTGGCTGCGGCTGGAACTGAAAATACCTTTTTCTGACTTGGTATATTATCTCGAACTACCTGAGCAGCCCACTCACTTAGAGTAAAAACCGCGTCCATCTGAGATAGATAACTGATAGCTAAGGGATTAAACTTAGTGGTTTCAAAGATAGGGAAAGCGACTAGTTTACTTCCACTAAAGCGGGCTAAGTCAAACTCGTGCCAAATTGCCACACCAGGGGCCGATTTATTCCAACGAGAGTTTTGACTAAAAGTAATCAAATCCTGCTGTTCCTGTTTATCTTCTAAATCTGGATTACCTATAGGAGAAAGAAAGAAATTACCTGCACCTATAGACTGTAATCCCTTGATCAATCCTCTAGAGAGTCTTCCGTACCCTAAATCATTGAGAGGGACATATAAATTAAAATTACTCATGAATTACATTTCCAATTATTACTTTACTTTCTTTAAAATCTAAGTTAAAACAGTGAGTTATAGTGCCCTGCACGTAACACTCTCCCGTTTCACAAGATAACACACTAGCGGTAGGAGGATCAACTTGATCTAGTATTATTCCTATCTTACTGTAATTATTAATTATTATAAAATCTACTCCCAAAGTCAACAAGGCTGAATAGTCAACATACTTAAACCTAGTATGAATACCTTTTTCTGATAAAGCTTCGTATAAATCTTGTCCAAACTCTAAGTTGTTATCTCGTAGTATTACTAGCATATCGATTCTGTCTTTAAATTCGTTTAAAATAAGACTATAGATTTTTTCTAATCCAACAACTTCTAGCTTCTCCGCCCCCTGAGTCTCGACTAAGGTGTCTATAAGAAAAATATTCTCATAATGAGCAAAATTAAAACCAATACAATCTCCAGCCTTAACTAAGTCTAACTCTTTTTCCCGCGCAGGAACCTCCAAAGAGTAGCTTAACTTTTGTAGAACCCTCGGAGTAGGTAACTTAGTTAAAGTCAATCTTCCCTCAAAGCAGGTCCTGATTAAAGAGCAGTGGCATAGGGTTCTTAGAAGTTCTTCAAATATAGTATCCTCTTCGGCTTTCGTGGAGATAAATTTAACCCATATAGAAAAAGATAAACCATCTAACTTCTTCTTTAAAGACTTATCTGAGTTTAAATCAATAAAGTCTTTTTTAGACTCCAGAAGGCTTTTAACTCCAGTTTGGTCTACAGTTAGACCCTTCTTTGGTAAAAAGGACACCTTAACCCTAAAACTCAAATCAAATAAGAATTTAACTAAGTAGATCAAAAGACCTAAAGATATTAAGATAAAGACTGATAGTATTACATGTAAAGACATTTCTTTAGTATATTTAACTTCTATATTTAAGTCAACTACTTGCTATGTTATTTAAAATTGTCTATAGTTAAAGAATGAAGAAGACCTCACTACCTTTTGTAATTGAAACTCGCGGGGATAAGGAAAGAGTTTACGATGTATACTCTCGATTATTAGAAGATAGAATCATATTCTTAACTGGTGAAATCAATGATAAAAGTGCAGATGCCGTAGTAGCCCAGCTACTTCTATTGAACCAGAAAGATAAGAAGAAAGATATATACCTTTATATAAACTCAGGAGGGGGATCTGTAATAGATGGATTAGCTATTTATGATACAATTCAACATATTGATGCAGATGTGGTAACTGTATGTATGGGACAAGCAGCCTCCATGGCAGCAATTCTTTTAGCATCGGGCGCTCCAGGTAAGAGGCAAGCTCTGCCCAGCTCTAGGGTAATGATACACCAAAGTAGAGTAACTTATCAAAATGTAACGATAACCCATACCGAACAGAAAATAGACTTAAAAGAGAACGAAAGGCTTGAAGCCGTGTGTAATGCTATTCTAGCCAAGCATACAAAGCAGTCAGATAAAAAGATAAAAAAAGACTGTGAAGTAGATAGGTGGTTCGACCCTGAAGCCGCTAAAAAATATGGCTTAATCGACGAAATTATTATTAAGTAACTCCCCGCAACTAAGATACTATTTAAATAATAGAGAAAATGAAAAAGAAATCTTTTAAAATAAAAAAGAGCTTTACTAACCTGCTCGACTTAGCTATATCCTTTTTAGAAGAGATTAAGCTAAAAATAGCCCCCACCCGAGCTGATAACCCAGACTTAGCAAAATCAATGATTACAGAAAACTTTCCCTACGATTTAGTAGTCCTTGCAGACTTCATCAATAACCCCTCAATTCTACCCGTAAATGAGTCCTACTCCTCAGTTGGAACTGTTATAGGAATGAGGGGAGGGTCAGAAGACCCTTCGGCAGAGCTTAAGGTTTGTTTTTTTAGCATTGCCGACTTGGAGCTGTCTTACTCTAAGTGGTTTAAAAAAGAAGAACTATTCATAATAGATAGACCACTGGCCCAACTCCAAAAGAATTGGTCACAAGCCGCTGAAATACTAAAATCTCTTGAAACTACCCCAAGAGTCGCACCAGATCCTACTCCAACTAAAAAAGATCCTGAAGGAGGTTCGGGCAATGGAGGCCCGACAATACACTAATGATTTATAAAAATAGCCATTTTGTTTTAGATACGTCTGCACTCTTATTTGACCCCTCAGTATTAACTTACTTTGAGGGCAACAGTGTATACATTCCAGTAAGTGTTCTAGAGGAACTAGACGGCCATAAAGACCGCTTAGATGAAGTAGGATCTAACGCTAGATCTGTTAATAGATCTTTATATGCCTTCAAAAAAGAGGGAGACTTACTTAAAGGGGTTAAGGATAGAGTCTCTAAAGTATCTATCTATGTTAAGCCAGAAAATCTAGATGATATTCCTGATTCCTTAAAAAAAGAAAGTAATGATAACAGAATACTAAGTGTTGCTTTAACTCTTAGAAAGAACGATCCTAAAATTAAAGTTTATTTAATTACTAATGATTTTAATCTGGCCCTTAAAGCAGAAGCATATGGGGTTTCTAGTTTTTCTTTTGAACCTGAAACTAAATATGTAAAGACCGAGTATAAAGGGCACAGAGAGTTAGAAGAAGCTACTGACCTTTGTATAAATGAAGTATACAGTGCTGGATTTATTGATACACCTAAGAGATTAAAAGCTCAAGAAAATGAATACTTTCTTATTAAAAATCCAATAAGTAAAGCAAGTGTTTTTTGCGTCAATAAAGAAAACTTTTTACACCTTAGAAAGTTTCCTAAAGAGTATGAATGTTTTGGTATTCAACCATTAAATAATGAACAAAAATTTGCTATAGATTTATTATTAGATCCTAAGATCAAATTAGTTACCTTAACTGGATTGGCTGGCAGTGGAAAGACCTTAATTTCAGTTGCAGCAGGATTAGCTCAGACTTTAGAGCATCCACAAGAGTATGATAGATTAGTTATAAGTAGATCCTTAGTCCTATTATCTGGAAAAGATAAGTTAGGATTTTTAAAAGGGGGAGTACAAGAAAAGCTAGCGCCATATCTTTTGCCCTTGAAAGATGCCATTGATCAATTGATGCCAGATAGTGATGCATTTGATTACCTTACTGCTACTAACTTTAATGATCCTGACAGTAATGGATCTTCTAGTAAGTCAAAACCTAAAATAGAAATAGAACCTCTCCAGTACATCAGAGGTAGAAGCTTGAGAGATGTCTATTTTATAATCGACGAAAGCCAAAATCTCACCTTAAACGAAGTAAAAACCATAGTTTCGAGAGCAGGTGAGGGTACTAAAATAATCCTTCTTGGAGATCTTCATCAAATAGATAACCCTTACATCTCAAAGTCTACAAATGGTTTAGCTCAAGTTATTGAAAGATTCAAAGATTCAAAAATAGCTGGACACATCTCTTTAAGAGAGGGAGTAAGATCTGCCTTAGCTACGGAAGCGGCGGAGAAGCTGTAGAGGTTCTCTGCACTTCTAGGAAAACATCTATAGCTATTTGACAACATTCATCCAGTGTATTAATATGGTTCTATGCCAATAAGTCATGAAAAAGTAAACATACTGGCTGGTGGATTTTATTGCCAATTTAAAGATGGTTCAGTTATAACTGAAGAAGAGATGCCTTGGATCGAAGTACCTAACAAAAAAGACATCGTAGTTATGGGCTTAAAAAGGCACTTCAAACACTATGAGCTTCAGAATAAAGTATTTGGTCCCCCAGGGGAGACCCACATGAGGGAGCTAGCCCTGGCATCTGGAGAGGGGGAAGTTCAAACTAAACAGACCCTAGTAGGGTGGTTTTTAAGCTACTATGAAAACAATCATAAAGTATTTTTTAGGGTAGATGCCATTACTGGTAAATTTTGGGAAGATAAAGTGCTTTTAAGTTAAATTGTATCAAAATGCTAACCTCTGATATACTATGTCATAGTATAAGCTATTAAAGAGGTTAAGTACTAATGTCAAATGAACCAGTTAATTCCAATCCAGAATCTCTAGAATATATAACAGTAGCCGAAGCCGCCTCCATCATTAAAGTATCTTCTTTTACTATTAAAAGATACATTAAATCTAATAAGTTAATAGCTAAAAGAACTCCTGGAGGCCATTGGAGACTTTTAAAATCTTCCTGTTATGACTGTTTAACAGGAGGAGGTTCAGAATAAGTGAGTGCATTTGACGATACTACAGAACTACTCTGTAGTGGTATCATCAGCTTTCCAGGGGACAATGGAAAAACGTTTAGGGGATGGGTCACCTTACCCTGTGGATCTTTCACAGACGTTAGAACCCCCGATAGTGAATTTCAGTTACCATTTAAACATCAAATCTATAGAGAACGAGCAAGACTAAATACATGCTGTTACTGGTCAGATACTGAAGTATCAGAAAATGATTTAAAACAGGATCAGTTCAACAGACAGGATAGGACTCAACCGGAAATATTTGAGTTTATACATATAACTACTCCAACTGGAGTTTTACCAAATATAGACGTTGATAAAATATTAGAAAATGGATCTTTAGAGAAAATAAACATACCTAATCCTGACTTAGAGCAGGTAGGTGGTTGGGCACATGAAGCCGTTCCTAGTTTTGTTGTAGCGCCCAGAGAGTATGATACTCTTTTAATTAACGGAGCTACGTCAGTCCCAACTAAGTGCCAGAAGTCTCAGGCAGGACAATGGAATCAAGGTAAAGATGGTTCCCCACCCTGTAACGGGGCCAAAACAGAGTGCCCTTTTTACACCGGCCCTAAGTTTATTTACATTCAAGATGAACACATGGCTCCTGGACAACCAGTTAAAGGTCAAATGGTTCAAGAACTTCGTCAGTATATAAAAGATTGGACTCTACTCTCAGACTCGCAGGACGCTTGGGAAAAATCATTCGAAGAGCCTCATATATGGGGCTGGGACAAAGAGGATCAACCTTTAGTTAGAGGTAGTGATGGCGCTGAAACTAACATACAAGATATTCCAGTTTACATGATCTTAAGTAAAGTATACTGGGATGCAAAGAAAGAAAAAGCATTTATAAAAAAAGCCCCTAGCCAAGAAACAGGAACAGAGTCAGAAGGAGGAGACAATAATACTACAGACGAGGATAGAAGAGATGCGCCTAAATTTCCAACTTTAATCCCTAATTTAGGTTTTTCAATAAAAGCCCCTATAGAGGTGAGATTTCCTAGAGTCGAAAAAAGTTCTTACGATCCATCTTTCAGTATCCCTTTCATTTTTGAAATATTTGAAAAAGACCATAATAAGCTTTATATAGCAGGTAGTTCTCTACCAGTGTCTAATATCTATGTAATAAATAGAGAATTTTTCCCTACCTTTCCAGATTTAAGAACTATAACTGATATAGATTCTGCTACATCTGCTACAATAGATTCCATAATTACGGATATAATTACTGAATCTAACACTACGGGTAGCGTTAAGGGGTACAGGTACGTTACTTCTACCGCTCAAAGATTTTGGGAAGTATCAGGAGGTTTAGACCTTAAAGCTAACAAAGAGAATTTAATATTTTGTCTAGTTAAAAATGGGGATGAATGGTCCTCTGACTATATAACTGTTAATTGCATACTTCACCATGTAGATATAATTCAAAGTCTTTTTGAGTCTACTCTCTCTGCCCCAGCCACGGAGTCTTTGATAACCAGACTTGCAAACATTAAACCCCTAGGTAATAACATATCTTTTGACATTATAAACTTTCTAGGAAGTGTTAGCATAGACAGCTCCTATCATTTCTACTTGTTAGATAGAGCCCTTACTAGATTCATAAGAGATTCAGATACACCTAGAGATAGCAGGTTTTGGAAAGTAATAAAAGAGGAAAAAACCGTAGTAGGTACTGGAGGAGATGGCGGAGACCTTAGGTGGTTCAAACTGGACAACTGCAATAGATATGCCGTAGAGATTAAAGATCCTTTGTTGTCAAGTGCAGTCCCTATGGGACTAGACAGATCCTGGCAACCTACTAAAATTCAGTTCAACTTGAATCAAGAGCCTGGAACCAGTTCCCACGGACCACAGCAAAGTACTAGAGTACTAATGAAGGTAGTAGATGGGTTTGGATTTTTAGGGAGAAGTTACACAGGGTCCCCTATACCAATTAATTACATGGTAGTTGAGCCAGAAGACAATATTGATCTCAGAGTTCCCGCAAAAGAATCAGTCTTAGTAGTCAATCTGGAGATCTATAAGGCGGTAGACTCCAAGGATGACGGGGAAGACGTATTAAACGATTTGCTAGCCCTCTACTCAGATCAAAACTCTTACTCCTCGGGTGGAGTAACCTTATCTCGTCCAGATGAAGACGATGACTTACATACATCCCCACATCTAATAACTTTTGAAGATGAAAAAATGACAGTCTCTAACTGTCAAAAATTTGATTTAAGTTATGTCATAGAATTTAAGTCTAATATAACGGGAAGAGTTATCGGGAGAAAGTGGATAGTAGGAGTTGCTGAGATTTCTAACTCCTGGGCAAGAGATGTAGACATCCTATACTCTTGGCTTTCAACTCAGTCTTTTAATAAAGTAATTCCTGATTACTATAAAAGCATTGTATATACTAATGATGGAAGTGAACCGCTAGCAGACGCATTACCTCAGAAATTTTATCAAACTAATTTAGATGATACGTACACCGTATACAGACCTATGTGTGGAGATCATGATGTATCCTTCGGTAAACCAGGTCCAATGTTTGCACCTTATGAGGATTGTGATTACTCTTATACAAACATAACTGAACTTGGATTAATAATCACTCATAGAGTAGATTATGCAGCACCGCTTGACGAGAAGTATAGAGGCCCAGATTTACAACGACCAACAGTCTATAAGCACAATGTCTTTGGTACACTTTTTCCAAACTGTTTCTTTGAGTACTCAATGGGGACTTATTCCCGTGGGGCGGCTAAGTGGAATGGAGTAGCAAAACTAAGAGGACCTATAAGCCTAAATGGTAACCCTTTAAAATGGCTTAGGTATACATCTCTAGGATTTAATTTTCCCGTATTTGGTAACATAGGAAGAGAACACGTAAGAATTTTTAAAACAATGCATTTTAGAGAGTATATATATCAGACCCCAGGATCTAGACCAAGTACGGGTCTAGGTTGGATGCCATCTTTCCCTCACATAAGTGCTGAGTCCTTGTTTACAAGCAATAAGCCAAGAACTACGATAGATCAAGAGGTTAGAGATTTACTAGATAACACCCCTATTGATATAGAAGATTTTAGTGATCTTAACTTTTTATTACAAAGAGCTACAGAAACATCAGTACCATCATTTTTAGGAGACCCTCTCTCAGAGTCTTTTGCATTTGAGAGGAAAAAGTTTGATGAAGTTTATAAAGTTAAAAAAATTAGAGATAAAAACGGAAGAGGAACTCAATGGCCTCCTCAGGGGTTTTACTTTAACTTCCGATCCGATAAAGTAGTTTGGGCCTATCCAGAACCAAAGACAAAAGTGGGTAGAGATTTATCTCTACTTACCTCTGATATTTTAAGTCTCAGTCCCTTAGTAAGGGGAATAGTAGTAACCAAGCCAAAAGATACCGAAGAATTTACAGATAAGTTTAAAAGAATAGTTAATGAAGAGTTTTTAGAGGGTAAATATGATTTAAAAATAAAAGATATCACTTTAGATTCTATAGGAGATATAGTGGAAGAGGCTTATGTTACATCAGACGGTGTTCATAAGGTTTACTTTAATAGATTTACAGGAGAATTACTTACTAAAGCTTATCCAACCAAACCACAAAATGAATTGTATACAGTATCTGGTATTTCAAATTTGAATACTTACTTCCAAACACTAAGTCAGGTTCCAGTGATTGAACCCTATTTTGAGTATATAAATCAGACGGAAGAGAACAATGCACCTACTATTATATCAGAGATAGATGATTTTGATAACTTTGGTAATTTATATTTAAGTACAGATAAAGTATATATCTACTCAAAAGAAGGCTTAGATGGACCACTAGATGATGTAGACTCTCTGTGGAACTGTTTTATACCGTCTTTAAATGTAGAACAGATCTCACCCAAGTATTTACCAAAAAAACAATTAAACTTTTCTATAGAAGCAGGCGACTTTACGGGAATTAATCCTAGGATTAAGTTTAGTTCTTATCCTACCACAGACCCTGTAGAAAGGCAGGGTCTATCAAATACTTTTTTAGAAGAAGGGGGTCTGTATGTTACTTTTTTTGCGGATAGTACGGATGAAATGCCTTTTGAATGGAAGCCTTACTCGGATGCAGATCTAACCGTAACGGGTAACCCAAATCCAGATCCAAGGGAGGGATTTGTCGGTCCAGTAACAATAACCTGTGAATTTAAAAATAAAGTAGAATTATCTCACTTAGAGATGTCTTACGAAATTTATGGATTAACCGACAATAACCCTGCCCCAGGCCCCCTCCCAATAGCTACTCCAATAAAAAAAGATCCTTCATTTAAGATAGAGCTTCAAGACTCGAACTCTAATAATATAATATTGGTAGATAAGCCAGAACAGGTTCAAGTTAAATATAAAAAAACCACATTAAAAAGAGATTATAAGTTCTCCTTTAAGGAGGCATCTTTTACATCTTCTATAGCCCCCTCTTCTCCTATAGTCCCCTTTAATACTAAAAGAATCATTATTACCATTGGAGCCAGAGAAAATAATAATGGATTAAAATTATCTAATTGTTTTGTAAAAGCACTTAAGTTGAATGATGGCTTGACTGAATCTATAATAATAGTAGAGGCTAAGCATCAAATCACGGTAGGTCATTCAGAAGATATACCTACTAATAGGTATTGGGCACAAGACCCTAGCAGATTAACTGGGATCGTTGGTGCAATAGACCAGGAGGACTTACTGGAACAAGCAGGAATTACAGAGTTCTGGAGACCCTTTAATTTCGACAAGAATGATACTGTAACGGTAGGTAAACTAAGAAGACACTACGCAGGTAAGTACTTAACCTGGGATACAGACTCCTCAAACGATGATACCAAATTCCTAGACGGGGACGTTAAACAATCCGAAGGTAGACAGGCAGCCTTGATAAATGAGAGTTTAATCAGGAAAGCTACAGAGACTTTTAAAGAAGTATCTAACTATCAATCTAAGTATTTTATTAATCCCTTTGACAGTTATAATTTAAGTCAGATAGACCCTAATAGTTCATTGTTAAGTCTTAATAGTTCATTGTTAAGTCTTAAAGCCAATCACGTTATCGAATATAAGCATAATGGTTTTAGTGCCGATTCTGTAGTTGCCATTTCTATAGGCACTCAATCTCCTGGATGGCAAGATGAGGGCTTTTCTGCCTGCATCAACCCTAAGACTCACGTTACTGGCTGTATTGGTCCAGGAGGTAGGGGAGCGGTGTCTTATGAGGATGACCAGGGGACTTGTAGGGGAACTCAAGGTCCTGGTACTTTTGGACTAACTAGTAGCCTATTAGACCTTCCTGGCATAGATCGTCCAGGTGCTTTATTGGGAACAGACCCAGGAGCAGTGCTACTACAGCAGGCTCTAGACCCAAACAGCATTAGTGAAGCAGCCCTACGAAATGCCCAAAAAGAAAGTATAAGGTCTAGAACAGACGAATACAAACAGAGAAATAAGAGGTATAATAGTTAGTATGTTTATATTTGATTTTTGCACTTGCCCTAAATGTAATGGAAAAAGCTGTTTTAGTGCTGATGCAGAGCTTACCTTAAGTGAGTTTGAAAAATACTACGAGGAGGGAGGACTACTGGTTTTATCTCCAGATGTTCCTCCAAAGTTTCCAGATTATATAATGTTTACTTGTAACAAGTGTGGGCATATAGAAAAATTTACTGACCAGCAGGCGATAAGTTACGTAAGAACCTCCCTAGCTAAAGTAGCCTGGGCTACTTGGCAGAAGCAAGTGTCCGTGGCAAAAGAGTTTGATGGGCACCTGACTAGATATATATATGAAAATGGATTAGGAAAGTTTGTAACAGAGAAAGAGTTGTTAGAAAATCCAATATTAAAAGAATACATGAGGTTAGTGAAGAGAAATGATAAATCGTAATATCTTAAAAGATGCTACTATTAGGAACGCTAAAGCTTGTGTAGAGTCCCAAGGTTCTGGGTTTTTATCTTACTTCTCAGATGAAAGAGACCTTAAGGGGTGGGACTTTGTTGAAAACGTAAGTTTGTATGGAGTATCAGGAGGAATTTATTTCCTATCGGCAAATGCAAGTTCTCCATCACTGTCTAGGTCTTTTGGTTTTGCCAACCTAGATGCAAGTCTATATACAGAACTAGTTATACGGTATAAGTATAAAAAAAATAGAACAGACTCAATTGCAACTTTAGGTAAAATACAGTTTAAAAATCCATCAGATATATCTTTTACAGACAGTAAGTCTATAACTTTTGATGTAATACCTGATGATAAGTGGCATACTTATTATATAGATGTGGGTCCAGTATCTTCTTGGGTAGGTTTGATTAACAATGTTAAGATATTTTTTACAACTAATGGTCAACCTAATGATGAAATATTTTTAAGTTATGTAAAAATACAACAACCTCAGTTTAAATTCTGCTCTGATAGTTGTTATACTGATTCAAGTATTACTAAAGTATCTGATAACTTTGATTCTCAAAGTATAGGATCTCCACCACAACAATATGCTATATCCAATACTTCAACTACTAAAACTGTTACAATTAAATCAGATCCCTATAGTAGTAGCAACCTAGTATTAAGTTTAAATAAATCAACAGTAGGTAGTATCGGACCAACGGCATCTAAGCAACTTGATCCTACCTTAAAAGGATTTGTTAGTTTTAGGTTTTTATGTACTGCTTATGGATCTGAGGTTGTATTAAAGAAGGACTTAATAGGTAATATATCTGCCCTCAGGTTAATTATATCTTCTCCAGGAGAGATACAATATCAATCTGGATTACTTTTGCAAGACTTACAGGTCCCAAAAACTATCAGCTTAAATACCTGGTATAATGTTTTAATAGCCATAGATGCTGGAAATGGAATAGCCAGTCTATCCATAAATGGAGACTTATTAGATAATAATATTCCTTTATTAAATTTAGGTTTGTTTAATGGTATTGTTTTTGACGTACCAACTACTACAATTACTGAGCTTTTAATTGATGACTTAGTTATTTTAGAAGCTTTAGAGAACCAAGACTGTAGTGGTTTAGGTAAACAAGGTTTTGTAAAAGGACTTCCGTTATTGTGGACCACCCTAAACGTAATTAAAGATGTCAACGATAGCTTGTATGTAAATATAAATGACTTTGGGTCTGTGGAGGTTAGATTACCTCCAGGAAATTACAACAGAGAAGAGTTTAGAAGAGCTTTAGAGAATAAAATTTCAGACATAGATGTTGGTGGGTATTTAGACTGTGAAGTTATTCTGACAACTAACAATGAGTTTGAGATTAGATCTGGAACGTATGGATTTGATAGTAAAATAACTGTCTCCCCAACTGTTGGAAATCTATTTAATGAATTAGGGCTTTCTACTGTAGACTCTAGTCTCGGTAGGCCTCACTTGGCTGGCTTTAAATTCCTCAACACGTCTAGGGCAAGCACTTCCGTGTTAAATAATGTCGTAGAAGACTCTCCTGGATCTTTAAGGATTGTACAGACCCCAACAGACTCTAGTGTTTCTATAGGGTCCAAGCTAAGCCCAAAGGCTGGAAGAAAAAACTCAATAGTTGGAAAAGGAAAAACTATAATAGACTACCAGTATAGAGCTTCCTCAAACGGCACTATAAACCAGATAATCTTTCAGGGAATTTTACCCCAAAAGCCCGCAGTAAAGGTTACAGGGCCTTCTGGACAGATAGCCTCTAATATTTTTAATACGGGTATAACTGACTTACAAGATTTAGGTGTTACCACGGGTGACCTTATTATAATTAACTCTTCTGGGTATTCTGGAAACGGCAGTTATGAGATTGAGGCTTATGGAGACGACCTGAGGGGAGGATCTCTTAAAATAAAGTCTGGTTCTCTTTTAGCGGCGGGAAAAAATCTTACCTTCACCATACAAAGCATAGCTAAGGTTAAACAATTTCGACCTACTTTAAATGGAACAATAAGGCTAATAAATGAAACATCTATTGGACAAGTAGATAACTCTTTATATACTAGAACTGCTGATAGCCATAGAGTCATAGTTTCCTGGGATCTACAGAGAGGAGACTTTATAGGAATCTACAACTCTACCAGGTTATTCTTAGGTAATGATCCTAACGGAAACCCAGACGCAGTGTATTTAGAATATGAAGGAGATCTAATAGAAGAAACTTCTATTAAGAACATTAAGGGTCAGGGCGTTAAAGGAATAGGTCTTTATGGGTACTCAACTGAAAAACAAAAGCTCGCAATCTATGATATAGAGTTTCCTCTTTCTTACACCATCGAGCACTTAGATATAGAGGGATCTATAGTTACAGAGGATATAGAATACAACCTACTAGCGGGGATAAACCAAGGTGCCAGTGCCGCGGTAACCATTAGCGGAACTCACACACATGTAACTGAAAATAATATTAATGGACTAATTAATGAGTTTACAAAAACTAATACCGCATTTAACGTCTCGTCTTTAACAGATGGAACTCAACTAGCTACTAACGGATTTCTAGGATCTTTTCGTACCAATAACTCTCAAGCATCTTATTTTTATATTGATGGAGATACGGAGTTTGGACCATACGTAGATTCTGAAGGTAATTCTGTTGCAAGTCTAGAATATCCCCTACCAGGCCCTAATACTTATTTATTTACTAAAGACTTTGTATCTGATAGTTTTGACATAACATTTTCTTGGAATGCTAAAAAAGAAATTTATAAACTAAAAACTTTCTTTAAAGAGTATCCTAACTTTGACGGATTTCTAGTAGAGTACCTCTCCCTTACTGGAGAAGACGTAGACGGAACACGGCCTAACTTCTCCATCATCGGGGCAGGAGGCGCTACAGAGTATGAGAAAGTAAAATTAGATAATTTAGTTCTTAATAAAACAGCATTGCCTCCAGAAGACTATTACCTAAAGCACTTTGAAAAAGTATTTATTGGTTTTACATCTCCAGCTCAGCTAGATAGCGGATATGCACAGCAAATTTTTAGACAATTCCCTTATACAGTATTGGAAAAAGAATTTAGTCCTGTTCAGACTTCGGCTTTAAATATAAAATGTTTTAAACATCAATCCACTAAAATATCAGAAATAGAAGTATTAGCTAAGACTTCTTCAGAATCAACTATATCCGAAGCCATAGAGCTTTATGCGGCCATAGACGAATCTACTTTTCAAAGAATTGCACCTACAGTATTAGAAGACGGAACTACCAGATACTATTTAAACTTTCCAACTAAAAGGATAAGGGTAATAGTCGATCCTACTAATGAGGCTATTATAAACTCTATTAAAGCGGTAACCAACAATGACCTCATTAGGTACAGAGACTCTGGAGATGAGTTTACCTTAGATACGGTTGATGTTGATATAAATAAAGGCTCTTTCTCTGAGGCTAAGCATGTACTGATAAAAAATGGTACAGGTGTTGCATCCGACTTGGAGCTTTCAATAGAAGCAGAAGATTTTAATGACTCAGTAGTAGTCAAAACTAGTCTAAACAGTAAAGAGTCTATTCTTCTACCTGATATAGGGCCTCCAGGAATACTAATACTAGAGGATGATTTTGACTTACCTACAGTAGATAATGTGGCCGTCAACGCAAAAGCTTTTGGATTAGTCAATCTAGGAGCAAATAAGAAGTACCATGTATCAGACACTTTTGACAATGAATCGGATTACTTTAGTACGCTGATAAACATAAGTAAATGGGATAAATTCTATACTAACTTTCCTCAGGTCGGTCCTTCCTCCATCGGAGAAAGATTTCCAGGATTTACTTTAGCCCCTCCAGGAAATACGGCAGGTGCCCCTAATACAGGACAAAACATCTATGCAGAACTAAGATCAAGGTGGCTCACTATTGGAGCATTCAGTGCGTCCATTGTTGGATACTACGATGCTGGGGCAAGTAATGCAGACTTAATGGGATCAGGACTTGGGGTAGTAGACTCAACTGGAAGAAAACTATTTATTCGAAAGAGGAGAACCTTTTTTACTGGAAGTTTTACTGGAATAAGGTCTTACAGTAGATACCAAGTAGTAGACAGCCTGTTAGGACAACTAGACGAAAAGCAGTTATACTGTTTGGGGTTTTGTACTCCAATATCTGGAATAGAAGATAATAAACAGGAATACGTTTTAAACATAACCCGCTATACTAAAGATGGACAGGACTTTTTAAAATTTAATTACATAGATGAAGTAAATGGTAATGGAGTACCTGAATGGGGAGCTAGCGAGAGCTTTGATATAAACCTGTCAACCCTAGCAAACCCCTTAATAGGACCTCTAAAAGTCTTTATTCACAATGAATGGAATAGGTCTGCTTTAAATTCTACAGGAACAGCAGGGCTAGAAGGAAGTTTAGTTCGAATTAGTAGATTTAATTTTGGTGGACAATCTTCTTATATAAAATCTTATTTATTTACTAAACAAGGAACTACCTCCAGTCAAGCCCTAGTTGGAGTAGATAATAAATACATAACCTTGTCTAGTGTTACTGGAGGAAAATACGTAGCTGTAGACTTAACTAAGAGGTTCAACTTGGACATCTTTAGTATTTATACTAGAACAGGTAAACAACTTTGGAAACAGTTTGACTCTCAGTTTTCTAACTCTGATGTAAGTGATGTAAACTCTGTTAACTGGGGGAACTCAACCCTCAATGATGCTAGATGGATACTTTACTCAGTCCCAGCTATATCCTCTACATCAACAAGTGGATTAAAGTATTTAGATTATATTAGAGTATATCCAGATATTACTGCCCAAGCTCCAGAGCAATTTACTAACTCTATTTGGGAAGATTTAGGAACTTTAGTTTCTGATAATAATAGACAAACTGGAATTAATCAAGTAGATAATCCAGTGTTCTGTGTTAGATTAGAGAATCAATTTGACATCAGCAATTATCAAATATTAAATGAAAGCTTGCAAGAATATCAACCTATTGGATCGCCAGACCGTCTAGGTTGGACCTCTGGTAGTAAGATAGGCCAACTATCTACTTCTTATAACATTACTCAAGATCCTAGTCTGGTTACAGACTGGAAAAATTGGCAAGAGTACAACGAGTCTAATAAGCAAGTAGCACCTTATAAATGGTTTGCCTTTAAGAATGAACTATTTGATCCATCCATTGGTGGAGGTACTAGAAGATCAGTAAAAGAGTTTGTAGTTAGTACTAGAGGTCTATCCTCTGGAACAGCTGGACAAGTAAACGATAGGGTAGACTTTACTGAGTACCCTAGCTGGTATAATGTAAACTTTTCTTATGAAAAGAATATTGGTGAAGTTTCTTCTGATCAACAATTTTTATATAACTCTCTCTATTCTGCTTCTCCTATTAAAAAAGTTTTAGGAGTAGAGGCTAGTGACGCTTATGAGGTATTCGACAATAAGTCTGGAACTTACGTAGCTCTTGAAAATAACTCCCCGCAATGTTGGAGGGTATTTGGTGAGGTAGTTACCACTCAAGCATCCGGCAGTGAGATAACTGTAACTGGTAATAGTGTCTTTATTGTTCCACCGCAAATTTCTGGAAACTTTAGTGTAGCGTATTCTGGGATAGTGGTTGACGGCTTTGAACTGTCAATACCAGACAGTGCGACTGGAGTACCTGACTCTATAACCATTCAAACTTTCTCTGGAAGTGATCCCACAAACTCCGCGCATTGGTCTGATATATTTACTCAAACGGATTTATCTACCAATGTAACTGTAGGTAGCAATACTGAAGTACAGTTTAATGGGGGGCAACCTTTAAAGATAGTTTTAAGTAGTCCCCTGGTAACTAGCGGAATAAAACTAAAAGTAAACTCTGTTGAATTTTTACGGACACAAGATAACACTTTACAAATTAGCGACTTTAAAATACTACAGATAGTAAATCAAATTGACTCACCATCTGCTCTATTGGAGAAAGATACTTTAATAAGGCAGGAAGGAGGAGGAAGTTTAAAGATAACCTATCCAGCTAATAATACTGTACCTATAAAAATAACTACTGGTGGAAACTTTAATATTAAACCAGATGCAAACTGGTCTATCCAAGACTACTTAAGATTTTACGCCAAGATAGAAAATAAAGAAGATCTTGATTTAGATAACAGTTTCATTAAACTGGGTAAAGATTCTGAATTTCACTATACGTGGAGCTTTAGACAGTTACCTGACCTGATGAATAATCAAAATTTATCAGTACAAAAACTTAAATTCTTAGAAGCTATATTTAAGGCCCCAGGAGAGGTAGATGTATTAAACCCAGACAGATCGGAGTTAGAGTCTAAGGTAGACTTCATAAAGGGACCACTAGGTTTCTTTGAGATAGAGCTTAAGCCCGTGGCAAACGCCCCTAGCGGGATAAAACTTTGGTTAGACAATTTTGACATAGAGAGGGAAAGATTTACTCTATCTGGGTTGAATCCAACTCTCTATTTAAATAACAATGAGTCCCTCTATTTCCCTATGTCTGATTTTGATATTAGAAGTGGCTTTTTTGAGGCCGTGGTTACTCCAGATTGGAACTTAGAAGGACAGACTACCCTTAAGAAGGATCAAATCTTTACAATCTTTACAGCCATAAATAGCGTAAATGAATCGTTTTGTTGTGTATATGACTCTAGAAAGGGCTTAGTGTTTGTAGCTACAAATGCAGAGGAGAAGGTATACTTAGAGGCAGGATTAGTGGTTGATCTAAGTAAGTACAGCCCTATAAAAATTAGTGTGGCTTGGGACTCTAAAGGAAAGAACCTTGATGGGACAGCTGGAAGTACCCTAAAGATTTGGTTAAATGATAAATTTGCAGGAGAATTCAAAACTACGTGGGAGTTAAGACAGACGAAGGACGTATACTTCTTTATCGGGACAAAAGCCAGTCAAACAGACGTAGCCATAAACACTCTATCAAACTACCCAACCACGGTTCCTAGGAAGATACTACCTGAAACTAAAAGTATATCCGCAGGGATAGAAAACTTGATTATTTCCTCAAGACCTAGTAAGATATTTTTTGAGGATATTCAAACACTTAAGGATAAAATTTACATATCTATTGATGGAATAAGCTATTATAATGGAAACGACCCTAACCTACCGTTTCTACTATATAATATAAGCCCAGGCAATAACATTGGCGTTTGGATAAAAACTAACTTACCGGAGGACACTACTAATCTACCAAGACAAGCCTTTCTAAAAGCTAAATGGAGAATTAGACAGTAATATTTAGTGATAAAGTTTAACCTTCTTAATGAAGGGTTTATAACCAATACTAGTGGAATAGCACAAAGAGCTGTTAATCCACAGGAAGTTGAAAATCTTTTAGCCCAAAGCGGCTCTGTTCTTACGTTTTCAGGATCTAATGTAAGACTACTTTTAGACTTAAATTATCAAAAATCTGTATACGATTTAGAGTACACATTTACTCCTACCTCTTTATCTGGCCTAACAATACGATACGGAAGATCTTTGGACTCTCTAACTACGGCTGGTCCGACTATTACTGGCAATACTGTTTACGTATTTCCAACTCTATCTGGATTTTCATATCCTAGATATTTTGAAATAACACATTCCGCCTCTCCAGGAACTCCCATCACCTTAAGTGGATTGACTGTATTAAATAACGATACAGAAGTTGATTTTGGAATCTCAGGTGCAACTACATCCCTCACTGTATTACCCCAGAACGGTCTAGCAGGATACAGTAGTGTATCAGAAGTTCCTGTATATAATGATGGTACGATGTTGACAGACATGTTTATTACCGTAGATTCACAGAACCTAACATCAGGAGTTTTTAATAGGTTAGAAATATCTCCTACCCCTACGGGAACTTTTCAAACCGTTAATTCTGGATTGTCAGTCCCAACCTCGGTACCATGGGAATGGGGTCTTTTTCAAAACAATACCTCTATAACCTCTGACAATGAATTATATATTAAAGATCCTAATTTAAACTTTGTAACATTTACTCCAGGTCAAGAAGTTGATCTATCTACCAATACAAGTTCTTTAGGAAATCAATGTATTACCTGTATGAACTCAGCAGGAGAAGAAGTAGTAGCCTTTACTACTACCAATAACGTCATAGTCTTTATTGACATACGAAAGAATACAATCTTTTCTAGCTCTAGCCCTGGAGCAGGACTGCAAGTAGTAGGACAAGGTTTAGCTTGGAATGGGGGAGATAGAGTTTACTTCCAATTAAATAATGAAGATAGAGTAGTTAGGTATTACAACATTAGTACTAATACTTTTACCAACCTCACCACAATAACAGGAAACTTTTTTAATCGAGCTAGCCGAGGTGTTGCACTAGTAGGTAGTGACTTGTACTTAATGGGACTTCTAAGCACCTCAGGAAATGGCAATACATCCACTGGAGATATAGCATTAAAGATAAATATAAATACCCTAGTTCAAACTCAATTAGCCTCCTTACCTTTTCCTAATCCAGCCTTCGGTGCTATACGATTTATAACTGTAGGAACAAAGATTTATGGAATTTTTTCAAGCAATGGAGTCATAGCTTTATACTCTTACGATACCGTTTTAAATGGCTGGACTTCTTTGGGAAATATTCCAGGGGCAAATGCAGACCAGGTAGGAGGCCTTGGATATTCATCAACTAGTAATAAGATTTTAATAATGAGAGGGGCAGACTACATTGAATACAATATCATCACTGGAATGTTTTCAACTTTAATAACTGGAATAAACAGCAAAGCAGGTTCTATAGGAGTTCCAGATTCTACTGGATTTGTGTACAACAACTCCATAATATATTTAAACAACAATCAAGGGATATCGTCTAACGACTACGGTCATGGATACTATACAATTACTTCACCGCCTGACCTTATATTACCCTTTAGTATAAGTGGAAGCTGGATCTCTCCTGTATTTAAGTTTGATAATGGAGTTAATTATCATAGAGCATTATTAAGTTATGAAAAAACAATTTCAGGATTCTTAAAGGCAGATAATAGTATTGGAGTAGATAACTTTGAGATTAGAGGATCTGATATATCTCCCGCCGCCGATAATTTTAATGAAAACTTCTCTACCGCATTGGACCCAGACGCTTACTCTACTTTTTCAGTAAACGGAGAAACAACCATAGCCTCCTCAGGTGGAAACTTGATATTCTCTCACAACTATATAAACAACAATGATACCCCTAATAATCGAGGATATACTTACTTTAGCTTACCTTTTGATACTGCCGGAACAATGCAGTATAAATTTTGGTGGAACCCGTCACAATCAAAAACTGTAGGATCAGATAACTGGTCAGCATTCTACTTAGCACCCTTTTTAGATGTAATCAATTTAGGAGATTTAGCTGATAGAAGCACAACAACTCTTAGAAGAACTAAAGACGATAACATCTATATTAGATTTGGACAATCCAGCGATAGCAACGGTTCCTATACTAGTTTAGGTTTTTATAACGGAAGTTCTGTTGCTAATTACCCTATTAAAGCACAGTCAGGTTCTTTTTATGAAGTAACATTTTTAGTTAACTGGTCCACAGGCTCCTATAGTTTATATTTTGCAGGAGTCCTATTAGGATCTGGAACTATTTCTTTATCTAGGATTATTTTATTACAGCCACAACACTCTTTTGAGTTTTATAGTGCAAGTGATGGAGTAGATAGTGAAGAGAGGTTTAAATACTTAACGATTAATAGATTAAATACTCAGGCGCTAAATGATAATAATTCGGCAATTCCAGTTCATATAAATGATCCTTTATTTGGGTTAAACGGATCTTTGCCTTGGAATAGGGTTACAGTAAATACCGCTTTAATTCCAAAAGCTAAATATATACAGTTTAGACTTACTTTAAGATCAAATGGACTTTTAACTAAACCTAAAGTAACTGGAATTAATTTTCCTATAGTTTTAGAGTTAAAGGATGTTAGTCCAGGGACAAGTAAAAGTATATATGTTAGGTATAACTTTCCAACAAGTAATTTTAGTACAACTGACCTTGCTTACTTAAGATCCTGGATGGCAACAGATAAAATATAATGAGTAGTTTAGTTCAATTTACAAGTAGTGGTACCTATAGAATTTCTTCTAAGGATGTAGATGCTTCGGCTATACCGACTCGCTTAGCTATTTTTAATACAGAAACTGGAGGATTAGTTAGCATTACAGGGGGAGTAGGAACCGTTAATTTCACTATACCCGATGCTCACCCCTCATTAGATACTTACTATTTAGCACCAACCGCTTCTGGGTATTTAGGGGAATGTTCTCTTTATTCTGGACTCTCACCAACTACAGAAGTTTTTTCTTCCAATTTCATTCCAGTAACTCAGTCTAGTGGGACTCTCCTATTCAGTAGAGACTTTGAAGATGCATTGCCTAGTGGATTCAATTTTACACTAAGTAATAGTGGAAACATGACTCAATCTGGAGTAGTTAGTGGGGCCAAACAGCTCGAAGGCTCTTACTACCTAGGACTTACTGCAACATTTACAGCCGGTATATTTGCAGAGCCTACTAATGCAAGTCTTAGTGGTATTACTAGTGGAAGAGCGTCTTTTGTATCTAAGGTTGGCACAGCTACTACGAGTGGTCACACAACTGCTTTCGTATTCATGAGACAATCCCCTGGAATAACTGGAAGTGGTTATAAAGTGGCCATTGCCCCAAGCGTACTTGGAACTGATAAAGTGTCTATAGGGATATATGCAGGAACAATATCAGACTCTAATGGGCAAGTTAACGGGCAGATAGCAAACTCTAATACTGTGTTTTCTTCTGAATTAGATTGGTCCACTAATGCATTAAGAAACGCAGATAACCGTTTATGGACCGTTATAGAGTGGCAAGTACTAGCAAAAGGAACCCTGTTTAAGTTATATACCTGCTCTTACGCAACAGGAGATACTTATACATCCATCAGATCGAAATTAAACTTTCTAGGAGAGGCGTTTTGGACTGGGGGAACTAGTGGAATTGCACTGTACTCGACCACAACCGAAAAAGTAGCCTGGGCTCTTACCAGTAACAGTACGACTCTAGGGCAAGTAGGGGTGGATCTTTTAACAGTAGAATCCTTGACCACACTACCAGACGAAGGTATAAATGCGTTAACAATTTTTGACACTAATACAGACGTTTCTGCAAACCAATGCCGACCCGTTATAAGAAGGACAGCCTACAACCCTGTAGGAGCCTTAGAGGGTCCTGTTTACGCAAATAGACAGGGAGTACCTCTAATAGACGGCTTTGGTCCCTTTGTCACTTTAGCTAACTCTACTTACAATAAAAAAGGCTCTGGACCTGGTGGACTAGAGATTTTTAGATCTGGAGGCATATCTGGGGATTTTGCTACAGTAGTTTACGGATTTAAACCTCCTACTGCTAGTGGAATAAAGGTCGGTGTATTCAGGGCTTGTATACAGATGTCTAGTACTAACTCAACTAGCAGACCACAGCAGAGGTTTGGCTTTTCATTTATGAGGCAGTCCAACGCCCTAAACGCCAGCTCCTACGTTGTAGAGCTAGTTCCTAATGCTACAGCAAATACTTTTAACTTTAGAATAAGAAAAGGCGCAACTACCGCCGCCACTATAAGTGATAATACTGATTTCACTGGAACAATTTTAGCAACTGGAACGGATATATTAGATATTAATAACAGCAACAATAGTGTAAGAAGTGGTTTCGTATGGGTAGAGATTAGATGGAGAGCACTAACATCAAAGACCCAGATTGAATGCCTATATTGCCCCGTACTCACAACACCTGACAACTCCGAATACCCAATTGACTCTTCTCCTGGTCCTATGGATTATAGACTAGTTACTCAACTTACTTATGAGGATGTTGTATCTCCCTTATTAACCACAAGCGAATCACCATTAGTATTTAATAGACAAAGCGATCAGTCAGGAACCGTATTTAACAGAATAGCGTCAATAGAGCTGAGGAGAGCAAAAGATGGTAATTAGTTCTGGAATCGTATTAGACTCCTACTCTAACGTGGGAGTATCAGGAGTCACTATTTCTGTATACTCCGTAACTGGTACAGTAGTTCTAGCCACAGCTATAGGAGACTCTAACGGGTACTTTGAAGTAGACATTCCAAACTCTAGTACTGATTTTATTTATACCCCCTATAAGCCAGGCCATAAAGGTTTTTCCAGAGTTTGTAGTCCTAATCTTACTTATTTAAATCTATTTGTAAATTTAGAGTTTCCTATACAAACTTACTCTGGAACAGAAATATTAAACCTTTTTAATACAGGATTAGTTACCTCTTTAGTTATTAACGATATCGCTGCCACCCCCTGTAACTACTATATAGCTACCAACAATGGTTTAGATATTATAGACGTAAATACCCTTAATAACGTAGGATACTTTGTAAGGTCCGGTGGCTACTCCTCCATAGCACTATCGAGGGACTCTTGCACTAGATCTGGAGTATTCCTCGGTACTACTAACTCTGGAGTTTATAGATTTGCACCGCCCCAAGACTTTGACTTACAGAGCAGGTCACTATCTGGTAGCCTATTCACCCTAACTAATAGCATAAGTCAAGGAAATTTAAACTCTAATAACATTCAGTGTCTTGACATAAATAGTAGAGGTGAAAGACTTATAGGAACTGCGTCAGGTATAGAAGTAATTACTTTGTCTGGAAGACGATCTCATAACTACCCAACCGCTATTGGTACAACTGCCTGTGTTTTAAGCAATGAAGGGGATGTGTATTACTCCCCAACCAACTCAGGTCTGTATGTTAAGTACTCCCCTATAGCCTCAGATTGGGTTGAACCTGACTATAAGGTAGTTTTGAGTGGGACTGGGGTTAATCCTTTTCCCCTACTATCAAACTATATCAATAGTGTAAGAGTTACCTCAGTTTCTGGGACCTCTAACAATAGTGTTTTTCTTGCAACTAGAAGTGGATTTATAGCCTATACAGAGGATGTAAATCTAAACATTTCAGCTTCTGGTTCTTTACTTATAAGGAGTCTTACGTAATGCCTAAAATATGGGAAGTAGATTTTACCAGCTTTAGTGGTGCTACAGATGTGGCCTATGATAACGTAGGGTCACAACATCTTACCGTAAGTAGCGGCATAGTTAAAGTGGCCCCACTCACTAACTACGCTTTTCGGCCTGGCGTAGCCTTCACCAATAATACTGTAAAACAAGCATACGCTGTTAGAGGATCAAACGCACTCAATGGTTGCTTTAGACAGACTTTTAATCAACGCTCTTTCGTAACAGCGGTATATTTTAACGGAGCAGTATTTAGTAACACAGCTTTTTATGACAGCTCAGGGGATTCTACAATCTGGGCAGAGGGAGCATCTCAAGCTAGTATTTCGGCTGGATTCGTTATCTCACAAAACGTTGCTCCACAAAGTTTAGTTTTTAAATACTCCTCAGCATCTTTTCTAGATACAGGACTTACTTCCTTATCAGGGTGGAATATTTTAACTGCAACTATAGATAGAATAGCCATCGAAACCCGATTTTATTTAAACAAGACGTTAGTTGGAATGGTAGCTCAGGTTCCAGATACAGTAAATACTGACTGCATAGTAGGAGACTTCGGAGTAAATAATGAAGGCACTTTTCAGGTGGGATTAGTCAGCACTTATGATACAATCCTGAGTCCAACGGAAATAAATGCCATAGTTGATACTGGGTTAAAAGATACTTTAGTAGGTAATACCCCCTTTCAAACCTTCTCTGGAACACTGTATGGGAACACAGGAAACGCAGTCAGCGGAGCAAAAATATATGCTATATATGATGGACTGACCACCGTGGCTAGTTCTGGGTCTACTACTTCTTCAGGAACTTATGATTTAAATTTACCTTATAGCGGAGCTTATACAGTCGTCTTTACAAGCTCTCCAAGTGCGGGCAGTCGATCTGTAAATGTAAATGCAGTTGCAAGTGGAGTAAACGTACTCTAATGCCTGACTTTGATTTAAGATTTGGGGGAAGGGTTGTAACTTCTAAAACTTCAGTTGATATTTATTATCAAAGTCCAGTCCCTGTAAGGAATATAACAAGGGTAGATAACCCTTTCCAAGCATTAACATCTAGCGGTTCAATAATACTATCCAGTTATCCTTTAGGGGTAAACATTTTTAATGGAAACTTAGGGGCTGTTATAGATTACGAGTTCAGTACTAGCGGTATAAACAGATTTAAACAAGAGATTGAAACAAATCTTCATAGAGTAGGAGTTGCTATTTCTGGAGCTATCATTGCTGGTAGGAGTTAGAAATGTCAAGTTCGTCTACTGTATTTTTTGAGCAGATTTATACTGGAATATCTACAGGTGGAGTAGGATTAATAGGTGTTTCTGGAAACTCCCCGTCATTAAGAGCTACCATCTTTGGGCAGAAATACGATGTAGATTTCAAGGACTTAGCTGCCTACATATTACCCACTCAATCAGGCCAAACCCTTTCAAATGGACGTGAAACAGTTTACTCAAATCTTTATTTTGGAGGAATTGGGGTAGTTGGAGTAATTCAAACTCCTGACCTTAGAGCAGCCTACACTTTTGTTGAGCCAGTAAAGTCAGGCTCCTTAGATTTAAAAGTTTATATTCAACCTATCCAAAAAGGTCAAAGAGATTTAGGAGCTTATTGGAGGTCAGCAGAATCAGGATCTTTAAATTTAAACGCCACCCTTACTGGAGTTACTCCTAGCGATTTAATGGCTTACATAAGGCCAGTAATATCCAGCTCTAGAGATCTTTTTACTGAGATAGAACCAGTCCCTGGAGTGGATTTGCAGGGCGCAATTGATGGAATTTTTTCATTCGATCTTCCAGCAAGTATTATAGCAGCAGAACCTACGGATTTACCGGCTACAATTTCAGGCCAACCAAGATTAGATTTAACAGGAAGTTATTACGGTTATGAGATAAAAGACCTATTAGCTAGTCTAACGGGAGTAACCTTTAAAGATCTTAATGCTGAGATTTACCCCAGTGAGAGTGGTATCTCAGACCTTAATGCGCGAGTCGCAGGATTCTTAGGAATAAACGAACAGGCACTACTGTCTGCTAATATCCGATCACAGTCGGGCACCTCAACTACTATTGAAGCTACCCTAACGGGAGTATCTCTAAAGGACTTAAGTGCCACGGTATTTGGGTACACCTTTACAGGACTCCCCGCAACGGTTACAGGAGTTTTATTCGACGGGGCGCTAGAAGCTACTATAACACCAACAGGTGGATTTACAGACCTTACAGCTTACATTAAACCAAGCATACACTCCATAGCTAACCTGCAAGCACATGTAGACGGAACAGACTACTTAGACTTACTAGCAACTCTAAACAATTCTCCACAAAGCCTGCTAAATGCTACTCTAACTGCAACGGGGATTAATTCAGATTACTTATTTGCCACAGTCACTCCCACCTATGAGTCTGCTCTTTCTGGAATATACAATTCGATATCTGGTAATCTATTATATGCATCTATTGACACTATACCATCTCAAGAATTAAGAGCTACAGTCTATCCAAAAGCGTTTTATATAGATTCTAGTATCTTTATTAACACTTACCCTGTAAGCAATCTTAGAGCTATAATTAATGCCGACCCGTGTTTAAATAGCAGCGATTTATCAAACCTTATAGTTACCATCAGTGGTGCCACAATTGGAGACCTATCAGCATCTATAATTCCAATAGTAGGACAACTTGCTATAGCCGAAGATAAAATTAATATAATTCTAAAAGAAAAAATTATAGACCAGGATTGGGTTTTCTTTATTTTCGATCAGAGAGCTATAGCAGAGGATAAAATAAGATTGGTATTTGCTAACTCTCCTTTTGGAGATCTAAGAGCTGAGATAGTAGGAGTACAAGCTAACTCAGATCTTACTGCAACTATAACCAGTAATTACATACCGTCTATTAGCAAGACAGGAGTTCCTATAGGTCAATGGCAAAACCTCAAAACTGGAGAAACTAAACTACTTAGACTATTTTTTAGAGGAAATGCTATAAACTATTACTACTCAGCAGAAGCAAATACTTCTTTTTCAGATGGTAGGAATGAGTTTTTAGACATTATAGTAGAGTCTTATAAAAGACAAAATGCAGATTTTAATTCTCTATTAAATCTTAAGTTAGAGACAAAACAAGCTAGGGTAAGCTTAAATGGCTTTGCAAATCTAGATTCAGCTATTAAATACGCCATAGCCGCGTCTGTGTCGGAAATACGTGAAGAGCTTAGGGCAGAGATCTTTGGTGTAGGCAGTCCTAAAGATCTATTGGCTTCAGTTTCAGGCATGGATGATACTTACTTATCAGATTTAAAGGCTTCTTTAAATTCAGTAGCTAATGACCCCTCCCTAAGTGCAACTATAACTCCAACAGGCAGCTTACTGGATTTATACACTATAATCTCCCCGCAGCAAGTAGGAATGACTTCAACTCCATTTTACGATGCCTTAGGGAACAGGTACTTACCTACGTTAAATATAATATCGGATGGAAATTACTCTGTAGTATTGACTCCTATTACCGCATCGGCTATCATCAACGTTACTAACCCCGATCTACAGACAACCATCTGTGGCGTAGGTGTTTACGACATGGATGCAACTATCTCTGGTATTTAATGAAGTTTTCTTTAGATTCAAAAACATTTAACTCTTTGTTAAAGAGGTTAGTAACACTCACAAGCTCTGATAAAGAAGCTAAGTTAGTCTTTTTGCTGGAGAAGGGTCAGTTAGAGGTATACTACTCTAGTCGGATAGATAAGATAGATACCCACAGCTTTTTTCATGAGAAAGTTCAAGTAGGGTCTTCAGATGGTTCTGGGATCGCAGGACTATCAGCTAGTAATTTACTAACAGTAAAGCTTCCAGAATATACTTTAGATACTAAGTTTCCATACTGTAAGTCGATAAACTTTTCTTTTACTCAGTCTATATTAAACATTAATTATGGAATTTTTTGGAATAAAGACTCTAAAGAGAACATAACTAAACTTAATTTTGCTCTTTTAAATAAAACTAGTTACGACATGGAGGACTTTAAAAAAGCTTTTGGGGCAGAAACTAAGCCCTTATTTAGTACCAACCCTTTAGTGATAGCTGAAGCAATTGGACTAGTTAATTTTATAAAATCTGACGCTACATCTAAAGATGCAAATGGCTGTTTATTAACTATAACTGATAAGTCTTTTATGCTAGTCAATACTGACAGCAATTCAGCAGTAAAGTATGAATTCTCTGCCGAGATTTTAATGACTAAAAAGTCAAACTATAATATTGTTTTAACGAACAGCGTGTTAAATGCAATTAAAGGATTTCTCCCTGAAGAGGGAAATGTCCAGGTAGGAAAATCTGGAGGAGGTCTATACGTAGAAACTGAATCTAGAAAGATGTTAGTCCCTATAATGCAAGCAACTTATATCATTGACGATCCTAGGGAGTTTTTTACTGTGGCTTCTCCCCAGATGGGAGTTATAGACTTGAAGCCTTTTATATCAGTAGCCCTAGCCCTGGTTACTAAGACGACTGATAGTTATAAAAAACTAAAAATTAACTTTAGTAAAGATAACTTAAGTCTAGTTTGTGGACCTGATAAAACAGACAATTTACCTCATAGTGGTATAACCCTTGGAGAACTTCAAGTAAATGGAAGTTTACTAATAACATGTTGTCAAAGGCTTCTGAACTTAGACTTGCAGTCGAAAGTATATTATGATAGTGATTCCAATAGAATAACCCTTTCAAGTCCTGATGATAAGATGGTTTGCCTTGTTCAGGGGTTATCCGTATGATAGGTAGGACCTTAATCGATAAAATTAAGCAAAAGGTAACGGAGAAAGAAGCAAGAAAATTCCTAGAAGAGAAGGGATATGTGGTAACATCCCCTGAGCAGAATCAAAAGCATAAAACGTCATCTAAAGACTTAATAACCCTATATTATAAGTTATTAAATAAGTACCATAAAGATGAAAACTTAGTTCTTAAGTATATACCCTCTACCTCCCAAGATAAAGAGGATTTAAACTCCCTAGATAGGTTTTACTTAAAGGGAGAAAAACTAGGACATTCCAGAGATTCCCTCATAGAGGGATTGCAAAACTCCACAGAGTCCCTGTTTCAACACGCAAAAGAACTTAATATAAACCCACCTCCTACCTTTAGTTTTCTATTAGAGAGGAAGTATTCTTGGATATTCTCCGCTATAAGCAAGATAGAGAATAAAAAGAAGAGTAGAGAGGTAGAAAAACTATTAGATATAGCGTATAATAACGATGACCCAGTTCTTTTAAAGTTAAGAGAAGAGCGGGAAAAGATGTTACTAGGAGACTCGAATGGTCAAAAAGAAAACTAAAGAAGAACCAATAAAATCAGAAAAGAAAGAGAAGAAGGAAGTCAAAGAGACTAGCCTCTTCAGCAAAGCCATGGCCATGATTGCAACAGATCATGGAGATAGGGCCATGAGAAGCCTAACTGAAATGAAGAAGGAGAAGATCCTAGGCTGGAGTAGTGGTTCCCTCTTAGTAGATTGGGTAATTAGTCCTAAGTCTGGGGGCATGAATCGTGGTCAGGTTATTGAATTCTGGGGTCCATATAGTAGTGGAAAGACTACTGTGGCTCTTGGGCTTTGCGCTAACGTCACTGCCAATGGGTTACATGTTTTATATGCAGACTTAGAGGGATCTTTATTGCCAGAAAGTATAATCAATGCAGGAGTAGATCCTGAGTATTTTCAAGTTACCCAAATTCCCGATGGCAGAGAGCTTACCAAAATTCTTGCCACCCTTATGAAGACGGGAGATGTAGGGCTATTGGTTATCGATTCTTTGCCGTTCTTTGAGCCCATTATCGAGCCAAAGAAGGGAGAAGACGAAGCAGACCCCACAAAACCTAAAATAGCCTTCGCTGCCTCTTTTCAAACTACAGCATTAAAGTATTTGGGGGCAATTGCACGAGAGCATAATATCACAGTAGTGTTAATTAATCAGATTAGAAAAAATCTTTCAGGATATGGTGGGGGAAATATACCCTATGGTGGCGCAGCCAAAGATCACTTAGTAAGCGTTCGTCTCAGGTTTAGTGGTAAAGCTACTAACTCCACAGATAAAATTACTGACTCCGAAGGCAACCTCATTGGTCAGTATACGACAGTAATAGGAGATAAAAACAAAACCTCGGTCCCTATGCAGGAAGCTAGAGTACCGCTTATACTAGGCAGAGGGGTTGATCCTTACATGGAGGTAGCTCTCGTGTCTCAGCAAGTGGGTATAGTAGATGGAGGTGGAGGAAGATTTAAGTGGTCAGACTCAGGGGAACCTATTGCCCACGGCATCTCAGCGTTTACTAAAAAACTTTACGAAGATAAAGAACTATACATGAGCTTAAGGGCTAGATGTATAGAAGGATTAAACATCAACTACGACAAGTCCCTTAGGATAGTTAATTCTTTTCATAACGAAAAGGGTGAAATAAATGACTCTATTAAAGTTGATCCATCTAAAATACAACTAGTCGAAGATGAAGAGTAAAGCAGCAAAAAAAGTTCAATTTCTGTTAAAGGAGACCTTTCCTACGTATAAAGTCTACCCTGAGAAGAGTATAACGTATTCAAATACTATTCTATTTTTTGACTTTTACTTACCAGAATTAAAACTAGCTATCGAGGTTCAAGGACAACAGCATTACCAGTTTAATAAATTCTTTCATGATAATCCTATGGACTTTAAAATGCAGAAGTATCGAGACTCATTGAAGACTCAGTGGGCAGATGAAGCTGCCTTTAAGGTTTTAGCAATGGACGAAGCTCTGTGTAATTCTCTTGACCCTTTAACTTTTAAGAAATTAGTGTTAGACTTCATTTAAACTTATGGATCAAGAAATTAAAGACACCATTATCAGAACGTTAAACGAGACAAAGATTGATCTCATTGAACCTGATAAGACTGAGATTGAGATTGTGCTACAACTTAAAAGCAGTCACCTTGCATCTTCCTCAGAAGAAGACCTAACTAGGTATATTTATACTCTTAGCCAGTACATTGTTTTTCTACAAGTTCAATCTAATGCTAGAAATATTAGGTTTATTGAGGCGAAGAGATCCTACGAATTAGCACTTAGTAAGGAGTGCTCTAAAATTCCAGATAAGAAGACGGTTAAAGAGAGAGAACAAACGGCTTTACTAGGAAATGAATCCCTCCAAGAGTTAGAAAAAAACTTAAGAGTTAAAGAAGCTGACTATAGAATTTTTGAGAAGGTTCCAGATCATATATCAGAAATTATAAATGCCTTAAAGAAGGAACTACAGAATAGACAACCCGCTAGAGCTTATAAGTAAATGTTACAGACTAAGAATAATTCAGAGACAAAAGCAGATTATGAGCTTTTTTTAAGCCCATACGAGCGGGGATTATTATCCCTACTGATAAAAAAACCAGACTTGTTTAGTAGCTTTAAGCAGACTGGGAATGTAGATTTCTTTTTATTCCCACCTCACAGGATTATATACAACGCTCTAAGTAATCTATATTCCAGTCCTAATATCCATTCGATAGACTTTCAAGTTTTAAGTTCGGAGTGTACGTCTCTTAATTTAAAGAATTCAGGAGTTGGTCAAGACTACTTAATGATCCTAACAGAGGGCGGATCAGATAAAGAAAACTATGACTATTACTTCTCCAGAGTTCAGAGTTCATACTTAAAACATACTTTAGCAGAAAACCTAAGAGAGAATTACTCTAGACTGGTTTCAAACGCTGCTGACGAAGAAAATAATAAATCTGGAGGAGAGTTAGTCCAGGAAACTAATAACAGCTTAGCATCCCTATTATCCTTTCAGTCAGGAGGGGAAGAGGGTACCCTATTTGCAAGTTTTATAGATGCATACATTGAAGATAGAAAAAATAACCCAGTAGAGGTTAGGGGACTTAGAACTGGTTTTGGTCAACTTGATAAAGCGATCAACGGTTTAATGCCAGGAACACTTACCATTTTTGGTGGAGTTGCTGGGGGTGGAAAAAGTACAGCCCTCTTAAACATAGCTGATTATTTAGCCCATGAGTCTAAAAATCCAATGCCAGTTCTTTATATAAGCACTGAGATGAGTAAAGAAGAAGATCTATCTAGACTAATTGCTATAAGGTCCTTGTACCCAGAAAGAGGAATAGCCAACGGAACACTCTTAAATGATCCAAAGAGAGAAGCAGTTTTCCAGAAAGCATTTGACCAAATCAAGGGTGGTAAGCTAATTCACATCTATGCTCCACAATTTAATGCTGCAACAATTTGTAACTATATCTACTATTATAAAATTAAATATAATATAGGAGCTGCCATTTTTGATTATATTAAACTTGAAACAGCTGGTAATTTAAGAGACGCAAGAGAAGATCAAATTTTAGGGGATTTAACGGACTCTTTAAAGCAGACTGCTGGCAAGTTAGGAATACCAGTCATTGCTGGCTGCCAAATAAATACAAGGTCTAACAGGGTAGCTGACAGTGACAGAATTATTAGATACTGTAACAATCTAATAGAGATCTGGGAACAATCTACAGAGGAGATTGAAGATCACGGAGATGTACACAAGTATGGCACCCACTGGTTTAAGATTAGAAAAGCCAGATCTGGTCCAAAAGACTGGATACCCATTAGGTTTTGGAAACACTGCATCAAGATGGTGGAAGCAGAGCTTTACAGAGCACCCGATGAGGGAGACTTGCCTAGGGATATGCTAACAACCCCTGAAGAGTACGATGAGATTCAAGCTAAAGCTTTCTCCGTAGGAGTGGTGGCATCGGTATCGAACACCAGAGATCTTTACGATTTAGAACCTGAGGACCCAAATGGCCTTATCTAAAACAGCATTTAACCAGGCACTATTCGCTAATTTAGTTAATAGACTAGGAGAGTCTGGAATACTCATGCCACCTGAGGTTATGGAAAGCTTTTTAGTTCTCTTGAGGACCAAACTAAGCCTAGCTTTAGAGGACACTTTTTCTAACTTTAGCAAAGACTTTGAAAAAGATGAGAGTTAGTCCAGAACAAATTCAAGAATTAAAGCAGATGGTCAATCCTGTAGACATACTTACTGGGTGCGGAGGCGTTGCTTTGTCCGATATATCCACGTTACATGATGAGATACGAAGTCCATGTCCACTCCACGGAGGAGACAATAAGACTGCATTCTCCTGGAAAAAATCCTCAGGGTCGTGGGTATGCTTCAGTCATGGCTGTGGGGATGGGTCTAGAGATGTATTTGGATTTGTATCCAAAAAGATGGGGATTTCCTTTTGGGAATCCGTAAAATATATAGCCCAGCTTTATAACTATAGTTTAGTAGATGTTGGAGATAATGAATCTAACAATAAAAAAGAAGTCTATCTTTACAGGAATACAGTAAATGAAATTAATTCAGCGAAGAAGTATAAAGTAGAGAATTTAAAAGAGCTATCTTACCTTCCTGGTTATACTAAGTCTGGATTTGAAACTATTGTATCTTATTTAGAATCTAGAGATTATGATTATCCTTCCTTGAAGGAGTTTAAGTTATACCCCTCTATAGATACATTTAAAATGCTTAGACTGGGTATTCCAGTTTACGATGAAGAAGGTAAACTAGTAGGAATTAATGCTAGACTTATGGATACCATAATGGATTATCCAGAAACTGTATCAATAGAGAATAAAAACCTACCTGTACCTAAATATAGAATGAGCAAGTTTAACAAAGGCTCTGCTTTATATAATTTAAATAATGCAAAAAAACATTCAATTAGGGAAGGGTTAATAGTAGTAGAAGGGCAGTTCGACGTAATGAGGTTACATACTTATGGAATTAAGAATTCTGTATGTACAATGGGAACCTCTCTAACCTCCCAACAAACTTCCCTAGTTTATAAGAATAGCTTTAAAATTTGTTTCTTAGTAGAGGAGGGCGCTGCCGCAGAGAAAGGAGTTATAGCCTCTCTAAAACAACTTAAACTAGGTATGCCAGTTTCAATAGCTAGACTATCTAAGGGGGATGCCGATAATAATCCAGAGTTTATAGTCAAAGACGTATTAAAGAACTCAATCAAACTATCTGATGGAGATTTAAAGCGGATAATAAACGAGGAGAAGTCGTTACCTTGGTAGAGCCCGAAAATTACTGTAGATTTACTGGAGTACTATCAGGACTCCAGATTACTGAAGCTCCAGACAAGTCTTGGATTCTTGGAAAAGGATCTCTGTGGTTACGAGATAAGAAGGTCATTACTGCTGGCCAAACAATAAAGTTTTCAGCGTGGGGAAATCAAGTAGAACGACTAGCTGATTTAAGAGAGGGGTCCTGTATAACAATTATTTGCAGTTACTCTCTAGACAAGTCTAAAGATAAATACTATCCTAACTTTACGTTAGACTCTTTTACTAGAAGAGATGATAATTAAATGAATCGTAACAAAGCTTTCAAAGTATTAGGTTTAAATCCTACTTCTTCAGATGAAGAGGTTAAGAAGGCCTATCGGGATTTAGCTAAGAAATATCATCCTGATAAAAATCAAGGAGATAAAGAGGCAGAAGAGAAGTTTAAAGAGCTTCAGTCTGCCAATAGCTTTTTAACTAAACCTAAGACCAAAAACACATCGGAAGACTTCTTCAATGCTACTGATGAGTTCATGACTAATATGGAGTCCTACTTTAGACATTACGTTAAGCAACCTCCCAAGCCAGCTCCTCCACAAAAAGCCCCCTCACCCTCGGAAAGAGTTATTGACTTCGGCCCTCTAAACCTAGGAACTATAAGAGCAGGACTAAAAGAGTTATGGTTCGGAGATCCAATTAAATTAACTTATACCATAAAATCAGCATGTATCGCTTGCTTAACAGATAAGCAGTCTTGGGTACCTTGCGATGTGTGTGCTCAAACCGGAGTTTTAGTTAAAAATATGTCAGGTCCTGGAATTACCAGAACCTTTACATCAGAGTGTTCTATATGCAACGGAAAAGGGTGGAATAGAAAACACCACTGTAAGGTGTGTAAAGATCAAGTATTTATTTTAGAAACAAAAACATTAGATGTCGTTGTTCCAAAAAACGTCAATCAGAATAACAGGATTCGAATACATGGACAGGGAAATTCCAACTGGAATGCTCACCCCTCTGATCTGTATTTTGATTTATTCTTAGATATACCCATCAACGTTGATATGTTATCTCAGGAAGATAAAGGCCTGTTACGCCCCCTCATTGATAAGATATCTAAGTAGTTAGCCCTGTCTATGGGACATATGTACTTTATAGTATGTATGCGTTCTTTAGGGTTAGATCTTAGTACGAAGAGTGGAATAGCCCTAATAGACAATGGGAAGCTCGTAGCTTACGAATTATTGAAAGTCCCAACTAAGAAGTATCCAGATAGAAAGATGCAATTTAAAGCCTTCAGAGAGGGTATAATCAAGGCATATGAGGTTCATAAACCTGACGTTATAGTTTTGGAGGCGGTATACAGCGGTCCCAATCCAGTAATTACAGCTCTTTTGAACCAATTACGGGGAATAGCAATAGAATGTGCTCCAGAAGGTACAGAGGTTAGGACAATAGTAGCAAGTAAGGCTAGAAAGTCCATTCTAGGAAAGGGCAATATTAAGAAACCCGAAGTCTTTAAATTAATGGTTAAGAAGTTTAAATTAAAAGATTTTAAATTTTCTTCTCATAATGATATGACAGACGCAATGCTTTTAGCCTTATGCGGTCCTATACCTATTGACAACTTAACTTGATAATAATACACTAGGCCTTGAGATTATTAATAACTCTGTTATACTTGTTATCAAATGCCCAGACCAAAAAAAATAAAACTACCCAAAGTCGAAGACCTAGTTAAGTACTCAGATGACGAGGTGCTTCCTCCAACCCCACCCCCATCAGGGTCTATAGCTCCAAAAAAGTTTGAGTACAAGAGAATCTCAGCTACAATGCTAAAGACTTGGAATAAATGTAAAAGGCAATTTCACAAGCAATATGTGGAGGGTATCAAATCATCGGCTAACACTTCCTTTACTTTAGGGACAGCAGTTCACTTTGCACTGGAACAAGCTAACTTGTCCTTACAGGGCAAGCCTAGACAGTTTAATCCGTTTGAGATAGAAGATTATGTAAAAACCTTTGTGGACATGGCTGCATCTCTTCACGTAATGGAGTTGGGACTTTTTGAGGTGGGACAAAGAATACTAAGAGACGAACTAGAAAACTGCAATAAAACTGAAAAGATTTTAGGAGTTGAGCAGGAGTTTAATATCTTAACACCAGAGGGCGTTAGAATTTACGGATTCATGGATTTAATTACAGAAGTAGATAGCACTACTATAAGAGTAGTAGACTATAAAACATCTAACATGCCTTTAACTTATGAGGATGCAAGAATTGACGAACAGTTAAGCATGTACGATTTAGCTGTTAGATTAATGTATCCTCAATATGAAAAAAGAATTTTAGAACTTAGATATCTAAAAAGCGGAGAACCAGTCAGATCTTATAGATCTGATATAGAATCTTCTAACTTCAGAAAGGTATTGCTCGGAGTTCACGAAGGTATAATTAAGTATCTTGCAGAACTGAAGGACGATTCTCCTCTCCCTAATGGAGATTTGAACTCCTTCTGTAATTGGTGCAGTTATAAACAAAGTTGCCCTCAGTACGTCGAAGCGGTAAACACTCAATTGCCAGATGCGCCTTCAACCTTAGAGTTGACTGATGAAAACTTTATTGAAACCTATGAGCGGGTAAGTTTAATTCTAAAATCTGCTGAGATGTGGAAGGATTCCCTTAAGATCTTCGCCATTGCTAGGTTAGAGGCTGATCCAGAGACTCCAATATCTTCAGGTAAAAGAGAAGTTTCCATGTCTTCAGGAAGTAGAAGAGATTATGATCTGGATAAGTTTTTAAAGCTAGGACTTAGTAATGACGTTTTGATGGGTAAGATTACTGGAAAGCCTTTGGTTAAACCTGTAGGAACGGCTATAGAGGAATATGCTAAGTCAGTAGGAGATCCTAAACTATCAAAGAAGGTAGATGAGTTAATTTCTATAAAATATAATAGTCCAACTCTGAGAGTGAGAAATACTAAATAAAAAAGGCGGTTTTAATACCAGATGAGTAATAAGAAAAAAAATAGAGATAATAAAAAGTACGTTCAAAAGGCAATACAAGTTACAAACCCAGTACTACAGTCCGTATTAGCAGCTACAGGCTCCGGCCCAAAAGAGACCCTAAATATTGCAGTTTGGGGGGCTACTCCGTATGTAATTACGGGATTTGGAATAGTAATGAAGGAACTTCTTAAGGGTTTATATAAAACTTTTCCTGGGGTTTACAATATCTTTCAAACAGCTATTAACTTTCATGGAGACTTCTTTGAGGAGAACGAAATTACTGGAGGACCTCAGAATGGAAGATTTCGTCAGTGGCCAGCCAAGGTTCTATTTCCAAATGGACAGATTAATCTTTACGGACAAACTAAGTTTTTAGAAATGTTAAAAACTCTTCAAGATGTAGATTTAGATGCCGTATTCCTATTTGAAGATCCTTTTTGTGTGGGGGGCGGAACTCCTGGTGCTCAACAAGAGGTGGCTTTTTTACAAGCAGTCAAGCAAGAACTAGCGAGACTAGGAAAAGGCATAGTCCCCGTAGTTGCATATTTTCCGATAGATGGAATCCCAAAACCTCAATGGATCGATACCATATCCAAATTCGTAGAGATACCTATCACTTACCTACCTTTTGCACATCAATCTTGTGTAAAGGTAAATCCGCAAATCGGACAAAGATTAAGAGTTATTCCTCACGGAGTTAATACTAAAGACTTTTTTCCCATACCTCAAAACGAGTTAAGGGCATTCAAGCGGGCAATGTTTGGAGATGCATCTGTTGATAAGTTCATGCTTCTAAACGTAAATAGAAATCAAATTAGAAAACTAATTCCTGCTAACCTAATTGCATTTAAAGAGTTTAAGAAAATTGTTCCAGACTCTTTTATCTATCTAAATATGCAACCAGTTGATGTCGGTTGGAATTTAATAGAAGTTTGCAACTCCTTAGACCTTAAGATTGGGGTAGATGTATTTTTTCCACCAGACTTCAACGTTCAAAAAGGACTATCAGTATCAGACTTAAATAAAGTTTTTAATTGCGCTGATGTTCTTACTTCTACGGCAACTGGTGGAGGCTGGGAACTATCAGTATCTCAGGCTTTCGCTACAAAGACTTCGGTTCTTATGCCGAACAATACAAGCCATACAGATCTATGTGGAGATCAATCCGACATACAAAAACAAAGAGGGTTGCTCTATAATTCAGGCTCTAAACTAGCACAGATAACTATATTTCCTGGTGACAATGAAGTTCCAAGACCTCTTCCAGATTTAGATGATATGGTAAGCAAGTTAGTATTTATGCACCAAAATCCAGCATTTTGTAGAAAGATAGAAGATAATGCTTTTAGTTGGGCTCACTCTGCTTTAAGTTGGGAAAAGAATATTGTTCCTCAGTTTCATAAGGCATTCTTGGATGCTAAAAGTATAAAGCAGTCTAGATTGAACCAAATACAACAGCAGCAAGCTCCAGTCGCTGCCCCAGTAGAGGCCCCGAAAACAGGAGCATTGCAGAAAGCTTTAGAGGCATTGAAAGAGAAAGCTCAACCAGATGCAAGTTAAACTAGTTGGTCCTCTATACGACCTATCTGAAAGGGGAGAGCTGACCAGGAGGTTGGCTTTCTTGTTTTTAAGAAACGGGTTTAACTTTAGTATTAAAGTGGTACCAGAAATTCAAGCAAAAATAAATGCTGATTTGAATACAGATACCCTTTCGGCTTATATAAATGAATATATAGTTATAGAGGATGTGCTTTTGTTTACAAGTAGGATAACTAACTTAGATATATTTAATCACTTCTCTATGTTTAATAACCCCAAAGCTTGGTTTCAACTTTCAGATAATGAAAAACCTTTCGGTAAATACTTTGATTTAGTTTTATATGATGCAGTCAACACAGAAAAATCTGAGTTTGCAAACTCTCAACCTTTTAGTTTGTTTTCATTAGACTCTGACACACAGAGCAAGTCAGAATTACAATTAGACGGTATCCCAAAAAACTCAAAGATAGTTTATTCGATAGTTAATTTTAAGGACAAAGATAGACTTGAGAGTACTATTAAAACCTTTTTATCGTACGACTCTACATCAAAGGAAAAATCAGTTTTTATATTAAAAACGCACTCTGACTATTACTCTAAAGAGGAAACTGAAGAACTTTGCAAAGTTATAGATAGATATAAAACAGAGTTCAATACTTTTGACTCTATTGTATACGTTTTACATAATAACTTACCTAGAAATGCTATTTTAGGATTACATAAAATGGGAGACATCCTCTTAGAGTTAAGGCCTTTTAAAACTTTTAACCTGATAGATGCCTGGACAGCTTCTACGGCAATATCAGCAGACTTAAATTCAGAAGCTAAGGTACTTTTAATAGCTAGACAGGCAGAGGATACTGCCGCACAAAATCTAAGGGAAGTTTTAAATGGACTTTCTAAATAACCTAATTCACGGAAAGAAAGAGTGTAATCTAGTATTATCGGCTGGAGGCATGAGATGCCTTGCCCATATAGGAGCTATACAGGCACTAGAGGAAGAGGGATGGGTGATAAAAAGCATTTGCGCTATATCGGGCGGATCTATAGTGGCTGCTTTGTATTCCCATGGGGTCTCTTCAAAAGACCTACAAAGCTTAGCAGAGAATACAGACTTCAACTTATTTAAAAAATCCAACTTTCCTAGGTTTAATAGGGGGCTTTTAAGGTTTAATGGATTAGGCAAGTGGGTAATTGATATGTGTAAGATACACGGTAATCCCAGCAAATCTATTGAGCTTTTTATTGCTGCCTGCTCTTTAACCACAGGAAATAAGATAGTCTTTAATAACCCTACTGACGCTAAGTTAGCCTTAGCGGTTGAAGCTACCTGTTCCATCCCTCTTATATTTGAGCCCGTCCAGATAGAATCGGAGAGGTACGTGGACGGAGCCCTATGGAGTTCTGCCCCTGTACATTTCTACATCGACAGTAAGTTACCTACTATAGTCATAAACGCCCAAAACTCTCACGTTCTACCCTTTACCTTTTTTGATCAACCCTTAAAGGTTCTATACAGGGTTTTTGAGGTGTTTCAGATTAACAGATTGAAAAGTCTCAAAAAAAGAATAGACAATAAGCCTGTTTACATATTTGAACCTACAGCAGAAAATGTATCAGCTTTAGCTTTTAAGGCTAGTAAGCTAGTAAAGAAGAAGATAATAGAAAGCTCTAAGTTAGAAATGATAGAGTTTTTAAACCATACGGACGTTCATGGCAAGCGATTTTCGATCTTTTAGGTGTCCCTCTTGCTCTACCCTAACTAGCCTCAACCTAAGGACTATTTCTAAGCCTGAGTCTAACACTGTTATATGCAGTAATTGTAAAAAAGAATTTGTTGGAACTTTGCAATCTAGTTGCTGTTCTGTTACAATTTTATTTGTAGAGCTAAACTCTCAAGGCTGGACTAGAAAATCAATACAAACTTTTAAAAAGTAGTATGAATAGAAATATAGAAAGAGCAAAAAAGATTATTAAAACTATATCTACCCTCCTCCAAGAGTTTGAGGGGGCTAAGACCGTTCCTAATGTAGTTTTTATGACCTCAGAAGACTTTGAGATAGTTAAAGAGTTATTCCCGTACTTGATAGAGGATAATTATTTAACCTATGAGAAGAGAAAAATGCAGGTTATATTCACGGCTCAAAAGGCTACCGTGGGGTTAGCATTTTCTTTTCATACTGATTATGTGGAACACTACTAGACTAGACTATGAGATCTCACAACTTAAGAAATTCTATTCAAATAGCCATTGTTGGGGGCAATGGGTTCTTAGGCCGTGGAGTTATACACAGGCTAAGTTCCTATAAAAATCTTAGAATCTTCTCGTTAGATAAAAAAACGCATAACCTCTCCATCAATACTAAAGGTTACAAAGCTATCGTACAGCAGATAAACATGGATGTTGCTAATGAGACCGCTATAAACTCATTTTTAATGACGCATCCAGTAGATGTTATCTTGTTCATGGCGGGGTACGAAAATCCTACGGACGGTTTAGGCTATACTTATAGAGAAGATACCAGAGCCCTACTTGCTTTAGAAAATACCTTAGTTGCCATTAACAATATGAACCTGGAGTCCGAGGAACAGAAGCCCTACTTTATGTATATATCTTCTTGGTCAGTCTACGGTCCAAGCAAGAAGCCAGCACTTGAATCAGCAAAAGAATACCCAGGTAATTATACTGGCATGTTGAGGATTACAGGAGAGGACTTAGTAAAGAGGATTTGTAATAAGTATGATGCCCCCTGTTGCATAGTGAGACCTACGGAAGTTTATGGAAAAAAACATCATATGGAGTTGGCTGAGGTAAAGTTTTGGCCAGGATACTTAAGTTACTACACTGATAAGGTCGTTAAAAGGGAAAAAGAGATTACAGTATTCTCTCCAGAGACCGAAGTAGATTTAGTAAATATAAATCACTTTACTAAAGTAGTTGTGGACCTTTTAGAGAGGGGGGCAGTAGGGACTTACAACATAGCCTCTGGCTCAAAAACTAAAATTAAAGATTTAGTATCTAAGATAATAGACGGCTATGGTGGTGACTTTAAGCCTAGTTTAATTTACAAGGATAGCCCTAACATTGAAGATATGAATATCGATAGCAGTAAAACTCTATCCTTGATTCCTTATGATACTGTTAATTATAACTTAGATAACTTTATTAGGGACAATTTAAAAATAAGAAAGTATGAGATATCAAAACAAATGGCTATAGAGTCTGTAATGGCTGAACCAGTAATCCTAGACCCAAGCCCATTTGAAGCCCCTGCGAGTTACAGGCAAAGACAGGTAGTAAGAAAGATTAACTATGCGAATATAAAGCAAATCGCTGGAGACGAGTTCTTTAAGCTAGGGGTGGGCAATGTAGTTAGAAGAGCTAAAGAACTGGAAACTTTGGAAATTACGTCAGAGGATATAAAGAATCTAGAGGGTAAGGACAAGATCCCTAAAGAACTACTATCGAGAGTAAAAGACTTAGGAATAACCATTACTCTAGTAGAATCAAAAAAGATTTCAATGATAGACCCTAAGACAAAAGCTAAAGTAATAAAAGAGAAAAAACCAAAGAAGAGGAAAACTAAGAAGTAAATGTTTAAGACCGCTAAATTAGTTAAGGATGTGGTGAGTGCTCCCTTAAAGAATGGAGATATTCTACACTTGCCTTGTCCAGTCAGTTACTATTACATTACTACAAATGAAGATGCAGAGATTGCAGCCAAACATTTATTGCCGATAACTACAGACAAGAAAAAAAGAATAGCAGTCGATATTGAAACTACTGGCTTTGATCCATACATTAATAAGATTCAGTTATTGCAAATAGGAACAGAAGAAGATGTTCAATACATTTTTGATGGTAGAACTGTAGACCTTAAAATATTAAAAGAAACTCTGGAGGGTGATTGCTGGAAGATAGGACATAACTTAAAATTTGATGCCAAATTTATTAAACACCAGTTAGGCGCAAACTTCCACAGACTCTTCGATACTCTCCTAGCCGAGCAAGTGATAAGAGGTGGTTCTTTTGATGGCGGGGAGAGGTATGGATTAGACGCAGTTTTACTTAGAAGATTGAATATGCAGATGAGAATTGAAGTCTCCAGCATAGTTGCATCTAACGAAGATGCCCAATATGATAAGGTAAAGAAGTCTATGCAGATGTCTTTTATCCAAATGGACCCCGCCGAAAGATTTTCTGGGGCTCAGTTAATTTATGCTGCCTTGGACACTAGCTATCAAACGATATTCAAACTCTCAAGTTGGCAAGAGTCAGAGCTAAAGATATATGGGACTAACACCCTCTCTGATCCTGCAATACAAAATATAAACAATAAAGAAGTAAAAGATAACTATCTAAGTATGTTTCCCTCTCAGTTAAGGTTATGGGAAACAGCCTTATTAGAGTTTAAATTTTTAGAAGTAGTCATTGATATGGAACTGGCAGGGTTTGGTTTCTCTAAAGAAACTCACGCAGATGTTCTAAAAAATATAATGGTAGATTACCTACAGTATAGAAAGCAGTTTCTAAAACTTCTTGCACCTAAAAGTAAGCAGAAGACTCTGTTCGGGGGCGCGGGGATTAATCCAGACTCTCCAGATCAAGTTCTAAAGTCTTTGAATGAGTTGGGTCTAGACTTAGAGGATACAAACTCTGATACACTAGATGAAAGACTTAGAAGTTTAGAAGAGGGCACAGAAAACTACTGCATCGTTGATAGTCTTTTAAGTTATAGAGTTATGTCTAAGCTGATTACGGCATTTGGTGACAAACTATCTGGACATACCCACCCAGTTACTGGAAGAATTCACTTTAGTGTAAAGCAGATTTTAGATACTGGAAGAATAAGTAATAAAGACCCTAACTTGCAACAAATCCCTAGCAAGATTAAATGGATGTTAACTGGGGAACTCGATCTAGATCAAGTAATTTCCAAAAGATTTGGAATTAGAGAATGCTTTCAGGCGGCACCAGGAAATAAATTAGTAATAGAGGATTATTCTCAACAGGAACTTAGGGTTGCGGCATCCATTTCTTTAGATAATAAAATGATTGAAGCTTTTAAGCAGGGAAAAGAGTTACACTCTTACTCTGCTACTCTAATGTATGACGAAGATTATGAGTCCTTTCTCACAAGAGTAAAGGCAAAGGACCCAGATGCTATTGAAAAGAGAGGCTACGCTAAAGTAGTATCTTTCGGTGCTCTATACGGATCAGGTCCACCAAACTTAGCAAAGACCTTGCACATCACGTTCGATAAGGCTAAGGAGATTCTTAGTAAATTCTGGGCAAGTTATCCAGCCCTAGAGAAGGCCATGAAAAGGTATGGAACTTTAGCTAATAAGGTCGGATACAGTAATACAATTCTAGGCAGAAGAAGGTACTACACTGATTATATTCAAAAGATGAAGTGGGTAAATCTAGCTAATGATCCTTATACCATTCAAAAGTATATAGATGACTTGGGTATGAAGTGGTTTACTAAGGAGTACGGTCCAGTAACTTATGATAACTTAGACTTTGCCAAGAAAGGTATTATAAGGAAGTTCTCAGGAGATATATCTCGTCAGGCGGCGAATCACCACATTCAAGGAGCCGCAGCAGACGCTACTAAGTTAGCCTCTGTCTGGATAAGAAAAGACTTTATTGATACAAAATTAAATGCTAAGATAGTCTGTCTAGTACATGATGAAATTATCTCTGAGTGTAGGGAAGATGAGGTTCCAGAAGTGACCGCTATCATGAAGACTAGAATGAAAGAGGCATTACTCTACTTCTGCCCGAACGTACCGGCAGAGGTGGACGGACATTCGAGCTTCCATTGGAAGAAAGGATAGTCGTTCTGTTGTTATAAATAAGCGTTAGTATATAATGAGATCAATATGATTAAAGCACAGACTAATTTTACTGTATTTGGGGAGTTTTCAATAACTAAAGCTACTGTAGACCGGATCAATCATTTGCTGCACCTTACAGTAGATCCCGCAGCTTCATTCCAAGCTGATATAAGATTGAATGCATTTAAGGAAAAGGACGGTACTGTAACCTTTGAATTATTTGACGTGGAGGTAGGTGAGTTACAGGATACAGATATTCTTCAAAAGCGTGGAGGCGTAACCTTTCTCTGTTCCCCGACAGTTATTCCATTACTGCAAGGAATAACATTAGACTATAACCTAGAAAAAGATATATTCTTATTCTCTAAGACACTATAATGATTGAACTTCAAAATACTACTATAGGAACATCAGACAGGCCCGACATCGCTAAGACTTTGGGCCATAAGCATATTACTTTTAAAGAAGTTAAAGATAGCTTTTTTAAGTTCTTATACCTTGCAGATATTCCATTCAAAAACGGAACTAAACTTTACATAGTTAAAGAGTTTGAAGACAAAAATGAAGGTACAGTTTACAATATTAATGCCGCTTATTATACGGCTACTTGTCAATTAGAGGGTATTACAGTCGGAGGTAAGCCCGTTTATATAATCCTATTAAACTCAAACTATGCCGACTTAGAGTTTAGACAAAGAAATAAAATTAAAACTATAAAAAATAGTCATAACTTAATAGTCTTTGATAAGAAGGATTGGGAATCTTTTAACTTAGATGACCCAGACAGATCCTTTTTAAGACCCCTAACTAAGTTACTACTTAAGAGGTGGTCTAAGTCTTTGTTTGAAAGAATTGTTGAATTAAACTCAATAGTTAAATCTACTTTTACCTTAAATGATGTATACTCTAACATAGAATCTAACACGGCTAAGGATCAAGATAAAGAGCAAATTAACTATCTATCCATCAAGAACAAATTCTTAGAGAATCAACTAAGATTAAGTTTATTTTCTAAAACATTTGACGTGACTAAGGATCACTACCCAATAATTGAGTCCTTAACTGCTCTGAATGACCATGACGCTGAGTATATTGAATCAGCCATTAAGCACACCATTAAATCTACTAGGTCTTTAAAGAAGAGATTAACGGACCTACTGGTTATCCCAGATCAATTTGATAAGGTTATTTTACCAAAAGCTTTTTCTACTTTAAAGGACTGTGAGTTTAAAAGACTATCTAAAAATATATTTGAAGTATCAAACCCTAAGACCTTTCAAAGGTTTACCTTGGCTCTGTTGACCTCTGATAAGTCTTTAGATTTAGATAATACAGCCCTAAGTAAATTAACCAGTCCGTTAATTTTTGGAATTAAAATTAAACCCAATCGTAATATATCTACTTTTATAACCTTAAAGTCTCTTAAAAATAGTGAGAATAAGCTCTCTTGCTCTTTTCATGTAAAAAAGCTATTATTTAATTACGAAGCAGGGATTGATAAGGAGTATAGTTTATGTCTATCGACACCAGAGAAAAAGAAGTAGAGTTTACCCCAGAGGCGGTAGCGGCAGTTAAAGCTAATTTTACCGAGAATGGAATCAACCATTTAAATTTAAGACTATCGGTTCGCGGTGGAGGTTGCTCAGGGTTGGAATACGGGATGGACGCTGACGAAGTAATAAGGGACTTAGACACTGTTTTGGAATTTGACGGAGTAAAAGTTATTATAGACATGGCAAGTATTAACTTCCTTAAAGGGACAACTGTAGACTATAAAAAAACCCTAACTAATTCAGGATTTGTGTTTACCAATCCTAATGCAAAAAAAACCTGTGGTTGCGGAAGTTCGTTTTCATAAAGTAATATGCCTAGAAAAGTTTCAATAAAATCTAAACTAATTAAAACGGAGAGGTACAAGATCTTATCTAAGTCCTTTGAAGAGCCTGGATTAAAACATTATTTAAATAAATGGAAAAAGACTAATAAGATAATACTTATTCCCCAAGCAAGTAACGGACTAAGTGTTGTAGTTAAAACTTATAAAACTGTACAAAAAAATCCAGCCCTTCATAGGTCATTGTATATATCATGCCTATGCTGTTCTACTGGAAAAGAGTCAGAGATGCTCTCTATACACCTTTTAGGTTATGGCGGAAAAGACTCCCCACAAAGTAACATTCTAGAGGTTGGAGGTAAGACCTGCACCCTAGATGCCTGGCAAAAAGTCTTGGGGCCATTATTAGGATTTGAAGTAAAAGACGGAATAAAATTATAAGGAATTAGAGTTATGTCAAGTGAGTTTTCAGAATCAAATGAGGGATGGGCAGTGGACCAGGAATTAGAACAGGCTAAGGTAGAGAGGGAGGAAGCTCTTGCAGCTTACGAGTCCGAGTTTCCTCATGGGTTTGCCCCAGAGCAGGAGCAGCAAAAGACAGCTCCTCAACCAGAGCTACCTAAAGAACAGATAATCTTAAACTACGTAATCAATCTATTAACTGCTGCCTCAAAAAGGACGGAGGAGTCTGAATTTTCTCCAATAGCCTTTAACTATGCAGATTTAGAAACTCTGAAGGGGTTGATAGAGATTCTAGTAAATAGGAATAATAATCTAACTAGAGATCTCATTAATTATACTAATATAGTTAATAAAGATAAGGATAGAATTGAAAAGTCAATTAAGAGTCTTAAGCTAAGCCTAGACGGAGCATTTAACTCTTTTATAGGTCAGGTAAATGAAGAGGATTAAAGGAAGTATTGATAGTATACCCGTGGTCATAGACTTACCTCAAACCCTTCTTGAGTTCAAAGAGGGGGCTAGACTGTTTCAAGGTAAATTAGATTACAACCAGGGATTACTATTTAACTTTAGGTCTCCTCAGTACTTGGTGACAGAGAACTCTGGTGTAGAACACGACTTAACTTTATTATACTTTAATGCATTAGGTAAACAGAGTGTAGTAACTGAGATGTCTACTATGGCTTTAAATAGTAATAAAACTACCTCATCTAAGGGTTGCTACTCCTACCTACTAGAGCTAAGAAGTGATTTTTGTAAGGCCTACCACATAAGGGTAGGTTCTATTTTAAGTATTCCTATTGTTAAATTATAATTTATGCCACCACTAATTTTAAACTCAGTAACAGTAAAGTATTTTGATAAGAATGCCCCTAGACTTAATTTACCTAATAAGGGGGATTTTGGAATAGATCTATTTGCTAATGAGGATAAAGAAGTTTTTCCAGGGGAATCTTATCTAATTAAAACTGGAATTTGTTTACAGATAGAAGATGAAGCATATGGATTTCAAATAAGAGATAGAAGTTCTAAGTCTAAATACTACGAAGTGTTGGCTGGAATTATAGACCCCAGCTATACGGGGGAATGGCTTGTAAGAATAAACCTAGTAACAGACCTTCATTATATGATTAGAAAGGGAGATAAAATAGCTCAAGCTATTCCTATGCTAAATTGTTTAGCTTACACCAAAGACCTGATAGAAGTAGAAGAGCTATTAGTAAAGGGAGATAGGTTAGATAAAGGATTCGGGAGCACAGGCTCATAATATACTTGATTAGTGTTAAAAATTATAATACAATGGGGTTATGGACCACTCTCAAATTATAGAAAAATTAGCTCAACTTAAAGAACCCTTTGCTGAGGATCAGGTTAGATCCAGAACAGGGGCAGATAATAAAGAATTTAAGTATATACCCACCATCTTAGTTACTGAAAGGTTAGATCAGGTGTTTCCTCTAGCCTGGTCTTGGGAGATTCTAGATAATAGAGTAGACAAGTCTGTAAGAAATAAAAGAACTGGATATAACAAAGATACCCAACCTTGGACTCCTATTATGGAAGACGTTACCGTAGAGGTAGTCTCTGTACTGGGTAGATTGAGTTTTCAACTTTCTGAAACCAAAGTAGTATTCAGAGATGCCTGGGGTGGAGCTGATGCTGGCAAGGGAAGCGCGTCTGGGGATGACTTCAAAATTGCAGCAACAAACGCTATGAAGAAGGCAGCATACATGTTTGGCGTAGGCGGGCATATAGGCCTAGACGTTCTAGAGCATTTGGACGATGTTAAACCAGACAAGCCTAAAAAGCAGTATAATAATTCTGGTAAAAATAACTGGTACAACAACAGTGGTCAGAGTTCCCAGGATAGTAGCTCACAACAAACTGCACCAGAGCAACCAAAGAAATCGACTAACCCCCTTAGATAAGTTCGATAATGCAAATCAAAACGGTTTTCGTAAAAGAGATCTCTAAACGAGTCAAGATTCTCTGTTTGGAGAGTACTAAAGAAACGGGAGATGAGTTAACTAACCTATCTAGTGAGGTGAATGAGTTATCCTATCGAAGCTGGGTAATAGAAAGCTTTATAGTTGGAATCAATAAACTATTTGGTCACTTGCTAGAATCTACGAATGGTAATATAGAAGATTTAAGTAAATTAAAAAACATCCTATACGAGAAAGTTATTGATATAAATCCTCAGTTGGCACCTGAGAATATTTATATGTCTCCATCTAATAACCTAACACTAACCAAGCAGTCAGTAAAACTGATAGACTGTGAGAGTTGGGGAGTTAAAGAAGAAAACTCCTCTTTAATGTTATTTGATCTGGAAGATTACTATAAGATTACCGAAAACGTCAGAAACCACGAACACTACATAGAAATAGTGTCTTGGGATTTATTCCCAGGTGTTTCATTAACAGTTAGACAGTTTAATAAAAACCTTAAAACTAATCTAATGCAGGGGTATACCCCAGTAACTGAAGACGATGTAAAGTATTTCATAGTTATTACCTGCATAGATAACCTTCAGAACCTAATTAAGTTTATAAGTTATAAGCTGGAAGACGTTTCTTTACCTTTTGAGAAGGTATTAGACTCTTTGTATCAGATTGCGATAGCAAATAATCCTTTTCTTAAGGTTAAAGTTAAGGATTTTAATAAGTTAAATAAAGCCTTTAGGTTTCATAAGGCTGCCGCTGATCACGAAGAGAAGCAAATAGAGGCTGGGGCTAGGAAGTCCCTGTTAGAAGTCCCACACAAAGAAATAGCAAACCTATACTCTTCTCTATCCTCGAAGATATTCGGTCAAGATGAGGCTATAGAGGCGGTCTGTAAGTCAATAAGAAAAGCTCATACGGGCATTAAACAACCCAAAACCCCTATAGGAGCTTTTTTCTTCTACGGCCCGACTTCGGTAGGTAAAACGGAACTAGCTAAGGTAATAGCTAAAAGCTTGACTAAAAGTACACACGGCCTCGTTAAGGTAGCCTGTAATACTATGATCTCATCTCACAACGTTCATACTTTGATTGGAGCACCCCCAGGATATGTAGGGTATGAAGAGAAGGGATTACTTACCAGAGCACTGGAGAATAGCAAGTTTAAGGTTATTCTGTTTGACGAGGTGGAAAAAGCCCACCCCAAATTATTAGATATAGTTTTAGAGGTTCTCGAAGAGGGAGAACTGATGACGGCTGATGGGGACAGACTAGACCTCTCAGATTGTTTGATTATCTTTACTAGTAATATAGGACAGGGGGAAGCTAATAACGCCTTAAATACGGCTGGTTTTATTTCTCCTAAAACTAATTTAGAAAAAGAAGCAGTATTAAAAAGTGAATTTGAAAAGACAATTAAAAATAAGTTAAAGCCAGAGTTTCTCGCTAGACTAACTGGAGAGTTTTACTTTTCAAATCTACCTAAAGAGGGTCTTATTAAGGTCGCTGGGCTAAAGCTGAATGAGTATTCTAAGATACTCTCTAAGAAGAAAATTAAAGTTAGTTTCAGTCGCAACCTACCAGAGTTTATAGTTAATCAGGTTCAAGCTGTAAATGGAAATGCTCACGCAAGAAACATTAGAAATTATATTGATATGCAAGTCATTGAACAATTAGGTGATTTTGTGTTACAGTTCTTAGAGAAGAATAGTAAGAATGAGAGAATAGTTGAGGTTTCGGTAGCGAATGATAAATTGTCATTTAATTTGATTGATGTACCTTATGAGCAAAAGCAAAAAAAAGTATAGTGTCTTAATTTTAGATATAGATGGCGCGAGCAATTACGAATATCCCCATCTAGTTTTAGACAAGGTTCAAGACCTGGTTAAAAAAGATCCCTATGGAAAAGCAATATGGGATTTATTTAGGGCATCGGCAGAGGATTTAAATGTTAGGCCCCAAGCATTGCCCTACCTTTCTTTTAAAAAGATAAGAGAACACTTTGATAAGATTTATATATTAACAGCTAGATTAGAGAGTTGGAGACCTTCAACCGAGGCTTGGTTAGAGAAATGGAACTTCAAAGTAGATAAAGTTTTTATGAGACCAGACGAGTTGTATAAACTTACTGGGGCCGAAGTAAAAGAAAAGATAGTAACGGAACAGATATTACCTTTTCACTCCAAAGATTCTTGTGTAGCTTGTGATGATGATGATAAGATCTGTGAGATGTATGACAGGCTAGGAATTAAATACTTTAAGGCCCCACACGGTTGGGTAGAGTTTTTACTGCACATAGAAGAAGAGTTAAAATCAATAGGCGATACTTTATAGGACATATATGCCATATATTAAACAACAAAGCAGAGATATTTATAAAAACGAGATAGACTCTTTAGTTAATAAGCTAATTAAAACCTTCTCAGATGAACCTACGATTATTACTAGAGAAAGAGCAGGAACTTTAAATTACCTATTTACTACTATTTTAAAACAATTCTATGGTGGTCTAAATAAAAAGTTAGGTGACCTTCCTTTAAGGTATGCAGACTATAACGAAATGATAGGAATGCTAGAGTGTTGTAAGCAAGAACTTTATCGCCGCTCTATTAGCGAGTATGAAAATGTCTGCATTAGGGTGAATGGAGACGTTTAATGTTACCATTATATTTCCGTAAACAAGTATATTTTGCTGGAGATCTATTTGATCATAAACATCTAATAGGTAATCACATACTTGCTGAATTTCTATCTGAAATTAAAGAGGGAGATGATAAAAAATACGATATTATTTTACCTCAAAATTTAGAACAAACAGTCGATAGAGCTATAGATGTTAGAGATCAGGACTATAGATTATTGCTAGAAGCTGACTTAGCTCTATTTAATTTTGACGGAACAGATCTTGATTCTGGTACCGTAGCAGAGTTTATGTTTGCTAAAATGTTAGATATCCCATGCGTCATCTTACGATCTGACTTTCGGGCGGCGGGAGATGGTCTTAAGGACGGAGAACAATGGAATCTAATGCTAACAGGATTCCCCAGGTCTGTAGTTTTATACTGGCATAGCATGTCCAACTATCAACAATATAAGAAGAACAATAAAGCTAGCTTTATAAATGATTTATATGGTAGCCTATCAGAAGAGATAGATAGAGCGTTTGATGAGGCTACAAGAGGGCCTTCTATATTCTTCAATAAAGCTGAAGTTACACAGGCTTATACCTTAGCCACTAGAATTCTAGGAGATAGTTTTAAAAAACATCTAAAGGTTAAGTGGAATCTTACCGATACTACAGTAGAAGAGGCTTTAATAGGTATTGCCGCTAGGAAAGTAGATAATAAAACTTATGAATTTAAAGATGTTGGTAATAGGTAGCTGTGTAGTAGATTTAAGTTACTCTGTTAAAGAGCTTCCAAGGCCTGGCCAAACAACTTTAGGAACACTCGATATTGGCGCTGGAGGTAAGGGCTTTAACCAAGCATTTGCCGCTGCAAGAGTTTTAGAAGGGTTTACAGCCGATGAAAGAGATAGCACAGTTACCTTCATCGGACCCGTAGGAGAGGACCCTGAATCAATGCTTGGACCAGGTCCAGACTCTCTGGGCCTAATCTTTGATGAGTTTATAGAGCAACGCAATCAAGTTAATCTTGAGGCACACTTATTGACGATGAAAGGTCATAGAACTGGGTCTGCATCTATCGTAACGGATTCTACCTCTCAAAATCAAATAGTGGTTGATCTGGGGGCAAACCTGTATTTAACTTATCGAGAGGTAGAAACAACTAAAAACTTAAGAGACTTTAGCTTGCTCCAACTTCAGTTAGAGTTAGCTCCTGAGTTAACTTTAAACATACTGAAAGAAGCTAAAAGTAATGGCATTAAGGTGGTGATTTTAAATCCCGCCCCCGCCGACACTTTTGAAACTAAGATGTTAGTTTACGTAGATATACTAACCCCTAATCAGACAGAATTTAAAGCGGTAATGGATAAGACTCTAGAGATTCAACCTTACATGCATTATCTTGTAACTCTTGGAGATAAAGGAGTTGCTCATGTCTATCGTCATGATTGGGGACTTCCCCCTGAAGTTAACTTCTCTCCAAGCTATAAAGTAGATGCAGTAGATTCCGCAGGTGCAGGTGATGCGTTTAATGGGGCATTAGCTGCCACCTTACACAAGCTTTCCTATAATAATCTAGATAGCCAACTCGTACAAGAAGCTGCTGAAATTGCCCAAGCGTATGCCGCACTCTCAGTAACTAAAGTAGGCACATCTAAATCCTATGCCACTAATTCCGAACTTCAAGAGTTCTTAGGATCTCAAAATAAAGAAGGGTTTACAAAAATTACTTTACAAGACCTTATGGAGATGATATGACAAAAACAATGAGTGCCGATCTTAGAAGTTTAGAGGAAGGGGAGCAGTATCAAGTTGTGGCAGCAGTAACTGCAATACTAGAAGATAACGAAATTAATTTCATCGGTATGCTTGACCAGGGGATACTTGCTAGATTTAAAAATAATCTAATACTAAAAGAGATTATCAGGGAAAGACTTAACGTGCCAGGAATATTTGTAATAAAGGTGGATAAAGTATGGCCAAAGCTTGAAGACGTAGAGACAGAAAACTGGATAGTAGAAGCCTCTGTAGTAAACGTCATATACCCCGTCAAAACTACGGATGACGGTGTAAAAACCGAAGAGTCAAGAGTTATTTTAACTTCTGGAAAAGAAATAAGGTTTGAACAAGACGAGCAGGTAACAATAGATCAAGTAGGTAGTTTTATAAATAGAATCATAGATAAAGTTCAAAAAGAAGATCAAATGGATAAAGCACTCCCAGACATGAATTTAGCGTTAGCAGAGTTAGAACTTTCTAACGGTAGGCTTAAAGAGAGTCTTAATCAAACTAGGATTGCAATTCAACACGGAAATAATAGTAAAAAAGATTTAATTCTAGAGAGAGTAGATTTCTATGAATCATTGCTTCAAAAGCAGTCAGATTTCATTCGATCAATACAAACGCTTCTTTTAGATAAAAATTACACAGAGTATGGTCAGACTATTAAAAAAATAAACTCTATAAGCTCTTTCATTAGACAAGACTGTTCTGAGATAATGGACGGCCATGTAGTTAATAAAGACGATTTACAATGAAATTTAAATTAGAGGTGTTAGTATTTTTATTACTTCTATCACTATCAGGCTGTTCTGTGAGTAACAGAGAGTTACAGTTAGAGGGTGATAGGAAGGTAGCTATTATGCAGGACCTCCTAAGACAAGGCTGGGAATTAAGTGTGCATGACGGTAAAGTATTACTTATAAAGAATACCCCTGAAGGTTTATTAGTCGAGGATGTGTTTGGTGTAATAGAATCGGAGGATTTGTTTTGAAAACTGCTTGTATAATCTCTGACACTCACGGACACCATAATAAGGTAACAACAGTAGATGCTGATTTTTTAATACATTGCGGGGATTTTTCCAGCCACGGAGAACTTAGGCAAACTAAAAGCTTTCTAAATTGGTTTTCCAAACAGCCCCAGCAACATAAGATATTTATAAGTGGTAATCACGACTACATGGCGGAAAGAGATAGGTGTTTATTCAATGAAATAGTTAAAGAAAATTCTGGAGTACATTATCTACAGAACTCTAGTGTTGTACTAGAGGGTATTAAATTCTATGGTTGTCCACAAACTCCTAGATTCTTAGATTGGGCGTTCAACGTAGATAGAGGACCTAAGATTAAAAGATTCTGGGACGAAATAGATGAGGAAACTCAAGTACTCATAACCCATGGCCCCCCACTAGGGATACTAGATCAAGTACTCCCTGACCTGGAAAGGGTGGGCTGTGCAGATTTACTGGATCGAGTAATGACTCTACCGAGATTGAAATACCACTTCTTTGGTCACCTACACTTCAATGGAATAATGGAGTATGTATTTGACGGAAAAACCTGGATTAACGCTGCGATCTGTGACGACAGCTATAAACCAAGGGATCTAGTAATGTTTACGGAGTTAGACGTATGAAAGAGATAAAGGATAGAGACGACTTAGACTTAGACTTTGTAGATAGAATTACAAACAAGGACATACTACCGGAGAAGAGATTGATTAGGGCTGTAATGGCAAAGGCCCTAGATGACATTAACGACTCTGACCAGAACGTTAGGACAGAATCTAGAGATTGGGTTATGGAACCTTACGATATCGAAAAGGAAGAAGTTTATAGCTTACAATATATCTGTAACTTTTTAGAACTAACCCATTCAATCGTTCAACTTTATGCAGAAAAACGATTTAAATAGTTACTTATTGTAAATACTAATGGCCTTTTTATAAGCCTCTGTAAATTTATCTAGATGGATAGTACCACCGTTTACTATTTTTCTTAACTTAGAGTAATTAGAAGTAGTTATGGCCGTTCTTATAGAGGCTTCTCTATCTTCAAAGTATTGAGCTAGTACTGCTGCACTAATTTGAGGGATTAAAGCATAGTCTGGGTTTTTAATCATCTCTCCGTCTAGCTTGAGCTTTTTATCCATTACAGTATAGTTAGCTCTTCCAGTCAATTGAATCATCCCACGTCCTTTAAATGAAGCTCCGTCTCCCGCCTGAGTATTGCCTAGATCCTTTCTTCCATCATACTTACTGAAATCAAAAGGCTTGACTCCGCTTTTAGTAGACCACTTAGATGCTGTTTCTTGAACAGGCTTAAATACGTCACACTCTACTACTACAGTAGCGAGGACATAACAAATCATGTCTTTATCGCAGATAGACTTCTTCTCTAAGGCATCTAAAATTAGGGGTAAATGTTCTTCAATATTGGACAGCTGGGTAAAAGGAAATAGGTGCTTTCTCACGGAGGCGGCGCTAAAAAGAACGTTCATCTCGTCTAAGTTAGAGAGCTGGACTGACTCACCCTGCTTAACCTCATTAGTAAATTCATAGGCTAACTCCTTAGAATCAGACTTGTTTTCTATCTTCTTGCTTATAGCAGCAGTTACTAATTGACCTAAAATTGAAAAGATACCATTCATTTACTTTGCACCTAACCTATGATATTATTATACTAGTAGATCTATAGTATTGTAATCATTAAGATTTTATCAGTAAAAGTGAATAAAGTTTTAGCTAAAAAGCCCCTGAAGTAGTACTTTTAGTCTGACTAAAGGGGAAGTAAAGACTATGGTTACTTCCCCTTGTCATTATTGCGGGACAGGTATAAACTATAGAAGGGTGGTATAGAGACTTCTTGAATAAAATAAAAAATATATTTTTAATAGATTGAATGAGATTATATTATGACACTTAAAGACCAGGTTGAAGACCTAGGAATAATACAATTAGACCACTTAGAGGCAGAGGTCAACCTTGAAAAAAGTCAGGGGCAGTACATCTTTGATGATAAGACTAACAGTTACTTCTTAGACTGCTTTAGTTATATAGCGAGTAATCCAATTGGACATAACCACCCAAAAATGGACAATCCTGAGTTTGAAAAAACATTACTTAGGGTAGCTAAAACTAATCCATCTAACTCTGACTTACTAACCTCGGAATACGTAAGCTTTTTAAAAACCTTTAAAGAGATAGCAATGCCGAAGGAGTTTAAAAAGGCATTCTTCATTGCAGGGGGGACATTGGCTGTTGAGAATGCCCTTAAAACCGCCTTTGATTGGAAAATAAGAAAGTTACACTCAAGGGATGTTCTTAGCATCCCAGCTGAGGGGCTTCAGGTTTTACATTTAAAAGGGGCTTTTTCAGGAAGAAGCGGGTATTCTTTATCACTTACTAATACTTCACCGGAGAAGTATAAGTATTTCCCTAAGTTTCATTGGCCTAAATTTGAGCCTCCTTTGATGTCTGATCGTAATATCGATGTATCAAGAAAGATACAAGATATCGAATCCTATGTGGTATCTAATAAAGATAGAATTGCAGCAATCATTATAGAGCCTATTATTGGGGAAGGTGGAGACCAGCATTTCCCTCCTAGTTTCCATTTTGCACTGAGAAGGCTAGCAGATGATAATGAATGTTTATTAATCTATGATGAGGTTCAAACCGGAGTAGGACTTACGGGATCTCTGTGGGCATATCAAAATTTTAAAATAGTACCTGATATTCTCGCTTTTGGTAAAAAAATGCAAGTATGTGGAATTATGGTAGGAGATAGAGTTCTGTCTCAATCAGGTAATGTTTTTGAAGAAAAGTCTAGAATTAACTCAACCTTCGGGGGAAATCTAGTAGACATGGTTAGATCTCAAAGATATCTACAAATTATTAAAGAAGAGGGCTATGTTAATAACGCTAAGGTAGTAGGTCAGTACTTTTTAAAAGAACTATTAAAGGTAGAAAAGAAAAATAAAAAATTAATCTCTAATACTAGAGGTTTGGGTTTAATGATAGCTTTTGATTTACCTTGCACTGGGGCTAAAGACTTAATACTAAAGAAGTTATTTGAGAATAAAGTAATAGCCTTAGGGTGTGGTACTAAGTCAGTAAGAGTTAGACCATCATTGAACTTCTCAAAAGAAGATGTTAATGTATTTATTGAACGGTTAAATAAGTCTATAAAAGAACTTTAAAATATGAATAAGAAGAAAGCACTGATTAGTGGAATTTCCGGTCAAGACGGGAGTTATCTTGCGGAGATACTATTAGAAAAAGATTATGAGGTTTATGGGATGGTAAGACATTCTGCTAGCCCTAATTACTGGAGAATTGATCACCTATTCGGTAAAGTTAAACTAGTTGATGGAGACCTATCGGATCACAGTTCTTTAGAGTCTTTAGTTCAAGATATCCAACCGGATGAGATATACCACTTAGCTGCCCAAAGTTTTGTTGGTTTGTCTTGGAAGCAAGCTTTAATGACTACTGATATTACCGGAGTAAGCGTATTAAGATTTCTAGAAGCTGTTAGAAAGTTTGGGAAGCCTGGAACTAAATTTTATCAAGCTAGTAGCAGCGAAATGTTTGGGAAAGTCAGAGAGACCCCTCAAAACGAGAGAACACCCTTCTGGCCTAGGTCACCCTATGCGTCAGCAAAAGCCTTTGCCCATAACACTACCGTAAATTACAGAGAAAGTTACGGCATGTTCAACGTCTCTGGAATCCTATTTAATCACGAATCAGAGAGAAGAGGAATAGAATTTGTAACTAGAAAAATTACAGATGGCGTAGCCAGAATTAAACTAGGACTTCAAGAGGAACTCAGACTTGGAAACTTGGATAGTAGGCGTGACTGGGGCCACTCTAGGGATTACATGGAGGCTGCTTGGCTAATGATGCAACAGACCGTGGCAGATGATTTTGTAGTAGCTACAGGAGAAACCCACTCAGTAGAGGAATTCGTAACCCTAGCTTTTGAGAGAGTAGGATTAGACTGGAAGAATTACGTGGTAATCGATCCCGAGTTTGTCAGACCCGCAGAAGTAGATTTATTGTTAGGGGATGCAAGTAAAGCTAAAGCTGTTTTAGGCTGGGCCCCAAAGACTACCTTTAAACAGTTAGTGGAGGAGATGGTAGATGCAGACCTTAAAAGAGTAGAAAAGGAAATTAGAAACAAGTGATCAATAGCAAATCCCTAACTTGGCTTCCCTTATCTAAATGTTTAATTGAACTCGATAAGGAAACCTCTAAGTCCTTTAGTTGGCAGCCTACTGACACCGAACAGCTACTTTTGTTTCGTAATTTTTACAGAGATTACAAAAACAACATACTGTTGTTTACTGAAGAAGAATTGATGGGGGTAGCCTCGGAAGATAGAGAAGTTGTAAACAGGTTTGCGAAAGATCGTGGATTTGATATTCAACTAGAAAAGACTAGGCATGATACTACTCCACTTGTCTTGCATGTGTTCCTTGCAGGGCTCCTAAAAATTGTAAATAAGTGGTTAGTCAATCCTGTAACTATTTACACACATAATGAGGGATTACTATACGAAAGCTTGTCGTTTGGAGGAGGCTTCAGTTGTTTCAAAACGGATTCTCACTCAGAACCCATAATAGAATTGAAAACAAAGTCTTCTGATTTGATTTACCTGACTCAGTATGAAGGAGCATTAGAGAGTTTAGAGTTATATTATAACGTGGAGTCTTTAAGAAGTTCATCCCGTGAATTAGTTTTTTATGATGGAGTTCATATTCCCAAAGTCACTTATAATCAAAAAGAAAATGTACAATGGATTTTAGGATTGATGGGGATTGATAAAGACTTGATTGCCGTGATAGAGCAAGCGTTACAGCAAACAAAGTTTTCAATCGATGCAGAAGGGGCCGTTGTAGAGTCTTTATCCTTAATAGACGTTTCTATTAGTGGCTGCGGACTTTCTATGAAAGAGCACAAAGAGACAAAAATACTAATAATAGATAAACCATTCTTACTTTGGATTGAAAGAGCCGGAAGTAGTTTGCCCATCTTTTATGGTAAGTTTGAAAAAGATACATGGTTGAAGAAAAACGTAGAAAAAAGAAATTAGAAATAAGTAATATATGTTTGAAGTAACTATACTTCTAATAGTCTTACTAGTTTATAGAAAGTTTAGGTCTAAAGATCCCGTAACTGACTTTGAATTTTACTTTTTTTTAATGGCCATCTCTGTTATACTCGCGGAAATATTACTTACTTACAATATATAATTTATGTCAACATTCTCAGTACCAGTAGTCAAGTATACCTTAGAAAAACATCCAGGGGCAGACAACCTACAAATAGCAAATATTAAAGGTTGGCAGGCAATAGTCAGAACTGAAGACTTTGAAACTACAGATCCTATGTATAAGGATTTAAATCTAGGAGTATACGTCCCCTTAGATGCAATAACAGATAAAGATCATCCTTTACTTTCTTTTTTAGAAGGCAAAAAAGTCAAAGCTAGACGGCTTAGGGGAATATTCTCTCAAGGAGTTTTACTTCCACTAGAGAAAGTAGTTTCTACTTATAGATCAGATCTTAAAAAATTTCCAGAAGAGGGTGATAATTTATCTACTATACTAGGAATTAAAAAATGGGAACCTGAACTAGTATCAACTAGTCTAAGTGTAAAGGGACCTATTGGATATAACTATATTGATAGACCAAGCTGGTTAAGTAAGTATACCGATATAGAAAACTATAATAACTACCCTAATATAATTCAGCCTGGAGAAAGTGTTCAAGCAACTTTGAAACTTCACGGAAGCTCAGCCGTTTTTGGAAGAATACAAGGCACATATTATATCTGTTCTATGGGTAAATGTCTAAGAAACAAAGAAGTTACTATCAGAGTCCCTAGGTTTAAATTTAGATCTTTAAATAACTTACTAGAGAGATTCAACTTAGACCAGCTAAAAGTATTTTCTAAGCCAAAAGTTCTACCAGTACCTGACAGTACCTGGCATAAAGTGTTTACTCAATTTGAACTGGAGGATAAGTTAAATTACTTGCTAGACTTAGTAGAGTGTGGGGAGGAGGATGACGATCTTTTACCTAACGGGTCAATCTACGGGGAAATTGTAGGTGACGATCTTTTACCTAACGTGGCAATCTACGGGGAAATTGTAGGTGTACAGGACGGTGGATGGTACGGGTTAAAGCCAGGAGAGTTGGACTTTTATGTGTATGATATTAGAGTTCAAGGTAGTAAGAATAAGAGAGGCACAAATCCTACGGATTACGTAGACCCTAAAACACTGACTGCTCTATGTGAAGACCTTAAGCTGAAACAAGTACCTATTCTTTTTGAAGGACCGTTTACTCCTGAGGTTTTAGACTTACAAGAAGGACCAGATCCTATTGGAAAGAATCATGTAAGAGAGGGGATTATTATTAAACCTTTAATACCTAGATGTGAATATACAGGTAGAGTTGTTTTAAAAAAGATAGGACAAGGATATCTCCTCAGGAAGAATGCAACCGACGATTAATTAACTGATGAGGCGAAAAAGATCTAAAGTTTGATTTACATCTAGCCGATAGTATAAGTATAAGTATATGGATAACCTCACGACTTCTCAGTTAATAAGTCAATTTATGATACCTCTTACCGGCTTGGCGGCTGGTGGTGGGTTACTTTATTTTGTTAAAACGCAACTTATTAACCTTCAGCATACAATTTATGCTGCTATTAGTGATACATATACTTCCGATACTGAGCGGGAGCAGTTTGGATACACAATGTTGTGTACATTTATTACAAAGTATAGTCAGCCTTACTTAGATACAATATATAAGCCATCTAAAGTCCTAAGCGATGTATCTGGTAAAGTCAGTGACGAAGGCTCTATACCCTACGGGTTATTTTTCAGAAAGTTTAATGGGGCTATTTTAAAAGTTTGCCACATCTCCGATAAAAAAGAGGGAAGAGCTAATGTGAATCGGTTAACTATTACAATATTTAACCCAAAAAAGCATAGAAAGGGTGTTCTTGATGTTCTCAATGTAATTTATGAAAACTCTAAATCAAAATTTTTAGCGGTTCAAGGGTCGAATGGGTTGTGGTTTAAGGTTTCCAAGTATCACAACCTTACAGTACACTCTGAGCTGATACTAGAGTTGCAAAGAGATATAGATAAGTTTCTCGGGGAAGAAAGTTATTATCTAGCAAATAATAAAAACTGGACAAGAACCTATTTATTACATGGACCCCCTGGGACAGGTAAGAGTTCTATAATCCGAACAGTCTTTGGTAAGTATGATAAGCTGGTATTCATGCCCAATTTCTCCTCTCTGACTGCCGAACCCCTTCATCAGGACAGTTTCATACTATTAGAGGATTTTGACAGAGAATCAAAAAAGAAGGAATATAAAACAGGCATATCCACCCTTCTTAATTACTTCGATGGAATCTGTTCTCCCCACGGCTCTATTATTTTTATTACAGCAAACGACATAAGCAGTTTAGATCCAGCACTACTTAGACCAGGAAGAGTAGATAAAATTATAGAAGTTGGGTACTTAACTAATGAAGATAAAAGAAAATATTTAATGAACAAATACCCAGATATAGATACTAGTGTTTTCTATAATAAAATTAAGGATAAAAATTTAACAATTGCAGAACTAGATTATACTTTTTGTAGTTTTCAATCTAGTTTTAATACTGACAATAACTCACTAGAACTAACCCAATAATATAAGCTTAAATTAATGCAATATAAAAATTATGTTAAGGAATGAGTCTTCAATGACATTCTTTAAAGGATTGATACTAGGTATCTTTTTAACTGTGCTTACCGTAAGTTCTTACATTTCAAAAGATAAATCTCTAAACCTTTACGGTGCAGAAGATGACATTCCTACTCAAGCTGAGATAGATATCTCTAGACTCGAAGACTGTTTAGCTAAAGATTTTCCAGATGTAGGTATTAATAAATGTAATTTCTTAATGGTTAGGAAATTATATGTACAATCTTTAAACTACAAAGGTAAAAAATGAACTTAAAAGCTTTTGAATTTGATGTGTTTAGGCTTGAGGGAGAATATGCCCTTTATATTAAATTCTTTTTTCTAGTATTTAATCTGGAATGGAGGAAGGATAAAGACTACAGCCTTGGATATCAAAGGCGTTGGTTATTTTTATTTAGATTCTATAGAATTAATTTTTTAACTGGATTTGACAGACTAGCATTCAGTCTTTGGAGATTTTAATGTTCATTAATACTAAACCCTTTCAGTTCAATGTCTATCCTCAATTCGCCATTAAGTTATTCTTTTTTGTGTTTGGAGTTAAGGTATTTAAAGTTAGAGTTTGGCCGAGTGTGAACTCTACAGGCTGTGGTCTCTTCTGTTTTGCATTTTCTAAAATTAGAGTTTCTTTTGGCTTTGATCTCTGCTCTTACAAGGTATGGAGAAGGGGCTGGGATACTGACGTTTTTGGTTGTGGAGATGAGTAGGCCATCCTGGGATGAATACTTTACTTTCGGCAGGATACAACGGTTCTCCAAGTGGAATATCTCATTGTACGGAAGCTGGATGCATAATGCTAGACAATCATTGTGTTAATTGCAATCACGCTGGAAGGAAATGCCATCTCCCAAGCGTCCAAAAGAGGTATTCCGATAGGCGGATCTACTGCATATGTGACTGGCAATCCCTGTTTACATTGCTTAAGGAACCTGCTATGCTCAGGCATAAAAGAAATTATTTATATAACAAAGTCAGGGTAACATATGTCGCTAAAGATATTCAGCGTTAGTAATTTAAAACAAACGGCAGCAAGCTGGTATAAAGATCTCAAATGGAAGCTAGAGGTGGCTAGTTTTGACCACAAAGAGAGGCTGTTGGGGTTCTTTAACCTTAGAAACCGCTTCTTTGTTGCTAAAAGGAATGGCAAGCTAGACAAAGCCATGAGAGACTGGGCGGAGTTTTCTGGAGCAGTAGTTGCTTTTGGAGAAGCTGATGGCTTTGCAAAGATTACCACGATGGTTGGAGAAGGTTTTAATTCAGACCTGGATGAGGGATGGGAGTATAATCCACCCCATAAGCACTTATTAGTAGACGAGAAAACTCTTGCTTTTTTTAACCTAAACTCCGAAGATGACCGTAAACTGATAGATGGAAGTCTAGATGAATTGCAGAATTTAAGGGAGAATAGAGAGTCAGAAAAGCTATATTACGTAGTAGAAGCAAAAGCAGGACTAGTAGCTCTTGGAGCCAGGCATGGAGTTAGACATGGTTTTCATACTAGAATTGTGAGTCCTAGTTTAGGATTAGCAGTTAACTTAACCAAGTATTATTGGAAAAAAGAGTCGGAGCTTTCTGAGAAAAAACAAAAAGCCGATGAAGATAAGAAAGGTAAAGATAAAGGAAGCCTCAAAACATTTAAACTAGCGGAAGCTGTTAGAAATGTAACCTGGGCTTTTGATGTTGACTTAGAAGAAAAAGAAGTTAATGAAAAACTACTTAACAGTCTAAGTGCTAGAAACTTTAAAAGTATTCACACATCTATTAAAGACCTAGAAGAAGATCTAAAAACCCTAAAGGCACTAACTGCTCCTAAACTTAAGCTACTTAGTCCTATTTTCAACTCCTATGAGAAGAAAAGACAATCTGATAGACTATTAAAAATAGCTAATAGAAAGGATAAACTTTCTGAGAAAGAGTCTGGAAAAGAGAGGTTGAATTATTTTATTTCTATGGATGAACTAATGGAAAGCTTTAAAGAACAAGATAAGCTGTTTGAAGCTATGCTTCAAGAAGCTACTGAAGTTTTAAATAACAGTAAGACCGTAACATCAACTACTAAGAAATAATATTAATTATAGGCAATTGGGTGATTACTACTAAAGAGGAATTTATATGAAAAATTGGCAAAGAAATAGAAGACAATATCTAACTAACCTCTATTCTCATATGAAGGAGAGAGTAACTAATCCATTAAAGTCAGTAGGTGGAAGGGACTACCTTGGCCTATCTATATGCTCCAGAGAAGATTTTATTTCTTTCGGGCTTGAAAGTGTTAGATTCAATACCCTATTTAAACGGTACAAAAGATCTAGAGGCTTAAGAGCTATTGCCCCAAGTATTGACAGAGTTAAGAATGGTAAGGGCTATGTACTTGGAAACATGCAGTTTCTAACCGTGGGGGAAAATTCAAAGAAGGATAGAAAACCTAAGTGGATTATTCTGAAATCTACCAAGACCAAAAAAGTAGTCAGGTTTACTTCTACTGTATTAGCTGCTAGGTTCTTAAAACATAAGAGGGAAATTAAAGTAGATAGAAAATCCTTTCTAAACCCAAAAACCCGTGAATTGTTTACTAACTTAACTGACCCGACTAAAAGACCTAAAAAACAATTATTTAAAGCTTAAGTTTTAATGCATACTAGTCGATAAGATTAGTATGAATAAAACAACTAAGAGAGCAGGTAAGAAGAAAGTATTAACAGAAATTACCTATGAGGGGCTCATCAAGGACGTTGGTGGAGCTTTATCAGGAATCTTAAATCAGTATCGATTGCCTGAAGATGTAGTATCCAAAATTTCTACCGCTGTTGTGAGTGCAATTGATAGCATAGCTACGGCTCATATTACGTACGAAGGTTAGATAATATGAAACATAAGGCTGAGAGTCAGAGACTCTCACATAACTAATTTATGTCCATCAAACTTACTACAGCCGAGTTTATCTTAAGAGCTAGAAGAATGCATGGAGATAAGTATGACTACTCTAAGGTAGACTACCTTGGCATAAATGAGAAAGTTATAATTATTTGTAAAGAGCATGGAGACTTTTCTCAAACTCCAGCTACCCATTTTGGAGCAGTCAGGGGGTGTCAGAGATGTAATACAAAGTGGACAGATTCTATTCTTAAAGGGATAGCCAAAGGGTATAAATCTCGCGTTGAGTGGGAAAGGGGGTGCCCAGGGAGTTATTTAGTCTCTTGCCGGAGGGGCAGAGTGTTTCATTCAGCAGCAACCAGACACATGAAGCCCGCAGCGTCTATCCTGAAAAGATACATTTATGTTTATGAGTTTGAAGATAATACTGCATACGTAGGATTAACTTGGAATATACAAGATCGTAGGGCACGTCATGAAAGCAGAAAGCATAAAGGGAAAATATATAAAAAGATTACAAAGAAAGTTAAATATACCTTTAAGATTCTTAAGAAGAACGTTCCTTACGATAAGGCTTGCGATCAAGAAGAAAAATTTCAAAATAAATACAAAAAGGAGGGTTGGGCTTTATTAAATCACCCCTTACCAGTCAGGGCGTTAGGAGGGGTGTCATTCTGGACAAAAAAAAAGATAGAGAGTGTGGCAGTTACCTGTATGAGTATAACAGACCTTCAAAGAAGATTTAAAGGCGCATACAGGTCAGCTTCCAGACTAGGCATTTTTGACTCTATAAAAGATAAAATAGAAATATTAAACAGAGAAGAAGTATTAAAAAAGAAAAAAAATAAAAGACGAAAAAAAGAAGAAGAAGCTATAAAGCTAGCAAACTCCTGTAAAAGTAGAAAGGAATTCAAGTTTAAGTACCCCAAAGAGTGTAACTATCTCTATAAAAATAAACTTAAAGACCTAACTAACCTAAATAGAAAGTCTGGAAAAAAGAGGGTGAAGTGTATAGAAACTGGTAAAACCTATGATTCAATAGTTCTCGCAGCTAAGTCCTTAGGTATATCAAGGCTTGGTGTTGGGGCGGTTGCTAGTGGTAAAAGAAACCATGTAAAAGGATATACATTTAAATATGTTTACTTGGGCGATAATGGATTTGAACCAAACCAACTAGGACCTAAGTCTAAACCTTCCAACCTTTGTTCCGAAGATTCAACTCTTTAAGAAGTTTAGCAGTTATAATAGAATCATCTAAGGCTCTATGCCTTCTTAGGCCAGTAACATCAATATCGTAGTTTTTAATCTCTTTATCTAGTCCATTAGCGGCGCGGCCCCTTAAAAGCTTAACCACGTCCCTAGCATCAAAGAATCTCTTCTTAGAAAAACAGCTAACCTCATTGGCCTCACAGTCTTTGTTTAGTAGGGTATAGTCATCAGACCAAGACATCCATAGTAGGGGCTGTCCTGACCACAATGCAAACTCAGTATAAACATCAGAGAAGCTTCTTGCCTGGTCTATCTCAGAAGATTTAATACCAGTTAGTGTCTCACAGAAGGGGGAAAGAATTGGATTGATTTTGGGCCTTACAAGGCTTGTAAAGGACTCTAGAATGTCATACTCAGGGGTGACTTTAATCGCCCCCAACTCAATGACTTCTTTGTTAGACTCTACCTGAGATTGATCTTCCTGAAATTTACTACCCTCTTCACAGGTAGCTTCTAAATCAAACAGTATGTAGTAGTTCCTATACGCCATTAGTCTATTATAATCTAAACCTTTAAAACATGCAATACTAGAATGGACAGTCTAAAGGGTTGATTACTTACACAAACTTGTAGTATATTTATTTGATGTTAACTCTTACTAAAATTATAGAAAAAAAGCTAGATGTAGATTTCTGGGAACTTTTAGACTTAAACTATAAACAATCCCCCATGCCTCCTAGATTTTGGTTAACTTACTTTGAGAAGACTGGAGCTACGGGATTCTTCGTTTATAAAGATCAGAACGGTGTTCCAAAAATGACATCTAAGGTAGTCTCATTTAGAGGTAAAACTAATAAAATAGGACTTAAGGATCTAAAGTATATAAAGGAGGTTAATAAAGTTAATCTTACCAGTGGTAGGAAAGTTAGAAGAAGTAGTTTTACTGACTATGACTTTTTACTTAAAACAATGTATATGTCTAGTAAGTATGATTCTATAGATTTTTATACTGAATTCCCCAATAAGATCCATAATATCTTATCAGGGAAATTGTTAATAGAAGTTAATGCAAACTTTATAGGTGCTATTAAAGTATACTAGATTACTTCTTCTAGTTCAACTTCGTTTAAATTAAACCTCGATTTAATCATTGAAGCTAGTCTAGCTTCATCCCTCTTCGGATGACCACTAATATTACAGTTAGTTTTAAAATTAGGTATAATTAGTCTAGTCTTAACTTCTGGAGAAGTTTCTGACCAAACATTAACTACTGCATTAGCAAAAATATTATTGTCTATTTTATAAATATATTTCATATTATTTAAATTTTCCTATTTTAAAAAGTAAGTGTCGCAGTTCTTTCCCAAGTATTTAGATCAACGCAAGTGTATAACCAACCAGAAGTAGTAGCCATTTGTCCAGGAAACCCTGTTGAAGATGCAGTTGCTGGGGCATCTACGTATTGAACTGTTCTTACCCAAGCTCCTCCATTGTATTGTTGAAGTTCATCGATATTCGTATCAGAAATGCAAACAATCATTCCTATTAAAGGAGTTAAAGCATTTCTTTCAGCTAAGGTCATTTGAGGCAATCTCAGGGCTTTTTTATCTGAAATCTCTATAGCAACGCTAGAGTTAGATACTTGATTAGATCCACTACCTACAGTGATTGATTTAGAGAAGTAGTTTTCAGCTCCTGTATCTTCTACATATGCTCCCCATTTATTGGTAGCCATAGTAGTTCCAGGTGCCATGTAGAAGGTTCTTAAGTTATCTACCTGTAGAGTTCCTGAACCTCCCACACTTAAAACACCAAAAGAGGAAAACATGTTTAATTCTTGAACTATTCCGCCATTAGATTCCTCTAGTACTGAGAATCCCGTTAAGAATCCCTGAATCTTAGATACTGTTTTACCTGCAAGGACTCCTATCTGGCCTCCACCTAGTAGACCACAAGCTCCTAGACCTATAGGTCCTAGAGTAAAATCATCTTCCATGAGAAAGATAGTAGAAAAGTTATTACTGAAAAACTCAGTTCCCGATATTGCAGCTCCACTATTAACTTTTAAGCCGTTAATTATTAAATTGGCCTGATCAAATCCTAGATTAGATTGAGTATTTAACTGATTAAAAAAGTTAATTGTACCATTCTGAGCTTCTATCGAGGATCTCCTCTCTACGGAGGCATCATAGTTGCCCATATTAATACGAATACCACCAATCTGCTGAGTAACCTTTAAATCATTTCTGAAGGTCATCTGTAAGCCAGTTGCATTATTAGCCTGACCCTCTTGATTCATTATGAGATTTAGTAAAGTTACATTTTCATATTGACCATCTGGATTTCCATTTAAAGTAAATTGAGCTTGAACAGTATTACCACTCACTACCCCACCAAAATTACCTAAATTAAATCTAAGACCTGTATAATTATTAATTATACCACCACTAGTCACTGAATTATTAGATTCTAAACCTAAAAGTTGATCTATATGAGATCCAGACTCAGCAGTTACACCTATATAAGAATTTCTTAAAAACTCCACAGTGTAATTAGATCTTACTACCGTATTTTGATTGAATCCCGAAAAGAACCCAGTAGTTCCTGAAGAAGTTCCATTTCCCATCTCAAGAAATCTGGAGTCGTAATCTAAGGTTCTTAACCTTCCAGAACCTTTATGACTAAATCTAGATCTAAATAGACTAAATCCACCTGAGGTATCGCCCCAATCAAACCCTGAATCGTCTGGATCTATATCGGCCTGAACATCATAGTAATTGTAATAAGTATTTTGTACGTTTCCATTAGGTCTGTAAGCCCAATATCTTTGTTGAACATTTCTTGTGTTATCTACTCCCGAATAGCTGGATGCATTATTTGCTCTCAGGATTAAGCCACTAGCATCTGTAGCACTAACTTGAAAGTCATCTCCAGCCGAAGTTAAATTCCCGCCATCATAAATTGCTAAAGGTTTATTGGCTGGATTACCTGCATATACCCTATTTTGTACTTGAACTAGGGCTGCGTGAGTAGTTCCCAAAGAAGTGTCTATTCCCTCAAGATGGAGTTTAACGGTATCACCCAGCGCAGAGTAATTGACGGGACTTACAGTACCCGCTTTGATTGCGTAAGCAGAGGTTGATCTCTCAAAAGTATTTCCAAACCCAGTGTCTATGGATAAACCACTCTCAGGGGGAAGACTGACAGCATCACAGGTGATATTGACTCGACCTGTTGTTTGTAGCGTATTCTTAATCCTTGAGTTAGAGAAAACGGCATTTGTATGCAACAACTGACTACAAGAAATGGTAACATCTTGGTTGATATCAGAATTTAAGATAGAGCAAGTTATGTGGTGAGCAATACCGACATCGCTATCTAGATTTAAGACTGTCATTTGAGAGTTTACAATGGTAGTATTAATGTTGTATGCCTGGACACCATTAGCAGCGGTTGTAGTGATAAGTGCGGTATCAAACTCATTCTGACCCCTAATAAATATAGCATTTCCAGGGATCACAGAGACGTTATTAAGTGTAATAAATAGAATGGAAGATGGGTTATTGTTATTGGGAGAGTTTGCAAGGTCTAAGTTAAACCCTTGAGCAGGATCTACGGTTAAATCATAAAGACCAACTGCTTGAGGAGTTCCATCATTAAAAATACCGCTAGCATTTAATCCTACCTCCCCTAATACCCTTGTAAGGTTTGGTCCTTGACCTATAATATAAACGGAAGGTAAGATGAAGAAATCAAAGGAGTAATCTCCAACGCCTAACATGACTGCCACTCTCTGGTCTATTGTAAGATTTGTAGGTAACAGGCTTTGAACTTTTTCAAGAGTTGCAAAGGGTGCATTTAAAGTTCCATCTCCAAGGGCATCAGAACCACTTATAGATAGGTGATATATTTTATCGAATCGAGCTGGGTTAAGACCTCCCGAAAGAAGGTCTATTTCAGCTTGCAAGGCTCCAGAAACAGCATTTAACCCCGCTTGGTTTACAAAGTTAGCATCATTATTTAATAATGAAATAGCATCTCCAGGCTGTAAAGCACTATCAGCTAAACCAGATACAGCAGCAAGTTGGGAGTTAACATATGAAGTATTTGCTTTTATATTGACTTGAGCTTGCAGGGCTCCAGATAGGATAGTATCGGCGGCTATATAAGCAGAAGTAACGGTCCCAGTAGCACTAGTTAATTGACTTAAAGATGCTTTAGTATTAATTAATCCAGATAAAGTAAGATCTTGTGCATCTACGTATATCGTTGTGGCCCCACCAGACCCTACAATTAGATTGTCTATCTCAGTTTGTAATATACCCGATACGGACGTTGTATAATCTAGAGAATCATCTATTTGAACTTGGAGATTCCCAGATAAGGTAGCATCAGTTGATCCAGAAAAAACTATTGGGGTAAATTTGGAGTTGATTCCGCTTTCGTTATATACGGTATCTCCAACTTGTCTAACATCAGTGTCTGATCTTACTCCAGTTTTCTGTTTAAAATTTGACATAACTTAGTAACCGTCCTTGATTTTATGCTTTTAAGCTAGAGTAACTTCAGTAGAAGATTTAAATACTAAGTCCCCGTTATTGGTCTGAATTAATAGGGCTGGATTTTCTGGAGTTCCAGTTAAAGTAATATCTTCATTCTTTATGCGTTTAGTTATCTTTCTTCTATACATTTGGACAACTTTTCCTGTATTTTTACCCCACTTTACGGGAGCATCAACTTTAAACATAGATAAATTTTGATCTTGAGCGTCCTTTGGGTCTTCTGCCTTAGCCATGCTCGAAGAGAATGACTTTCTAGTTTCTAGAATGGATCTATCTAGCTTAGATAAAAGCTCAAATAGTTCAGATAGGGGTGATATGTTGTTCATATTACTGAATATAGTACGTAGGCTTCACCTTTTTACTATATATTTCAGTAGATGCTGCCACTTATTAATTCTTTCTTTGTATTTAATAATATCAAAGTTCACCCTTTTATTTTACAAGACACCCCTCTGCCAGGATTTGAGGTCGTGGATTGGAATTCTTGGACTCTGGGCAACCTTTACAAGCTAGATTTAGTGGACGATGTTGGGTTTACACCTAAAGGCTCTATAAAGGTCTTCGGACAGGTTTGGAAAGCGAACGACATGTCTAGACTAGAATTACTAGGAAGCTGTTTTGGGGCGGGGGTAGGAGTGTCTAGACCAATTTTAATAGAACTTAATACAGATATGAACAGAGGAATTAAAAAACCTGCCATGACTTTTGCTCTAAATGAGATTAAACCAACCTATGAAAAGCTATTAGAAGGTAGATGGAGAATATAATATTTATTTTCTGTCAAGACTTGATATAAAAGACGAGCTAGGGTAAATTGTACTAATAAATACCTTATGACTATTCGTTCTTACTGTCGCCCAATCAATCAAAAATAAAATATACTGGAGATCTAAAAATAGATGAGCACCAAGCTTCCTACTGACTATCAAACTTTTATACATTTAAGCAGGTATGCCAGGTGGTTACCAGAAAAAAATAGAAGAGAGGCTTGGGATGAAACTGTAAAAAGATATTTTGATTTCTTTGAAGAGCATTTAAAAGATGAATTAAAGTTTGATTTATCTAAAGACTTAAGAAATAAATTAGAGAATGCAGTATTAGAGTTAAAAGTAATGCCATCGATGAGGGCATTAATGTCGGCGGGTGAGGCTTTAAAACGAGATAATATAGCTGGGTACAATTGTGCTTACTTAGCAGTAGATCATCCTAAGTCCTTTTCTGAAATATTATATATACTAATGAATGGTACTGGAGTTGGATTCTCGGTGGAAAGGCAGTTTGTTAGTCTGCTTCCTAATATTCCAGAAGAAATGTTTGAAACTGATACCACTATTGTAGTAAGAGACAGTAAATTGGGCTGGGCTAAGGCCTTTAAAGAGTTATTAACTTTACTCTATTCTGGACAAATCCCTAAGTGGGATTTAAGTTTGATAAGGTCAGCAGGATCTCCTCTTAAAACTTTTGGGGGAAGAGCTTCTGGCCCAGGCCCCCTGGATGAGTTATTTAAGTTTACAGTAAAGACCTTTAACCACGCTAAGGGGAGAAAATTACAATCCATAGAGTGCCACGATATCGTGTGTAAGACTGCGGAGATAGTAGTTGTAGGTGGAGTTCGTAGATCAGCTTTAATATCTTTATCTAATTTATCAGATGACAGAATGAGGAGCGCAAAAAGTGGACAGTGGTGGGAAACCAACCCTCAGCGAGCTTTAGCTAATAACTCAGCTTGCTATACTGAAAAACCGGATGTTGGTGTGTTTATGGATGAGTGGAAATCCTTATATGAATCCAAGTCAGGTGAAAGAGGGATATTTAATAGGCAAGCAGCGCAGAAACAGGCAGCAAAGTATGGGAGAAGAGAGTCAAATCACCACTTCGGGACCAACCCCTGTAGTGAAATTTTATTAAAATCTAGAGAGTTTTGTAATCTTTCAGAAGTGGTCGTCAGATCCGAAGATACTTATGAAATATTAAAAGAAAAAGTAGAACTAGCTACTATAATTGGAACCTTTCAATCTACTTTAACTAATTTTAAATTTATAAGTTCAGAATATAAAAATAATTGTGAGGATGAAAGATTGTTAGGCGTTTCTCTGACAGGTATAATGGATAATAAATTACTTTCAACTCCTGGAAAAGACTTACAGAAGCTTTTATCAGATCTTAGGGAACATGCACTATTAGTAAATAAAAAATGGGCGGACATCTTAGGAATAAATCAGTCTGTATCTATAACCTGTGTTAAGCCTAGTGGAACTGTTTCTCAACTGGTGGATGCTGCTTCGGGAATTCACGCTAGACATGCCTCTCAATATATTAGAACGGTTAGAGCTGATATCAGAGATCCTCTTTGTAATCTTATGAAAGATGGGGGCTTTTATTGGGAACCATGTGCCATGAAACCTGAACATACTTGTGTATTTTACTTCCCTATAAAAGCACCGGAAGGGTGCATAACTAGAGAGAGTTTAACAGCAGTAGAACAGTTAAGTCTTTGGTTAGACTATCAAAATTTCTGGTGTGAGCATAAACCCTCAGTTACTATAACTGTGAAAGAAGATGAGTGGTTCGAGGTTGGGGCATTTGTTTATAAAAACTTTGATAATATGTCTGGTGTATCTTTCTTACCCTTTTCAGATCATACCTATAAGCAAGCGCCTTACACAGACGCTACATTAGATGAAATTAATCAGCTAGAAGATAAACAACCAAAAAACTTTGATTGGAGTAAAATTTCTGAGTATGAGAAGATAGACTCTACTACTGGAACTCAAGAATACGCCTGCACTGGTAACTCTTGTGAGGTAGTTGATATTATTTCAAAAATAAGTTAAACTATTCTTTAAATGGTTATAACAGATGCTATATACGAAAGTAGGTTTTCTCAAGCGGGGCTTTATGACACGGATGGTCTATTAGTTCTAGCTTGTGGTTACCCTGGTGGACACGTAGAATATTTAAAGCCTGCCAAAAGGATCAGTAAACAGTTTGGTGGAGAAATAACCCAATGGAAAAACATCTCTCCAAGTACTCAACTATTGATGTCTAATGATTGGCAACCTATTAGTCCTTTATAATTTTAAAATATCTAAAATGTATAAAATTTCCCATAAAGAGCGTAATTTTTTTCCCACACACGGGGGCCGTCCCACAGTCAGACTATGGTATAGAAGAGTTGCTAAAATGACTTTAAGGGTTTTAAATTAAACAGAATGGGATATACAGTTAATCAATACAGAAAGCATACTAGAAAGCAAGATTTAATAGATTTATTAAATGACGCTCAACCTTTCTTAGAGGATTACCTGTCAGACCTAGCAAAAAAATCAGATGCCACTTCTCAGCGGAACTTTAAATGGGTAAAAAAGCATTTACATGGAATAGAGAAAGTGAAAGGGCCTTGGACTAATTACTAGTCAAACATTACCAGTTTTGGTTCTCCAGGAAAAGAATAACCTTCTCTGCATTTAATTACAGCCGAAGTTTCAGTAAAGGAATCTATATATACTCCTGGAGAAAGAGGGACAGTCTCATGCGGCCAACCCTGCTCAACTCCACTAACCACTTGGTATACGGCATAAACTCCTGGAATTTTTCCAAAGTTATGGTTTACAGTTATTGGATTACTAGAAGTAAGTCCGGCTAATGGCCCTGAATCGTATACTTTATTTGACATATTAAAAAGATTCCTTAAATTTGTTTTTCAGAGTTAATATAGTATATTGAAAAATTAAATAAAAAGCTCTTACAGTTACTAGGTTTTTATCTACTTTAAGTCTGGATTATACCATTCAGGTACGTTATTAAGTTTCCATTTAGCTATCTTATTCTTTTCTTGCATATAATAGTTTCTATACGCCGCCACCGCATTTCCTGGTACTCTACAAGAGTCTATCATTGCTTGGGGAGGATCTGAAAAACCCACGTCTTCCATGCTTATTGGAGGGTCGCAAAGGAAAGCTAAAAGTCCCTCCCTTTCTACCTTATGAATCTTTTGATACCTTCTGGTATATTCCTTACATAAAGCCTCTAGATGTTGATGTAGCCATCTGTAATGAGAAACAGAGAGTTTAACCCAAACAGAGCAAGGATGGTTGACATGAGTCGGTTTAAAGAAATACTCAGATTTCGGGGCCTCGGGTGTCAAAATCCAATGTGCGGTGCATAAGAGTTGTGCTGACTCTAAGATCATCTTGACGCAGTGCTTATCACAGCTGTATTCTGCTGCTTTTGACGGAGAAGTATCCAAATAAAATATGTTCACAGGTAATCTATCGACAGAAAGAACCATAAACTTTAGACTGTAAGTAGGTCATTCTTTTATTTTAGATTTAAGTGTGATAGACTGTAGGGACATGGCCGAGAAAGTATGTTCTAGATGTAAGGTTCCGAAGGTGATTGGCCATTTTTCGTTTAGCTGTGAGATGACTGGAAAAAGAAGATCTGAGTGTAAGGACTGCCATAATAGGGATAAAAGGGTTAAATTCCATAAAGTCCCAAAATCTAAACAAAAAGAGATTAATAGAAAAAACAAAAACAAATATCGAGACTGGTACAGAGAATTAAAAAAATCACTAATTTGCATTAAATGTTTAGAGTCAAATGCAGTTTGTTTGGATTTTCACCACAAAGACCCGACGACTAAAATAAATAATGTAGCCGACTTAATTAGGAATCGTTCATCTAAAGACCTTATTTTGAAAGAAATAAGTAAATGTGAAGTTTTATGTGCTAATTGCCATAGAAAAGCCCATTTTAGTGAGTCTAACTAAATTCAATAGGTCATAACCCATCTATCGTTATATTTTCAAACAAACTTTAATTTTATTTTTTACGAGGCTAGACTATTAATAACTTTCATAGTAACATTAGGGGTATATGAGAATTATTACAAAAAAATCCCCTTATATCAATCCACCACTAAAAGAATTACTTACTACTCCAGTAGTTATAAGAGTAAATAAATTTAACGAGGAGAGTGCTAAAGAATTCTGCTTATTGTTTAATTTAGCCCACCAAACAGGACAAGAAGTTATTCCAATAGTTATAGACTCCTATGGTGGGCAAGTTCATTCTCTTTTAGCCATGATAGCTGAGATTGAAAATACTCCCTTAAAAGTAGCTACCATTTGTATGGGGAAAGCCATGAGTTGTGGAGCTGTTCTTCTAGCCTGCGGAGATAGAGGTTTGAGGTTCTCAGATGAAGGTGCTACTATAATGGTCCATCAAATCTCCTCTGGGTCTATTGGAAAACTCGAAGAAATGAAAGTATCCGTGAAGGAGACAGAAAGATTAAACAAATTAGTCTATGAAAAGATGGCAAAATCCTGTGGACTAAAAGATCTTAACTATTTTTTACGCCTTCAAGCTGAGCATAAGAATACAGACTGGTTTATGACCCCCAAAACAGCCAAAGCCCATAGTATGATAGACCACATAGGGGTTCCAACCTTTACTATGGACGTATCTATAACTCAGCAGTTAACTCTTGGTAATGGTAAGGTTATAGAAATCTGAACTATATAATAGGTATACAATGTTATTAAGTGATTTTAAAAAATGGACAAGGCTAGTAAAAAGATAAAAGATATACTGAATAAGTACTCCTCTCTCATTTCAAATGTAGAAAAAATGAAATCTGCGTTAGATAAAGTAGATTTAGACGGGTTTCATATAGCCCACGAAAGAATGCTAGCTTCCCTAGAGGGCGTAGAATTTCTCATGGAGGAAAACGAGGAAGAATCAGAAGTTTCCGCCTCTGGGGCCGAACTAAAAGTAGCTGTAAACAGTAACGTAATTCAATTAAGACCTAAACAGTAGACTCTTTATACTTTTTAACATGAGAGTATACAGTACTTCTGTGTATTCTCAGTTTTTTAGATACTTCTTTAGTAGTTATTTTTTTAGAGATTAAATTCTGTATAACTTCATTAGTCATTTTAGACTTAATCTTTTCATCTCTAAAAGTAAATTTACCACTGGAGGAGTATTTAGATTCCCTATATGCTATCAAAGTTTTATACCGTAACTGTTTCCTAACTAGCTGTGTTTTACTTCCCACGTAAAGGAAGTTATAAAAATCTTTAAAACTTTCAGCCTTAATGGATATGCTATACAACGGCTTCCTAGTCCCACCTCGTTTTTCGGTGCTTACGTAGTGTTGAATTTTATTTTTAGTTAAAACTGCTCCGATACCCTCTATAAATCTACTTGAGCCTGATACTAGCCTAACTGTTTGCCTATAGGACTGCTTTTTCTCGTTGTAATGAAATACTACGGTCCCATCTCCATCCCAACATCCTCTAATAAAATGCCTATGCATGTCGTTAGCTATAATATATGGAAAAAGTAAGGTATGAGATTTTTTTGGGGTTATATTGAATCTTTTAAAAGATTTTATAATTCCAGGAGTATTAATAGTTAAACCGACATACTTGTCCTTAAATAACAGTATTGGATAATCAACTTTAAGAATCTTTTTTATTTTATTAAGAAGGCTTAAGTCCTTCTTCTGAAAGACAATGCTTAACCTCTCAGAGCCTCCTCTGCCGTAAATACAGCCATCGGTAGCTATAACACCTAGAACATAGGCTATATTCTGATCATTCTTAAAGCTATCAAATTGCTTTAAATCTAGCTTTTTATACTTTCTATACATTCATTGGAAATCATACACTACTTAGAACGATTATTCAATCCTTGATATTGAATTAAATATACTGTAAAGTTAGTCCTTATGGGAATGTTTGATTACGTTAACTTTTCTTTTCCTTGTCCTACCTGTGGCGAGACCGTATCTGGTTTTCAAACAAAAGGTGGTACTAACTGTTTGGAACATCTAGATCCTATTGAGGTAGATAATTTTTATGATCATTGTACTGCATGTCACAGCTGGATAGAATTTAATAGAAAAAATAAGTACAAAAAAGATTCTCTAATAAAAGACTTTAAAGACTTTATCAATGACTTAATAGGTGGAGAAAGTTCCCTAGATGATGCAAAAGACTTACAGTCTAGGTTAAATATAGACTCTAAAACTGTTAAAGAGTATTTTGACGTGAAAGTTAAAACTAAAGAAGAGTCTGACAAAGAACATGAGGATTACAAAAAACTTAATAAGAATATGTTTCAGGGTGCATCTTATGTTACCATAACTGGTGCAATTCAAAATGCAGATTTAGAAAAAATATTAAAAAAATGTACCGCATCAAATGATTAAATGAAAGATGAGCTAGAGTTTTTCCGATCCTCCACCGAAAAGTGCCTAACCCCACTAATGGAGGAGATTGCATCCCCCTACTATAAGGGACCTTCTTTAAGTGCGGTTAAGGCAAGATTTCAAGTATTATAAAGGAAAACGTATGTCAGAGATTAAGGTACTAGATAAAGGATTTGTTCGGTTGGTTGATACAATGGGAGATGACTCTTCTATAGTCCAAGCAGCTAGGACATCCTATGGTAATGGAACGAAAAAGACTAGTGAGGATGTTGGTCTAATTAGATATTTAATGAGACACAGGCATACGACTCCTCTTGAGTTTTGTCAAATAAAATTACACGTGAAGGCTCCTATATTTGTGATTCGCCAATGGCACCGTCACAGGGCGTGGAGTTATAATGAACTGAGCGGAAGGTATTCTGAAATGCCGAATGAGTATTATGTTCCGGCTGAAAAAGATGTAACAAGGCAAAGTACAACAAATAAACAAGGCTCTAGTGAGGAGTTACTAACTCCATTTAATTTAGATAATCCAGATGATTGGTGGGACGGTGTTACACCCGAACAGATTTCTGAAGACTGGACTTGGGCTAATATATTTAAATCAGAGCAGGAACAGAATAGAGATAATTACGAGAGGTATCTTAAGTCTGGGATGAGAAAAGAGCTTGGAAGACTAAACCTGTCTCTAAGTCAGTATACTGAAATGTATGCTTGTGTGGATTTACATAATTTGTTTCACTTCCTTAAGCTTAGGTTAGATAGGCATAGTCAGTTAGAGATTAGAGTCTATGCAGAAGCTATATATAAACTAGTAAAAGAAAAGTTTCCAATAGCTTGTGAGGCATTTGAAGATTATATTTTGAACTCTATAACTTTAACTTCCTTAGAGCAGAAAGTTTTGATGGAGACTAATCAGTTTATAAAACTACTGCCAACTGCTACAACTGAAGAGGAGCCTTTGGATGAGAGAGGAATTTTACAAAGAGAGGCAGGACTAGTTATCTCTAATAAAAGAGAAAGACAAGAGTGTATAGATAAACTAACTAAATTACTCTTTTAAGGTTTAAATTTATATCCGCACCACAAGTTCTACAGAGTTCAAAGTGACCTGAACATCCTCTACATAGACAGTCCACAGAAGTATTGTGGTGCCAAACGGGTAGAGCACATATTTTACAATAGAATCTAGTCAAGGCAGATCCTGCTAAGGTGTTTCTATTTGAGTAATGACACATTCTGCACTTATCCGTGGCTATTCTTACCAGACGATCAGGATCTTCTGTAACTTCTTTAACTAATCTTGCGTATTTTTCTAATGTACTTTTAAATCTGAAGTTTCCAGATTTTTTTACGTCAGATGGAGACTGCTTTAAGGGTTTGTATTCTTCTTCCACGTTGCCTTCAATACTTGATTTACCATTTTGGCATCTGCTAGTCCCCTATGCCTGATACCTTCAAATTCTAGTTTATGTCGCTGAGCTTCTTTGCCTAGTCCTTTACCTTTATATCCCGCCCACTCTTTCACTAGGTCTTTGCCGTTTTTATAGGGTTTCGGGCGAGCATCATTAAAGCCCTCTCTTGCTAGCTGTAAGTCTATCTGTTTGAAGTCATAAAAACCCCAAGCTATGAAGCATTGAACGTGACCTGCCCACTTTAGGAAGGCTCTGTAGGCATCTATGAAGTCTGGGGCATTATCTACATCAGACTGTTGAATCGTAGTCAAAGTTGTACAAAACTCTGTTAAAATGGGGTTCAATCTTGGTTTACATAAAATCTCGAATGTATCCAATACATTAAAGTTCTTATCTACTTTAACTGCCCCTATTTCGATAACCTCCATCTGGTGATCTTGCTTGTAGGCTTCTTCTGAACCGAGTTCCCTTTGCCAACAAGAGGCTTCCAAATCGAATATAATAGATGTGCCGTGTAACATTCAACTATTTTATATCATTTACTTGTTAAAATCAATTTATATGTGTTAGTATGGGGCATATGGTTTCTATTACTATATGTTAATAGTGAGTTTGTTAAAACACTACCTTGCAACTTTAATTCATAAAGCATGGGTTATGTTTTATATTTTAAAAGTATGTCTTAAGTTGATATGGAGAGGTACGATCCACGACCTTTCTAAGTTTGGACTCACTGAAGCTCCCATATTTTCACAGCACCTGTCTAAGCTTAAGAAAGTAGAGTTTGGGACCGTGGAATACGACAATATGAAGACCGATCTGAGGACTGCACTAGACCATCACTATAAGCATAACCGTCACCACCCTGAACATTTTAAGAACAAAATACATGACATGTCCCTTATAGACGTAGTGGAGATGTTTTGTGATTGGGAAGCAGCAATTAAACGAACCAAGAAGGGGGATATAATCCACAGTATCCATGTAATGACGAACAAGTTAAACTTAGACCTTCAAGTTGCAGAAATGTTAGAAAACGAAATAAAACCTAAAAAATAAACCATTTAACTCCTTTAAACTAGTAATATCAATTACTTAAACTAGACTATATTATATTCATAAATAAGTGGGCAAGTGTCAGTACCACTCGAAAAGTAACTTGAGTAATAAGTAAAAAAGATTTAATGAGGGGATACATATATGGTAAGATTAGTTTCAAATATACCTGCTAACGCAGAAAAGTTTTTGGTTGCAACAGGGGTGAGTGACCAGTCTGGCCTAATTACTTACGCTGTAAATCATAATAAAAACAAGAATATAACTAACGCAGTAATTAGACTAACAGCAACAAATAATGACTATCCGGGTGGGCAGTACAAGTTCTTAGAACATAGATTCTTTAATAGTACAAATCAAAACGGTTACGCCTATGATCAACTTAACAGTAACACAGTTAATATTTACAAGTTTATTATAGGTACTGGAATTGCAGGTAGTTGGATCATGGAAGTTTTTCTAAGCTTTGAATAAAGGCTCTGCCTCAATTAAATACTTCTAAAGTATTTCAAATAAGGTGTCGATACTTCATATTAGGGATTAGCCAGAAGAGATCTTTAACCAGAACTACTTCTGGCAGATTCCCTTTTTTAATTATAACGCACTACGTTTGCTGACTATTATGACTTTAGAAGAAGAGATTAAATTGCTTGAAAATAAGATACTTGAACTAGAAAGTAATCTATCTGTAGATAACGAGCTTTTCGTCAAATTAAATAATCTAATAAAAACTTATAGAAGTTATATATCTCATTTAGAAAGAGATAACCAAAAAAACAAAAGTCTAACTTTAGGGTTATCTCTTACCTCTGGATTAATACTAACTGCATTTTTCATGAGATAAATTAGTATTATGTTCGGTTTTAAGAAAAAAGATATGCCTTCTATTAAAGATCTGCAAAAAAAGATCGCTAGTCTTGAAAAAGAGCTAGAAGATTGGCAAGATGACAAGAACTGGCCCAAAAACCCGAAAGACGAAGAGGACGGTTATTTTAACATGAAGTCTATGAAGTCTCCAGGTAAAAAAAGTATGTTAGGTTTAGAACTAGTTCTTTGCTTATTCGCTATTTATTGTTTAATATCCACCCTTATGGGAAAACATTTATGACTAAATCTTCGTCGAAAATTAAAACTAAAGTACAGACTACTAAGATTAAAAAATCTAAACCACTTAAGGAGTCCAGACTGGTATCTATTCCATCTCCAGATACACTTCCCCCTTCAGGTTACCTTTGGTATCCTCAGATACATACAAAGTTGAAGAAAGACCTCCTCCCCCCTCCAGGTTACCTTTGGTATCCTCAGATAGGGACAAAGTTGAAGGAAGATGTCCTCCCCAAATCATTACAGGCGAGAAGAGATACTCTTAAGGAGAGCCTTAGGTTAAGCAAGATAGATAGCGAATGTTTTCGTCTACTTCTAGGTTCTGAAAAAGAAAAAAATGACAAATTAACCAGGGCTCATACACTAGACTTTCTACTGGTTGGATTTTTTTCTTCTCTGTTTGGTTTATTTTTTACCCTATTAGTGCTTAGATAATGGAATACCTTTTAATACCTTTAATTTTAGCTATAGGGATAGTATTTTATCTTTTTAACGTTAATACACAGTTAAAAGCCCAACTCGTTTCTGAAATAGAAAAAGCTGAACTTCATTCTACTAACTTTCTAGAAAGAGAAAAGCTTCTTAAAGATTCCAGTCTAACTATGTCTGAATCATTTAAAGCTTTATCTTCTGAAGCATTATCAGGGGCTAGTAGTGATTTTTTATCTTTAGCCCAAGAAACCCTATCTAAGTGGCATGAAAAAAGTTCTGGAGATTTAAATTCAAAGTATACTGAAGTGGCATCTCTGGTTAATCCAATTAAAGAGTCTTTAAATAAGTTAGATACTAAACTTGAAACTGTGGAAAAGGAAAGAGCTTCATCAAACTCATCTTTAGCGGAACAGCTTAAGGGCTTAAATGGGGTGCAGGATTCGTTAAGGAAAGAAACATCAGGACTAGTTAGGGCCTTAAGAACTCCTCAAGTAAGGGGCAGGTGGGGTGAATTACAACTGAAGAAGGTTCTGGAGATTTCTGGAATGTCTGATCACTACGACTTCCAAGAGCAAGTTAGTGTGGATACGGATGATGGTCGATTAAGACCTGATATGATTATTAACTTACCAGGTAATAAGAAAGTGATAATAGACAGCAAAGTTCCTTTGCTAGGATTTCTTGACAGCCTAGAGGCGGTAGATGACGTAGAGAGGGACCAAAAACTGAAAGATCATGCCAGACAGTTAAAGTCTCATATTAATTCGCTAGGGCTTAAGTCGTATTGGGATCAATTTCCAGAAGCCCCTGAGTTTGTAATTATGTTTGTCCCAGGTGAAGCATTTTTAAACGCGGCATTAGATCAAGATCATGAGCTACTGGAATATGCTTTAAATAAAAAGGTATTACTTACAACTCCCACATCTTTGATAGGATTACTTAAAGCTGTAGCCTACGGATGGCAACAAGATTCATTTGCTAAAAACTCTAAAGCTATATCTGATTTAGGAACTGAACTTTATGAACGTGTTAGGACATTTACCAATAACTTTTTAGAAATTAAAAAAGGGTTAGACAAGACTATTGAGGCATATAATAAGACTGTTAATTCTTTAGAGACTAGAGTATTAGTAACAGCTAGAAAGTTTAATAGCCTAGGGGTTACTGGTACTGATTCAATATTAGAGATAGAGCAAGTAGATAAGATAGCTAAATTACCTAACTCAAGTACTGAGTAAAAACCCTTGACTATTAATAAATTATACTATAGTCTAAGTAAGATTATGAAAACTCTTTTTCAAACTATTAATTTCTTCAATTTGAATTGGCACTAAGCCAATAATAATCTATTGCCTGAGAAGGCACATCATCACATATAAATTTTAATGACGATTAGCCGAGTTGGTAGCAGGCAGCGCACTGTTAATGCGCCGAAGAAATTCCGTCCTAGGTTCGAGTCCTAGATCGTCAGTTAAATTTCCCAGGTTAAGATAGTGGTTAGTCGTCGAGCCTCCAAAACTTGTAAGCGTCAGTTCGATTCTGACACCTGGGGCCAAACATTATAGTTTGTTCCACTTATTACCTGTCCAGATATAATAAGTTTGATCCTCAGTGTTGAACCATATCTGACCTATTATCTCTTGTTTCTTAAAGGTAGTTAAAGAACCACCTGAATGCTCTATCACTACAATACCCGTGGACTTATAATAAAGCTTTTCTAGTATAGATTTTGCGCTAGTCAACATGTCTGTACTTAAACCACTGCCAAATGCTTACACCGTTAGTTATTGAGTTTAAGATGTACCCTATTACTAGGGGTGCCGTAGGAGAAGTTAATACGATATAAAGTAAAGTCAGCCCCAAGCCTAAAAATCTAACTATAAAATTCAATATGGAAGTTTCATGGACTGTTTTAAGTTTATAAGTTCTGTAAACTTGAGGTATACCCCCTACACACAAAAAGAAAGTCCCTGCGTAACCTAAAGCCGTTATCACTTAAGTGACCAGAAGGGGTTGTTTTTCAGTGTTTTCTCTTAAACTTGGGGGTGGATATTGGGGAACCAACAGTAT